>WNGP01007081.1_pt1 | contig 19034 bp, 18 predicted proteins | sample 5407671 | NCBI WGS metagenome assembly WNGP01 (sample SAMN13153381, study PRJNA577476) | soil metagenome | isolation source: 40 cm soil or saprolite under Garry oak tree replicate 2 | place: USA:California | collected 2016-06-15 | reverse complement strand
TCGGGAAATGCGCGGCGACGACGGTGCCGCCCTGGGCGTGCGTCCGGTCGGCCCAGTCGCTCAACGTCGCGTCCAGCGCGCCGCCGAGCTCGGCCTCGTCGGGGCCATCGCTGCACCATGGCATGACCGGTTCTTTCAGGTCCCACAGGACCATATGGCCGAGCGCGTGCTGGCGGTTTTCCTGGCCCACATACGTCACGTAGCCGCCGCCGTCGACGACACTGGGCCGGCCGGAGAAATCCTCGGTATTGGTGAACAGCGCGCCCCACTGCGTCTGCAGCAAATTGACGACACGCAAATCCTCGCCCCTCTGCTCGAGTTGAGCCCCCGGGGTCGACAGGAAGTGCACGTGCGAGTCGCCAGACCACCATCCTTCCGAAGCCATGTCAGCGACGCGCCTGATCTGCAGCGTCAGGTCTCGCTGACCCGGCTCGATCCGCACGGTCTGCCGGAGCGGTTCGTATTCGAACCCGCGCGCGACGTCGACGACGACGTCGCCTCGTGGCAGCCATCCCTGGCAGGTGCCGTCGATATATGCGTAGCTGCGCTGGCCCAGACGGATGTCACCGCCAACGTCGTAATGCCAGCTGCCGAGATTTTGCGTGACGTGACTGTGGTGGCCATGCGGCTGGTAGGGAATTCCCTCGGCCGAACGGAAATGGACCCGGCACGGCACCGGCCGCCCGGTCGCGTCGTCGACGACGCTGACATGCACCCAGTTGCGGCCGCCTTCCACCAGCTCGAGCGAGACCTGGCCGGCGTCCGCCCGCCCGTCACGTTCCACGTCGCCCCAGCGCACCTGGCCGAGCTCGTTGTCGCCCTGACGGACCGCGACGGTGGCCGACGGCAGCGCGGCGATCGACGTATACGCGGACTTTCCTTCGGTCGCTCCCCAGCCGGCCCGGTCGTCCTCGCCGGGCAGCGGCTGCGGATAGGTCGCCACACCTCGGTCCACCTCGATATCGAGGACGCCGTCCCGCCCGTCCTTCGCCACCAGCCGCACCGGGCGCGCCGGCGCGCGGACGAACGGGTGCTCATCAACGTCGCTAGTCGTGATGCCGGCGACGACGAATCGCCTGCCGCGCGGGATGAACTCGATCCGCTCGACCGGTCGTTCCGGATGAGGATTTTCCCAGCACCACAGGTAGTATCCGGCAGGCCCTCCCATGGCGTGCTCCACCAGGCGGACCCCGGCCTCGTCCCATCTGCCCTGGAAACGCGGCAGGTTGTGGTCGCTGGTGTCGGTGACGGCGAGGAACGGCTGACGGCCCCATACCGGCGGCACCACCTGGATTTCGAACCGCTCCCGGATGGGCGCGGTGACGACCTCGCCGCCGGCCAGGTGAAAAACATACTCCGCGACGGCCTGGCCGACGGCGTGACCGGCTGGTGCGCCCGGCTCAAGCAGCCGATGCGCGACGATCACCCGCCGCGCCAGCCGGCCGATCCCGACCGACGTCGGGGCGCGGGGCAGCAGCAAGCACCGCTCCGCAGACGGCGGCTCCGACCCGATCAGGAACGGCAGGCCGCGCAGGTCCACCCGCCCGAGCGGAACATCACCCGGCTCATCGCCAAGAACGTCCACGCCGGCGTTACACACGCCGGACAGGTCTACTGGCTCATAGCTCGGCATGCGTCCGATCGTAGGACGAGTGGCCGAGTTGATCCCAGTCGATTTCGGCCCCGTGGGCGATCATGCACTTCTCGCATGCGACACGCCGCAAACCCGTCCAAGAACTACATGATCGCCGCAGGCGGGTCGGGCCGGCGTCGCCAACTGGTACTACAGTCCGCTTCGGCAGGCGAGATCGTCACGGGATCGTTCGCGCTGGACTGACCGCGCCCGGGATACTCACCGACCCTTCAGGCGGTAAGGCGCCTGGCGATTAACCTACTGGGATCAGCTGAACGTCCGCGCTTGGCCGCACCTGCGCAGGCCTGCCGCCCAGCGTGCGAATGCGGGGAGAGCCACGGATGCGAATCGGGGTATCCGGAACGCACGGAACAGGGAAGACAACGCTGGTCGGAGAGCTATGCGCGCGGCTCCCCGGCCACACGTCAGTCGATGAGCCGTACGTCCTGCTCGAGGAAGACGGCTACGAGTTCGAGTTCCCCCCGTCGCCGGACGACTACAGAGCACAGCTCACGCGATCCTTGCTCGAGCTGCGCTCACCCGCCACCAGGGTAATTTTTGATCGCACGCCTTTGGACTTCCTGGCTTACCTTGCCGCGAACGGTGCCAGCATCGAAGCCGAGGCTGAGACCTCTGCCCTGCGGCCAGCCCTGGCCAGCCTAGACCTGCTAATAGTGGTACCGATCACGCCCGAGACCGAACAGGTACTGCCCCGGGCGGAGATGCTCCGGCTGCGGGAGAACGTGAACGACACGTTGCTGGATCTCCTGTACAGCGACCCGCTGCAGGTTCTGGGGGATGTACCGGTGATCGAGCTGACTGGGCCGCTTGACGGGCGGCCCGCAGCCGTCCTCGCTGCGCTCCCCGGGCCACAGCCAGCTCCAGATCGGGTCACCTGACGATACTGTCCGCGCTCGCTCAGCTCTGCCAGCGCAACTCGGCTTCGGTTCTCCAGCGGGCAGCCTGACGGTCCCATCTGACTACCTAACGGGCTTACGTCCACGCCTCGGCTCCAGGACCCAGCCCGCCCTCGCTCACGCGACTCCTGGTGATACACCTATCATACACGTGAGGTGTAGAGTAGGTGTATGACCAGGAAGCGCACGAATATCGAGATCGAGGAGACATACCTCCGGATCGTCATGGACCGCTACAGTCTGCGCACCATGACCGAAGCCGTCGAGCTTGCCCTCCGGCACCTGGCCGGACAGCCCATGAGCCGGGAGGAAGCCCTGGCGATGCGCGGCGCCCACGCGATCGATGAGCCGCCGGCAGATACACCTCCGCGGGGAGCCGCGTGATCCTCGCCGACACCTCGGCCTGGGTCGAATACGACAGGGCCACCGGGAGCACAGTCGATCTTCGCCTGAGGGATCTGATCGCGGCCGACGGCCCGATTGCGGTCACGGAGCCGGTGATCATGGAGGTGCTGGCCGGGGCGCGCAACGATGCCCGGGAAGCGGACCTGCGCCGCCTGCTGCTGCGGTTCCACCTGTACCAGTTCGACCCAGCCGCCGACTTCGAGGGCGCCGCGCGCATCTACCGCCGATGTCGTCAGGCCGGTATCACGCCACGGGGCCTGATTGACTGCATGATAGCCGCTGTCGCCCGGCGGCATGAGGCGACGCTGCTTGCCTGCGACATCGACCTCGATCGCGTGGCACGGGCGATCGGCATCGAGCTAGATCGACCAGCGGCACCGCAACGGCCGTCGTCGGCCGAATGACCGCTGACAGGGGTGGATCAGCATGTGTGTATTCTCCTGTTGGCGTGGGGCTGATCTGCGGTGATGAGTCGGCTGGCGATGGCGGCCCGCGGGCTCAGGCGGATAAGGGAGCTGGCGAGGTCGTTCCCCGCAGCTGTCGGGCCGTCGCGCCCGAGGGCGGCGAGTCCGTCGATGATGAAGACGGCGTTCGTGGTTGCCGTCGTTATCCGGGTCCGGGTGCATTGCCGCCAGTTCCACTGGCGGCAGGTGACGCCGGCGTCGTCACGCCAGATCACCTCGCCTGGCCTGGGGTGCTCGACAGCCGGCTCGCCGTGCGCCATGGTGTCGAAGTCCTCATCTCCGGCGGCCCGGACCAGCCGGGCCGGGCCCTTGTACTGGTCCAGGTCCTCGCCGCCGACTGGCACCAGGTTCGCGATCGAGACCGCGTTGTATGCGTCGGTGAGGCGGTCGATGCGGGGCAGTCCGGCGTCCAGGCGGCGCAGCAGCGCTTCAACGCTCGGCCGGGTGCGCTGGGGCTTGGCGCCGAACGCCCTGTAGGCGGTGCGCCAGTCGGCGACTTGGGGCACGTCTTCGGGTGCCCGGCCGCCGAGCGTGATCCGTGCCCTGGTCTCGGCTCGCGACAGCAGCTCGTCGCTGATCTCATCGGGCGGTCCCGGTTCCAGGCCCTCGGCCACCATCACCATTACGCGGTAGTCCGGGCGCAGTTCGAGCACCTCGGGGGCCACGCTGACGGCCTCAAGGAATGCGCGTGCGCTGTCACTGACCTCAGCCTCGGTCAACGGGGTCATCACCGGGCCGCACCCCCGCCGACAGCCGGCTCGAACACCGTCAGGGCGAAACGCGCCACCTGCGCTGAGCCGGCGTTCACGTATCCGTGGGGCAGGTCACCGGCGAACGAAGCCGAGTCTCCCTTGGCGAGTACCTCGGCGTGCTGGCCCACCCTGAGCTCGAGCTGGCCGTCAAGGACGAGGAGCAGCTCGCGGGTTCCCGCCGCGTGCGCTTCGCTGGAGTGGCTCTCGCCCGGCCCGAGCGTCCAGTCCCACAGCTCGGTGACGTCCGGCGGCTCGGTGCCGGCGACGAGCACGGCCTGTCCGCCGAGCTTGCCCCGCCACAGCACCGGGGCGGCGCCAGCACGGGTGACCCGCAGCCCGGGCGAGCGGTCCATATCGACGAGCGCGGGCAGTCCTATGCCGAGCGCGTCACTGATGAGAAGCAGCGTCGCGATGCTCGGGTTAGCCGAGCCCTGCTCGATGCTGACCAGCATCCTGCGGCTCGCTGGCCGCCCCGGCGCGCGCCTCCAAATCTGACTGCCTCACATAAGGCATTATACTGCACTGCCGAGAGACGGGAGAAGCCCATGACACCTCATGACCAGCCGGCAGCACCCGCCGGCCTGCGCCCGGAAACAGCGGTCTTATGCGCCGGCCGCCCTGGCCGCGCGGCCAGCGGGCCGCACAGAACAAGCTGATTTTCACATGCTGGCGATGAGCCTCTCGACCCTCTCATCGACCGAACGGAACGGGTCCTTGCACAGCACCGTCCGCTGAGCCTGGTCGTTCAGCTTGAGGTGCACCCAGTCGACGGTGAAATCACGCCGCTTCTCCTGCGCCCGACGGATGAAGTCGCCGCGCAGCTTGGCCCGGGTAGTCTGCGGCGGAATCGACTTCGCCTCGAAGATGTCCAGGTCACGGGTCACGCGGTCCACGGCACCGCTGCGCTGCAGCAGGTAGTACAGGCCCCGGCCGCGGCGCACGTCGTGGTAGGTCAGGTCCAGCTGGGCCACCCGCGGTGAGGACAACGGCAGGTCGTGCCGGGCCCGGTACCGCTCGATCAGCTGGTACTTGGTCACCCAGTCGATCTCCCGCGCGATCTTGTCCAGGTTCCCGGTCTCGATCGCCTGGAGCGTCCGCTCCCACATCTCCAGTACCCGTTCGCTGATCGCGTTCAGCCCGTTCTTGGTGGTGAAGTCCCGCGCGCGGGTTAGGTACTCGTACTGGATCTCCAGCGCGCTCATCTCGTGCCCGTCAGCGAGCCTGACCCGGCTGCGGCCGGTTATGTCGTGGCTGACCTCGCGGATCGCGCGGATCGGATTGTCCAGCGTCATGTCCCGCAGCATGGCGCCGGCCTCGATCATCCGCAGCACCAGGTCGGTGGAGCCGACCTTGAGCAGCGTGGAGGTCTCGCTCATGTTGGAGTCACCGACGATCACGTGCAGGCGGCGGAACCGCTCGGCGTCCGCGTGCGGCTCATCCCTGGTGTTGATGATCGGCCGCGACCTCGTGGTGGCCGAGGAGACGCTCTCCCAGATGTGGTCGGCGCGCTGGCTGACGCAGTAGACGGCGCCGCGCGGCGTCTGCAGCACCTTCCCGGCGCCGCAGATCATCTGCCGGGTGACCAGGAACGGCGTCAGGATGTCCGTCAGCCGCCCCAGCTCCTCGTGCCGAGGGACCAGGTAGTTCTCATGGCAGCCGTAGGAGTTGCCTGCGGAGTCCGTGTTGTTCTTGAACAGGTAGATGTCCCCGGCGATCCCTTCCTCGCGCAGTCGGCGGTCGGCCTCCACTATCAGCTCCTCGAGGATCCGCTCGCCGGCCTTGTCGTGCGCGACTAGGTCCACGACGTTGTCGCACTCCGGGGTCGCGTACTCGGGATGACTGCCCACATCGAGATAGAGGCGGGCGCCGTTGCGCAGGAAGACGTTACTGCTCCGCCCCCAGGACACCACGCGCCGGAACAGGTAGCGCGCCACCTCATCGGGAGACAGCCGCCGCTGCCCTCGGAAGGTGCAGGTGATGCCGTACTCAGTCTCGACCCCGAATATCCGCCGGTCCATATATCCAAGCTACGTGCCTGGCGCGTGCCGTGGAGTTCGGTGAGATGGTCGACCGAGGTCGGCTCGTAATGGTCGTAGTGGTAGACGTGCAGCCCGGGGCCCGGCCGGCATCCCGGCCACCAGCGACAGGTCGTCGTCGGTTCGCCTGCGCTCGCGGCACATATCGCCTCAATGATCTTCATCTAGATCCCTTTTCGGCCGGACACGCCGCTGGCGTACCACCGCCCGCCCGGGATAATTGAAGTCCTTATTTACCGAACGAATCAGCTGCTTGCCTCGATTAGGCCCGTTGCCATGCTCAGCAGGGGACGCGGGGGAAGAGCTGGCGAGGAAAGACCACAACCGCGCGGCTGCCTGATGAGTCATAACTTATGAGGTGATTTAAATGAATAAGCTATTTGCTACCGCATGCGGGGGCCTACTAGTCGTAGGGCTCACGGCCGGATGCGAGACAGCGCGGGCGCCGTCGGCCGCCCCTCCCGCCACTGCGTCGGCGTCGGCGCTCCAGTCGGCACCGCGCGCCAACGTTACAGCTATCCCGGCAGGCACCACGCTGCCCTCCGGCGGGCCCGTCCCGACCGGGTTCAGAGCCGCCTCCGTTACCTTCGTCTCCACCCTGGAGGCGTTCGCGCTGGGCACGGCGCCGTGTAAACACGCGCAGTGCACCTCGATTGTCCGCACTCGTGACCGGGGCGTGAGCTGGCGCGGCCTGCCCGCGCCCGTGGTGCCGCTCGGCGAGCCCGGCGTCACCATCACCGGTCCGGCCGTGTGGGGTATCCGGTTCGCCACGCCGGAGTACGGTTTTGTGTTCGGCAACGGGTTGTGGGTGACCACCGATGGAGGTAAGCACTGGTCAGCCGCGGCCTACCCCGGCGGCTCGATCGTTTCCCTGGAGATCATCGACCACCAGGTGCTTGCGGTGACCATGCGCCGCGGGATTGCCGGCAACGCGAGCTGGGCACTCCTCCGGCGGCCTCTCGCCCGCGGCGCATGGACCCGGCTCGTAGCGCAAGCCAGCGCGATAGGGAGCATCGCCACCCAGGCGCGGGTGGCGGCGATGATCGACGGCACCTCCGTGCTGGTCACGGGTAACGGCGGCCTCACCATCACCAGGCACGCGCTCCCGTGTACGGCCAGCCCTTTCCCGGTGCCCACCTCGATCGCCGTGCAGGCCCCGCACGGGCTGGCCTTGCTGTGCACCGGCCAGGGCTACACCGGCCATACGGATAAGACCGTCTACGTGAGCGGTAACCTGGGCGCGACCTGGAAGCTGGCAGGCCACCCGTCCAGCGCAGGCGATGGCGGCGTGATCGCCGCCGCTGTTCCCGGGCACCTGACCATAGCCACCACGAGCGCGGGAAGCTGGCTGTACTACTCCGCGGACAACGGCAAGACCTGGCGGACGGTGGTCACTTACCCCGATGGCGGCCAGGGCTGGAACGACCTGGGTTTCACCACCACCCATGACGGCCTGGTCATCCACGGGCACCCGTACTACGGCGACATGCTCGGACAACTACTGCTGACCGGCAATGGTGGGCAGACCTGGCAGGAGGTCAGGTTCTGAACACGCTGTCATATTCACCCCGAACTGAGCATGCCGCCGAATACGATGCCGTGGAACGGCGAGATGGACCGCCAGTAGGCATGGCCTGCGAGCCTGCGGGGCCGGAAGATCGCCCGCTGGCGGTAGGTGGTCAGACCCCGCTGCGCGCCCAGAACTTGCCATAAACGTGGAGGGAAGTCAGGCGTGTCGGCAGCCGGTTGTCTTGGCTCCAGGTGGCGTGATTGTCAGAGGGTGAGGCGCCTGGCGGCCAGCTCGATGGGAGGGCGGTAACCGCGGGCGCTGTTGATGTTGCGCCGCAGCGCCTGGTTGAGCTCGGCCAGGTCGGTGCGCGCGAGCCCGCCCGCTCCGCCGGTGGCGTGCTCGCAGATGACCGCCATGTCGTTCATGCAGCCCAGGACGCTGCGGTCTGCCGTCTTGGCGAGACGGACCTCCTGCTGCTCCAGGTCGCCGAACGTTCCCGCCGGCAGCTCCTCGCGGCGCAGTTCCCGCCCGATGAGGCCGGTGATCAGCTGGCGGGTGGCCCGCAGACCGGATGCCGTCACGTCGGCCTCGAAGATCGTGAACAGCGTGGCCGAGTGGGTCAGCAGCAGGCACTTGCGCCGGTCGAGCCACAACAGGTTCGCGTACCAGTCCTCGGGATCCCGCGCGGGCGCCGGGTCGGCGACCGCCGAGCCCATGACGGCCAGGAGCTTTCTCGTGCACCGCAGGATCACTATGCGATCGTACGGCGTGGAGCTGCGAGCAGGTGGCCCGGTTCTTCGACTCGGACACGCAGCTGGCATATCACCGTAGGGCCACTGCCCGCCCGTGATAATTGAAGATCTTTATTACCGAACGAACTAGCTGCCTGCCCTGGTCACGCCCATTGTCATGCTCAGGAGAGGACGTGGATATCCGCTCAGCACAGAAACGAGCCTGGCAGAATAAAGTCACCAAAGGGTTCAACACGACCGATGTCCCGCTGCTCGATGCGGGGCCGGCAGGGGATTGATGGAGGTGACCGTGATGAGACTCAGCGGATGGGAGCAGCAGGCCCTAGACTCCATTGCGGACGGGCTCGGCGTGCTTCGGCGTCACTTCACCAGCCAAGTCGGGTCAGCCCCGCTACCTACCGCCAGAGATTCGGACACCCGCAGGTAAGCCGCATACCGGAGAACTGAGTTCAGACGCGGCGATGAAGTTACCCGTCCGGCGCCCAGCCATCCCTACGAACGATCATGAGCTGCTAGAGCGTGTCCCGTAGATCTCGGCGGCCCGTTCCCGCCCGGTTGCCGTCCTGCCCGCCAGCCGCCTTTCCTGCCCGTTTCCATGATCATGGCCAGTTCTGGGCGCTATATGACCATTTCTGGCCATGATCATGGAACAAGCGCCGTCGGCAGGCGGGCGGGGCGGGCGGGGCAGTGTGATCCGCGTGCCGGCGCAGTACCCGCCGATGCCGCCCCGGTCCAGGTCGTCGTGAATTCTCGCTTGGCCTTCGTCTACATCGCGATGTCCGCGGTCCTCTCACGCGCGCAGAGGGGCCCATCGCTCGACGATGTGAACGATACGGTCTTGTTGGAGCGGCGGCGCGACGGCAAGATGATCAAACGCTGGTGTGCCGCCGGGATGCTCAACGCGGAACGCAGCTTCCGCCGGCTCAAGGACGTCAACCATGAGGGGACAGCACGTGAGCATCCGACCCATCTCAACGGCCGACTTCGCCGCCTGGAACCGACTCTGGCAGGACTACCTGCGCTTCTATCGCGCCGACTTGCCGGAGCAGACGACACTCACGACGTTCGAACGTCTCGTTGCTCAAACCGGCGGCGCGTTCGGGCTGGTCGCCGATGACGACGATCACGAGCTGGTTGGCCTCGCTCACCTGATCTTCCATACCTCCACCTGGTCGATCCAGCCGTACTGCTATCTAGAGGACCTGTTCGTGTCGCCCGCCGCGAGGGGAACCGGAACGGCGACGCGGCTGGAGTACAACAGTTCGGCCAGGTCCCTCTACGACCAACTCGCCCATCCAACGTCTTTCCGCGTCTACGAGCGCTAGCCGGACTGCGATCTTGTCTGGCGCGGCAGCGATTCGCCTTCAATCCTCCACCTGTCAAACAGACGACCGAACGGGCCTACGTCCCCGCCCTAGCCCAGGTCACCGCGCGGTCACCCGAGAGAAGCCCTCCGCCGATGAGTCCGTGAGCCCGCCCGCGCCCTGGCTGATCGCTACACGGTGGTGACCTATGACCCGCGTGGCATCGGCAACAGCACCCGTGAGGACGCCACCCAGGATGTGACGCCCGAACAGCAGGCCGACGACGTCCACCGCCTGCTGTCGGTGCTCGGCGGCGAGCCGGCGTACGTCTTCGGCAGCAGCGGCGGGGCCGTCGTCGGGCTCGCGCTGGTCACCGCCCACCCCGGCCAGGTGAGGACGCTGGTCGCCCACGAGCCTCCGCTGATCGAGTTGCTGCCCGACCGCGAGCAGGTGCGTGCCCAGATCGAGGACATCTACGACACCTACCGGGCCGACGGGGTGGACCAGACGATGGCCAAGTTCATGGCCCACGCCGGCCTCGGCGAGGCTCCCGGGCAGGAGGCCGGCGCGCCGCGCTGGGAACCCTCACCCGAGCAGCTGGCGACGATGCGCGCCGCAACCGACGTGTTCCTCGCCCATCTGATCCGCCCCACCACGCGTTACCGGCCCGACGTCGAGGCCCTGCGGGCGGTGTCGACCCGCATCGTGGTCGCCGCAGGGGCCACGTCGGAGGGGCAGCTCGCCCACCGTGGTGCCGTGGCCCTCGCGGACCGGCTCGGTACGCCCGTGGTCGAGTTCCCCGGTGACCACGGCGGCTTCGTGGTACAGCCCGAGCAGTGCGCCCAGGTGCTAGACCAGGTGCTCACCCAGCCAACCTGACGACTTTCACCGCCGGCATGTGGACGGATGTGGTAAGCCGCGCCAGGCTGGGGAGCATTTCGCTGACGCTCTCCAAGGAGAGTCTGCGGTGGCTGGGCAGGTGGCGGGCGAACCAGCCTGCCTCGTGGTCGGGCTGGTCGTCGATGACGAGGATGTCGATGCTGCGCTCGCCTGGCGCCAGGTCCGCGCGCCGCGCGCGGTCCGAGTAGGGCCGCCCATTCGCTCTTTCCCCCGCGGTGAGAGCGACGGTCAGGGCGATTAGGCCGGCGACGCCGTCCATGAGCTGACGTCTCATGACTCATCGTTACCGACCGAACTTCGCATGTCACTCCAGGAGCCCTGAGGCTTCCTGGGCGTTACGGAGTGTCATCTTGCCTGCGCTTTGTGTCGCCGTTAATGTGACGCAGCGTGAAATCATACTCCGCTATCCCAATCGGACGCCGCGGCTTCGTCGGCGGTGTCCTCGCTGCGGGCGCGGCGACAGCAACAACCGGGTTCGGGTCGGCGCCGGTCCCCGCCTCCAGCGTCGTGAGCGTAACCGATGCCAGTCATGAACTCGCTCGCCAGGTTCTGCTGGCCGGCGAGCACGGCGAGGATCTCACGCTCGAGTATCTGCAGGTCCTCATCGACGATGGCCTGCCCAAGGCTGCCTCCCCGAAGCGGATCCTGGTCGTCGGGGCGGGTCCGGCCGGCCTGGCGGCCGCCGCGTTGCTGCACGACGCTGGGCACGAGGTCACTGTGCTGGAGGCGAACGCCAGCCGGACCGGTGGCCGGGTCAAGACCCTGCGCGGGGTGTTCTCCGACAAGACGCTGCACGCCGAGGCGGGGGCGATGCGGCTACCCGATTTCCACCCGCTGGTGCTGGCGCTCGCCGACAAGCTGGGGGTGCCGCGGCGGCTGTTCTACAACGTCGATGTGGCGCCGGGCGCCGAGCCGACCGGGCCGCTGCCGCCGGTCACTTACCGGTCCTTCACCGGCGAGACCTGGTCCAACGGGCCAGCCCCGGCCGCGACGTTCATGGCGCCGGCCGCTACCGGACGTAGCCTGATCCAGGTCAATGGGCTGTCGGCGACCCGGGCCGGTTACGCTTCCGCGCCGGGCATGATCAACGGTTCGTTTGGCCAGCAGTCGGGCCTGACCATGTCGGCGCTGGCGAACAAGGCGTTCGCGCCGGTCACGGTGCCCGCCACCGGCCCGATCGAGGATCAGGTCCAAGCCTGGGCCAAGCTCATCGCCCAGTACGACACCTACTCCACCTACCAGTACCTGGTCCAGCGGGCCGGCTGGGACTTCCCCACGCTATCGGCGGTCGGGACGCTGGAGAACATGACGTCGCGCCTGCACTACTCGATGTTCCCGGTGCTCTGGGACCGCGGCAACATCAGCCCGAACGTGCGGTACTGGGAGCTGACCAACGGGACCGCGTCACTGACCGAGGCGCTGACCGCGCGACTGGCTCCTATCATCAGGCAGGACCGGCGGATGATCCGGCTGACCCAGGACGCGTCGGGCGTAGGGATCCAGACCACGGCCGAATCCGGCACCGAGGACTCGGTCAACGGCGGGCCAGTCAAGCCGGTCGAGACCTTCACCGCCGACTATGTGATTGTCGCGGTGCCGCTGAGCGCGCTACGGTTCTGCCAGTTCGAGCCGGTACTGTCCTACCGTAAGCGCCGGGCGATCGGCGAACTGCACTATGACTCGGCGACCAAGGTGCTGCTGGAGTTCAAGACCAGGTTCTGGGAGCAGGGACCGGGCGGGTTCACCGGCGGCGGCTGCGTCAGCGACAGCGCGAACAGGTTCACCTATTTCCCCTCGCATGTTCCCGGCTCGCCCGGAGGTGTCGTGCTGGCCTCGTACACGTGGTCCGACGAGGCCATGCGATGGGACGCGCTTACCCTCGACGAGCGCTGCTACTTCGCGCTGCGCAACATGGCGCACATGTTCGGCCGGCAGGTTTACACGCAGTTCACCGGCGTCGGCGCCACTCAGTCGTGGGCGCGGGCCCGCTACGCGCTGGGCGAGGCGGTGATCTTCACACCGGGCCAGCTCCATGAGCACCATCTCGCCACGGCCACGGTGGAGGGCAGGGCCCACTTCGCCGGCGACCACACCAGCATGAAGCCCGCCTGGATCGAGGGGGCGCTGGAAAGCGCCGTCCGCTCCGCCCTGGAGGTGACCGCCCGCGCCTGACCCACCCCGCAACCGTAGTCAGGCTCTTGCGCCGGGTTGCGGGACGATCGAATCGGGCGACAGAGCTGGCTCGAGTTCGACCTGTTGCGTTGTGTTTCGCGGGAAGGCAATAGCGGCTGTCAGCGCACCGAGGGCTGCGATGACGAACATCACCCAGAAGGCGGTGTGGAAAGCGTTGACCGCCGCCAGTCTGTGGGCCGCTGAGCTGGCAGCACCGGCCCTGGTGCCGACCCGGGAGACGAGGACGGTCGCCACGACGGCGACGACGACGCCACCGCCGATCTCGCGCAGAGTTTCGACGAGCCCGCCCGCCAGACCTGCCATCGAGTGCGGGACACCGGACAGAGCGCCGATCTGTATGGCCGGAGCGCTCATTCCCCCGGCCAGGCCGGCCAGGATCAGCACAGGCAGCAGGTCGGTCGCGTAGTGCGCTCCGGCCGGCACGCGTGTGAGCAAGAGTGCAGCGATCGCGAGGAGTGTGAAGCCCCCGACGAGCAGGCGCCGCACGCCCACCACCCCAACGAGCTTCGCTCCTGCGATCCCGGCTGCGAAGAACGACGTCACCGTTGTGGCCAGCCATGCCACGCCCGTCCGAGTCGGCGAATAACCGAGAACCTGTTGCATCAGCAGCGAACCGAGGAAGATAAAGGCGAAGAACGCTCCGAACAAGAAGAAGGCGGAGAGGTTCGCCGCCACCAGCGTGCGGTTGCGCACAGCCGAGCCGGGCACCAGCGGTGACCGGGACCGGGCTTCGATCCGCACGAATGCGGACAGCATCACAACGGATGCGGCGAGCAGTCCGAGGGTCGACACGGAACCCCAGCCGTAGTCGGCGGCGCGGTTGAGCGCGTAGACCAGCAGGAGCAGGCCTCCGGTCACGGTGATCGCGCCGGCGGCGTCGAAGCGCTTGCTTACGCGTCGGTCCGGACCGTCAGCGGGCAGGAAGATCGCCGCCATCGCGATGAGAAGGACGCCGACCGGCACATTGATGAAGAACACCCAGCGCCAGCCGGGCCCCTCGGTGAGGAGACCACTTGCGATCACCCCGACCGACGCCGAGACTCCGGCGGTGGCGCCGTAGAGCCCGAGCGCGCGATTGCGCTCGGCGCCTTCCTCGAACGTCACGGCGAGGATCGACAGTGCGGCCGGTGGGACAAGGGCCGCCCCGAAGCCCTGGAGGGCGCGGGCGCCGATCAGGAACCCGGCGGAACCGGCCACGCCGGCGAGCAGTGAGGCGGTGGAGAAGAGTGTCAGTCCTGCGAGGAGTACGCGGCGGCGCCCCAGGAGATCGGCCATCCTGCCGCCGAACAGCAGGAATCCGCCAAGCATCAGGCCGTACGCAATGACGATCCATTGCAGAGTGCTCTGCCCGATGTGGAGATCTCGTTGGATCGAAGGCAGGGCGACATTCACGATCGCGATGTCGAGCACGACCATGAATTGCGCCACGCATGCCAGGAAGAGGACGATTCCCTTGTTGGTGTTTACCTTGGTTGTCATGATGATGGGCTCCTTTGCGATCGGGATTTGGTTCGCGCGTGCGCGCGCTCGTACGTGATGAGGCCTCGCTTGCTCAGCGGCTAGCTCGGGCGCAACGGTGTCTCGGAAGACCTCTGGGCGCCTGTCGGACGGCCTCCGTTCGCCGTCCTTCCGGACGCTGAACGGAGGCCATCGGACTACGCCAGCACGCCCTAAGCGGCTCGGACGACCTGGTAGGTGACGTATGGGAGGCTGTCACCAACGGTCCGGTTGGCGACGAGGCGCAGCGGCACCTTGTCGCTGGTCTCGCCGAAGAGGCGCTCGCCGGCCCCGAGCACGAACGGGTAGACCATCAGCCTCAGTTCGTCGACGAGATCCTTCTCGATCAGCGTGCGCACGAGCTGGAGACTGGCGGGTACGACGATCTCCCCGTTCAGCCGCTCCTTCAGATTCGACACCTCGTTCACCACGTCGCCCTTCACGACCGTGGAGTTGTTCCAACCGGGATCTTCGAGGGTCGAGGACACGACGTACTTGGGGATGCTGTTCATCCTGTCCGCCAGCTCGCCGGTCCGGGATGGCCACCGTGCGGCCAAGAACTCGTAGCTCCGCCGGCCGACAAGCAGAGCCTCGGCGCGGAGCACCTCGTCGAGCGCGGTCTTGTAAAACCCCTCGCGGTCGTTGCTCCCGACCTGGGCGAACCAGCCGCCGTGCCTGAAGCCCTCTTCACCGGTCGGGTCCTGGACGACTCCGTCGAGCGTGACGTTCTCGCTGATGACGATCTTTCCCATTTCGCTTCTCCTCTCGATGGTGGTGTCGGCTACCACCGATGCAGACGCCGCGAGTTCGGGAATTGGGCGGCCGCCGACCGCCCAGTTCGGGCCTCGGCCGGCGTCTATAGAGTGCGGTAAAGGTACGAGCAAGAAGGGTGGCGTGAGGGTGGAAAGAGCCGACCTGATGTCACGGGCCCGGGCCGGGGACGGCGACGCGTTCCGCGAGCTCACCGAGCCGTACCGGCGGGAGCTGCAGGTGCACTGCTACCGGATGCTCGGATCCTTCTCCGATGCCGAGGACGCCCTCCAGGACACGCTGCTGGCCGCCTGGCAAAGCCTCGGCGGGTTCGAGGAACGCGCCTCGCTCCGCACCTGGCTCTACCGGATCGCCACCAACAAGAGCCTCGACGCGCGCCGGTCAGCCAGCCGGCGCCCGGCCAAGGAGTGGGACGTGCCCAATGTCGAACCGCCCGAGCCGACCCGGGCCGGCGAAGTGGTGTGGCTCGAGCCGTATCCCGATGCTCTCCTGGAGGGTGCGACCGGCGTGCCGCTCGGCCCCGAGGCCCGCTACGAGCAGACCGAAGCCATCTCCCTGGCCTTCGTGACCGCCCTTCAGGTCCTGCCGCCTCGCCAGCTCGCCGTCCTCATCTTGCGCGACGTCCTCGGATTCCACGCCAGCGAGGTGGCCGGCATGCTGGACTCGACCGTCGAATCGGTCAACAGCGCCCTCAAACGGGCCCGCGCCACCCTGCAGCGCCAGCAGCCGCCGGCCGCCGGCCGCGAACCGCCTCCCGCCGCCGGCTCACCCGCCGAGGATGCGATCGTGGCGAAGTTCGTCCGCGCGTGGGAGTCCGCCGATCTCGGCGCGCTGGTGGCCCTGCTGACCGACGACGTCTTCATCGCGATGCCGCCGATGCCCTTCGGATACGAGGGCCGCGACGTCGTGGCTCGCTTCTGCGCCAGCCTCTTCGGCGCGGGCCGCAGGTTCGACCTCGTGCCGACACGAGCCAACCGCCAGCCGGCGTTCGGGGCCTACCTGCGCGCCCCCGACGGCATCCGCCACGGGACCGGCCTCTACGTCCTCACCCTCACCGGCGACCGGATCTGCGCCATGACCCGCTTCGAGAAGACCGTCCTCCCCTGGTTCGGGCTACCGCGATCGCTCCCGACCCGGTAACCAGCCTTCGAGCAGTGATAGTGAGCAGCCGCGAACGGAACATCAACGGTGCGCATATCGCGCCTCGGCCAGCCCATTGGACGGAGTGGTGGATCGGCGTCAGTGTGCAGCGATCGATCGATAGGGCCCCCCGGCTGGGCACGTGCTGGTATGGCAACGCCGACCTCACCATCCAAAGCGCTGCCACGGCCATAGACCTCCGGGGGTCAGGGGGTCAGGGGGTCAGGATGGTCTTGCCGGGCAGCTGCCCGGCGGCGGCCTGGTCGTGGACGGCGGCCAGGTCGGTCAGCGGCCGCCGCTGGGCGACGTCGACCCTCAAGTCGCCGGCGTCGACGCGGGCGACGAGCTCGCCGAGCTGGGCGGCGTCGCTGCGGGCGAAGACCTGGACCGTCCGCACGCCGCGTCCGGCATCGTCGGGGCCGGGGGTGGTGGTGCTGACGAAGGCGCCGCCGCCGGCGGCCAGGTCCGCTAGCTGGGCGGTTTCCTCCGGGCTGGTGCGGACCAGGTTGAGCACCACGTCGAACCGCTGCCCGGCCACCGCCGGCAGGAGCGGGGTGGCGGTGTGGTCGATGATCCGGTCCGCGCCGTAGGAGCGGGTTCGGCCGGTGCTGCGCGCGCTGGTGGTCGCGGTCACGGTGGCGCCGGCCTGGCTGGCGAGCTGGACGGCGTAGCCGCCGACCGCGCCGCCTGCTCCGTTGATCAGGATGCTCTGCCCCGCCTTCACCTCGGCGTGCTCGAACAGCGCCTGCCAGGCCGTCAGGCCGACCGACGGCAGCGCCGCGGCGTCGGCCAGCTCAACGGTGCGGGGCGCGGCGGCCAGTGCCCCGGCGGGCGCGGCGACGTACTCGGCGGCCGCGCCGGGCGCGGTCATCGGCAGGAATGCCACTACCGCGTCCCCGGCGCTCCAGCCGCTCACCCCCTCGCCGACCTCGGCGATGACACCGGACACGTCGAAGTTCGGGATATGCGGGAAGGCCACCGGGAACACCTGCTGCATGAAACCGGCGCGGATCGCGACATCCACCGGGTTGAACGCGGCGCCGGCCACCCTGACCACCACCTGCCCCGCACCCGCCACCGGGCGGTCGGCGTCTTCGTAGACCAGGACGCCGCTGTCACCGTAGGAGTGGTAACGCACTGCCTTCATGATCTCTCCTCCGATCTGATGCTTCGAAGTTGAAGCATGCGAAGACAGTAACCTGCTTCAACTTCGAAGCAATACCCCTCGGGCGGGTGACACTCGTCACATGCTTGGAATTCGAAACATGTACGGTGATGAGATGAGCGATCCCCGGCCCGGCACCGGCGCAGGCGACGTCCCGGCACTCGATGCCACTGAGCTGGACGCCTACTTCGCGCTCACGGAAGCCGTCAGCCTGCTCCAGCACAGCGTCGAACAGCAGCTACGCACCGAGGGCGGCATCAGCTACGTGCAATTCCAGCTCCTGGCCCGCCTCAACGCCCGCGGGCAGCTGACCATGACCGAGCTGGCCGACGGCGTCGTCTACAGCCGCAGCGGCCTGACCTACCAGGCCGGCCTGCTGGAAAAGGCCGGCCTCATCGCCCGCGGCCCCAGCCCCGACGACGAACGCGCCACCCTGGTCACCATCACCGACAGCGGCCGGGCCCTCCTCGGCCGGGTCATGCCCGGCCACATCCAGGTCACCCGCCTGCTGCTCGACCCCCTGTCCGACCAGGACCTGGACCACCTGCGCGACATCATGACCCGCGTCCGCGACCACATGCGCGCCCAGCCACCCCGCTCCGCCGCCCCCCGCAAACGCCGCCCTGCCTCCGTCAGCCCAGCCCCGGGCGCAACGCAAGACTGAACCGGTAGCGATTCACAGGCTTCCGTCTGTACCTTGTCGTCCCGGCCACTACGACGGCTGGGCCGACTTCAGCGAGGGACGCGACGACCTCGCCCGCGCCTTCGATGACGTCGGCTTGGCCGCGCGGCTCCGCCTCAGCGACCACGAAACCTGGATCCCGCTCGTCGATGAGATCGAGCGCCGCCGGGTACTTGAGGTAGAGCCGCTCCCGGAGCATTTCGACTACGCCTGGAAGTACGGAGGTGAAACCGCGGCGCTGCACCCGGGAGACCGGCTCACGGTGCAGCAGTTGCTGGCGCTGCTGCTGTTCCGCCCGCGTGTCCCCGCAGCATCGCCGTGATGACGGACGTCCACCACGGCCGCGGCGGCATCTGATGGCCGACGCCCTCCAGGGGCAGCAGTTCGGCACGGGGAATCCCGCGGGCCAGCGCCTCGCCATGACCGTAGGGAAACAGGGGATCGGCCGTGCCGTGGATCACCAGGGTCGGCGCGGTGATGTCGTCAAGCCGCCCGCTGGGCACCTCACCCTCCTCGGCCAGTGCGTGGTTCATCACGCTGGCGGCCATGTCGTTGGTGCGGTCGACGATCCGCGCCACGAGCGCGCGCACGTGCGCTTCGTCGAAGTACTGCGCGCCCTCCAGCCGACGCTCGTAGTCGACGATGTAATCGATCACCGCGGTCCGTTCGGTCCAATCCGGCAGCGGGACCTGCGCGGCGAAGTAGGCCCGCAGGTCCTCCGACATCGGCGGAAGCTCCGCCCGGCCCGGGCCGCCGGGGACCGCGGGGCTGGTCGAGATCAGCACCAGCGAGTCAACGCGACCCGGATGAGCCAGCGCAACCTGCTGCGCGAGGGCGCCGCCCATCGAGATGCCGGCCAGGTGAGCGCTCCGCCGCCCGAGCGCGTCCAGCACCCCGGCCGCGTCGGCCGCCA
>WNGP01004011.1_pt1 | contig 19042 bp, 15 predicted proteins | sample 5407671 | NCBI WGS metagenome assembly WNGP01 (sample SAMN13153381, study PRJNA577476) | soil metagenome | isolation source: 40 cm soil or saprolite under Garry oak tree replicate 2 | place: USA:California | collected 2016-06-15 | reverse complement strand
CGTGCTCGAGGAAATCGTCACCGACCTGGCACCGGGCCGGCTCGAGGAGGCGGACCTGACCCGGATGCGTTCGTTTCTGTCCGGAGGCGACCCCGATCTGGCCACAGATTCCCGCGCGCTGCACGCACTGCTGGCCTCGGTCACGCGGAACCCGGTACGCGAGCTCTTCGTCGACGTGCTCAGCCGGGTGGCCTTGCTGTACTCGACCGACTGGCAGAGCCCCGGCCCGGCGGCCGGCGGCGAGACCGCGCACGCGCATGCCCGGATCGCCGAGGCCCTCATCGCGGGTGACTCCGGGCTCGCCAGGCGCCGGATGCGCAAGCACCTGGAGGCCGAGGGCGAGTTGCTGCGCCGTCGCCGGTCGGCTCGCGATCTGCTGCCCGGCGACGTCGTCGTGCTCGGGGAGTTCAGCAACGGCAAGCGGGCCGAGGCGGTCGCCCGGCGGATCACCTTGAGGATCGTCGGCGACCGGATACCGCCCGGCGAGCTGGTCGGGACCGAGAAGGAGCTGATCGAGCAGGAGGGCGTCAGCCGCGCGGTGCTGCGGGAGGCGGTCCGCCTGCTCGAGCACCACCAGACCGCCCGGATGCGCCGCGGGCCGGGCGGCGGGCTGATCGCGAGTGAACCCAGCGCGAGCGCGGTGACCGAGGTCGCGGCGATCTACCTGGCCCGGCGCGGCGTGAGCCGGTCCGACCTGGCCGAGCTGCGCACCGGCGTCGAGGCCGCACTCGCCGGGCTGGCCGCCGCCAGGATCGACGCGCCTGGGACGGCATGCATCCGGGCGGCGATCGAGCGGGAGCCGGCCGTTCCCGGCGAGGAGCAGGACGAGGCGGCGGGTGACCTGCATGCCGCGGTGGCGGGCGCCGCGCGCAACCGGGTGCTCGAACTCGTGGCGCTCGTGCTGATCAGGCTCAGCGCGCTGCATCGGGTCGAGCGGCTCGCGCCGGGGGCGCGCGAGCCGACCCGGGCCGAGGTACTCAGGACGCACGAGCGGATCGCCGCGGCGGTGGAGTCCGGCGACCGCGAGCTGGCCAGGGACCGGATGCGAGCTCACCTCGACGAGCTCGCCACCTTTATGCGTTAACGAGACCCCGTGGCCGGCCCCGGGCGGCTGGGCGGCTGGGCCAGGGGCTGGTCGCCGCGGGGCGCGTGTCCCGCCTTACGCGAACGCGGCGCCGGCCAGTCCCAGTGCCTCCGCCCGGTCCTCGGCGAGCAGGAAGCCGCCCGCGATGGCCGAGTCGAGCGCGGACTCGAACCTGGCCAGGTAGTCGGCGGGACCGCCCGGGTAGAGGCGGCTCAGCTCGTCCAGGCCTATCTCGTCGGTGGTGCCGAAGAGAAACGCGAAGAAACTGCCGCTCTGGCCGAGCCCGGACAGCGTCGCTGCCGGAACGTCGGTCCACGGGGTCCGGATGCCGCCGGTGGCGATCCCGTAGTAGTCACGGTGGAAGTCGCCTCCGCCCGGCTTCGCGTCGAGCCGGGGCGCGGCCGGCGGAGGCGTTCCGTCGGCCGCCCACGCGTTGAGATGCTCGATGGCCGCGCAGGCCACGTAGTGCTGCTGCGGTCCGCTGTTGATCGGGAAGTCGGTGGCGCCCGCGATGGTCCGCGTGGTCGGCTTCAGCAACTCGGCCAGCCTGGCCGCGGGAAGCTGTCCGTTGTCGTAATGGCTGGCGGCCAGCAGGTAGGTGTCCGCGTGGGCCGCTCCGGCCAGTTCCCAGAGCCTGACCAGGTCACTGTCGGGCTGGTCCGCCAGGCCGCTGCCGAGCAGCGCGACGTCGGTCTCGGTCTGCAGTACCAGCACGGGAACGCGGACGTCCGCGCGGATCCGCTCGCCGCCCCGCGGCGGCTCCGGCGATGACCCGCCGCCCGACGCGGAGGTCTGCTCGCGGCGCCGGGCGGGCCTGAAGCCCCGGTCAATACAGGCGCCGTCGGCGCCGCGGCCGTGCACGTGAAATCCGTCATAGACGGCGGCGTGCCGGTCGATGGCGTTGACGTAGGTCACGAGGAACGCGGCCGACTGGGAGTGACCGGTCGCGAGCAGCCGGTCCGGCCTGAGCGGGCCGAGCGGCGCGGCCCCGGCCCCGGTTCGCGGGCTGGTCAGCGCCCGGCCGGCGTGGCTAAAGATGTCGAAGGACCAGGCGTCACCGGGATGGTCGAGGAGGGCATACCGGTCGGGGAATGCCTTTTTCAGGTGCAGCCCGCCGACCAGGCCGCCGCCTTCGATCCCGGCCCGCTGCGCGGACACGCCGACCCAGGCGTGCCCGCGCCTGATCAGGTGCGTGTGGGTGAGCATCCAGTCGGGCGCCGCGTCCAGCCCGCCCGAGACGTTCAGCCACTCGACGACAACGGTGCCGCTGAACGCCGCCTCGCCGGCCGGGCGACGAACGATGAGCCGCGTGGCGAAAGGAGCGGCCTGGTGCGGCAGCGCGGCCCACCGGCCGTCTGGCGAGCGATCGCCGGCGAGGCGGTAGGACGTCGCCGACCCGCGCAGCACGAACTCCTGCTCGAGGTAGCCGAGTTCGTGCAGGTCGTAGGCGCCGGCCGGAACCGGGTTCGGGCCCGGCAGGGGGTACGCGACGGCGCTTGCCGCTCCGGATTCTGGTGAGCCCATGCCGCCCGCGTCCAGGTCCGTGTCGCTACTTGATCAGGGGGTCGCGGGGGAGGCCGAGTATCCGCTCGCCGATCTGGTTGCGCTTGATCTCCGAGGTGCCGCCGGCGATCGACATGGCCCGGTGCCCGAGCGCCAGCATCGCGCCGAGGGCGCCGGGCCCCTCGAGGAACGCCAGGTCGTGGCCGGCCAGCGCGGCCAAGATGGCCGCCGCCTCGTGCCCGATCTCGGACAGCAGCAGCTTGGTGACGTTGCCCTCGGGGCCGGGTCCACGGCCGGCCACGGCCCGGTGCGCGCTGCGCAGGTTCAGCACCCCCATGGTCTGGTTCCGCGCGATGTGCCGGCCGACACGGCCAGCGCCGCCCGCCAGCCGCCCGGGATGCGCGTCCAGCGGCGCGATGAACGCGTCCGGCGGCATCGTCATGCCGCCGCCACCGCCGCCGATGCTCACGCTCTCGTTGCCCAGTGTCGCGCGGGCCACCGTCCACCCGCGGTTGACGTCCCCGACCACGTCGGCGTCGGGCACGAACACGTTGTCGAAGAACACCTCATTGAAGTCCGAGTTGCCGGTCGCCATCTTCAGCGGCAGGACCGAGACGCCGTCCACCTTCATGTCGATGACCATCGTGGTGATGCCGTTGTGCTTAGGCACGTCGGGGTCGGTCCGCACCGTGGCCAGCCCGAACCGGCTGTGGTGCGCGCCGCTGGTCCAGACCTTCTGGCCGTTGATCAGCCAGCCGCCGTCGGCCCTGGTCGCCCGGGTCCTGATCCCAGCGGCGTCCGATCCGGCGCCGGGCTCGCTGAAGAGCTGGCACCAGATCACCTCCTGGTTCAGCGCGGGCACCACCCAGCGCGACACCTGCTCGGGCGTGCCGTACTGGATCAGGGTGAGGATCACCCAGCTCGTGATCCCGTAGGACGGGCGCTTGATCCCGGCGGCGGCGAACTCCTGCTCGATCACGAGCTGCTCGACCGCGCCCGCGTCGAGGCCCCACGGCCTCGGCCAGTGCGGCATCACGTAGCCGGCCTCGATCATCGCCTTGCGGCGGCCGTCATCGTCCAGGTCGGCGATCCGCGCGATGAACTCGCGGACGACCTCGCGGACCGGCTCGGCCTCCGGCGGGAGGTCGATCGCCTTCTCGCGCCGGACGCCGCGGCGCACGCAGTCCGTAACCTGAAGCGCCGCGGCCTCGGCATCGATGATCGCCTCGATGGCGGCGGCCCGGCGCAGGTACAGGTGCGCATCGTGCTCCCAGGTGAACCCGATCCCGCCGTGCACCTGGGTGTTGAGGTTCGCGCACAGGTCCGCGGCCGCCAGCGCGAGCGTGGCCGCCATCGCCGCGGTGTAGGTGAGCTGCTCGCCGCCGCCCGCCGCCGCCCGCGCGGCGTCCCAGACGGACGCGGTCGCGAGCTCGGCGGCCACCAGCATGTTCGCGCAGTGGTGCTTCACCGCCTGGAACATCCCGATCGGCCGGCCGAACTGCTCGCGCACCTTCGCGTACTCGGCCGCCATTGTCGTGCACTCCGCGGCGACGCCGGTCGCCTCGGCGGCGAGCAGGACGCGCGCGAGGTCGGTCAGCACCTGCCGCACGCCGGGAACGACCTGCGCGGCGGCGCCGTCCAGCGTCACCCGCGCGGCCCGGCGCGCCGGGTCGAGGTTGGCCGGCACCGTGACCGAGACGCCGCCGGCCCGGCGGTCCACGATGGCCACGTCGTCGCCGGTCCCGATCAGCAGCACGTCGGCGAGGTGCCCGCCGAGCACCACGCCGGCCGGCCCCGAGGCGGTGCCGTCGGTCACGTGAATGTCGCCGCCCAGCGCCACCGCGCCGCGAAGCGAGCCGTCGGCGAGGCCGGGCAGCAGCGTGGCCTGCGCGTCCGCCGGGCCGATCGCCGCGAGCACGGCGCTGGCCGTCACCGTCGGGATGAACGGCCCGGGCGCAGCGCGCGGTTGGCGGCGCGGGCACCGCGGGCGCTCAGGAAGTCGGAGACGGTCTTCGCGAGCTCGCGGTGCTCGTCGGCGATGGCGATCGACATGGATAAACAGTACCCTCTATTATTCGGCCGGTACAACACTAGAGGCGATCAGGAAACTCGGCGCGGTGGTCGGCAGGGGGCATGCACGACGACCCCCGATTCATTGCACGATACGTGAAAAAACTTACCGGCGCAGGGGCCGGTTTTCGCAACGACCTCCTCGTGGCCGGCGTAGCAGGCGGGCCGGTGAGCGCGAGCGGGCACAGCACACGAGCACCGGCCATGACGACGACGAGTTCGCGCTGCCGCCTTAGCCGGGAACGAGTTCGTTCTTGAGGATCTTGCCGAGCGCGTTCTTGGGCAGCTCGTGCCGGAACTCGACCACCCGCGGGTACTTGTACGCCGCCATCCGCTCCTTGCAGAACTCGCGGGACGACCACGCCGCCCGCCTTGAGTATCCCGAAGTACGCGACCAGGAACTGCGGGATGTTCGGCAACTGGAGGCCGACGCGTTCGCCTGGCCGCAGAACGTCATCTGCCTGTCCCTTCCGTACCGTGCCCGGCTGCGGGCTGCGCGGGGCTCGGCCCGTGCCCGGCGAGCCACGCCTCGATCTCGGCCGCGCACTCCCGCGGCGCCTCGAGCTGCGGCACGTGCCCGACGCGCGGCAGGATGACCACCGACCAGGACGGATGGGTCCTGGCGGCAGCGGTCGCCGCGGTGACCGGCACGAGCCGGTCGGCGGCCCCGTGCAGCAGCAGTACTGGGCAGCGAACCGCGTCAATCCGGCGCCGGTACCCCTGGCCGTGCAGGTAACCGGCGGTGGCGATGACCGAGCGGATGGCCGCGGCGAAGTCCTGCCCCGCCTCGGTATAGGCGGCTCGCTGCCGCGCCAGCTCGACGTGCCTGGCGACCACGTCGGGCGGCACCAGCGACGGGTCGGCGCAGCACAGCGCCAGGACATTGGCCACGGCCGCCTCGGGGGGCATCCGGCGGCGGCTCGCGGCGATGAGCCGCCCGATCCCCGGCGTCGCGTAGAGCGCGAACATGGCGGTCAGCAGCGGATCGGGCCGCACGGGCACGAACGGCAGCGCCGGGTCGAGCAGGATCAGGCCGCTGACCAGGTCGGGCGCCGTGCCGGCCTCGATCAGCGAGATCATCCCGCCCATCGAGTTGCCCATCAGCAGCACCGGGCCGCCCGCCGCGGACTCGACGAAGCGGTGCAGCAGCGCCCGGTTGGCGGCCACGCTGGTGGCCCGGCCCATCGACCGGGTCAGGCCGTGCCCGGCCAGATCGGGCGCGAGCAGCCGGTACCGGCCGGTGAGCAGCGGCGCGAGCGCGGCCCAGTTCTGCGCCGAGCCGGCCAGGCCGTGTACGCAAACGATGACCGGCGCCCCGGCCGGGCCGCCGAAGTCGAGGTAGTGCACGGGCCCGCCGATATCGGTCCACCGGGAACGCATCGTCACCCCTTCGGCGCCCGTGGCTTGCTCACCTGCCCGGCCGCGGTGAGGAGTTCGGCGATCCCTGCCTCGATACCGCGGGCAAGTACCGAGATATCCGGTGTCGTAGCGTAATCGCCGGTAAGTCCGAATGTCACGCGGCCGCAGTACGAGAAGATCGAGACTCCGGTCCGCAGCGTGGTGGCGATCGGGACGTAGGGGATGATCTCCAGCAGCCTGCGCCCCATCGCATAGAGCGGCTGCCCGGGGCCCGGCACGTTGGTGGTGACCGTGACGATCTCCCGCTGCGGCAGGCGGTAGGCGAGCCTGACGCCGAGCGATGCCACCGGGTAGGGAGTGAGCCGGCCGAGCGCGACCAGCGTCTCCCCGGCTGCCGCTTCGTTGCTCGCCTTCAGGTCCGCCAGCTCGGTCCTGATGGCGGCCAGCCGCTCGACCGGGTCGGCGATGTGGACGGGCAGGTCGGCCATGAGCACGGAGACCCGGTTCTCGTAGATGTTCTCCTCGCCGGGGGCGCGCAGCGACACCGGAACCAGCGACGGCACCATGTGCGGCTCGGGCTGCTCGCCGCGGGAGAGCAGCAGCGAGCGGAAGCCGCTGCTGATCGCCGCGAGGACAACGTCGTTCACGGTGCCGCTGAGCGCGCGCTTGATCGCCTGGATGTCGTCGAGCGAGGCCCGGGCCCAGGTATACCGGCGCTGCCGCCCGATCGGGCCGTGGGCTGGCCAGCGCGCCGGCCAGCGCGATGACCTGGCGCACGGGCAGCATCGCGATGTCGGCGGCGGCCTGAGCGGTCAGCGCGAGCGCGGACGGCTCGGCGGCGACTGTCGCGGTGTCCGGCACGGGCTGCGACGGCTCGGGCGAGGCGTCGAAGATCACGCGGTACAGGTCGGTGCCAGAGACCCCGTCCACCATGCTGTGGTGGATCTTGGAGATCAGCGCCCACCGCCCGTCGCTAAGCCCCTTGACCAGCCAGTACTCCCAGAGCGGGTAGTCGCGGTCGAGCCGGGCGGACATGACCCGCGCGACCAGGGCGGGGCCCTCGAATACCGCGATCGATGCGATCGCGAACGACGCGTGCCGGTCTTCGTCTTCCGCGTCGACGAACTGGGCGTCGATCGGGTTCAGCCGTCGCATGACGCCCCCTTCCCGATGGTGCCGGTCTGCGGCGCGGCCGCGCGGGGCCACGATGGGCGGGAGAGTAGCGCCCACGACGATGGTAGGCAGATCGGTCTCGGCCCGGCTGGTGCCGAACGGTCCTGGCAGCGGGACCTTCGGTCCTGCTTGCGCGGCGCGGACCGGGCCGGGCTCGGGTCACGCGCGGGTCAGGTCACGCGCGGGTCAGGTCACGGCGCGTGGAAGGCCGCGTAGATGATCGCGCTCAGCCGGTCGATCATCTCGCCGCGCGGCAGCCGCAACTCGACGCTGAGCAGGTAGTTGACCCGCTCCAGCATCATCAGGCAGGCCAGCGCGGTGAGCTCGGCGTGGTCGCCGGCTCCGCCGGCGGCCGGGTCGGAGCGCTTGCGCGCCGCCGTCATGCCCTGCGCGATGGCCTCGGAGAGGCGGAACAGCATCCGCAGGCCGTCCCCGTAGACCTCCTCGCCGACCACGTCGGCCTGGCTGAGCACCCTGATCACCGTGGCGTGGGCCGCGTAGGTGTTGGTGAAGCTCTCGATCCAGTGCCGCAGTGCGGCCCGGCCGGCCTCGTTGCTGGTGACGACGGGGAAGTCGTCGGTGATCAGCTCCATGTCGTGCAGCGCGTCGAGCAGCAGGGTGCGAAACAAGTCGTCCTTGTTGGCGAAGTACAGGTAGAAAGTCCCGTGCGAGGTTTTCGCGCGCTTGACGACGTCGTCGACCCTGACGGCCTGGAAACCCCGTTCGTCGAACTCGGCCAGCCCGGCCTCGAGCAGCCGGCGGACCGTCTGCCTGCCCTGGGTTCCCAGTTCGCGGCCCTGGGCGGGGATGCCGCCGCCCATCGACGGGCGGCGCGGACGGACCCCGATGCCGCGGCTGGGACCGGGCGGTCGCCTGGGTGCCTCGTGCGCGGTGGCGGCGAGCCCGTTGCCGGCCGCGATCATGCCGGCCTGCCCGTCGGCGACCTGGGAGCGCTGCACGGCGCCGACCGCGAAGCCGTCCAGGCGGGTGTTCTCGGCGGGCCCCCCGACGTCGGCACCCGCCGCCGACGACGTCGGCTGCGGTGGCGCGCCCGGCCAAGGTTCCCTGCTCATATTCGGGACACTAGTCCTTCTGCTGCTCCCGGGAGTCCTTCTGCTGCTCCCGGGCCACGGCAAGGTTCCCAGGTCATGCTGGAGAGACTAGCCCCTCTGGCTCCCCCAGCCACGCGAAAGCGGCCCGCGGCCCGCCGGGCGCGTCGGTTTCAGCTTTCCCTAGCGGCAAAATAGTTTTACCAGGCCAGCAGGCGCTCGCCCGGACAGACTGATAATTCTACTCTTAATAGTAGAAAAGGTTCATTACGCGCCCGGCCTCGCCACATCGGCGCAGTGCGTGCCGCGCACCCGTGTTTGCAGTGGTCAAGGGCGAAAATGCGACACCGGTATCAGGTGACGTCGATGTCATTGTTTGCATTTGATTTAGAGTCCGTGCAGGAATTAGGAGCGTGGGCGGGGACGGACGGGGTTCGGGTAAGCCGTGGCCCCGGGGGAGGACGTGGCAGGACGGTGACAGACCAGCCAGCGCGGCAAGCGGCGCCCGCGGCCTCCGCGGCCTCCGCGGTCGCCGAGGGCATGCCGTCCCCTGCCGGGACGCTCCCTGCCGCGATGGCCGCGGAGGCGGTGGCCGCGAAGGCCGCCTACGAGAACTTCCCGGTCGCGCTGCGGATGCTGCCCCGCCGCTACCGCGAGCACCTGATGGCGGTCTACGTGTTCGCCAGGACGGCCGACGACCTCGGCGACCAGGCTCCGGCCGCCGAGCGGCTGCGCCTGCTCGCCGAGTTCGAGGCCGACGTCGGCCTGCTGTACGCCGGCGGCGGCGCGGAGGGACCGAAGCTGCCCGCGGTCCGCGGGCTGGCCCGGACCGTCACCGAGTGCGCGATCCCGAGCCAGCCCTTCGTCGACCTGATCAGGGCTAACCAGCAGGACCAGGTGGTCGCCAGGTATCAGACGTTCGATGACCTGGCCGGCTACTGCCGGCTGTCGGCTAATCCCGTCGGCCGGATCGTGCTGCACGTGTTCGGCTGCTTCTCGGCGGACCGTGCGCAACAGTCCGACTTGATCTGCACCGGCCTTCAGCTCGCCGAGCACTGGCAGGACGTCGCGGAGGATCTCCGGGCGGGCCGGATCTACCTGCCGCTGGAGGACCTGGCCGTACACGAATGCTCGGAGCGGGATCTGACCGCCGGCCGGGCCGGGCCCGCGGTCAGGGAGCTGATGGCGTTCGAGGTCGGCCGGGCCAGGTCGCTGATCGATGCGGGCGCGCCGCTGGTTGGCACGCTGCGAGGCGCGGCCCGGGCGGCGGTGGCCGGCTACGTGGCCGGCGGCCGGGCGGCGCTCGCCGCGGTCGCTGCGGCCGACTACGACGTGCTTGTCGCCACGCCGCGGCCGGGCAAGCTCAGAACCGCGGCCGAGCTCGTCACGGCATTCGCGAGGGGCCGGTGACCGCGGTGGCGCGGCGCGCGCCCGCCGCCGACAAGGTCAGGGACGCGTACCGGGAGTGCGAGCGGATCACCCGCCAGCAGGCGAAGAACTTCTCCTACGGGATCACGTTGCTCCCCGGCGACAAGCGCAGGGCGCTGTCCGCCGTCTATGCGCTCGCCCGCCGGATCGACGACATCGGGGACGGCCCGATGCCGGCCCCGGACAAGATCGCGGCGCTGGAGCGGGCCAGGTCCGCGCTCGGTTCGCTGGGCGACGGCGACGGCGACGGGTCGGGCGACGGCGGGTGGGGCGCATCCGATGACCAGGTGCTGATCGCGCTCGGGGACGCGGCGGCCAGGTTTCCGATCCCGGTCGGCGCGTTCGGCGAGCTGATCGACGGCTGCGAGGCCGACGTGCGCGGCACCAGCTACGCGACGTTCGCCGACCTTGAGCACTACTGCAGGTGCGTGGCCGGGTCGATCGGCAGGCTGTCGCTTGGCGTGTTCGGCAGCAGCGAGCCCGACGCGGCCGCGCGGCTGGCCGACTCGCTCGGCGTCGCGCTCCAGCTCACCAACATCATGCGCGACATCCGCGAGGACCTCGGCAACGGGCGGGTCTACCTGCCCGCCGAGGACATCGAGCGGTTCGGCTGCACGATCGCCCCAGGCGGCCAGGACGGCCGCGGCACGCTGTCCGGCGAGCTCGGCGACCTGATCAGGTTCGAGGCCGAGCGGGCCAGGCGGTGGTACGCCGTCGGCATGCGGCTGATGCCGCTGCTCGACCGGCGCAGCGCGGCGTCGGCGGGCGCGATGGCCGGCATCTACTCGCGGCTGCTCGACCACATCTGCGCCGCGCCGCAGGTCGCGCTGGAACGCAGGATGTCGCTGCCGGCCAGGGAGAAGGCGATGGTCGCGGCCGGCGCGCTGGCCGGGATGGCCAGGCGCCCGCGGGCAGGCCAGCGAGAACAGGCCGTGCGCGCGGGCGCGTCTGGGGGCCGGCCATGACCGGGCGGCACGTGGTTGTCATCGGCGGCGGGCTGGCCGGGGTCACCGCGGCGATCGGGCTGCGGGAGGCCGGGCTCGAGGTCACGCTGCTCGAGGCGAGGCCGAGGCTCGGCGGCGCCGCGTCCTCGTTCAGCCGCGGCGAGCTGACCATCGACAACGGCCAGCACGTGTTCCTGCGCTGCTGCACCAGTTACCAGGGGCTGCTGGCCAAGCTCGGGGCGAGTGACCTGGTGACCATCCAGGAGCGGTTCGATGTCGTGGTCCTCTCGGCCCGCGGCCGGGCCAGGCTCAGGCGGACCGGGCTGCCCGGCCCGCTGCACATGGGCCCGGCGCTGGCTGGTTACCGGCTGCTGCCGCTGGCCGAGCGCCTCAAGGTGGCCAGGGCGGCGCTGGCGCTGCGCTCGGTGGACCCGGCCGACCCGGCGGCCGACGGCACCGCGCTCGGCACCTGGCTGGCCGCCAAGGGCCAGAGCGAGCGTGCCCGCCGGCTGCTGTGGGACCTGTTCATCGTCTCGGCCATGAACATCGCCGGGGATGACGCCAGCCTGGCGCTGGCGGCGACGGTGATCCAGATGGCGCTGCTCCGCGCGCGCGACGCCGCCGACATCGGCATCGCGGACGTGCCGCTCGGCGACGTGCACGGGCGGGCCGCCGCGGACCTGCTCGGCCAGCTCGGCGTGCAGGTTCGGCTCGGCGCCAGGGCGGCTGGCGTGGAGCCGCTGCCCGGCGGCGGCCTGCGGATCGAGCTGATCTACGACCGCAGCGGCGCGGGCGCCCAGCACGGCGCGGACGGCGCGGGCGACGGTGAGGCCGGGCCCGCGCTGCTCGCCGACGGCGTGGTGCTGGCCGTGCCGGCCGCCCAGGCGGCCCGCCTGGCAGGGGCCGCCGGAGTGGCCGATGCCGCCCGCTGGGGCGGCCTCGGTGACTCGCCGATCGTCAACGTGCACGTCGTCTACGACCGTCAGGTCACGGACCTGCCGTTCGCGGCGGCGGTGGAATCGCCCGTCCAGTGGGTATTCGACAAGACCAGGCAGTCCGGCCTCGCGGCCGGGCAGTACCTGGCGGTGTCGCTGTCGGCCGCCGACGGCTACGTCGACGTTCCCGCGGCGACACTGCGTGAGGAGTTCCTGCCCGAGCTCGAGCAGTTGTTCCCGGCGGCGGCCGGGGCCCAGGTCACAGATTTCTTCGTCACCAGAGAACGTCGCGCGACGTTCCGGCAGGCGCCGGGGGTAGGCGCACTCCGGCCAGGAGCCGCCACCTCGGTGCCTGGCCTGGTACTCGCCGGAGCGTGGACCGACACAGGCTGGCCGGACACGATGGAGGGTGCCGTGCGAAGTGGGCAGAGTGCCGCGGAGGAGATGATTCGCGGGCTGGACGGCCGGCTGGGCAGCCAGCCCGCACAGGACAGGGCCGGCCCCCGGCCGGCGACGACGGCAGCGACGGGAGCGGGCTCGTGACGGTGACCATTCCGGCAGGCGTGGAGACGGCCCGCGACCTCGTCGGCCCGGGGATCGAGGCAGCGATCGCCAGGCTCAGCCCCGACATCCGGCCGGTCGCCGGCTACCACCTTGGCCTGTGCGACGCCGAGGGCAAGCAGAGGGGTGGTCCGGCCGGCGGGAAGGCGCTGCGTCCGGCGCTCACCCTGCTGTCCGCCCGCGCCGCGGGCGCGGCGCCGGAGCGCGCGGTCCCGGCCGCGGTGGCGGTGGAACTCGTGCACAACTTCTCGCTGCTGCACGACGACATCATGGACGGCGACACCGAGCGCAGACACCGGCCGACCGCGTGGACCGTGTTCGGCGTCGGCCCGGCGATCCTGGCCGGCGACGCGCTCCAGGCGCTCGCGAACGACCTGCTGCTCGAGGGACCCGCCCCGCAGAACGTCTGGGCGTCGCGCTGCCTGTCGGCCGCCGTGCAGCGGCTGATCTCGGGCCAGGGCGCCGACCTGGCCTTCGAGCGGCGCGAGCACGTGACAGTCGACGAGTGCCTCGACATGGCCGCGGACAAGACGGCCGCGCTGATGGCGTGCGCGTGCAGCATCGGCGCCATCTACGTGGGCGCGCCAGCCAGCACCGCCATGACGCTGACCTCGTTCGGCGCCTACATCGGACTCGCCTTCCAGCTCACCGACGACCTACTCGGCATCTGGGGCAGCACCGAGGTGACCGGCAAGCCGGTCAGATCGGACCTGCGGTCCAGGAAGAAGTCGCTGCCCGTGGTCGCGGCGCTGGCCAGCGAGAGTGGCGCGGGCCGCGAGCTCGCGGCGTTGCTCGCCGTCCCAGAGCCCCTGTCCGAGGACGAGCTGCTGCACGCCGCCGAGCTGGTCGTGGCGGCCGGCGGCAAGAAGTGGGTGGAGGCCGAGGCCGACAGCGCGCTGTCCTCGGCGCTCGGCTGTCTCGCCGAGGCCAGCCTGCCCGAGGACGTGCGCGCCGAGTTCGCCGGAATCGCGGAGTTCGTGACGGCGAGGCAGTGGTGAAGCCGGGCACGGCCGCGCCGGGCACGCTGAGCCAGGGCGCCGCGGCAGCCGCGGCCGGCCCCGGCGGCGGGCCGGGCGACCCCGGCGCGGCCGCGGCGGCCAGGACGGCGCTGGACCGGGCGACCAGCCACCTGCTTGGCCTTCAGCACGGCGAGGGCTGGTGGCAGGGCGAGCTGGAAACCAACGTCACCATGGACGCCGAGGACCTGCTGTTCCGCGAGTTTCTCGGGGTTCGGACGGCCGAGCAGACCGAGGCGGCGGCGCGTTGGATCAGGTCCAGCCAGCGGTCCGACGGCACCTGGGCGAACTTCCGCGGCGGCGACGGCGACCTGTCCACGACGGTCGAGGCGTATGTCGCGCTCCGGCTGGCCGGTGACCAGCCGGATGCCGGCCACATGGCCGCGGCGGCCGGCTGGATCAGGGACCGTGGCGGCATCGCGGCGGCGCGCGTCTTCACCAGGATCTGGCTGGCGATGTTCGGCCAGTGGTCCTGGGACGACCTGCCGGTCATGCCCCCCGAGCTGATCTACCTCCCGGCCTGGTTCCCGCTCAACGTCTACGACTGGGCCTGCTGGGCCAGGCAGACGATCGTGCCGCTGACCATCGTCGGCTCGTTCCGGCCGGCCAGGCCGCTCCCGTTCAGCCTGGCCGAGCTGCACGCGCCAGCGACCGCAGCGGGCCCGGCCACCGCGGCGGGCGTGCCCGGCGGCTCTGACGGTGCTGACGGGTCTGACGGCGCTGACGGGCCCGATCGGCCGGACGGCTGGACCAGGGCGTTCCAGCGGCTCGACCGCGTGCTGCACGGCTACGAGCGGCACCTGCGGGGGGCTCCGGGGGGTCGCCCCCCCGGGCCAGCCCTGCGGGGGATTCCGGGGGGTCGCCCCCCCGGGCCGGCAGGGCGCGGCCGGGCGCCCGCCGTCGCGGTGCGGACGGCGGCCATGCGCCGCTGCGCGGAGTGGATCATCTCCAGGCAGGAGCGGGACGGCTGCTGGGGCGGCATCCAGCCGCCCTGGGTCTACTCGCTGATCGCGCTGCACCTGCTCGGCTACGAGGTCGAGCACCCGGTCATCCAGCGCGGCCTGGCCGGCCTGGACAGGTTCACGATCTGGGAGGAGACCGCGGACGGGCCGGTGCGGCGGTTCGAGGCCTGCCAGTCGCCGGTCTGGGACACGGTGCTCGCGATGATCGCCCTGGCCGACGCCGGCCTGGCGGGTGACCACCCGGCGCTGGTCGCGTCGGCCAGGTGGGTGCTGGCCGAGGAGATCCGCGGGCCGGGGGACTGGCAGGTGCGCAGGCCGGGACTCGCCCCGGCGGGCTGGGCGTTCGAGTTCGACAACGACGGCTACCCCGACATCGATGACACGGCCGAGGTGGTGCTCGCGCTCGGCCGGGTGAACCTGCCCGCCGGGGCCGGCGACGGCACGAGCGGCGCCGTCGCGGACGCCGCGCAGCGGGCGATCAGATGGCTGACCGGCATGCAGTCCAAGGACGGCGGCTGGGCCGCGTTCGACGCCGACAACACCTCGAAGCTGGTGACCAGGCTTCCGTTCTGCGACTTCGGCGAGGTCATCGACCCGCCGGCGGCCGACGTCACCGCGCACACGGTGGAGGCGCTCGCCGCCGCCGGGCTGGCGGGCAGCCGGGCGGCGCGCCGCGGGGTGACCTGGCTGCTGCGCAACCAGGAGCCCGACGGGTCCTGGTTCGGCCGGTGGGGCGCGAACTACGTCTACGGGACCGGCGCCGTCGTCCCGGCGCTGATCGCCGCGGGGGTGCTCCCCGGCAAGCCGCCGATCAGGCGAGCCGTGGCCTGGCTGGTCAGCCACCAGAACGCGGACGGCGGCTGGGGCGAGGACCTGCGCTCGTACGACGACCCGGCCGGCTGGGCGGGGCGGGGCGCCTCGACCGCGTCGCAGACCGCCTGGGCGCTGCTTGCCCTGCTCGCGGCCGGCGGCGCGGACGCCCGGGCCTCCGCCGACCGCGGCGTGCGCTGGCTGGCCGAGACCCAGCGGCCCGACGGGAGCTGGGACGAGCCGCAGTTCACCGGGACCGGGTTCCCCGGCGACTTCTACATCAACTACCACCTGTACCGGATGGTTTTCCCGGTCAGTGCGCTCGGCCGATACCTGGGCGGCGAGCGGGGATCCGGAGATAGCACATGAGCGGACCGGTGATCTGCGCCCCGCTCCGGGTCGAGGCCAGGGCCCTGCGGCGCGGCCTGCGCGCTGCAGGCGGCAACGGATCGGCGGCCGTGACGGTGCTGCGGACCGGCTACGGGCAGGCCAGGTCATCGCGGGCGGCAGCGCGGCTCCAGCGCGCCGGGGCCGGCCTGGTGGCGGTCGGCGGTGTGGCCGGGGCGCTGGTCGATGACCTGGACGTCGGCGACCTGGTGGTGGCCTCGCGGGTGACCGGCGGCGGGCGCGCGGTCAGTTGCCCGTCGGCACCGCTGCTGGCCGGCGAACTGCGACGGGCCGGCCTGCGAGTGAGGGTCGGCCCGATCGCGACCGTCGACCGGCTGCTCGGCCGGTCCGAGCACGCCAGCCTGGCGGCCGCCGGGGCGATCGCGGTGGACATGGAGTCGGCGCCGCTGCTGAGTGGCGCCGACGGCCGCCCTGCCGTGGTGGTCAGGGCGATCTCGGACGCGGCGGAGCGCGCGCTGATCAGCCCGCGGACCGTGACCGGCGGGCTGGCCGCGCTGCGCTCGCTGCGGCAGGCCGGACCGGCGCTGGCAAGCTGGGCGGCGGCGGTGGGCCCCAGGAAGGTGCTGATGGCCAGCCCGAGGTCGTTCTGCGCCGGAGTGGAGCGGGCCATCGAGATCGTCGAGCTGGCGCTCGAGCGGTACGGCGCGCCGGTCTACGTGCGCAAGCAGATCGTGCACAACACCAGCGTCGTGGCGGGCCTGGAGAAGCTCGGCGCGATCTTCGTGGACGAGCTCGACGAGGTCCCCGATGGCGCCGCGGTGGTGTTCTCCGCGCACGGCGTCTCGCCCGCGGTGCGGCGCGAGGCGGACCGGCGCGGCCTAAACGCCGTAGACGCCACCTGCCCGCTGGTCGCCAAGGTGCATGCCGAGGCGCGCCGGTTCGCCACCGACGGCTACCTGGTGGCCCTGATCGGGCACGCCGGCCACGAGGAGGTGGAGGGCACCATCGGCGAGGCCCCGGCGGCGACGGCGCTGGTGGAGAGCGCGGACGACGTCGCCGGACTGAACCCCGCCGATCCCGGCAAGGTCGCGTACCTGATGCAGACCACGCTGGCGGCGGACGAGGCGGGCGGCGTGGTCGACGCGATACTGGACCGCTTCCCCACGGCCCGAGGCCCGGGCAGCGACGACATCTGCTACGCCACCACCAACCGGCAGAACGCCGTCCGCGCGATAGCCGCCGACTCCGACCTCGTCCTGGTCGTCGGCTCAGCCAACTCGTCCAACTCACTGCGCCTGGTGGAGACGGCCCAGCGGGCCGGGACGCCGGCCTACCTGGTCGACCGGGCGGAGGACATCGAACTCGGCTGGCTCGCCGGGGTGTCGACGATCGGGATCACCGCCGGGGCCTCGGCGCCGCCCGCCGTGGTCGGGCGGATCGTCGAGGCGCTGTCCGGGCTCGGCCAGATCGAGACGGAGGAAGTGGTCGTGACAACGGAGGCCGTCCAGTTCGGGCTGCCGAAGGAGCTGAGGCAGTCAGCAACAAGCTGACGCGGCCGACAGGGGCCACGGCAGCAGCAAAAGGCTGGGGCTGGCAACAGCCTCGGTGATAACTGACGAGGCAAGAAGTAACTGAAGAGAAAGCTGGTGCCCAAGTGTCTATGCCGCTGCGCCAGAGCCTGCGGATCGGTGCCTACCTGATACACCAGAAGCTGGCCCGCAAAGATAAGTTCCCGCTCATCGTCGAACTCGAGCCGCTGTTCGCCTGCAACCTGAAGTGCGCGGGCTGCGGCAAGATCCAGGAGCCTGCGTCCATGCTGAAGCAGCGGATGCCGGTGGAGCAGGCGATTGCCGCGATCGAGGAGTGCGGCGCGCCGATGGTGTCGATCGCGGGCGGTGAACCGCTCATGCACCCGCAGATCGACGTCCTGGTCGCCGAGCTGATCAAGCGCAAGAAGTACGTGTTCCTGTGCACGAACGCGCTGCTTATCCCGAAGAAGCTGGACAAGTTCCGGCCGTCGCGTTACTTCGCGTTCGCGGTGCACATCGACGGGCTGGCCGAGCGGCACGACGAGTCGGTCTGCAAGGAGGGCGTGTTCGACGAGGCGGTCGCCGCGATCAAAGAGTGCCAGCGCCGCGGCTTCCGTGTCACCACGAACAGCACGTTCTTCAACACCGACTCGCCGCAGACCGTGATCGACGTGCTCAACTACCTCAACGACGACCTCAAGGTCGACCAGATGATGATCTCGCCGGCCTATGCCTACGAGAAGGCGCCCGACCAGGAGCACTTCCTCGGCGTGACCGAGACCAGGGAGCTGTTCCGCAAGGCCTTCGCGGACGGGAACAGGAAGCGCTGGCGGCTGAACCACTCGCCGCTGTTCCTTGACTTCCTCGAGGGCAAGGCCGACTACGGCTGCACCGCCTGGGGCATCCCGTCGTACTCGCTCAAGGGCTGGCAGCGGCCCTGCTACCTGATGGGCGACAGCTACGCGGAGACCTACCGCGAGCTGATCGACGAGACCGACTGGGACGCCTACGGCCGGGGCAAGGACCCGCGCTGCGCGAACTGCATGGCGCACTGCGGATACGAGCCGTCGGCCGTGCTGGCCACGATGGGCTCGCTGCGGCAGTCGCTGCGCGCCGTGCGCGGCGCCTGATCCCGGGGCGGCCTTTTCCGCGGCGGGATGAACGGCCGCGCCCGGCCGGGCGTAGTAGCTGGCATGAGCGCCTCCGGCTGTGACGACGTGGCGGGGTCATGGATGACCGCCTACCGCCGCCCGCTGCTCGGGTTCGTGCTGCCGTATGTCGACGGCGACGTCCAGGCGGCCGAGTACGTCGCCCAGGAGGCCATGCTCAGGGGCTGGCAGCGGTGCAGCCTGATCGTCCGGTCCAGGTCAGGCGCCACCGAGGTCACCGGAAGCTGGGACTCCTGGCGTCCGGGCCAGATCAGCGTCCCGCCAGCGGGGCCTGGCGGCCCTCGGACATCGCCAGCCTCCAGGTGCGGGCAGGGAGCAGGACGCTGCTGACGATCCGCGCCGGCCGCGCGCCCGGCCGCGCGGCCGCCGCCGAGCTCGCAGCGGCGGGCAGGCGGGTCCGGTGAACCGGCGGTACGCGCTCGTCGCGATCAGGGCGCTGGTCGTCGCCGGGCTGGCCGTCGGGGCATATGTCCATTTCGACCTGGTCTCGACCTACGCCGAGGGCGTCGCGGTCCTGGCGGCGCTGGCCCGGCTCGTTTTCTCACCTGGGCGCTGAATGCGGCCCGGTGCAGGCTCGCGCGCGGGGGTTCGCCGGCCCGCCCGCGGCATTTCCCGCGTGCCGCCGCATGCGCGGCCCGCGGCCGTCCAAAGGCGTGTATCCGCTGGCCAGCGACCGAAGTCGGGCGCCGAATTCTGAACGCGGCAACCATCACGAGCGTGATACAGGCGAGGGCTAACAAGGGCGTTCGGGAGGAACTCACGTAATGACGAGGAAATCCTGGCCGGCCGGCCCGAGCGGGCGCGGCGGTGACCGGCGGCGGGCACTGTCCGGCTCGGGGCGGCCGGCCACGCCGCGGCTCGCGAGCCGGTCACCACGCGCCGGCGGGCCGTCACGGCGCCCGGCCAGCACGCGGGCGCGTCCGGGTCGCCGGCGCCGGCGCGCTCCGGCGGCTACTCGTACCCGGCGGTGGCTCGCCGGGCTAGTGACCGGCCGGTCCCGCGGATGACTCGGAGCCAGGAAAGCGAGGTGAACGACGATGAGCCAGGCGTGCGCGCGCTGGCGCGGCGAGATCGGCGCGTACGTCGTCGGCGCGCTCGACCC
>WNGP01008625.1_pt1 | contig 19050 bp, 22 predicted proteins | sample 5407671 | NCBI WGS metagenome assembly WNGP01 (sample SAMN13153381, study PRJNA577476) | soil metagenome | isolation source: 40 cm soil or saprolite under Garry oak tree replicate 2 | place: USA:California | collected 2016-06-15 | reverse complement strand
GAGGGTGGAGATCCACTTTCTTGGAGGCAAGCAGCAACTTGCTTGTCTGCAACGTCCCACGAGATGCGCAACGAGGTCCTAGCAGGTAGCGAACAAGGGTAGAAATATGCCTCCTTAAAAGGGAACAAGGAACTATTCCCCTGATTTAAGGAGGACCTATTGAGTCGTATCACCGATTTTCCGGGAAGTCAGCAGACCTCTTCTGAGTCTGCTCCTTCCCTGCCCTGCTGGTTCGGGGAAGTGATCTTGATCGCGCATGTTTTGAAACGCCAAAGTGTCCTTTCGTCCATAGAAGAGCGAGTACGCCTTGCCCGTCGCCGCTTCGGAGACTATGAGGTCATCGACTTTGTGGCTGTCCTATTGGGGTATGCGGGAAGCTTCGAACGCACCCTAGAAACCTTCTATGAGCGTTTGCAGCCGTTTGCTAAAGCGTTCATGGCACTGTTTGGCCGCGATCGCGAGCCCTCGCGCTCGACACTCTCCCGCTTTCTTGCCGCTCTGGATCAACCTCCTGTCGAGGCTCTGCGCGCCTTGTTTTTCGAAGACCCAGTGGCCCGACCTCTGGAGAAGAAGGAGCAAGCAGGCGGATTGTGGGATCGGCGGGGAACTCGCTACGTGGTGTTCGATATTGATGGCACGCGACAAGCTGCCCGCCAACGCGCTTTGCCCTGCACATCTGATCTGCCCGCCGCAGCGCGTCGGTTGCAGGAGGTTTGTGCTCCTGGCTATACAGGGCGCAAGCGGGGTGAAGTGGTCCGGACGCGCACGGCCATTCTCCAAGCTCACACCCAGCAGTGGCTCGGCACGTTCTCCGGAAGCTTGGGGGCAGGCAACGGCGAAGACCTCGGAGAACTGCGGCAGGCGGTCAAGGCGATCAGCACCTATGTGAAAGCACAATCTGTTCCACTGAGCCAGGCCCTGATGCGCTTGGATGGACAATATGGCAATGGAGCTATTGTGGCAGATCTGGCTGGACTGGCTTCCATCATGCGCGGCAAGGACTATGATCTCCTCAATCTGCCAGAGGTGCAAGCCCGCCTGGCCCAGCGTTCTTCCCAGCAGACGACGCATCCTGAAACAGGAACCTGTCGCTCCCTCTTTGACTGCCCTGATCTGCAACTGACTCCGGCAGGACCTCGCGCACGGGTCATCGTCGCCACGCATCCGGCGACCGAAACCGGCGCCAAGGTCGGCACGACGCGTGGTGAGGTCGTCTACGAGCTCTTCTACACAGCCTTGCCTGGGGAAGCGTTGACTCCGGCTGATGTGGTGGCACTGTACTTGCATCCTGGGGCTTTTGAGACCGTCCTCTGTGATGAGGATCAAGAACAAGAGCCTGATCGTTGATGTTCGCACACCGCCTGGGGCCAGGAATTTTGGCTCATTCTTGCGCAATGGATCTGGAATCTCCGCCTCGAATTGGGGCACGCGCTCCATCCCACATCCATGCGCACGACGGAATTTGCTCCTGCCCAGGTCGCTGAGACTGCGCCTTTCGTCAAGCCAGCACGCGTCTGGACGCCTCCACCGCAGGTTCAGTCTGGATCTGCGCAATGGGCACGTCCTTCTTTTACGGGAGGCTTTCCAGGTTCAGCTTTTCTCCCACAACCGGATGGAACGCTGCGTTGCCCCGCCGATCATCCACTCTATCCACAAGAGCGCCGACCAGAACGCGACGGCTCGCTGCGGGTTGTGTATGCAGCACGTATTGGTCATTGTCGTGCATGCGCGCTGCGCCAGCAGTGTCAAGAATCGCCAACAACCCTCAAAGCTCGGCGGGTCAGTGCGGTTTATCGGCCTGTCTCTTCAAGTTCATCGATCTCAGAGGCGTCCCCACCTGCACCAGGTGAACCTTTTCCTCCATTGGTTCCTCATCCAGTGCGTCTTTAGAGACTGGCAGCGGCGTTTCCATCGGCGGGAGTTGGGAAAGCTCCTTGCGCACCAGCGCGTTGAGGTCCGTGTGGCTGACGCCTCTCCCCCAACTCAGCCCTCCCCAGATCGACCATTTTCTCGAGCACAACGGGCACATTACCGGCTCTCCTGGACACTGCGCCTGGCCCGCAATGCTGCACGGCATACCTCGTCTTCTCTCTCCATCACGCTCTTTGGGATACCGGATGCCGAGGCCTCAGCGATCGGACTCTCGACGCGCTGACATCATATCTGAATCTGCCGCCTTGCAGGTTCTTTCCTCGGTTCGGTTCTCCTTTCCGAGCAGATCCCCCTGCTCTCTTTTCCACGCCGACCTGCTTTTTTTCCACATTTTCCACTTATGATACATCTTTTGACTAACCCTGCCCACGCTCCTCATGGAAGCAGGCTGGGTTTTTGACTGACCAACGACCGTTTCTCTTCCAGGCAAGAGATGACCCTGCCACAGCGACCGGCTGAAGTTCCACATGATACCCTCAACGGGAAAGCTGGCGAACTCACCGTTTCTCAGCTCCTTGACGCTCTTGTTCCTCAAAGAAGGTTTCTCCTTTCTCCTGAGAGGGAGTCTGGTTCCGTAAGAGGGAAGAGATCATGACCAGGATGCTGTGAGCGACGGCGATCGCCGCTCGTTTGGCCCCTCGTCGTTTGGCCATGCGACGATATTGCTCAGCCAGATCACACTGCTTCTGGTGAGAGGCCCAATGAGCGGCCTGAACGAAGAGGCATCGTATAAAGGCGATTGCCTTGACGCGTTTTCGAAGACTAATCGCTTGCCAGCACTTTCATGATTCCCCGGGCAGACACCAGCGAAGGCGGGCCAGGTGCCCCGCCGTCGGGAACTGCTGCATGGTGATCCCGATTTCGGCTAAGATCCCAATGGCTGTACGCTCACCGATGCCTGGAATGCTACAGAGCAAGACCACCGCTTCTGCCCAACTCAAAATGGGTGGTGAAGAAGCGGGAGACTCCTGTGGTGACGCAAAGACAGGTGAGAGGTCTTGCTCTGCCTCTTCCTCTTGCTGAGAGGCAGGGGTCTCCTCTGGAGGAGAAGGAGGAAAACGTCGCACCATCTCTGCGCTGACTCGCTCGATGGCTTGCTCGAGATGATGGATCTGGGTCAAATGCGCGAGATCAGCAGAAAACGATGATGATCCGTGACATGGCCTCTCAAGGCCGCTTCCAATTGCTCTTGAGGAGCGCGAACCTGGCCCACCGCCAAGGCGGCTCATCGGCCAGGATCGCTTTCTCCATCCGCGATGGCGTGCAGGATCATGCGCGAGGCTTTCCCCATGATAGAACTTCCGACATCGCCCAGTTTGAGGGTGGTGTCCTCCAAGGTTTTCTGCACACGCTGCACCTCCCTGGCCTTCTCTTCCGTCAGCCGGACGCGATAGCGCGTCAAATCACGCAACTCGCGCCCAGGGCCAGAGGGAATGAAGCTGGCTTTGAGGAGGCCATGTTGCAACAGATCGGCGATCCACTCCGCGTCTTTGACATCCGTCTTCCTTCCAGGCACGGCTTTGAGATGCTGCGCATTGACCACAAGGACTTCAAAACTGCCGATCCTTCAGGTTACATACCGGTTTCCAATACACCCCCGTTGCGATCTTCGGCGAGATGCGTACATCCTTGCTCTTTGAGCCAATCGCCGAGCTTTAATAACTCTTCTGTGGTGGGAAAGGAGGTCCGAAACTCGGATGTCGAGTCTTGCCATCGGACATGTGGATCAGCAAACAGACTTTGACCGTCTTCTTATGTACGTCCAAGCCTGCGCAGTTGGGAGAGAGAATCTCCATCGAGAGCGCTCCTGTACTCGTCTTCTCTGAAAAAGAGGCTCCGGCTTGGATGGGCAGAAACGAAGATTCACATCTCGCGTGCTGCTGGCGAAACTACTCTCGCCAGCGCACCAAGGGGTGGTTCCTGCGCCCATCCGGATCAGTCTCGTGGTCTGGCTCGAAGGCGCAATTTGCGCGCGATCTCTGGTGTCGGAGCATCTTCTGCTCTTCTCCTCTTTTTCCTTGGGGGTGGTGTAGCCCTACATGAGCGTCTCGTGGGCATTTTGAGGCAGATGGTCATGGATCATATGCACCGGAAAAAGTATCCGCGTCACCTTCTTGAAAGGCAAGAGCGGCAGATGGTCAACCACCCAGGAACGAAGCGCTGCCCTTAGCTCTCATGCTCATTGACAGCTTTTGGAAATCCTTCAAATCCCACGGATTGGCAACGAGATCGTAGGTGCCAGGTAAAGAGCGCAGAGAGGTCCCTTCTTCTTGTGAAACAGTCCATCCGAAGATTTCCCTCTTCCGCAAAAGTGGGGCAGGCTCACCATGTCCTGCTACCAAATTACCGCGAATTGGCATCATATGAACGCGATTTTGGATGCTTTTCTTCCTCTTAAAGCTCTACAATAAGTTTTTTCAACACGCTGACTTGTTAGCAGAAGTTCAGCCTGTGGTATACTTCTGATAATCCGAGAATTGCGTGGCGAGAACGAGCGAAAAAGACTTCCACTAACAAGGAGCAGGGCTATGACCGATGAGTTAGAGCACGTGTTAGCTTCCTACGAAACGTGGCTTGATCGACAGCCCTTCGCCGAAAGTACGCGTCGTGCCTACCTGTTGCAGGTTCGGCCGTATGTGTCCTACCTGGCAACGAGATCGTTGAAGGAAGAAGATGATCCTCTGCACCACCCGTTCGCTTGTGCCTACGCTATTCGCGACTACAAAACGTATCTGAAGACGGAACGCAAGACCAAACCGACCTCTGTGAATCTCGCGCTTGCTGCCATCGATCACTTGTACTTGTTTCTTGGCCTCGACCAACCAAAGGTCCAACGAGAAGATCTCCCCCAGCAGTCGCCGCGAGCACTCAAGCCTGATGAACAAAAACGGTTCTTGCGGGCGGTCGAACGCACTCCCTCCGTCAGAGATCAGGCGCTGGCACGACTCTTATTCTATACTGGGTTGCGGCTCGGTGAATGCGCAGCCCTGAATGTAGATGATGTCCGTGTTTCTGCACGCAAGGGTGTCGTGATTATCCGTTCTGGCAAGGGCGAGACCTATCGTGAAGTTCCGCTCAATACGGAAGTGCACCAGGCTTTGACTCTTTGGCTCAAAGAGCGTTCCAAACGCTTCCCCAGGCTTTCCGATTCTGCCTTGTTTCTGAATCTGGAGGGGAGGCGACTGTCCACACGTGCCATTGATCTCATCGTTCGTCAGCTTGGCCATCATGCGGAGCTGAAACTGTCAGCACATGTCTTGCGCCATACCTGCCTCACCAACCTTGTTCGTCGCAGGAATGATCTGGTGCTGGTAGCTGAGATTGCGGGGCACAAACGCTTGGAAACCACCCGTCGCTACAGTTTGCCTTCGCTCGAGGATCGTGAAACCGCCTTGGAAGGAATACGCGTGGAGTACTGAGGTTACTTGTTTGCCGATCAGAGACAAGGAGATCCTATACCCACAGGTTGCGCAACGAGATGCACCTTTCCAAGGAAAAGGGCTCGAGATCGTTCATCGTTGCATGCATGGGTTCTGCAACTCTAGTGGAACTTTTCCCACGTCACCACCAAGCGATGTGACCAGGATCACTTGTGAGGCCGCTCCGCACGGTCACTCGGCTTGGTAGCACTGCTAGGCGGGAAACAAACCAAGCCCCGACGTGTGCCATTTTCAGCGGCGGCGGCACTGCTGCAGTGGTGCCATGGCAGATGAGGGTGTCTTGCCGTGGTGGACGGTGTCCTGTAACTGTGCTGCGTATCTTCTTACAGAGCCCTGTCTGGGAAACCCTGAGTGTTGGCGACTTCTAACAGATGGAGGGATCTCGATGAAACGTCTGCTTCTGGTAGCCCTGGGAATGGCCTTGCTCCTGGCGCTCGCTTCCGCACTGCCCGCGGCGGCGTATGGCGGTGAAGCCAGTGCGACCATGTCCTGCACGGATAACACCTCGACGATGACCAGAACCGTCATCGTCACGATCACATGGCACGCAGTTAAGGACGGGGGGGTGGCTGAGGCTGATGCCCAGGCTGATGAGACCTTTCCCGTAGACCCTCTCGCTTGGGGCAGCATACCGGTCTCCCCGCCGCAGGACAAGGGGACCGCGCAGCTTTCGCTCTCCTTCAACGACACGACGCCGTTCGGCACCGTCCAATGGCAGCTCTACAACTCCGGCCACATCGCAGCAGTCCAGGCCGGCCAGCTCGATGCGGCCAATTTCCCGGGCTGCCCGTACCCGTAGTGTGCCGCTGGTAGGGCGGCGCCCGGGCGTTCCAGGCGGGCGGCCAGCCAGCCGGTGAACTGGGCGCCGCCCTACCAGCGGCAGGCGGCGGGTCGTAACAGAAGCCGTCTTTCGGACTCCTGGTGTGACAGCCTCAAGTGGACACCTGTGTCCACCATGTGTGGCGGGGTTTCGTTCTAGAGTGAGGGAGTGTCTTGAGGTTTGATGATGGAGTTCCACTCGCCATGGAAGGCATCGCGGACGATATTGAGGGCCTTGAGTTGAGCGTCGGTGACGATGATGCCTGTCGGATACGTCTGGCTGTCCTTGATGGCGGTGACATGCAATCCGCATCTCGCGGTGGTCGTCTGAGAGATCCATTCAAGAACGGTTTCCAGAGAGGGCCGAGCAGTAGCTTTTCGTTAAAAAGCTACCACAGGGTTTTCTCAGGCAGCTTGTGGAGCGCATCGACAGCGCATGGCAGACATGAGGCGTGCAGGTCAAAAGTGCTTTTTCTGTCTGTTCTCAAACGGTCTGTAGAGCGCACTCACAGCAATATTGTATCCTATCGTCAAAAAACTACTGACAGGCCGTGTTGAAAAAGTGCCCGAGAAAAACAGCTCGCTTGTTGCATCTGTTGTGTTTTTCGAGTAATCTACTCTTTTGTACAGATATTGCTACCGGTATCCCTTCTGTCGTTTTCGTGGTCATCATGGAGTGCTTGAGATGGAGTGCAGCCTCTGTCCTACGAGAAAGGAAACGATCCCCGCAACCAAGAACTCTGGTACAGTTTTTGCAGATGTTCCACCTGCTACGTGGTGGACCATCACTTGCTCTTTTGTCAGGCTCTTGTGGAGAACACCTGATGTGTCAAGCTTGTAAATAGACTGCAAGGAGGAACGATGTTCTCACGTATTTCTCAGTTTCGACGACCAACCCGCGTCCTTGTCGTGCTCACCCTCGCCTTGTTGCTCGCCTGCTCGTCCACCCTGCTCGCCTTTGCCGCTGTCAAGCTCATCCAGCTCAGCAGCGACCCGTTTACCAACAGCGCCAGCCAGCACAAAACGGAAGTCGAGCCGGATACCTTTGCCGCTGGCAGTACGCTGGTGTCCGCCTTCCAGGTGGGCCGCATCTTCGGTGGCGGCGCTGCCGATATCGGGTTCGCCACCTCCACTGATGGCGGCACGAGCTTCACCAATGGCTTCCTGCCTGACACCACCACCGCCGTCACCCCGTCGGGCATCTACTCGGCCGTCAGCGACGCCTCCGTGGCCTTTGATGCCAAGCATGGGGTCTGGTTGATCTCGTTCCTGGGTCTCTCCCCCAATGGGACCAGTGCTGTCGATGTGCTCGTCAGTCGCTCGACTGATGGAGGGCTGACCTGGAGCAATCCCGTCGTGGTGAATAACTCCGGGCATTTTAATGACAAGAACTGGACGGTCTGCGATGATACGGCCAGCAGCCCTCACTACGGCAACTGCTATACCGAGTTCGACGACAATTCGTTCGCCGATCTGATCCAGATGAGCACCTCCAGCGATGGCGGAGCCAGCTGGGGCGCGGCCCTGCCGACCGCCGATCATGCACATGGCATCGGGGGACAACCCCTGGTGCAGCCTGGTGGGACGGTGATCGTGCCAATCGAGGGTTTCGCCACGCGCAATGGGGACATCATGTCCTTTACCTCCACCACCGGTGGGACGAGTTGGAGCGCCGTGACGAAAATCGCCCCGGTGCGCTTCCATCCTCCAGCCGGCAATCTTCGCGCCGGAATCCTGCCCTCCGCTGAGATCGACGCGTCGGGCACGGTCTACGTCGTCTGGCCGGACTGTCATTTCGAAGCGGGCTGTACGGCCAATGACCTGGTCTTCAGCACCTCCAGCGATGGCCACAACTGGTCAGCGGTGACGCGCATCCCGCTTGATCCGATCGGCAGCGGGGTGGATCACTTCATCCCCGGCCTGGCCGTTGACAGTTCGACCTCCGATGGCAGCGCGCACCTGGTGGTGACCTTCTACTACTATCCGAATGCGAACTGCACCACCTCCACCTGTCAGCTGGATGGGGGAACCTCGACCTCAGCCGATGGGGGAGCCACCTGGACCTCCAAGACGCAGATTGCCGGACCCATGTCGCTCTCCTGGCTGGCAAACACCAGCCAAGGGGTCATGGTCGGCGATTACATCTCCACCTCCTTTGTCGGTGGCCCGGCCTTTCCCGCATGTGCGGTCGCTCAGGCACCCAGTGGAAGCACCTTCAATGAAGCCACCGACACGGTCAAGGGTGGCGTCAGTGTAGGAAGGGGGAACCCGGCGAGTGGTCACTTCAACTCCGGCTCGAACGATACGCTCACCGGGAGTTCACTCACCGCCCAATAAGAGGAGCGTACCTGCAACGGTCTCAGCCCTCGCCTGTCCAGAGACGCTTGCACAAAACAAATGCAAGCGCCTCTTGCGGGACAGTCAAACGTAGACGAATTGGGGTATGACACCGATGTGTGTAGTTTGTCAAGAGGGCAAAAACCTGGCCATTTTTTGACTCATAATCAGGCTTAAAGACCAAAAACCGCGCAAGCGGACCCGTGTCAAGGCTGCGCAGCGAAGCAGAGCACCCGCAGGGCTTGGCCGAGACCTCGGGCAGCGGCGTGGTAGACTCACGAGAGCCTGATTTGCGTCTGAGAGACTCATATCCTCATTGGTAGCAGAGAGCTTGCAAGTGGCAGGGGATCTGCTAGACTGGTGGGAGCAGCGGGAGAATCGAAGTCGAGACTTTGTGGCCTGTGCCTACTTGGGAAAGTCGACCACCTGAAAAAGACTGTTCCCCGCCAACCAGGGCACAAAGCGGCGATTGGGCTTGTTGCAGCGGCTTACTCTCTCAACAGAGGGAGAAGTGAGACTGCCGATCCAGCATGAGTTAACGTTCGCCCTGGTTGGTCGGCATTCCCGTTGTGTCCGTCGTTGTCCATGTAGCCAGCCTGACCAGCTCGGGTCAGATGGGATGTGTGTCATGGGTCAGTCAAACTCACCGTCTTCACCGGTGGATCCCTCGTCTTTCAAATATGTCGTGGGCTGTGCTGGCTACTTGGCACATCTGTTCACAAAATCGGAGACGTGCGCCGGGACAATCTCTCTCGTCTCTCATCTTGTCTTCACGAACAGATGCATGGAGCAAGAACATCGGGTACAGGCACATCCCTGTTGACTGAACAGGGATGCGCCTCTTCCGGCAACCAGGCAAAGAGAGGACGCGTTCTCTTCGTCTGTGGAAAGAAAACAGGACAGGCAAGACAGAAACACATAAGGCCCTTGATATGGCCACCACATGACGCCGGGCCTCCTTCACTCATCCTTCATGAATATGTCTTCCACGGTTTCTGCCGCTCTGCGGTAGTCATGGTGTAACCCACTCAACACAGGAACAGCGCTCACCTCGTTCGGGTGGTTTGGGAGAGGGGCAGAAAGCGTCAGCGCGTCCGGGGTCCGCTGCCCGAGCCCTTGATGCGGTCGAGCTTGATTGAAGGACAGAATAGAGGCGCCTCCGGAGGCGGGAGAGCTGCTTCTCATGGAGGATCAGAAAGTGATCCAGGCATTCTCGCCTCACGCTTCCCAGAAAGCGCTCGTCATCTGGCATTTGCTCGGGGTGTACAGTAGGGCGTTCGAAGCACCTTGATGCCACTCGTTGCTGCTATGTGCGCAACATTCGGGCCGAATTTGCGATCATGATCTCGAATCAGATATGTTGGCATTTGTCCTTACGGAGTCGCCTCCCGCAGTTGTTGCGCCACCCAGAGATCCGTTTGTTGGCAGCCATCTCCTGGATCAAGCTGATCGTCTCGAGCGAGAGCTTCGGCTTTTCCGCATGTGCTTTTGATCTGTGCTTCCGGAACAAGCGGAAGAGCTCACGATGCCACCGCAGAAGCGTCGTCTTCCTGGACAAGGAAAAGCGCCTGTTTCCAGGTCCGAACCATCCTCGCCAGAACCACCAGAAGCAGCCGATCTGCCTCCCGGTATGTCGGTCGCTTGATCTGTCGACGGAGAATAATCAGTTGGTGTCGTAAGAGCGCGTTTTCCGCGATCCGTTCCGATTTCCCCGAGGGCCCGATCGGCAAGCGTGTCGAGTAGCAGTGAGATCGTTGGTGGTCTGCTCCAACGGAGCACACGTTCTTGAAGTGGGTGAAAGCGGAAACCGGTAGTGGCGCAAGGAAGAAGGATATGGGAGACTGAGAAGCCGATCAGGGAGCAAATCACCATGAGGAGCGTTCAATGGTCACCATCACCCTTCACTGTCCCCACTGTGGAAGCGAGGCAAGGGTAGCGCGAGGACTGGCCGATACCAGCGTCTCTTCACGTTCGCATAGCTTCGGGCGGGTTTCATGCGCTTTCTCCTCCTTCAACATCGTTTCGCCTCTCTCATTCTACCACGCCCATCCCGACGTCACTTTTGCCCTGACGGAAAAAAAGGAGCTCAGCTTCCTCCTTGACGGACTACCCTGCTCGCCCCCGACCCAGAGGATGCCACGTCCACGACGCTGGAGCCCTATCGGCTGTGGTCGTTCGTGCTCAAAAAAGCCAACGACTGCTGGATTTGGATGGCTCTCTGCCGAAAGAGCCGGCAAGTGGGCGCCTATGCTCTGGTGATCGCAGCAAAAAGACGTGTCAGCGGTTGTGGGAGGCCATTCCAGAGGGATATCGTAGTGGTCACTGCTTCACCGATTTCTGGGCGGCGTACAAGGCGGTGATCGCCTTCAGAACACCATACGGCAGGAGGCCCGCGAGACCGGAGAAACCGCTCATGTGGAGCGGTGGAATACCACGCTGCGAAAGCCGCTGGCTCATTTTGTGCGCATGACGCTCTCCTTTTCCAAGTCTGAGGTCATGCATGAGGCTTGCCTGCTTCTCTTTCTCCATCGCTCTCATCTCGACCGGGCTCTCCTTCTCACATGAGCCACTACCAGCGTTTGAAGAAAGGTAGCTCACTCCTCCAACTGAATTGAAGGAGTGAGCTCAATCGTGTTTTTGAGTAGAGTATTACTACCGATGCGGAAGGGGGACCGCTCGACTCATGAGAGCTGAAAATCTGCCAGGTCGTAGAATAGTAGGCTATCGTCTGCTTGAGATACTGGGGAGAGGCGGCATGAGCATCGTATTTTTAGCCCAGCGCCTGGAGAATCCTCAGGAAAGGGTAGCTATCAAAATACTGACACCTTCTGATGTTGCAATGGCTGATGAATTTGTCTCTTTGCAGGCCCGCTTTCTGCGCGAGGCCCAGGCAGCTCACCAGTTGCATCATGAACACATCCTGCCGGTGTTGGGCTATGGGGAGGAGGATGGCCTCTTCTACATGCTGATGCCGGTGATTTCTGGTGGCACCTTAGCTCATCGATTGGCTGCTGCTCAGGGATCGATGCCCCTGGATGAGATAGCCGGCTATCTCATTCAGCTGACGAGTGCGGTTGATTATGCCAATCAACGCGGGATGGTCCATCGCGATATCAAGCCCAGCAATGTGCTCATCGATGAACGGGGAAATGTGTATCTCGCCGACTTCGGCATTGTGCGTCTGTTCGACAGCGGCAACCTCGCGGTCGAGCAGGCCCCAACCACGTTAACCACCACTGGCAAAATGTATGGAACGCCGGCCTATATGGCCCCAGAGCGCTACAAGGGGGAGCCAGCCGAGCCAGCAACGGACATCTATGCGCTCGGTATCTTGCTGTACCAACTCGTCACCGGCCAGGTTCCTTTCAAAGCCGACAATCCCCTTACCCTGGGTATGAAACATCTCAACGAAGAGCCCCTACGGCCTCGTTCCCTGCGTCCTGACCTGCCGGAACCCGCTGAAGAGTCAATTCTAAAAGCGCTTGCAAAGCAACCAGTTGATCGTTTCGCAACCGCCTCAAGGCTGGCCGCCGCATTTGACGCCGGTCTCAAAGGGAAGTGGGCCGAGGATTTACTTCCCTTTCCAGCAGTTCTTGCGGCAAGCCTGGCTGAAACACAGGGGCAACAGCCAGTGCCGGCGCCTGTTGTTCCCGTTCTAGGAGATGCTCGTCGGCCTGATCAGGTAGTGCTCGGCCTTGAGGCTCCCGGAAGCCATGTTCCACTCGCGTTTGCGCCTCCCTCTGCGAACGCGCCAGCAGTTGCTCGCCCGGGGTCTCGCTCCCGGAGTAATCTCCGGGGATTCGCGCTGGGGACGCTGGTGGTCGTTCTGCTCTTGTTCGTCGGTTTGCTCGCACTGGTGGTCTCTAAGGTGGCGACACCGGTGGCACCGGGTCCAGGCACCCACCCTGTGCCTACCAGTACGAGTGGCTTTCCTCCAAGAACCGGGGCGACCCCCACCCCATCTGCTGCAGTGACGCCATCGCCATCTCCTGGAAATACTCCTACCCCTACGGTAACCCCATCGCCGACACCGACACCATCACCGGCTCCCACTCCGACGCCATCGCCGGCTCCCTCACCGACACCGACGCCTGGGGGAACGCCTTCAGCTGGCACGTTCGTGTCAAAAATAACTAGTGGTCAGTCCAGATTGTTGTTGACGATTGGAGTGAAAACGTGAAGTTTGTGATGAGTGGTCTTGGGTGAGCGTGCCAGAAGATCAGTCTCCGTCATGAGTTTCGTAACGGTTCTGTAACGTGCATATGCTATACTTCCTTTCAGAATGTGTGTGATCGTGTGCTCTCTGGCGGAATACGAGGCGAGGACAGGAGCACACGCATGTATCTGGGGAATGACACGACGAGAGAGCGACACAAAGGTGTTCCTGCAAGCGAGAGCCAATCTCCGCAGACAAACTTTCAACTCGAGGGGGTTTGGCTGCACATGGCGCGAGGAGTATGGATCGCTTTCGTGCTGGCCGAACTCCTCCTCCTCCTCTCGCTGTTCGCATCTCGTACCTCCATGCGCTACTGCACGTGAAAGAGCCTCGCAAGGGGATCCAGGACTGACATGCAGTTCCAGAGCCTCCGTTTTGACAGTTCTCTGACAGTTATCGTGGTTCTCCGACCCGTTTGGTGATGCGGATTGTGCCTTCGAGAAGGCCTCTGGCTCTTGCATCACCCTCTGGAGCATTTGCTCTGATCAGAGCCACTCTTTCTGTTCCCAGCCTGATCCGGTTCTCTTTCTTCTCACCAAACCGGAAAAGCTACGCCCGTAGCATTCTGTGCTACTCGTCTAAGGTGTGGTCCTGGTCCTCTTGCTCGTCTCGATCTCGCGCACGTTGGCGCAAGCCGATCAGGTACATCGCCAGCACCGCCACCAGCGCTGCCAGTGCCATGAGCAAAAGGATTATCGTGACAATGAGGGGCGTCACTAGCTTTCTCTCCCCGCCCAATTCTTGCTTTTGAGCGAGCTTCCGTAGCGTCGGAAGCTGCTCAGCGAGTATGCGCTCTACGTTCTGGCACTTTTGCGCTACTTCTTGAAAGCGCTCTAGAGCGGTCGTGACATCCATATCGCGCAAGTTCGCATCTTCAAACACCTACACTATTTTCCACATGGACCAAACAGGCTCGTTTATCGCACGAGCGGTACCTTTTGGGCTCGTGCGCAACTTCGCTAACTTCGCTGACGTTCAACCTCCACCTCCAAGATGGCATGTCTCGATCGGCTTCATGAGCCAACGAGCGCTTTCATGAGCCAACGAGCGCTTTCGGCATAAACTGGGGTGTGAGGAGCGACAAGATCCACTCAAACTCACACCCCAATGACGGAAAGCGCAACCCGTTAGTGATGAGGGGTTGGCGTGACGGTTGGCTTGTTCCCATTGGGGGGTGGCGTGACGGTTGGCTTGTTCCCATTGGGGGGTGGCGTGACGGTTGGCTTGTTCCCATTGGGGGTCGGCATGACGGTCCGATTGCCGGGCTGGTAATTGGGAATATTCGTCTGCAAGCAGGTCTCCAGGGGAGAAGTGCCACAACTCTTCAGCGCCGCAGCCAGGTAGCTGCTCACATTGGTATCGCTCAGCTTGCCGCCTGTATGTGTTTGATCCTGCGAGGCCAGGGACTGAGCGTAGGTCAGCAATTGATCAATCTCACCATAGCCATACACACGGCTGGCGGTAACCGTAGCTCCATCGCTTGTCGTGCCCTTGAACGTGCCCTGGTGGAGCGCGCAGATGGCCTTCACAGCATCACCCTGGCTGTCGGTGCTCAGGTGATAACTGGTCGCCAGTTTCTGAGCGTCGGAGAGGCCCGGACAGGCGCTCTGGTCCTGGTTGGACTTGCCAGTGTCCTGACTGTCATGCTTTGTGCCATGCGTAGCGATCACGGTAACTGTTGGACGTCCATGTGTTAACGACTGGACGACTGTTTGCCCAGCTGACGTGGCGGCAAGAGCCGCAGTCGCGCCTCCCACCAGCACAATGCTGGTCACTACAGTGACGAGAAGTTTGCCTTTTAACAGGGTAAGCAGGTTCATAAATACTGTTTCCTTTCTTTCTTACAGAGAGCGGCGGCATGCTGGACCGAACTGCTCGCTTTGGGGTGAGACGATCCAAGATGGCCCTTGCTCAGAAAGAAGGTTGCGTTTCGCCCCCTTTTGGTTACGGCCTCAAACTTTGTAGTACCAATGCTGGGATCTTTTGTTGCGCGGATCCTTTTCTGTTATGATCAGCCTCTCTGCCCGTAACTTTTAGCGGGCAGATGACAACTCTACCAGGGGAGACCTATCTTTTCTCCCAGGGAGGTCATCAATCGATGGAGGCCATTGAACGCCTTTTGGGCCGCGCCCGGCAGGGCGATTCCCAGGCGTTGAGCATGCTCTACAATCGGTTCTTGGGCGGCATATTTGGCTATATCGCCACACGCGTGCCCGACCGCGCCACAGCTGAAGATCTGACCTCTGAGGTATTCTTACAGATGGTCGAAGGCATTCACCGCCTCAAGGCGAACGATGAAGCTGGTTTTACCGCCTGGCTTTTGCGCATCGCACGCGTCGTTGTCGCGGGCTACTATCGCCAACGCGAGAAGCTGCCGGCTCAGGTTCCGCTCCCAAGCGAGTCCTGGGAAGAGACGCAGGCAGAGCGCCTGGTGATCCCGGCACGCAGCCCCGAAAGTGATCCAGCGTACTGGACGGAGGCGCGTGAAGACTGGCAGATCGTCGTCCAGGCGATCAATACCTTAACCGAAGAGCAACGCCAGGTCCTCGTCGGACGGCTGATCCTGGGGTACGATGTGGCAGCCGTGGCGCGCATGATCGGGAAGAAAGCCAATGCGGTGAAGGCGCTGCAATTTCGCGCCTTACAGAGCCTGCAACGTCTGCTGGGAAAACAGCACAGCCTCGCGCATACTCATCAGAGGCGGAAGGAGGAGATACGATGAAACCGCTCTATGAACGCCTGAACGATCGACTTGAGCAAGTTGCGTCGCGCAGTTGGCAAAATGGGCACGATCCGAGTGGCTTCATGCTGCCGGAGCCAGGACTCGAGGGCGACCCGGAAGTCGATGCTCTGGTCGCACTGGCCCGACGTTTGCGCGCAGCCCCACATATCCAGGTGGACCCGGACTTTGCTGGACAACTGGAACGGCGTATGTTCCGCCGCCACGCGGAACACCAACGGCAACAAACCGGCAAGAAACGCTCCTTCTTCTTCCTGTTTCGTACACACCCGGCCTTTGGCGCGATCCTGGGCCTCTGCCTTCTGGTGCTGGTCCTCAGCACCGCTGTCCTGGCGATGGCTGCCCAGGTCTGCGATCCCAATAACCCGCTCTACGCGCTCAAAGGCTGGGAGCAGCATCTCCAGATCTCGCTGGTCAGCAACTCGGGAGACCAGGCCTCCCAGGATCTCCAGTTCGCGCGGGATCGCCTCAAGACGCTTTCCGACACGGCAGACCCAGCCCACACCGTGGCCTATGGTCAGGCTCTGGCGGACCTGGATCAGCAATTGCAGAAGGCCACTGCGGCTATCAACGGGCTGCCGACAGGCACGCAGCGCAAGCAACTGGCCAGCGACCTCGCCAGCCTCCAGTCAGACGCCATCCACATCTTGCGCGGCCTGCTGCCCAGGCTCACTCTCTCAGAACGACTGGCGACAACTGGCGAACTGGCACGCCTGGGAGACCATGTGCCACGCCTGATCAATGGCATGCTGATCCTGCCACCCCACCCTCATGGGCGCGCGACCATCAGCCTCTCTGGCAACGATCTCCAGCCTGGAGCGCAATTGCTGGTAGACGGCAAACCAAGCGGCATGACTGGCTCCTTACAAAACGGCCAACTTATCTTTGTCGTTGTGAACTGGAAGGGCGAGCAGCACCTGCAGAGCCTGGGCTTGATCAATCCCGATGGCACGGCGGTCCAGACCACAGCCATTATTATCAAAACGACGGATGGCGACACGACGAGTAACGGGAACAAGCCGACCGTCATTCATCACTAACGGGTTGCGCTTTCCGTCATTGGGGTGTGAGTTTGAGTGGATCTTGTCGCTCCTCACACCCCAGTTTATGCCGAAAGCGCTCGTTGGCTCATGAAGCCGATCGAGACATGCCATCTTGGAGGTGGAGGTGGAGGTTGAACGTCAGCGAAGTTGCGCACGAGCCAAGAATTGGCAACGTTTCTGAAGCAGAACATGCCGATCTATTGACTTCTTTCCTCTTTGACACTTCTCTGAAAAATAGGGTTGCAGCCTGCTTCATGAGAGCAGAGTTAATTGGTCACAGGCTTTTTCCCCCATACAGTGAGGAAAAGTTCTATTCCACAGAACTGCTCAGACTGTATCTCCACCAACATCTGTTGATACATCTGCTCAAACTGTTCTGTAGTCGTTGCCCCGCTACCGACGAAAAAAGGTTCCAATAATTTGAAAGTAATCTGGTAAAGTTGGTACCAAATCTCAAAGGCATCGGTTCCCGCAGAGTGTTCCATCGCATGCGCCCTGTTTCGGACACCCTGGAAGCCCGCCTCACGCATCAAACGCGCCAACTGAGAGATAACAGCAAACTGTCGTCCATCCAGCGAGAAACTGCGCCCGGTGAAATACAGCGCGCGCGCGGAAGTGGCTTCTATAGGTGCTTGATGACCATTTTCGCTAGAGATGAAAAGGGGAGCACTCTCCATCGATTGCGACTGTTGGCTGTCTAAAAGTTGAGTAATCGTGGCGAGGAAAATATCCAGGTCAAGAGGTTTGCTAAGACAAGGAAGTTGACGTTGTTCCATCCTGTCCTGGAGCTTTTCGCTACTTGCACTCAGGATAAGTGCGGGAAGACCATGAAGACCGTCGGCGGCACGAAGTTGGTCGTACAACTCGAGGCCGTTCATCTCGCCTAGAATATAGTCCAAGATAAGCAGGTTGGGTCTGAGCTAGACTTTATCCATATTACGCGGCAAAAGCGAGCGTCTCGGTGAGACGGTCAAACAATGCACGGGGAATTTCCACCATATCGGGTTGTGCAGGCGACATGAAAGAAAGTGTGACGGGCCAAAGCTGCTTGCGCACGAACGCCAGCGTATCAGCAAAGGTGGGAAGAGCTTTGGTATACCAGGCAGTTTGACGAACGGGTAATGGCTGCTCCTGGAGCAATTGATGAGCAAAGATCGTCACCAAGGAAAAGAGTCCGAGCAAGGCAGGCGTGGTGCGCAAGATAGCCAGGTCTGACCACTGCCGTTGGGTCTCAACGCCCAGATGGGAGCGCACTTCATGAAAGGTCACCTCCACCTGCCAGCGTAAGACAAACCACTGGATGATCTGAGTGGCAGTGACCGCCTGATCGGTACAGAGCAAAGCCTGCGGATCGAACTTTCCCTGCGGATCACGAATGAGCACCCAGCGCAACGCCACCGGCGGCAAGCCAGTGTGATACCACAGAGCGGTTCCCGTCGCTACCTCCACCGTGCGCTGCTGTCCACCATACCAGGACCCCGTCACCGTCTCCCACACGGTTTGAGGATCTGCCAAGCGCTGAGCTAAGGTCGGCTGACGGGCTCCTTTGAGGCGAGGCCGTCCGTTGGTTCCCTTTTTGCGCTCTGGAGCAGGATCATAGAGGGCCGCATCCAACCGCAAGCGCGTAATGACCGTCACTGGTTGCTGGAAGCCCTGTGTGCATGCCAAGAGCTCAATGGCCGCATAGGCGCTATCGGCCACCACTACCAGGTAGCGATTGGGTAGCCATCGCCGCAGTTGTCGGATCATCTGTCGTCCCCAATCCGTGATTTTCTTGTGGCGAAGCTTCCGCTGCTCATAGTAGTGTTCTGAAGGGCCAAGATGCTCAGAAACGGTAATGCCCACACTCGTTTGGCCCAAGGAATGGGAACCAGCAGCATCATGCAGACCCAACGCAAGCCACTTGTTTTGACAAAGTGGTCTTTGCTCGAGCGGACAGGATCCCGATAAATTCCTTTGGCGGCTATCTTCGCCCCGCGCCGACGTTCAATGGTTTCATCGAGTCCCACAATGATCGGGGCATCTGCCGGTACAAAGATGCTAACGAGCAAAAGGAGTAAAATCCGGCTGAGGGCTCGACTCGACCATTGGGCTCGGTTCAAGACACGATGATAGTTCTGGAATTGCTTTTCCGTGGCCAGTCCCATCACTCGTAAGATGGCTGTCACCGTACGCTCTCCAGGAGCCAGAATTGCTCCAATCAACATGACTTTGCCCCATTCCCATACTCGTTCGCTGAAAACGCCCTCGAAGCGTCGCAATACGTGTAGAATTCTCTTAGGCAGCTTAGGCATCTCTCATTCTTTCTCCTCAGTTAGATGTGAGAGAAGCCTACTCTACCTATCTCGTTTTGTCTAGCCAATGGATAAAGTCTAGCTGAGAGACTGTATGAAAAGTCCTCAGGAGCTGTTATGAGCCAGTCGTCGCAACATGATGCGGATCATCGCGAGATAGATCCAGGCTTCTTCACTACTGGGGAGGAGTTCATAGTTCTTGGCGAGTCGACGCCAGGTGGAGAGCCAG
>WNGP01001526.1_pt1 | contig 19053 bp, 20 predicted proteins | sample 5407671 | NCBI WGS metagenome assembly WNGP01 (sample SAMN13153381, study PRJNA577476) | soil metagenome | isolation source: 40 cm soil or saprolite under Garry oak tree replicate 2 | place: USA:California | collected 2016-06-15 | reverse complement strand
CCTTCCGCGCCTCAGGGAGGAAGCTAGCCCTTGGTGGATTCTACAACCGTAATCGCTGTCTTCGTCGCCTTCTTCGCCGGGTTTGTCTTTCTCGGATTCTATGGTTCGCGTTGGAGGAAGGGAGACCTCTCTCAACTGCACGAGTGGGCTCTCGCGGGAAGGAGGTTGGGCGCGACTCTCGCCTTCTTTCTTCTTGGGGCCGATATCTATACCGCCTACACGTTTGTGGCTGTTCCCTCCAGCCTCTTCGCTAAGGGAGCATTGTACTTCTTTGCGGTACCCTATGTCGCAATTGCCTTCGGCGTTGCGCTAGCTTTCATGCCCCGACTCTGGACCCTTTCTAGGAAGCATGGATACATTACTGGTTCAGACTTTGTGAGAGACAGGTTTGGCAGCCGTGTCCTCGCGATCCTCGTCGCCATAACCGGAATTGTGGCGCTTCTTCCTTACGTCGCGCTACAGATTGTGGGCATGCAAGCCGTCCTGGCCGCAATGCTCTACGGGGTCGCGGGATCCAATTCGATGGTAATTGAAGAGATTTCTCTCGTCATCGCTTTCATCATACTCGCAGCATTCACCTTCACTAGTGGGCTTCGAGGGGCGACTCTAACCGCTGTCTACAAGGACATCCTGATCTGGCTTACCGTAATTGTTGTCATCGTCTCGGCTTTATGGAGCATTGGCGGGTTCGGACCAGCGTTCGCGAACGTTCCAAAATCTCCCAACTTTCTCGGCGTCTCGTCCGCGTCCGTTCCTGGTTACATGACCCTAATTCTCGGCAGCGCGCTAGCGCTCTATCTCTACCCACACGCCATCAATGGGGTGCTCAGTGCCGAGAGCGAGCACAAGCTCCGGTTGAGCACTTCACTGCTGCCGCTCTATGGTCTTGGACTTGCTTTCCTTGCGCTCTTCGGAGTGCTGGTCTTTTCATTTCCCTCTGCCTTGAATTTCCTCAACGCCTTCCCGTCTTCTTCACGTGGAATCTATATCGTCCCTGCTATGATACTGTACACTCTTCCCAGCTGGCTGGCGGGGATAGCTCTGCTCGGAGTCTTCGTAGGAGGATTGGTGCCTGCCGCAATAATGGCGATCGCGCAGGCGAACCTCTTGACGAGGAACATTGTCAAGGAGTTCAAGAAGGATCTGAGCCCGAAAAGGGAGAGTCAAATTGCAAAGTGGGCTTCGGCCATATTCAAGTTCATAGCTCTAGGATTCGTCTTCGCCGTCCCAGCAACCTACGCGATACAGCTCCAATTGCTCGGCGGAGTTCTCATTCTACAACTATTGCCCTCGCTCTTTCTGGGCCTTTACACTGGCTGGTTCAGAAAGGAGGCGCTCATCGTGGGGCTGCTTGCCGGAATCGGTTCCGGGCTCACCATGGCGGTGATCGCGAACGCTGCAAACGGCGCCTTCACCACTTCGCTGTTTAATACGGGAATTTTCAGTTCTCTGTATATTGCGGTGATAGCTCTCGCGGTCAATCTGGCTGTTAGCATTGTTGGCAGCGCAGTGATTCCCAGAAAGGCGTTCCCTGTAGAGAAAGTTCCAGCTACGGTTAGAACGGCGTAGACTGAAATTTTCTTATTGAGGCCAGAGCAGACAACCGATGATCTTGCATGTTCTAGCGCAGAAGGCCTGAGTCTCAGAGATGAGGCGTCTGATGGAGCGTATGCGACCAGAAGATGCCTAGGACCACCTACGATACTCGTTTCTTCATCGAACATTACTAGGGCCTTGTCTTTTCAAGTCACAAGTGGTCTGGTCTGAGAAATTATAAGGTTGCGAGTCGACCACTTATGAATGAGAATGAGGGTTCGATATTCAGCGCACGCCGAGGAGAAGATTCGGATCAGGCTGATTCCTCGGTCCAGCGTCCGGCTCGTTCTTCGGAATCCAGAATACAAGTTCTACGATGTCGCCAGTGCCGCGAACGTCTCTATCGCTGTTGTCAGTCTGGACAGCGAGAAAGTAGGGCTTGTCGTCGCATTTGTTGTTGACAAGGACGGAATACTCGTGATCACCGTCTATCCTGTGAGAGATTTTCAGGGAGAGATGAGACGAAAGGTTAATTCGGGTAGATGGGTAAATGTGGGCTAGGCGAGTCCTGTTTGAGAACCCACTATGATGCAGAGGCCGACATCCTGTACCTCACAATCAGACGAGGTCCGATAACCGATAGCAAGGAGCTGGACGATGACGTGAGGGTCGAGTTTGATCACAAGGGTAGTATCGTCGGGATCGAGATTGCAAACGCTAGGAAGAAACTGGCAAGACCCTTCCTCTCGACAGTGGCCAAACAGCTCAAGGCCGCACGATAACCCGTTCATTTTTCGTAACAGGCTTCTGTCCGTCTGAGTGGAGTCTCAGGCAAACGACGATTACATTTGCCGGAAGAAGAATGTCGCATATCCAAATGCGTATCATTCAATCGGAAAAAGATCCCACGCGACGTCGTATAGGAAAGGTTCAAGATTTCTTCATAAGTCGTATTTCTCGACGAGGAATGGCTGAAACGAAAGTTCTGATCAAGCTTAAGGGAGTTCCTGCGAGCGTGCATTCGAAGCTAGTAGAGAAGGGCTACTACAGTACAAAGCCCGAGACTCTTCGGGCGGGAATTGTCAGGCTTGGTCAAGAGTTCGGAATAGTCTCTCCAACTGAGGAGGCTTGGATGGGATTGCAGTCCGAGATTCGGAGAACGGGGAAGAGGCTGCCCGCTAGGAAGGTTCTGAGGGAACTCGAGCGGCTCGAATCCGAGGCTTAGGGCAGTATTCGACACTACAAGATGGTTGATGGGTCGAGAGTGGTCTTACATATATGCCGTGGTAAGACGGTAAGATTAAAAGCCCGTTCCAGCGGCCTATTATTGAAGAGTGTTGGAATACGAGCCTAGTAGGACGAGGGTTTCGGCGAAGGGGCAGGTTGTCATTCCGAAGGCTGTAAGGGAGAGGCTGGGCATCGAGAAGGGTCTTGAGCTGACTCTGATTCCTCTTGACGAGAACAGACTGCTCTTGGAGAAGGTTCCGAGACTGTCCCAGCTTTTCAAGTTCATGGGAAGAGCCCGCGGAGCCGCTCTGCTCTTGGACGATAGAGGGTCAGAGACTCAGAGAGACGATGAGAGACTCTCGGAACTCTTCCCTTCCTAGAGACCAGTCTTGAAGAGGTTCGTTTTCGACGCTGGCCCCTTCATTCTTCTCTTTACAAGGGAGCAGGGTAGTGAGCTGGCGAGGAAGGCTGTCCTACAGCATGAGAGTGGTCGATCGGAGATTTTTATTCACCCCAACTGTCTCTCAGAAGCTTACAATGTCATGGTGAGGGTGAAGAGGGAGAAGCCGAACCTCTTGTCTAGGGACGTTGACCCAGCGGTGGTCATTCGTTCCGCATACGCAACTCTGAAGGTGGTTCAGGACGAGACGACCACGCTGAACTTAGGCATTCTCAAGTCGAAGTACAAAGGGGTCCCCTGGGGCGACCTCTCTTCCGCGGCTCTCGCCATGCGACTTTCGGATAGGGAAAAGGTTCCCGTGGTAATCCTCGACCGGGAGCGACACTTCAAGGAAATTACTGAAGTGGAGTCCCAAGCCATATCGAGCCTGAAGATTTAACGGCAACAAGGACCTTCAAGGATCACCGGGACAAGCCCTGTAGTTTCATTGGACTGCACAAGCTCCGCGTTCATGGATCTCCACCACAAAAAACGCTTTTGCATACGACGGACACCTCAGAAAGCACAGCTTCATAATGCATCCCTGAGGAGTTCAAACAGGCTCTCCATCAAATGTTTTCCACTGAGACTTGGGCAGTGTTCCGGATTCGGGTCCTGGTCCGATTCTTAACTCAGTTGAGCCGATGAGCCTCTGGCGCTTACCGAGATCGTCCTAGCTAGAGTGGCCCTTGTCGCTGGAGCTTCAGGATCGAGACGAGCGAGAGGAAGAGACAGACTGCTAGACCTGTGAATACGTAGACCCATGAGTCCCAGAGCCCTCTCGGGCCTAAGATAGGGAAGTAGTAGAGGCCGCTGGGTCCGTAGAATTGGGCGATACCGAAGAGCTCGTCTGCGGTGACTGAGAGTGCTCCGAAACCGTAGCACGCGGCTCCGAAAACGATCAGCCACCATATCCGACTCATAGACTCCGCACCGGAAGAATCATCGGAGAAACAGGGCCTAATTCGAGATAATATGGCGGACGGTACCTGCGGGAGTCAACAGGCGATAGCATTCAACCGACTTTCCGGTGGTAGCTGAGAGAGTGCGAAGAAACACGCAATGGTGATAAACTGCGCAACCCGCAATTCCCTCACGCCTTCAAAATACGGTAGTATCGATGTTCACTGATCTTCGAAATGGAATAGCGCGTCACCGCTCTCTCCTTTTCGTCTTCATCCTGGGCGCTGTAATTAGGACGGTTCCCGAGGCGATCGCCCGCGGGTATCCGGTAGGCTGGGATACTATCGCGTTCTACGTTCCGTCGACTTTCTATTGGGCTGCCGGCAAGGCGGGTTTGCCGGCGATGATCGGGGAGGCTCCCCTGATCTATCTGTTCTCAGTTCCTCTCTATTGGGTGGGAGTGGACCCGGTCTGGACTTTCAAACTTATGGGACCACTATTGTATGGGCTAATGACCTTCTCAATCTTCTTCTTTCTAAAGAACGGCCTCAAGTGGGACGAAAGGGTATCAATAACTGGCGCTATCATAGCTTCACTGTATTTCGTAACTCTCAGAGTTGGATGGGACCTTTACCGTACAATGGCTGGGCTGTCATTCGCATTACTCGCGCTCTCGTTCCTCGGCGAACTGCGTGAGGGGAAAAAAATACTGCCGATCATGGTTCTTGTTTTTCTCTCGGTCATTTCGGATCAGTTCACCGCGGTAATCATAATTTTCCTAATCGCAGCTGTTGCGATAAGAGAATTGGCGAATGGGAATCGGACGTTCTCTCGAAACTTGGTCAAAGGGTCGATTCCTGGAATAGCAATGTTTGGTTTGATGACCTACGCTGAGTTATTTGCATCAGGTTCTCTATTTCTGGGTCAACCGCCCCTCGACACTCCTTGGAATTTGGCGGACACGCTCGCGTTTCTTGGATATGCGTATTTGCCGATTCTTCCGCTGGCGTCCTTTGGATTGTGGAGTAAGGGACGATTTCTGATGAGCCTCTGGTCCATCATTTGCGTCGGGGGAGCTGTTCTGAGTTCTTTGCCGGGGTTGGGATTACAGCCTCTCAGCTATCGTTGGGTTCTCCTCCTCACGGTCCCGGTTTGCGTCTTTGCCGCGAGTGGATTGTCGAGGTTGCTTAGTGTCACCGAAATCGCGGCAGGATGGGTACGAACTCTTGGAGTGAATATTCCTCGAGTCGTGATAGCGATCCTGCTGGTGTCGGCCATTGCCTACATGGTATTGCCCTCGGCGCATCCCCTTGCATACTTCACCGTGTACCCAGCGGCCATACCCTCATCATTGAGTCAAAGCACGATTCCGCTCTCGGACGCAAACAGCGTCGTGAGTCTTCTTTCATGGTTGAAGACCAATATGAGCGCAGGAAGCGTCCTAATATCGCATCAAGCGATTTACGGCTGGGCGTTGGAATATCTTCCAAAAGGAAGTGCAGTGATCAACTACGGATATGCAACACCTTTGACGGGTGTGACGGCCGCTCAATCGCAGGCTTATACGTCGATCATGCTCATTTGGTGGGTCGACGGTTCGGGCTGGTTTGGACAGCCGACGGTTCCTAGCAGTTTCGTGAAAATTCGGACTGACGGGGAGATGGCTCTGTACAAGTTCTTGTAAATGATTAGAGAAGAGAGTCCTTAGCATCTTAGACGCGAGCATTCGAATTCTGGATTCCTGAAATCGAAACTGTTCTGAATGGAGGCTGGTTTCGCAATTGCTTTAAGCTCTGCCTTGTTCAGCGTGAAAAGTACTGAAAAAATAATGCCTCCACAGAAGAAGGAACGGATTCTAGTGACTGGAGGGGGCGGTTTCATCGGAAGCCACCTTGCGAAGTTTCTCCATCACCAAGGACACTTTGTCCGGTTGGTGGATTTGAGGTTCAACGGCTATGACCAAGGTTCTGTCTACGACGAGAAGCTAAAGCTGGATCTCAGGGAATGGGACAATTGTCTCAAGGCAACTGAGAAGATTGATCACGTGTACAATCTCGCCGCGAACATGGGAGGAATCGCGTTCATCACAGAAATCGGCGCAGAGATCATGCGGGACAATATACTAATTAATACTTACATGCTGGAGGCGGCCAGGCAAAACAAGGTATCAAAATACCTCTTTAGTAGCTCTGCTTGCGTCTATCCGGACTACCGGCAGCATGAACCAGAGATCGACGGGCTCAGAGAGGAAGATGCTCTGCCTGCGAACCCTGACAGTTACTATGGCTGGGAGAAGCTCGCTACTGAGAAGATGTGCGAAGCTTACCAGAGAGATTTCGGGCTTCCAGTAGCTATTGCCAGGTATCACAACATATTCGGCCCAGAGGGTACCTACAAGGGCGGAAGAGAAAAATCTCCGGCAGCACTCTGCCGGAAAGTTGCTGAAGCCTCAGACCCCGGGAGGATCAGCATTTGGGGAGATGGAAAGCAGACGCGGTCTTATTGTTACATTGATGACGCTGTAAGGGGAACCGTGATGCTGATGCATTCTGACTACGACAAGCCCCTTAATATTGGCTCAGACAGGCTTGTGACAGTTGATGGACTTGCAGATATCATCATCGATATTTCTGGAAAATCGTTAGGGAAGGAATACGACCTAGGGGCCCCTCAAGGAGTGAGGGGGCGGAATGCAGATATCGCCCTCGCAAAGAAAGTGCTGGGTTGGGAGCCAATGGTTAGTCTAGAGAAGGGTCTGAAATACACGTACGATTGGATCGAAAAGCGATGCATCGAAGATAGGATTGCTTCATCTAACGGTCTACATATTCCTCAAGTGGCTAGCTTGCACGGTCCGGCCCGCTGACAGCACAGGCATCCTAGGCTCGGCACTTGCTCGTCGCAGTAGTCGGAACCGGAAGAGTTGGCCTTCCTCTTGCAGCAGTTTCGAGCAAGTACTTCGACACAATAGCCTTAGACATAGACGAAAAGGTGATCCAGGGAATACATGAGAAAAAGGGATTTAGTGAACCGCAGCTTGTTGACTATCTAGAGAGATACGACCTAAAGGGAACTACAGATTTTTCGATAATAAAAAATCGAAATCTCATAATTCTATGTGTAGGAAGCCAGTCTCCAGGCGAAGGTTACTCGACCAGGAATCTTCTGAAAGCATTCGAGAAAGTCAACCCCTACCTGAAATCACCCGAGCAAGTTCTCGTAATAACGTCCACTCTTCCACTGTCATCGGTCAAAGACGACCTACGGTCGGTCTTTTCACAAGAGAGTCTGAACGGTAGAATTCTCGGAGTGTGTTACAACCCCACGATGATAGCGCTGGGAAGTGCGGTCAGCGACTTTGAGCATCCAAATTACGTTCTCATTGGAGAATCTACAGCTAGGGCAGGGGAGCACCTTGAGTCGTTCTGGAGGAAAATAGTCGGCGATAAACCGCACATTTTCAGATCTACTATTCCCAACATTATCTTGGCCAAGTATGTCTTGAACACTGCCCTGACTCTCAAGATTACGCTAATGAATGTTGTAACTGAGCTCTGCGAGAAAGTCGGGGGAGATGTGGACTTTCAAGCTGACGTGCTAAAGGCAGACCCGAGGATCGGTGGGCAGAAAATGTTCAAGGGAGGGCTCGGATATGGAGGCACCTGCTACCCTGTCGATGTCGAGGCCTTTTACACTGAATGCGAAAAATTAGGGCTGCCCACCGCTCTCGCTAGTGCCATGCAAACGATAAACATCCGCCAGGTCGATAGAACAGTTGAGCTCATAGAATCACTTGGTCACAAGAGAGTCACAGTCCTGGGGATCACTTACAAGCCCGACACCGCCATAGTGGAGGCCTCTCAGCCTTTGGAGATCGCTCACCGACTCGCCCAGAAGAGTTACGAGGTGATGCTTTGCGACCCGAAGGGGCTCGATGAAGCTCGAAAGCAGCTCGGAGATTCCGTGCTATACACGAAAGATATTGCAAAGGCGTTGGCATTTGGGAACATTGTACTACTGGGGGTCGAATGGCCACAGTTCCGTCAAATAGATTCGAACTCGTTCCGCAAGGAACAAGTCGTAATTGACCCTTGGCGAATCATGAGATCTAGTCCACCTAACTGTACCTACCTTCCCTTCGGAATGGCCAGGTGATCACATTCGCTGACACTGGAAGAGGATTCACGAAGAGACGTTCTTGAGATTCTTGACAAGACTGGTCTAGGGATCCTCGAATGGAAACGGTTCTTCCTCACCTCGCAAGCTTGGTCATACGAACGGAAAAAGGCCCTGCAGCTGACCCTTCTGCGAGCGTTGGCTCAGGAATTCGGCCTTAAGATCGATTCGTGGAACGATTTCCAATCGCTTAAGCTAATGAGTAAAGACGATCTAAGGAATTACGAACCCAAGAATCCCGAACTTGCGATCGTCTATCAGACCTCCGGAAGTTCTGGGGTTCCATTCTCTTTCTACAGGGATAGGTCGCTTGAAGCAATAGATACCGCGATCTTCGAAAGAGCGTGGTCTTGGGTAGGCCGTTCGAACGAGCTGGTCCTCCGTTTGGTCTCAGGAGAGCCGAAGTGGAAGTACTTTGATTATTTCCGAAATATTGTCCCAAAAAACTATCGTACTATCAACGATGAGTACGCGGACTGGATGATTGAGAAGAGACCCAAGGTCGTGCATGGAGTTGCCGGAGCGATCAGAGATCTCACCGATCGCGTCATCAGAAAAGGTGGGAATGACGCGCTCAAGCACGCTAGTGTGTACTTGATGAGTGAAGATACCACCAATCACAGAAAATACTTGGCTCAATTCTATGGAGGAGTCTTCATGGGATACGGAAATGCGGAGTGCCGTACAGTAGCATCACAATGTAAGATGGGCACACTTCACGTCAACATGGAAACATCCATCGCGGAGTCCATCGATGGAGAACTGTACGTTACTAACCTGTTCAACAAGGTAATGCCATTTCTCAGGTACAAAACAGGCGACAAAGGAAGAATCGTTGAAAGAAAGACTTGCGGTTGTGGCATTACCTCGGATTTGATCGAAGGAATAGAAGGAAAAGTAATCGATTACTATTTCGAACAGGGAATGAAGAGGCCTACTGGTTGGTGGCTCGTTAGCCCGATTAGCCACCAATATGGTAACTTGGTTAAGGAGTGGCGACTGGAGGTGATCCCGAGCGCGAAGACGATTCGCGTCTTCGCCGTTCCAAAGTCGAACAGCATGAATGACTTCCAGCCGTACTTGGACTGGGTTAATGAGAATACGGGCTTCAGAGCGGAATTGGTGATTGTGAGCGATTTGCCCGACTGGAGAAGAAGACTGCTCAAGGTGGTTGACAAATGACGGGCTCGCAGGTTAGACTCAGCGAACTTCATGGTGGAGAAGTTGAGTGGGCTGTCAGTGAGAGGTTCAACATTCCTATAACAGAAATCATTAGTTTCGCAAGTACCGTAAGCCCGATAATTCCTGAATCCCTGGATTCACTGTCGCGGAAGTTTTCTCAATTTCATCTCTACCCGTCTAGGGATCATTCGAAGCTAGAGCAAGCTATTGGCCGACACCACGGACTTCGGAAAAGTGAAGCCGTGATCTTAGGCTGCGGATCTACGGAGCTCATTCATCTCTTCGCTCAGGTGGCTTGCAAAGGAGAAGCGATTATTCCGATCCCGACATATGGCGAGTACGAGACCGCCGTACGCCATTATGGTGGGAAGCCTGTTTTCGTCAAGGCAACTGAAGAATTAGGAATCGACATGGAAGGGATCGAACGGGCGATTTCCGCCAAGACAAAGGCGATCTTCTTGTGTAACCCGAACAATCCGACGGGTAGACTCTACGCGAAATCCCAGTTGGAGCAGTTAGCCTCCGTCGCCAAAGAAAATAGCATCATTCTTGTTGTCGATGAGGCCTACATGTCCTTCGCTCCGGAATCCAAGATCTATTCGATGGGCTCTTTGGTCGACTCGTATCCAGTGCTGGTTCTAGGCAGCCTATCAAAATTGTTTGGCATTCCGTCCCTGCGACTTGGCTGGGGGATAGGCTCTCACTCCTTAGTGAACAGACTCGAATCCTGGAAGATCCCTTGGACAATTGGCAACTTGGCCATTTGGGCCGCTGAGGAGTTGCTGCCTGATGTCGCATACCAGAGCAGAATCAAGAACATTATCGCTTCCCAGAGGATCGCTCTGACAGAGAGACTCGAGCGAATTCCTTGGTTGAAACTGACCCCCACCGATTGCAATTTCATACTGGTGAAGATACTTGAGAACCGTCTAACATCCACTGATATCTTCGAGCAGCTGGTGAAGAAAGGACTCGTAATACGAGATTGCTCTTCCATAAGAGGACTTGGCGATGAGTTCTTCAGGGTAACGATCAGGACTCCAACGGACAACGAAAAGTTAGTCTCTGCTCTGGCAGAAATCGCAGTCCCGACGATATTACCACAACGGTGAATGCCTACACTCGTCGGAGCCACGCTGGTCCGCTCAAGAATCTCGAGAGAGAAATTGTATTAGCACACTGCGCTCACGAAATAGGCTAACGATGTCACAGAATCGGAACATGGCTGTCGTTGATATCGACGATACCTTGTTCCTTGGAGGAAGAGCATCACGTTTCTTCTGGTACCTCTCGTTGCTGTGTCAGCGGATGGGTCGTCGCCTTCAGCGCGTAAATCTGACTCAGATATCTCAATTGCAAGTGTTTGACAGGATCGTGATCCTCAGCGGGAGGGACATCAAGGAATTGCGATTTACCGAAGAACAGCTCAAGAAAAGAGGCATTAAGTTCGACAAACTCGTCTGCTGCCCTCGCAAGGAACTCATTAACAATTGGAAAATATCAATGGTCCAAGAGCTGAGTAGAGGCACAGTGACAGTTTGGATTGATGATATCTTCGAAGATAGTCTGGACCTGACTACAGTGAGATTCCCCTCCAACGTGAAGACTAGAGGACCGACCTATCAGAAAGCGACAAAGGTCCAGTCGCTCCGGGGCTCGGAATTAGAGTGGTTGTAAGTTTGTCACTCAAGGGCCCAGACCTACCATCGGTTTCCGTTGTGATTTCGCATGTAAACTCGGCTCGTACGATAGGAAATTGTTTGAACCATCTGCAGCACGTCGATTATCCCCATGACAGGCTGGAGGTCATGGTAATCGATGCTGGCTCAACAGATGGTTCGATAGATATTGTCAAGAAATTCAGGGGCCCGGAAATCCATCAAATAGTTGAAGAAGGCTGCTCGGAGGCCGAAGGTCAATCCCTGGGAGTTCGGTTCTCAAAGGGAGAAGTGATCATGTTTACAAATTCGGACATTTACGTCCAACCCGACTGGATACAAAAACACGTAGAGTGGTTGCTTAAGGGCTTTGATCTGGTCGGAGGAGCGGTATTTTGGGGAGGAGACAGATTCTCGCTGACGTGGAATCAACCGGTACCTAGCAAGGCGTGGCCGCAAATGCGACCAGGTCTCGGTTTGGGATTTAGTAATTGTTCGGTTCCCCGCGGATTTCTTACGAAGGTTGGAGGTCTGAAGAATTTAAGTTCGCAACACGATGCAGAGTTCGCAGTAAGATGCATTAGGGCTGGGGGTAAGCTAATCATGGATCCCGAGATTGAGGTCTACCACGATCATCCCTTTCGCTCTTTTATTGCCAATTTCCGCCGTTCCTTCGGCTACGCGATTAACCATGTAACAGTGCTTAAGGCCAGTTTTGGAAAGTTGGTTGCAGGCTCGGGGACTCCCGTTATGCCCCCTGTTACCTCGGTCTTGAAGGAAATTACGCTGATCAACGCTGCCGAAACATTTACGCAGACCCACGCGAGAGCTCGCCGCTGGGAAGTGAGCGTGCGTACCAATTTCATTGAGTTTGTCCTAATCAGGATTTTCTCCACAAAACTCGGTCAGTTATGCGGCGTTTTGCTCGGCGCCGCCAGGAGTCACAGATTCTCAGACCTCAAGGAATTGCATAGCAGCAAGCCCGACATCGGCCGCTAAGGGCCTGGATGGAACATACATCCTGATCCAACTTCGTGAGGTTGGAATGACGAATGCGGCGACTAGCGTCTCATATAGAGATAGATGCCGCCCTCATCATAAGATGCCGAAAGTGTGTAGTTTCCCGATCCGAGCAGGACGGTCATACATTGACTGCAGAATCCATCCACGTTAATGTCAATTAAGATCGAATCGGTCTGAACATTCTTGTAACCAGGTTGGTAGAATATGTAGACTGGCGGGAATCGTTCCGCAAGCTTTGAGCCTATTACGTTTTGCGTCATCACGGTGACATTGGCCGGAATCATTGACACGAAAGTATTCAGCACCGTGTAGTCTGCAACTGGAGTTGGCCATACCCCGTGATAGGGTGCGCCAGGAGCCACCCCTGTTGGTACGGTGCTGTCGCCTCCTGCCAAATTGACTGGAATGCTCACGGGGCTGAAAGCCCCAGTCGTCGCGCCGACTGCAACGGTAATTATTAACATGAAGACAAGAATTTGCCTTAGTCTCATAGCATCCGCTTCTGGGTCCTTTGATCCGGTTGAGAACCGCTTTAACCCGTAGACAGCGCTAATGCACACGAAAGGAAGTACGAAGCTAGACCAGTTTGAGTATAACTGGTAAACCGGTCCAATTCCTCCCTTTCCAAGTGAGAGACTGTAGGCAACTATTACCCCCATCCAAGGAAATGCGGGAACGAGTTTTCTGATCGACAAAAACGGCAGAAACAGGAATGGCGCGATCAAGTAGGTCAGATACTCGAACTTCTGTCCCCATGCGTAAGCAACCGATTGCAAAGGGTCGGCTAAGACGGTCAGGGGGTTGAGCAACTGTAACGAGCCTGTGAAAGTGTATCCAGTGGGGGGAAGGGTGGCGAACAAGTAATGTGGTATCAGGATCGAGAGCTCCAGGTAAACCGCCCACAAGATTGAGGCGGCAATCGTGACGAGTGCGAAGAACAATTTCTGCCGATTCTTGTTGGTCAAGTAGTCGATCATGAATGACAATCCGATGAAAATGCCTATCACGACGACTAGTTCGCTCGAGAATAGCGCAAGAGTCAATGATGACAGATAACCGAGTCTGTTACCGGTTGCGTAGAAGTAAAACGCGAAAAGAAAAAGGGGAATGACCATGGCCATGTCGTGGTATTCATATTGGTTTACTCCCCATAGGAAGGGTGAAATCAAATAGAGTATCGCGAACACCATTGCGTACCACCTCCTTCCGAGTTCCTTGAAAGCCAAAGAGTACAAGGGCAGGGCACCAAAGGCGAGCATAAACGATTGAAAGACCAGAAGAGTCTCTGGGCTTGGAAATAGAGCATAAAGTCCGGCGGTGATTATGTTGATTGGTCTTCCCAGGGTATAGGAGGTCAAATGACCATGGGAAGCCAGCCAAATCTGTTGCACGTAGCTTCCGAAATCAAAATACCCGGTCCGAAAGAACTCATATTTTTGGGTCAAGTAAATTGAGAACACCACAGTATACGAGGCCATCGATATAGCGAGAATCCACTCGTATGGAGTCAACTGTTGAAGCCGACGGACCGGGGTGAAACGTGACGCCATCCACCGCCACTGCGCTCTTAGAATATTCATTTGGTAGAAGCCTACGACTTCATGTCTAAGGCCCAGCGATGAGATCCTTTGAAGTCGAGTACACGAAACCCTTCACGTCCGTGCCGATCACTGTAACAGTGTACACCGAGCCAGGCACGATTGGGCTTTCTTGATTTATTCGTCCAGTTGGAATTCCAATGTTGCCTTTGCCAGAGAGGTCGAGATAGTTGCCATTCAGTATCGAATTGAAGGATAACCACATTGCTAACCCATCTTGAACTGGACTCTCAGAGTGTTCGTAATTCGACGTTGCCTCAGCAGCAGTGAGAGCTCGATTGTAGTATCTTACGAACGCGATGCTTCCATTAAAGTAGTAACCCCCACACACACAACTGCCAATCATAAGATCATTATTGTTGGCCTCGAACCTGATTGCCCTTTGCCAACTTTGAACCAAGTTTCCGTTGACATAGGCGTCAATACTCAAACCATCCAGGACGAAAATCACATCGTACCAAGAATTGAGAGCAAAGATGTCCCCTAACTGTTGATCATACCTAGTGTTGTTTACGTATACGACGAAATCGTTCAGGACACCAAGCGATCTATAATCGAAGAAGTAGAAACTGTTGCCACTGGAGGCCCCTTTGCCAAGAATCATTTGGTTGTCCGGAGTCAAAGACGTGTATTGAAAGGCGAATTCGACAGAGAGGGTTGTGGAATTAAGAGACGCCGCATTCGTCACTCGCACGGTACCGGAAGAACCATCGAAGCGACCAACAGAAGCGATTGTCGAATTGTATGACGCTGTCTCTCCCCATGAGATAGCTGGGTTCGTGAATGCATCGCTATGAGCGAGAAATGTCTGATTCTGCAATTTCAATGCCAAGGCAGCGGGTTGTTTCCCTTGATTCTCAGTTATCAATGAAAGCGAATAATGTCCATTGGCTCCTAGATGGAAGCTTGCTTTCGTTATGACTAACTGCATACCGCTTTGACTAGCAGTGGCGAACGCGAGGTTGTACACGACGAGACTGCAAACGACGATAATGACGGTTGTGACAGAGACTGATGCAGAAACCTCCCATGAAAACGGCTTCTCCTCGATCGTCAAAGTCTTGGCAACCCGAATTCTCGATTGTCCAATTAATAAGATACGTAGCAAATCTGAGAACCGCTCCTCCAACCATGTGTCGAACTGCCGGAACCCAGATAGGAGAAATTCGTGAGGTTCTAGGGATTTACAGGGCCGAGTTGCGGAATGTCGGTATCATGATGCAAGTTTGGGATAACCAGTCGAAGGCTGCTTTTCTTGAGAAGTTGACATTGTCGCCGCTTTTCGCGATTCCAGCATATTTGACTATGGTTTCGGGAAGGGAGTTTGCGGTCCGCACCAAAACATGCTGGGGAGATTCAATGCAAGTCGTGGTTCCGGAGAGCGGAAGCATTTCAATCGCCACTACCGGAATTTTAGAGCCTGAACTCACGAAATGGATGCTCACTAATCTGCAGCCTGGGATGATTGTGATTGACATAGGAGCTCACTTTGGGTACTACACTTTGCTCAGCTCAACGCAGGTAGGTCAGTCCGGCCAAGTTCACGCCTTTGAGCCCGCACCGAGCACATTCCTCGTCTTGAAAGGGAACACTAGGCTTCGGAAGAATATCTATCTCAATCAGACGGCAGCTTTTTCCACGAATGGATCCATGAATCTTCTTGACTACGGGCGCCGATTCTCCGGTTTCAATACTCTACTCCGGCCGCGAATGAGCGGACTCGTCAGACCGAGCAGAGTTTCCGTCCCAACACTCCGGATTGATGACTATGTGAGGCTACGAGATTTCGATCCCGACTTCGTAAAGATCGACGCAGAGAGCAGTGAATGGGATATCATCGTAGGCATGGACGAAGTAATCGACCGTTGTCACCCTATAATCTCCATCGAAGTCGGAGATTTTGTTCAGAATGCGGCGCGAAGCCGAGATATCATCAAACACCTGCTTGGGAAGGGTTACAACGCGTTCGACCTAGGTACGGGAACCTTGAGAAAACACGTCTTGCGAAATACTTACGAGTATGGCAACATTTTGTTAATGGCCTCATGACGACTTCGTGCAAGTGTCTGCGAAGCAGATGGATCGTGCTAGGGCTTGATGGCTAAGGTCGACGATGGAACGACTTTCTTGGGTTACCACGGGTGAGCACCGTTAGGACTATAGCTCTTTAGCCAAGTTTGTGTCTCGAACTCTTGCTTCAAATGGGCCTCCGACGGCTTCCTCAGACTATGCATCAGAAATCGCAATACTTCTCGGGTATGGAATTGGCTTCCCAGACTCTTGGAGATCTTTCGTCCACAGATGTATTTTCTTCAGGTACAATACAGCTTTTCAAATCCGACAGTAAGCTCTTTTCCGATTTTCTTTCATCAATCGATTCCCTGCTCGGTGAGGGCAGAGAGAGTCTACTCGACATGGGTTGTGGTTACGGGGGCCTAAGTCATCTCCTGGCCTTAACTTGGGGCTTCAAACAAACTTATGGAATCGAAATAGATGATGGCCGGGCGACGGTCGCATTGGAGAGAGGTTTGAAGGTCTCGAAGTGCAACATTGAACAAGACTCTGGTCTGCCCTTTCCTTCGGAACATTTTGATCTGGTAACAACATTTGGAGTTCTCGATCATCTCAAGAATATAGAAGCTCCAATTGCGGAGGCCCACCGCGTCCTAAGGACTGGAGGTCACCTTTTGGTGTCTACCACAAATTTGAGCAGTTGGGTGAATAGAATCGCTCTGCTGCTAGGATATCAGCCTCGGAACCTCGAGATTTCCAAGAAGGAGCTATTTGGGGTTCACGAGTCGTACCGGCAGTTATACGGATGTACTGATACTCTGGGCAGGATTTCATCGTTTACACTTCGTGCTTTCGAAGAGATGCTTGAATTCTACGGCTTCAAGATCTTGAGAGAATGGGGGGCGAGGCTGATCCCAAAGCCAGATCGTGATCCAGCTGGGATAATAGGGGCCGTTGACAGAATTCTTTCTAAACGCCCATCGTTGGCTGTCAGATACCTCGTCTTGTCTAAGAAAGTGTAGGACGAGCTCTTGATCTTCCGCCACTTCGATACGGAGTGTTGTTACATTTTTCGACCGTGTGGGAATAATGTAAACAGCTACTTCACCGGTAGGCGGAAGAATCAGAGAGTCGATCTCTCCCGTTTGCTAAGTTTGGGCCCATCAATTGGATGCTAGCTTGATAATTCAGCTGAATTCTTCTTGATCAGACTTCAATCTCTTTTCGTCGGAATCTTGCTCTACTTGATTATCTGTTCCTACGTAGATGCTCTGTCAATTCTCAAAACGACACCATTGCGGGATCCTCGAAATGATTCGCATTCAAATCATGCTGGTCCATCAGAAACAAGCATGAATGCCAGCGGCTCCAACAATCGCTTCGACTATCTCATCATTGTTTTCATGGAGAACAAAAACTATGGAGATATTATCACCAACACCGCGGCCGCGCCCTACATCAATCGTCTCGCATCCAATAATGCATTGGCGGCCAAGTATTTTGACGTCAGTAACAATCTGAGTCTGCCAAACTATCTTGGATCTATCACTGGCCAGACGTACGACTCCTGGTCAGGTTGCAACAAACCCCCATCCTCATGCCCTGGGTACACTCCCATCACCGGTCCAACTATCATCGATGAGTTAGAGAGTGCTGGCTTGACTTGGAAGGCATACATGGAGAGCATGCCAAGTAACTGCTATCAAAACGACTTTGGACAGTACGTCGCGAGACACGATCCATTCGTGTACTTATCGAATATCCAAGATAACCCCTCAGAATGCAACAGGGTCGTACCAACCTCAGCAAACGTTTCGAATCTCGTTCAAGATCTCGGCTCAACAAGTACCGCCTCAAACCTGATGTGGCTCACCCCCAACCTTTGTGACGACATGCACAATTGCTCCATTTCTGCTGGTGATACGTATCTTTCATACATCGTCCCAGAAATCTTGAACAGTTACATTTTCCAGACACATGCCGCAGCACTCTTTATCACATGGGACGAGGGAAGCAATTCGGCGCATATCCCGGCAATATGGGCGGGTCCCTCTGCAAGAAACAATTACACATCTATGGTTACCTACAACCATTATTCACTCCTCAAGACCCTGGAAGACGCCTGGCATCTTTCATCGCTAACTTCTAACGATGCGAGGGCTTCGGCTATGATGGACTTCTTCAAGGGTCCTTGGTCCAGCTTTACCTACGTCCCTCTGAACCCTCAGGCCGGGCAGACAATTACATTCACGAGCACAGTCGCGGGGGGTTTCCAGCCCTACAGTTACGGTTGGAGATTCGGCGACGGCACCCGAGGCTCAGGTAGCATAATCAGCCACAACTACGCCAGCCCCGGCTCATACAACGTAACTTTCTCATCTAGCGATTCATCAACCAGACTACCTACAAGTCACAAATGATGAGCATATCTCCTACCGAAGAGAAACCAAACACCACCAAGATACCTATCCTCAACGATCGAGGTCCAACCGGGAATGTTCAGCCGGAATTTCTCATTTGGTTAAGGAGTTCAATTCCAATGGGCGTTGTCATGGGATCTGCCTTTGCAACCGTTTTGATAGGCGTGTTATCCACCAGACGCAAGAAGCGTTGAGACCGCGAAGAGCTATTCTCACACGATTTTTCTTAAGTCGTCTAGTATCTTTTGTTCCCTGGATCGTTTTCCCTGCCAGGTAGCCAATATCCAACCCGTCAACAATCCGGTCGCTACTCCCACGAGTGTTCCGTTGAGCAACCATTGGGCGGGCCAGAAATGCGCGGCCACCCATTGTTGCATGTAGAAGTTGTTCTGGTACTCTAGGCTCAACCAGACAAGCAGTGTTAGAATAACAAAGGACTCTCCCAGCGCCGCCAGTCTTGCTCTGCGCAGCATGTGCTCCGCCTTGAGACGGTGCATGTCCAGAGTCTCGGACATTGATTTTGAAATCCGCTCCGTTCAGCATTATAAGATGCGAGAATCCTCAGGTCGAAGCTGCGATACTAGCGGACCTTTGATCAACGCTCTAATAAGGAACTGCAACCATTTTCCGTAAAAAATAGGATAATATTCAGCTTTCTTCAGCAATCTGCGCCCCGTTCAAAGCCTTGATCACCGATATGTCCCCAAAACACCTATAGCCAGCAGAACGCATTTAGTGACAAGGTGAAAGAAAGAATGCGTAATCCGTTCAGAAGGAAATCCAAGAAAGCAGAACCAGAACCAGCAAAACAAGCATAGACCAACCTTCTGAAAAGCCTAGTCGTCGCGAAGAAAGAAGACTAACCTAGAACGAGGCTG
>WNGP01001523.1_pt1 | contig 19062 bp, 14 predicted proteins | sample 5407671 | NCBI WGS metagenome assembly WNGP01 (sample SAMN13153381, study PRJNA577476) | soil metagenome | isolation source: 40 cm soil or saprolite under Garry oak tree replicate 2 | place: USA:California | collected 2016-06-15 | reverse complement strand
AACCTGGTTATCGAACCGATTCCAGCGCCGCAACGCTTATTATCACCGCTCCAAATCGGACGGCTCGGGACTAAATGGAGGTCCTTGAGGCCATTAAGTCGGTGAAGAGCGTGAGCAAGTACAAGCCCGATCCGGTCCCCGAGCAGAAAGTCCAAGCGGTGGTGAACGCCGCGCGCTTCGCGCTGTCGGCGGACAACCTCCAGCCCTGGAAGTTCATCGTCGTCTCGGACGAGGACGCGAAACGGAAACTCGCGGGCGCCTGTACGAACGGGAGGCATATGGCCGACGCGCCCCTGGTGGTCGTCGCCTGCGCCCGGCTCGACGAGGCGGTCGCGATGATCGGCGGATACATGAACTCGTATCCGGTCGATGTGGGCATGGCCCTTGCGAACGTCACCGTGGCGGCAACGAGTGAGGGGTTGGGGACCTCCTGGGTCTTCACCTTCAACGAGGAGAAGGTGAAATCCCTCCTGAACATCCCGGCCGACGCCCACGTGGTGGGGTTGACACCGTTGGGCATCCCGGAGGCCTACGAGGCCCCGGCGGGCAGGAAGCATCTGTCGGAGATCCTCGCGTACAACGCGTACGAATGAGCGATCCGGCATCCCATCCTCCTCGAGCAGGCATCGATGGCCCAGCGCGCCCTCACTCCCGGCAATGCCGCCTACTGCAGCGAATGCGGAGCGGAGACGCCGCCGGACGCCAAATCGTGCGCCCGGTGCGGCGAGCCGTTCGAAGGCTCGATGCAGGCCGTCCTCTGTCCAATCTGCAATTCGATCAATCCGGCCGCCGCAACGGAGTGCCTGAACTGCAATGCGAAGTTCCCCGATGCGGGACCCGAGGAGACCCCGACCCCGGCCGGTCCCGAATCCCCGGAGGAGGAATACCTCCGTCGGATCTTGCAACTGAGCCGCGAGAAAGCCCGGAGCCGCGCCGCCTCGGGGCCGGGCGGCGGAGGCGAGCCGGCGTCGTTCCTCGAGGCCGATCGCGCGGAAGGCGAGATGGAGGAGTCCCTCTGGAAGCTCGCGGAACCGTTCGACCGGATGCTCGAGCGACGCAAGCGCCGCCTGGAACAGATGGAGGCGTTGATCGATCGGGCCCAGGGCCGCATCAAGGCGCTCGAGTCGTCCGCGGACCCTGCCGAGGTGCAGGAGCGCGAGGAACTTAAACGGCAGATCGAGACGCTCCTCCTGGAGAAGGAAGACATCCTGAAGCTCGAGGAAGGTCTCGTCGACATGGAGACGACCTATCGGAACATCCTCCGGATGCAGAAGGAGGAACTGAAGGCCCGCGAGACCTCGCTCCACGGCCGGATCGCCGCGTTCCGGCACGAGCTGGAGTCCCGCGAGAAGGCGTTCGGGCAGCTCAAGGAACGGGAATCCGATTTCGTGCGGCGGGAGGACGAATTCCGGACGGTCATGAACCGCGTCCACGAGCGGGAGCGGGAGATCGAGAAGCGCGAGGAGTTGATGCGGGACAAGGCGCGGCTCCTCGACGAACGCCACCACGCGCTGAGCGAGGCGGAGGTCGACCTCGAGCGGCGGCGATGGGACCTCGAGCAAAAGATCAGTGCACGTCCCCCTTCGAAGGAGGAACCGACGCCGGTCACGATCAAGTCGGATCAGGAACTCGGTGCGCTCCAGTCGCGGATGATCCAACTCGAAGAGCAGATGGAGCGTCTGGCGGAAGAGCGGAACCAGCTCATGGAGCAGCAGAAGGAGCTGCTGAGCCTGAAGGGCGATTTGAAGGTCGTCATGAAGGACATCGACGAGCTCCTCGGGGATCTGCCGAAGGACAAGATCCGGAAGTTCGCGAAGTCGGAGAAGTTCGCGCTGTACGAGAAACTCCTCGAGCAACTCCAGCTGCTGTGATCGCCGATGGGACTGCGCGAGAAGGCTCGGAAATCCCTCGAGGCGAGCGAGGACGAGATCGATGCGCCGGTCCTACTGAAGGTCGATGCCGCGGAGCGGGAAGAGGCGAAGGCCCGCGAGGCCCAGCTGCGAAAAGAACTCGAAGACACCCGCAAGCTCTCCGACGCGAAGACCGCGCAGATCGCACGACAGGATGACACGATCCAGGGCCTGCAGGCGCGGGTGAAGGATGTCGAGGCCGCCAATGCGACCGCAGAACGCGAGTCGAAGAAGGCGGTGAAGGAACTCGAGGGCGAGATCAAAGAGGCCCGCGAGGAACTGCAAGACCTCCGGAAGAACAAGGCCGCCACCGCGAACGCCGAGGCCGCGATGGAAAAGGTGGAGAAGCGACAGACGGCGCTCGAGACGAAGGAGACCTCCCTTCGGAAGCGGGAGGAGGAGGTCGAGCGCCTCGTCGAATCCCTCGATGGCCGACACCGAGAGTTGGCGGCTCGCGAGAAGACGCTCGCGTCCCTTCAGGACAAGCTCGACACGACGAGTCGCGACGTGAAGGAGGCGCAACGGGAGATTGAAGCGTCTCGCACGAAGCTCGAGGCGCGCGAAGCCGAGCTCGCAGAGACGCGCAAGGCCTTGCGGGATCAGGCGGACAAACGGACGACCGAGCTCGAAAAGGACCTCGAGAATGCGCGGAAGGACCTCGCGAAGATGCTCCGCAACCTCGAGGCGGCGCGAGGCGAGACGCAGGCCGCACGCCGCGAAGGCAAGGACCGGGAAGCCGGGCTCACCACGGACCTCACCAAGGCGCAGAGCGCCGTCAATCAGGAGAAAGACAAAGTCGCCCGATTGAAAGACGAAGTCGACGAGCTTCGCAAGCGGGCGGGGAAGGCAGGCGAACTCGGCGAGAAAGAAGCGGACCTCCGAGCCCAGTGGGCGAAACTGGACGCGCGGACGAAGGCCCTCGCCGACCGGGAGGCGACGCTCGCCGGGGGCGAGACGCAGCTCGAGGCCCGCGAGGCGGAGACGGAGAAGGCGTCCCGTCTGGCGGCCGAGCGCACGCTCGAGGCCGAGAAAGCGCTCAAGGCGCTCAAGGACCGCGAACGGGCCGCCGAGAAGGCGGAGAAGAAACTCCGGGAGACCGAGGAACAGCTCGCGGCCCAGACGAAGGCGAAGGACGAGGCCCGGGCGCGCGAGATCGACGACAACCGGGAACTCCTCCAGGCACGGGCTCGGGAAATTGCGAAGCGAACCAAGGAAGTCGAGAGTCTGCGGGCATCCCTCCAGGTGGCGAACGAATCGAGGGAGCGCCGGGAACTCGAACTCGAGGCCGAGGTCACGAGGGCCAAGGCCGCGCTCGAGTCGGAGGCGGATCGGTCCGGCGCCCTCGAGAAAGATCTCATCGCATCACGAAAGGACTTGGCGAAGACGGTGCGAACCCTGGAGTCCGCCCGGACGGAGGCCGACACTTCGCGCCGCCAGGTTCAGGATCAGGAAAAGACATTTGGCGCCGAACTCACGAAGGCGCGAAGTGCGCTCGAGGACGAAAAGGGGAAGGTCGGGCGCCTCAAGGACGAAGTCGACGAACTTCGCAAACGCGCGGGCAAGGCCGGAGAACTGAGCGGCAAGGAATCCGAGCTGAAGGCCCAGCTCGCGAAACTCGAAGCCCAATCGAAGGACCTCGTGGACCGCGAAGGCTCGCTGGCAGCGAACGAGGCCCGCGTCCGAGCGCGCGAAGTGGGGTCGGAGAAGGCCTCCCGCTCGGCGGCGGAACGAGCTCTCGAGGCGGAGACGGCCCTGAAGGCGATCAACGAGCGAGAGCGTGTCCTCGAGAAGGCCGAGAAGAAATTCGAGGAGAAGCAACAGGAGCTCACGCGACGGGAAAAGGCGAGAGAGGAGACGCACTCGAAGGAACTCGACGAGGCTCGCAAGCTGCTCCAAGATCGAGACCGAGAAAACGCGAAGCGGCTCAAGGAGGTCGAGGGGCTGCAGGTGTCGGTTCGGGCCGCCAACGAGTCTCAGGAGCGACGCGAACTCGAACTCGAGGCCGAAATCACCAGGGCAAAGGCCGCGCTTGAATCCGAGGCGCACCGATCCTCGGCTCTCGCGAAGGACCTTACGAAAGTCTCGCGCAACTTCGAATCCAGCCAGGCCGAAGCGGAGGCCTCCCGCCGGCAAGGGGAAGACCGGGAGAAGGAGCTCGCCGCGCAATTCGCGAAGGCCCATCGCGCGTTCGGGGAAGAGAAGGAAAAGGTCGGACGTCTCGAAGCCGAAGTCGTCGGACTCCGCAAGAAGGCGGGGAAGGCGGGTGAGCTGAGTGGGAGGGAGTCCGAGCTCAAGGCCCAGACCGCGAAACTCGACGTACGTTCGAAGGAGCTCGCGGAACGCGAGACCGCCCTGGAGGGCGGCGAAGCTCGCGTCCGGCAACGGGAGGCGGAAGCGCAGAAGGCAACCCGGTCCGCCGCGGAACGCATCTTGGAGACGGAGACCGCCCTCAAGACAATCAAAGAGCGGGAGCGCTCCGTTGAGAAGGCGGAGAAGAAGATCACAGAGACGGAAGGGAAGCTCAAGGAACAGGAGAAGGCCAGAGACGAAACACACGCGCATGAGATCGACGAGGCCCGCAAGCTTCTCCAGGCCCGAGACCGCGAGATCGTGAAACGGGACAAAGCGGTCGATGGGCTCCAGGAATCGCTTCACGCGGCAAACGAGGCCCTCCAGCGCAGGGAAATTGAACTCAAGACTGAGCTGACCCGGGCAAAGACCCAGCTCGAGTCCGAGACCCACCGGGCGAATGCACTCGCAAAGAACCTCGAGACGGCGCGAACGACGTCCGCGAAGGCGAGCGAGCTCGCGGCTCGCGAATCGGCGGTTGAGAAGGCGAGCACGGACCTCGAATCCCGCGAGAAACGCCTCGTGAAATTACAGGGAGACCTCGACTCGACCGCGAAGATCCTTCAGCGGAGAGAGGGGGATTTGGTCCGCCGGGAGAAGGAGGTCTTGAAGGCGGAGACGGAGAACCAAGAGGAGGCGAAGGCCCTCGCGGCACGCACGCGGGAACTCACTCAACGAGACCAACGCGTGGAAGCGAGATCGACCTCCGCGCAGGAACGGTTCAGCCGACGCGAAAGGGAGCTCAAGGAGCTCGGAGCGGCCCTGACGAAACAGAAACAGCAACTCGATTCTCAATCGACCACCCTCGCGGCCCAAGAACGGAGCCAAGCCGAAGCGAGAGACGAACTCGCGGGACTGCGAAGCGAACTCGAACGCAGGGAACGGCAGGTCCAGAAAGCCGGGCAGGAAACCGGAGCGGCGGCCGCGGACCTGAAGTCCCGCGAGACGGCGCTCATCGAGCGGGAGGCGGCTATCAAGGCGAACGAGGCGACCCTTCAATCGCGCGCGAGCGAGTCCGAGAAGCGCGTCGCGAAAATCTCTCGAGAAAAGGTGGACCTGGCCAAGTTGCGAACCGAAATCCGGGGACAACGGATCGAGCTGGACCGGGCCCAGAGGGACCTCGAGCGCTCGGTCGCACGCGTCGGCGAGCGGGAAGCGGCGCTCGACAAGCGGGAAGCGGAACTCTCCCGACAATCGAAGGCGAACGAGGCGGCGATCGCAAAAGTGGCTCTCGAAGTCGGCGCCGCACGTGAGGCGGAGCGAGCGATCAAAGCGCGTGAAGCCGACCTCGCGGCGGGCCAAGAGAAACTCGAGGAGGCTCGCCGTGCCTTTGCCGATACGGAGAAAGGACTCATCGCCCAACGCGGAGCGTTGCAACGAGATCAAAGCAAACTCGCGAAGGGACGAGAGGACCTATCGGACCAGCGTGCGGAGCTCGACGCGATGCGGAAACGAGCGAAGCTCGTGGCGACGGAGACGGACGCGCTGAAGGCGGCGCTATCGAAGCGGGAAGAGGAAATCTCGGAACGGACGAGAGACCTCGAGGCGACCCGAGCGCATGTCGCATCCCAGATCGAGACCGCGAAGCGGACGGAGCGCCTGACGAAGGCGCGGGAGGTTGTGGTGTCCAAGGGAGAAAGAGACCTCGCCGAAGCCCAAGGAGCGTTTGCGGAGTCTCAGAAATCCCTGAAGGGGGAGCGGTCCGCCATGGCACGAGAGCTCGACGAACTCGAGAGACGGAAGAGTCAGCTCGGCGCGGCAGCGAAAGCCCTCGAACAGCGGGAAAGAGAACTCCGATCTGGGGAAGGGGCCCTGAAAGCCTCCCAAGCGAAACTGGAATCCCGGGTCCAAGCGGTCGAACGACAAGACGAAGCCATCGCCGCGACCCGCGCAGACCTCGAGAAGCGCACGGCGATCGAAGCCAAGGAACGATTCGAACTCAACGAAACGAACGCCGTGCTCGAGCGCGCGCGAAAGGAGCTCGATTCCGAGCGCAAGGCGCTCGAGGCATCGCGGGCAGCGCTCGCCGACCAAATCGAAGCGGTCCATAAGGAGGAAAAGGCCGCGAAGATCCGAGCGGCCGGCTTGACGAAGCTTCAGGGAGAAATCACAGAAGCCTCGACGGTCCTGGCGGGAGGCGAGAAGTCGCTGAAGGAGGAACACGCCGCCCTTCAACGAGAAGAGAGCAAGGTCGCGCGGCGGGACCAGATCCTGGAGGAAAAGACGAAACTGCTGAGCGACCGCGAAAAGGAACTGCGGTCGGCGCTGGATGCGCACAAGGCCGCGGTCACGAAGTTCGAGTCCCGGTTCAGCGACTTGGATCGCCGCGAAAAAGAGCTTGCGTCGGCGCTCGCAGACCTCGAAAAGCGGCAATCCGGATTCGCGGCCGAGCGGCAGGAGCTCCGGGAATCCAGTGTCGAGCTCGAACGGGCGCGAAAGGCGCTCGCCTCCGATCGCAAGGCCGCGGATGCCATTCGGTCCGATCTGACGGACAATGCGAAGCTGCTAGAGGCGCGCCTGCGAGACGTCGCCGCACAGGAGGCGGCGCACGTGGAACGCGAGAAGTCCATCGCATCGTCCGAAGCCGACCTCGCGAAACGCGAGAAGCTCCAGATATCACTCCAGAAGGAATGGGAGGAGAGCCAAGCCACCGCGACCCGCGAGACGAAACGCCGCGAATCGGCGGCCAAAGCGGAACTCGAAGATGCCCGACGCCTCCTGGCGACCGCCGAGACGAAGGAAAAGCAACTCGCCCTACGGGAAACGGAATTCCGTGCGAGACAGGAACACCTGCGGCGGTCGGAAACGAACCTGGAACGTCGAGAGGCCGCCCTGACCAGCGGCACGAAGGATGTGAACGCGAAGGAGACCGCCCTGACGGCGGCCGAGGCCGGGCTGGCCCGGCGCAGAGGCGAGTTCGACCGACGACAAGAAGCGATGGACAAAGCCGAAGACGATCTCGCGACCCGGCAGAAGGAAATCGAAAAGGCATCCCAAGTCCGGGCCAAAGAGTCGAGAGATCTCTCCGCCTCCCAGAAGGAACTCGTCCGCGCGCGAGCTTCCCTCGTCGCACTCGAAAAGCGCACGCGATCTGATTCAAAGAAGCTCGAGGCGCGAATCGAAGCCGCAAAGGCCACCGAAGCGAGAAATGCCGCGGACGAAGAAGCCGCTCGAACGAGGGCGGGAGAAGTCGCCGCTCGCGAGACGGACCTCAAGGAAAAACTCGCGAACCTCGCCAAGGCGGCCGCGAGCCTTGAGGACCGAAAGTCCGAGATGGCGGAGCGCGACGAGGGGCTCAAGGCCCTCGCCTCCGACCTCGCGAAACGGGATGCCGAGGCGAACCGGCTCGAAAAGGGAACCGACCGACGAAAGGCAGAACTCGACCGGATCGAAAAAGAACTGAAGGCCGCGAAGGAGCGGCTTACCGCCGAGACTCGAGACCTCGCGGATCTACGGAAGGAAACGGAACGCGGACAGACGGAAATCGGCAAGCGCTCCAAGGAACTCGAATCCAAGGCCAGCTTGATCGAGGCGCGGGAAGAGGAAGCGGGTGACCTGAAGACGAAGGCGATGAGCCTGCTCAAGTATGCGGAGAAGGCGGCGGACGAGAAGAGCCGCGAACTGAAGGAACATGTCCAGGAAGAGGAGGCTCGAGTCGAGGCCCAACGGGCCGAGGTGGAAAAGGCCGCCCGCGCCTACGCGGACCTCGAGCAGCGCGAACGACGGTTCGAGACGGCGACGGCGGAGTTCCAAGCGCAGACGAAGGCGCTCGACCAACTCGAGAAAAAGCTGAAGGACGACACCGCGGCGATCGCTCGCGAGCGAATCGAGACGAAAGCGATCTGGAAGAACCTCGAAGCGGAACGCGAGCGCGTCTCCCGCAAGGAAGAGACGATCGAAGCACTCGTTGCGCGGACGCTTGCGAAGGAACGCGAAGCCCTCGTCGAGGAAAAGGAGAAGGTGCGCGCCGCGACCTCAGAACTCAAAGGCAAAGACAAGGCGACCGAACGCGAGCGAATTCGGCTGCAGGCCCTCGGTCGGGAATTGGACTCCTTGAAGGCGCGCCTCGGGAATCGAGAACGCGCGATCCGGAATCAGGAGGCGGAACTCGAGCGTCGTCGCGAAGAGGCACGCCGGATGCGGGCGAAGATCGAGGAGCTCCTCTGATCACTCGCGGTCGGGACGAGGGACGGTTGCGGACGGTGTGCGAGCGGGCCAACCGTACGCGTGGAGGAAGAGGAAGATGCTCCCAAAGAGCGGCACAAAGATCAGGGAACTCAGGAGGTGGTAGACCGTGAATGGCACCTGGGCCTCGAGGACCGTCCGGATGCCCACGCCGAACGGCCGGGTGATGAAGTACCATTCGCCGAAGGCGGTCCACAGGTCGTACGCGATCGTGACCGGGACGCTGATGGTCGTGAGGAGCGCGACGGACTTCACGCGGAACAGCACCCGTAGTCGAATCCGGCGGCCCAGGAGCCCGACGAATACGTAGCCGGAGATCACGAAGAACGTGATTCCGGTGATTGCGTTCAGCCCATACCCGACGTACGTCGTCGACCACTCGAGCGGTTGGAGGACCGCCAGCGCCGTCAGCGGGACGAGGATCGTCCACCAGCGGCCGAGGAGGGATCCCGCCAGCAGGCTCGCGGCGAAGACCGTCTCGATGTTCGCATACGAATGCATGAGGAACGTCCCGACGACCGCGACGATGATCAGGAACACCCCGAGGATCCGGGTCCGCGTGTCGCCCAGGCCGGCCTCGACGACGGCCCGCCATCCGCGCCCCATCTCACATCCCGTCCTGCGATGCACTGAAACTCCAGAGGACGACATCGTCATCTTGTAAAGCCTTGTGATCAGCCGCGACGTCACCGTAGACCCCGTTCACCCAGTATTGCCAGTACCGGCCTCCTTCCCCGTTCACCGACCCGTTGATCGCCGTCACGAAGACGCCTTGCGGGATGTGGAAGGTCGCGTAGGTGAGCGGAAATCCAAGTCGGGCGGAGGCCTCGGAGAGAATGCCGAACGCCGTGTTATTGGTGGTCGACGCCGGCGCGTAGCGGATCGACCATCCGTACCCTCGCACCTCGAGCGTCGGCGCCCCGACGACCCGGACATGCACAGGGGCGGGCTGAAGGAACTGCGTCGTTGCGTAGAGGCCCGCAATCGCGGTCAGGAGGACTGCTGCGAACAACACCGCCTGTTGGCGCTCGCTCAGCCTACGGACCACGGCGGGACCTCCGGAGGCTCCAGACGGCGATGAGCACGGCGACACCGGCCGCGGCGAGCCCGCCCCCGATGATCAACGCAACGACGCCGATCCCGCTGGCGGTCGAGGCCGGGACGTCCGCAAGGCGATAGAGACGCCCGTTGTCCGAGGCGATGTACAGCGCGCCGTCGTGGACGACGGGGGAGGACAAGAGGTAGTCGGGCGGCGCGAGCTGGAGCGCCCATTCCCCCGAGCCGACGTCGGGTAGACGCCACGCGTACACCGTGCCATTGGCGTCGTTCGTCGCGGCGTACACGCGATCGCCCGCGATCGTGGGGGACGCGGAGACCGGGGTGCCGATCAGACTCGCGGTCCAGCGGACATCCCCGTCGAGGGTGAACGTCTGCACGGCGCCATCGGTCCCGAAGACGCCCCATCCGATCGCGACCGTTCCATTCGACACGGCGGAAGAAGCGATCGATCCGACGAGTTCGTGCTGTCGCCATCGGACGATGCCGTCGGTGCCGACCGAAAAGGCCTCCCCTGCTTTCGTCGTGAAGAACACGGAATCGTTCGCGATGGCCGGGGACGAGGCGACGGAACCGTTCGTCGCGACGAACCATCGTTCCGCGCCCGAGTCGGCGTCCAGGGCCAACAGCCCGTACGGCGGGGCATACGTCAGATCGGACGGGTGGAACCGCCCCATTAATCCAACATAGACCACATGATCGGCAATCGCGGCAGACGACAGATGAACAGAACTCACGGGCCGCGACCATACGATGTCGTGGGTATAGAGATCGATGGCCACGAAGGATCCGTCCCCGCCGGTCTCGTTGAAGGTCCCAATGTACACGCGGCCGTAGGCGATCCGCGGCGAGGCGGTGATGCCGGAGAATTGGGCGTCCGGCTGCAAACTCCGATTCCAGAGCTCGGCGCCATCGGACTCGGACAGGACGTGGAGCCCTCCGTCCTTTCCGCCGACATAGATTCGGCCATCGAACAGAGTCGGCGAAGACGCTCCCGCCACCTCGGAGTTGCGCCACCGCAACGCACCGGTTCCCTCGTCCAGCGCAACGAACCCGGTCCATGTCGAGAGGAAGACCGTCCCATGGGCGAACGCCGGGGTCGCGGTGATCTCGTAGGCGCCCGTATCGTAGCTCCAGACGACCTGCGCCGAGATGGGTCCGGCACCCGCCGCGACGCCGCTCCCATCCAGATCATAGCGGAACATCTCGACGGGGTGTCGGCCGGATGCGTCCGGGGTCGCCTCCGGTCGTGGACCCGGCCAGGGGTCCGTGAAGTTCCAAGGCGCGTCCCGGGAGAGGAACCAGCCCGAGACCACCCCGTCTGTCACCGGTACATCCGCCGGACCTCGGTCGGCGAAATCCCACCGGGAGACGTTCCAGAGGAGGAAGTGCCAGTAGTCGGGCCACGAGGGACGCGAGTCGCCGATGTCGTTCAGGAACGGCTTGGCGCCGTACCACGAGACGTTCAGATCGAGGCCGAGCCGCGCCGCCGCGTTCACGGTGGCGTTCCACATGCTCGCGCCGTCCGGCATCGAGAGGTCCGCCCAGAGGATGCGCCCGGTCCCGAAGTCCACCATGACGCTCACGGCGAACGGCCCTTTCCCGGAGGCGACGGACGACCCGAACGCGGTCGTGACAACAATCGCCACCAGGATGGCCGTCGCAATCCACCGCACTTGAACTCCTCTTTCAAGTAAGCTTTATACATATCCAATTCGCTTGACCGTATTAAAGGGTTCGGGACCTCCATGCAATTGTTGCGCGACCTTCGCGAGGCGACCACGATGCTCGTCTTGTATTCGGTGACCACCGAGCGACACACGCACTTGCGATCCCTCGCCGATGAACTGGGGATGACGGTCCAGGGGGCATCGGAGTACGTGCGCCGGATGATCGAGCAAGGCCTGCTGCAACATGTCGACGGGGAATATCGCGCGACGAAGAAGGGCGTCGAGCTCCTCCTCGGCCGGTTCTTGGAGCTCCGATCCTTCGTGGATCGAGCCAGCCGTGCGATGGCATTCATCGTCACGACATCGGCCCTGGCCGGAAGCCCGATCCGGCGAGGAGAGCGCGTCGGTCTGTTCATGGAAGCGGGCACGCTTGTGGCATACGGCCACCGCGAGTCGCCTTCGACGGGGATCGCGAACGAAGATGCGGCGAAGGGGGAAGACCTGGCCGTTCGGAACTTGGAAGGCATCATCGCCCTTCGACCCGGTCGAATCCTCCTCGCCCGAGTACCTCCGAAGGACGAGGGTGGAGCGAAAGCCCTTCGGGAAGCCGCCGCGAAGAAGATTCGTGCGGCTCCGAAGGATGCGGTCGTTGCGACGCTCGATGTCGCCGGTGTAGTCGTCGCCCGCAAGCTCGGTTTACGCAGCGACATCCGGTACGGCGTGCTCGCGGGGACGATCGAAGCCGCGCAACTCGGCCTCGACGTGGTCCTGCTGCTCCCGGAGGAACGCGCGGCGGAGGCCGTGCAGGCAATCGTGGCTGCGAACGCGAAGACCGAGGACAAGATTCCGTACGAGAGCGTGGCGCTTGGCTGATCACTCGAGAATCGAGACGGCGTCGAGCCGCCCGTCGCCGTCGCGGTCTTGTCCCGCGACGACCCGGTAGAAATCCGTTCCCGGCGCGTACCCCTCGAGTACGTCTTCGGCGAAATGCGTCAGGCCAAGAATGGCCGCCATCGTGCCGACCGCGTGCAAGCCGCTGAGCAGGACGATGACGCGTGCGTGGTTCCATGGATTGCGGACCTTCGCGATGAGGCCAACCTGCTCGTCCGCGTACGGCCGCTTCGTGCGAGAGGACTCCATTCGCCACACCTGCCTCCAGTCGAAGTTCACCGCGAGGTGCGGGTTCAGCTCCATCGTGATGATGTTCGCCACCGGTCCGCCCACTAAGATCATGTCTTCCTTTCCGGCCCCGAGCGCCTTGACCTCGGTGTCGAGGCGGACGACCAACCCTCTCCTCGGTGCGAAGAGCCGCCCGAGGAAGAATCCCAGTTCGACTGCATACGGTGAGTCGCGGGCGGTCGTGTTGAACGGGCCGTGCGTGTACGGCGATCCGACGACGATCGAGCCGTCGAACACGCCGTCGCGGGTGAATTCCTCGAGGAAGCGGGTGACGACTCCCGCGTGAGGGAGCATCGGAGAGGCGACCGGACTCCCGCGGCCCTTGAGGACGATCGCAAAGGCTTCGGCGGTCGGGGCCAAGATGCGGGCCGACGCACCGCGTTTCGGCTCCTCTCGAAGGACCTCCAGCAGGCCCGCGGCCTCGAGCCGCCGGACATGGTAGTACACCTTCTGTTCGTGGACCTTCAGTCGCTGCGCCAGCGCGTTCGGATAGTCGGGTGCCTTCGCGAGCTCCTGCAGGATGCGCCACGCGAGCGGCGAGGCCAACGCCGCCACCCGGTTCGGTTGGTCGAGGATCTCGACCTCCCGCCCCACGGTTCCATGCGAGGTCTCCTCAACGAGCCAACGTCGGACCACGGCCTTCGAACGACCTCATTCTATTAACGTTTTTGTAATGGTTATCCGAAAATTGTAGATGCATTTATAATACCCGTCGGACCTCACGTCGGGTTATGTCGGATCGCCGGCTCGTCCTCCCCCCTCGCGGACCGATGGAATCAGGCGGACAACTCGGCCCGCAAGGGATATACACGTCGCAGCGGGGATGGGGCGCCCGCCGGAGTCCTCGGCAGGTGCATCGCGCATGAAGGCCGTCATCCTCGCCGCGGGAGAAGGTGCCCGGATGGGTCCCTTCACCGCGTCCGTCCCGAAAGTCATGATCCCCGTGGGGAACCGCCCCCTCTTGGAATACGTCGTGCAGGCCCTCGCCGACAACGGCGTGCGGGACCTGATCTTCATCGTCGGCTATCGGCGAGAGCGGATCCAGTCGCACTTCCAGGACGGGAAGTCGTTCGGGAGCCACATCACCTACGTCACCCAGACGAAGCAACTTGGGACGGCCCATGCGATCTGGGAAGCCCGCGGACACCTCGAGGACCCGTTCATCGTCCTGAACGGCAGCAACATGGTCGACGGGCGGTTCGTCGAGGACCTCCTCGCCGCGGCGCCGAAACCGGCGGTGCTCATCACGCAGAGCGAGCGACCGCAGAGCTATGGCGTCGTCACGGTCCGCGGCAAAGAACTCGCGGCGATCACGGAGAAGCCGGCGGAGGTCATCTCGAACCTCATCAACACCGGGGCCTACGTCCTCGACTCCCGGATCTTCGACGAGATCGAAGGGCTCGCGAAGGAAGGCAAGCACGACCTCCCCAGCGCCGTGTCGATGCTCGCGAAGCGCACCTCGGTCGCGGCGATTCCCACGGAAGGCACGTGGGTCGACGCACTGTACCCCTGGGACTTGCTCCGCCTCAACGCGACGGCCCTGAAGACGACCGCCGAGCGGCGCGCCGGGACGATCGAACCGGCCGTGACGATTCGTGGTCGCGTGACGATCGGCGACGGATGTGTGATCCGTTCCGGCGCCTACCTTCAAGGACCGCTGTCGATCGGCGCCGGATCGGAGATCGGGCCGAACGCGGTCCTGCTGCCATCCACCAGCCTGGGGAAGAACGTCCGCATCGGTGCGCTGACGACCGTCGCGAACTCGATCCTCATGGATGACGTCATCCTCGGGCCGGCCAGCGTCGTCCAGGAGTCGGTGATCGGATCCGGCGTCGTCGCCCGGGCGGGCTTCCTAGCCGCCTCCGGACCGGGGGACGTGAACATCGAGGGCACTTGGCATTCCGTGCCGCAGATTGGCGCGCTCATCGGCGAGGACGTGGAGATCGCGAACGGCGTGAGCGCCGCGGCCGGAACCGTCGTGAACGAGCGGGCGCGCGTCGAGTCGGGGGCGAAACTCCGCGGCACGATTCCCTCGGGATCGGTGGTCCTGTAGATGTGCGGGATCGTCGGGTACGCGGGCCGCCGCGACGCCCTGCCGATCCTGCTCGACGGCCTCAAGCGCCTCGAATACCGCGGCTACGACAGCGCCGGCGTCGCGATCGTGGGCAGCGCCCTCCAGGTCATGAAGGACAAGGGTTTCATCGCGAACCTCGAGGCCCAGCTTCCGCCGTTGAAGGGATCGACGGGCTTCGCGCACACCCGATGGGCGACCCACGGGGCGCCGTCGAAGGTGAACGCCCATCCCCACGTCGACTGCACCGGCAAGATCGCCTTGGCCCACAACGGGATCATCGAGAACTACGCCAGCTTGCGGGAGAAGCTGCAGGCCCGCGGCCACACGTTCGTGAGCCAGACGGACACGGAGAGCCTCGTCCACTTGATCGAATCGTATTACGACGGCGACCTGGAAGCCGCGACCCGGAAGGCCCTCGGAGACGTCCGCGGGTCGTACGCGATCCTGGCCGTCCACGCGGACGAACCGGGCAAGGTGATCGGCGCACGGAACGAGAGCCCCCTCGTCGTCGGCATCGGCCCGGACGAGAACTTCCTCGCCTCGGACGTGCCCGCCCTCCTGCGATACACGGACCGCGTGGCGTACGTGATGGACCGGGAGATGGTCGTGATCACGCCGAAAGGCGTGACGATCAAGGACCTCGAGGGCCACGTCGTCCAGCGGGAGCCCCAGCGCATCACGTGGTCGCTCGAGGACGCAGAGAAGGGAGGCTTCGAGCACTTCATGCTGAAGGAGATCCACGAGGCGCCGCAGGCGATCCACGAGACGCTCCTCGGCCGCCTCGCGAACCTCGAAGTGGACGGCTTCCTCTCCGAGGGCGTGACGAGCGTCAAGCTCGTGGCCTGCGGGACGTCGTACCACGCGGCCCTCGTCGGGAAGTACGTCATCGAGGAGATCGCGCGGATCCCGGCCTCCGCGGAACTCGCGTCGGAGTACCGCTACAGCCAGGGCGCGACGGAACGACCGCTCGTCCTCCTGCTCTCACAGAGCGGCGAGACGGCGGACACCCTCGGCGCGGCGCGGGAGGCGCATCGCCGCGGCTGCAAGACCCTTGCGATCTGCAACGTCATCGGATCGAGCCTCTCCCGCGAGGTCGACAAGACGATCTACACGCGGGCGGGCATCGAGATCGGCGTCGCCGCGACGAAGACGTTCATCGCACAGCTCGTCGTACTGTACCTGATCGCATTGAAGCTCGGCCAAGACCGCGGGACGCTCGGGTATGACGAGCTCGACCGGCTCAAGGATCAACTGAGGTCCCTCCCGCGGGCGGCGCAGTACGTGCTGAACAAGGCGGACGAGATCCGGTCCCTCGCGCAGAAATATGGGGCCGAAGCGAAGGACATGTTCTACATCGGGCGCCACGCGAACTACCCGGTCGCGATGGAAGGGGCCTTGAAGATCAAGGAGATCTCGTACATCCACGCCGAGGCGTATGCGGCGGGAGAACTGAAGCACGGGCCGCTGGCCCTCCTGACGCCCTCGACGCCGGTTATCGCGGTCGTGGCCCAGGACCCGACCTACGAGAAGATGCGCTCGAACGTCGGCGAGGTGAGCGCCCGCGGCTCCCCCGTCCTCGCGATCGGCACGGAGGGGGACAAGGAGCTCCCGAAGTTCGTCGACGACGTGTTCGAGATTCCGTCGCTCCCGTGGATCTTCTCGCCCGTCCCGGTGAGCGTGGCCTTGCAGCTCTTCGCCTACGAGGCGGCGCGGATCCGCAACTGCCCGATCGACAAACCGCGGAACCTGGCGAAGAGCGTGACGGTCGAATAGGACCGCCCGCGGGCGCAGGAACCTTTATCGGGCCTCGATCGCCATCCCGACTTCGGAGGGAGTTTTTTGGTCGAGCCCAGCGTGGGTCCGCCGGAACTGCAGTATCAACCGCCGATGATGCCACCGGCGCGGCGGGGAGGAGTGATTTCCCCAAACAGCTTGGTCCTGGTGGTCGGGTTGTTCATTGGACTACTCATCTTCGCGGGGACCCTGTCGTTTCACGCGACGCTCCTGATTCCGGTCCCGTGTACGGGGTGCACCCCGACCACCGACCCCGCGCTCATCGCTTATCGGGACACGATCCGGGTCCTCGCCTGGGTGTCCGTGGTGACGATGGACCTAGCCGTATCGTTTTCCGTCGCGATGGCCTGGATCGTGGGTGGATCTCGAGGCGAACTCTCGGAGGGGACACGACGTGGGATCTTCCTCTTTGCCACCGTCTTCCTCGTGGTGTGGCTCGTGTTCTCATGGCTCCAGTACGCGATCTTCCGAGGCATCATCTCCATCCCGTGATCGAACCGGTACCGTAAGGAGTCCGTTCGAACTCCTATCGGGCAGGCTCCGGCACATCGACGTAGGTCGCCCGGACGACTTCCGCGTCTCGCCAGCCGCCTTCCAGAGGGAGGACATGCCCGGTCTCGGATAAGTGGAACGATCATCGACGGGCGGCGGTCTGGATGAACTTGATCACTTTGATCCCCTTGATTCGGCGGAGTTGGGCGATGAGCTCCTTAAGCCGGGCGGTCGATCCTTCCGCGACGAAGATCTGAAGGCACTCCGCTTCGTCGAGGTGGGTGTGAAGCATCGTGCGGATTTCATCGAAACGGTGTTGGAGCATCGCGAGGTCCGCGCGTGGATTCCCCTTCTCGTAGATGACCGCGAGGATGACAGAGGCTTCACCGCCCTCTCTGCCCCATTCTGTGACGTCGATGAACTCCCGCAGCGCCTCGCGGACCGCTTCGCTCCGACTGCGATACCGGCGCCTCTGGGCCACGTCGTCGAGGCTCCGAAGAATCGAGTCGTCCATGCTAACGCTGACGATCGGCATGCTACTAACAACCACGCACCCTGTACTTGAGGTTTATTAAGACTGGACAAATTCTTAAATAACGGCATCGGATGGTCCGCGACGCATGGTCGCCCGGCCTCCTTCGCCGAATCCAACCCGCGAAACCGGCGCCCCTGCGGACGTCCTGCGGGTCGCGAATCTCAGGGTTCGATTGGATCACGCCCCGATCTTGGAAGACGTCAGTTTCCGCGTGCGGAGAGGGACCACGCTCGCCATCGTCGGCCCGAACGGCGCGGGGAAGACGACGCTCTTTCGGGTCCTCCTCGGCCTGGTGCCGTACACCGGGACGGTCGAGTGGTCCGGCCCGGTCAGGGTCGGCTACGTCCCGCAACATTTCGTGGTGACGGATGTGCCGATTACCGTCCGCGACTTCCTTGGTTTCAAGAGCCAGGCCGGCTTCGAGGAGTCGCTCGCCGCGGTCGGCCTTGAAGGCGGAGTCTTGCGGAAGCGGCTCGACATCCTGTCGGGCGGAGAGATGCAGCGCGTCTTGATCGCATGGGCCGTCCTCGATCGGCCGAACGTCCTGCTATTCGACGAGCCGACTGCCACCGTCGACATCGGAAGCGAAGACATGCTTTACGAGGCCCTCAACCGGCTGGAGAAGGAGAGCAACATTACGGTCCTCCTGATCACGCACGACATACACATCGCCTCTCAGTATTCCGACGCGGTATTGGCTCTGAACCGGACGGTCCGATTCTTTGGGGCCCCGAGCCGCCTCTCGGAACCGGATCTGTTGATGGAAATCTTCGGGAGCGGTGCAGGCCTCGCGGAGCACAAGCACGATTTCGGGTCCCGGGGATTCCGATGACCGACGCGGCCGCGTATAGCCTAGTCGCCGGGATCTCCGTCGGGTTCGCCGCGGGCTATGTCGGGTCTCTGATGGTCTTGAAACGGATGGCCCTCGTGGGCGACGCGCTCTCCCACGTCGCTTTGCCAGGCCTCGCTCTCGGAATTCTGTTCCACTTCAATCCGTTCTTTGGAGCGTTCGCGTTCCTCTTTTCCGCCGCGGTGCTAACCTGGTACATCGAGAAGACCACCAAACTGTTCCCCGAGTCGATCATCGGCGTCCTGTTCGTCACCGCTCTCGCCGTGGGGATTCTCTTGACCCCCGAGGTCGACCTCTTGGAGGCGCTCTTCGGCGACATCACGACGGTCTCGCTGGTGGACGCCCTCCTCGCGGTCGGGATTTCCGCTCCAATCGTCGTCGTCGCACGGCTCGTGTATCGGCGAGTCGTCCTGGGTATCCTGTCCGAGGAGCTCGCCCGATCGACGGGGATTAATGTGGCCTTGGTCAACTTCGTCTACCTGTTCCTGGTGACCCTCGTCGTGGCGGTCGGAATCAAGATCGTCGGCACGGTCCTCGTGGGGGCCCTTGTCGTTGTCCCGGCCGCGGCGATGAAAAACATCAGCCGAAATCTCTCGTCCTACGCGTTGCGGAGCGGACTCACCGGGACCGTGAGCGCGGGGTCAGGAATCCTCTTGGCGAACTACCTCGGTTTGCCGGCCGGGCCGCTCGTCGTGACGGTCGGGACGGCGATCTTCGCAGGCGCCCTCGTGGCCGATCGGATCGCCTCCTGAACTCTCCTCGCAGGCCTGGAGAGCGACTACGGCGGGAGCAGGCGTCAAGGGCCCGCTACGGCCGAGGCTTGCTTTCGAATCCCGGACCGTCTGAGTCGTGCGGCACGGGCGAGAAACCGCCCGTCGCGGGCTCCGGGATGCTGGCCTCGCCGCGCGTGACGACGAACGCCCCGAGCAGGATCATCGCGCCGCCTGCGACCGTGTACGCGCTCAGCG
>WNGP01005242.1_pt1 | contig 19072 bp, 16 predicted proteins | sample 5407671 | NCBI WGS metagenome assembly WNGP01 (sample SAMN13153381, study PRJNA577476) | soil metagenome | isolation source: 40 cm soil or saprolite under Garry oak tree replicate 2 | place: USA:California | collected 2016-06-15 | reverse complement strand
AAGAATCCGCGCGAACTGATCATCTGCCCACGGCCGCTGCAAACGGGACACGTGATGCTTCGCGAACCGGGTTCAGCGCCGCTGCCCTGACATTTATCGCAAATCTCCGGCTTCGCGATTTCAATTTCTTTTTCGACGCCGAACGCCGCCTCCTCGAGCCTGATCTCCATGTCGTAACGCAAATCGGAACCACGTTGTCGATCTTGCGCACGCGTGCCTCCGCCCCCAAAGAATGTCTCGAAAATGCCGCCGCCGATTCCGCCGCTGCCGAAAACTTCACGGAAAATATCGAACGGATCATGAAAACCGCCGCCGCCGAAACCCGCGCCTCCCGGGGCGAAGGCGGCGTGGCCGAAACGATCGTAGGCCGCGCGTTTATCCGCGTCGATGAGGACATCGTAAGCTTCGCCGAGCTCCTTAAATTTCTCCTCGGCATGGGGGTCATCGGGATTTTTGTCCGGATGAAACTTGAGCGCGAGCTTGCGATAAGCGCGCTTGATTTCCTCCTCAGAAACGTTGTGCTCCACACCGAGAACTTCATAATAATCGCGTTTGGCGGTGGCCATTTTCAAAAAGTGATGAGTGACCAGTGACTAGTGACAAAAGGAAGCATGTCGCTCACTCGTCACTTGTCAGTCGTCACTTTCTTTGCCGGTCCCGATGAAACGACAACACTCGAAGGCCGCAGTAAGCGGTCCTTGAATCGATAACCGCGGCGGGTCTGGCGGATAACGGTGCCTTCCGGAAATTGTTCGCTCGGTTCATGCGCAATCGCTTCGTGCAAATTTGGATCGAATTTTTTTTCCTCAGCTTCAATTGTCTGCAATCCATTGTCGGCGAGGAAATCGTTGAGTTGTTTCAGTACGAGAGTCATCCCGGAATAAATCGGAGACTGTTCGCTTTCCTCTCGCGCGGCTTCCAGACCAAGCTTGAAATTGTCGACAATCGCCACCAGCCGCTCCAGCAAGGAAGCGTTCGCGTATTTAATCGCGTCTTCCTTTTCGCGGGCACAGCGCTTTTTATAATTTTCAAAGTCGGCCTGGCTGCGCAGCGCAAGATCGCGAAAACGGTCGAGATCAGCCTGCAAACCGGCCATCGGATCCTCTGTTTCGCTTCGTTCCGCCTCGGGGGCGCTTGATGAAGGGGACGATGTCGATGCCTGACTCGGGACCTTCGTCGGATTTGTCGGTATCGACCTGTCAGGCTCCCGGCGTTGTTCGGTCATAGGAATCTTTTTCATGTTTTGCGGATGGCGATCAGAGTGATGTCGTCACTTTGGGGCTGCGAACCGGTAAAATTACGGACGTCATCGATAACTCGCCTTACAATTGCTTGGGCGCCATCACTCGCGCTGGCCCGGACCGACTCGGTCGTGCGCTCAAGACCGAATTCGTCTCCTTCCGTATTTAGCGCTTCCGTCACCCCGTCGGTGTAAAGAATGAGGCAATCGTCGCGCTCGAGGGGGACAGCGAAGTCGTTCGTAATCCTATCGAACACGTTTCCGCTGTCAATTCCAAGGACCATCCCGGGGGATTTTATCGGCGTAACGCTTTGCGACTGTTGCCTGTAAAGCAATGGCGCGTCGTGTCCACCGCGTGCGAGGGTGATGCCATTGCGCTCGTGGTCAAGGATGAGATACGCCATACTGATAAACATGTCTTCCTTGATGTCGGGATAAAGTTGCCGATTTACTTTTCGCAAAACATCGGCCGGGGAAGGATTCCGCGCCGCTTCAGCACGCAAAACGCTGCGACAAATCGCCATGATCAGCGATGCCGGAACCCCTTTGCCGGAAACGTCGGCGATTGCAACACCAAGCCGTTCGTCATCAACATGAATATAATCAAAATAATCGCCGCTCACCTGGCGGGCGGGCACGTTAATGCCGCTGATTTGAAAACCGTTGATGGCCGGCGCTTCCGCCGGGAGCAAAATCCGCTGAATATCCCGTGCAATCTCGAGGTCATGATCGAGTCGCTTCTTTTCATTCGCCATCGAGTAAATGATGGCGTTATAAAGGGCAAAGGCAGACTGTTCGGCAATCGATTTAAAGACAATGAAATCGCCTTGCGAAAACGGCGCGCTCTTTGGGCCATTGGCGACAGCGAGGACACCGAGGTCTTGTTTTCCGTAGGAAAGGGATGCCGCCATCACGGAGGCAGTCCCGAAAGCACTGTCACGTAATTTCGCGAGCTCTGGCGCCTGGGAGAGTTCGCTGAAGCAAACAGACTGTCCTGTTTGCCAGACACGTCCGATAAGCCCCTCACCGGGAGCAATCGAGCGCAGCCGCAGGTAGCTCTCGAGTGCGATCGGAGTAGCTGCCGCTTGCTGTAAAATGTCCGGGGGAACGTCTACCAGCGGTGGGCAACCATTCGAGATAAAGGCTGGAGTGAGCTTTCCGCCTGTGCGATCGGTCACATAAAGTGCGCCGCCGTGTGCATCGAGAATACGGGTTGCCCCTTCGACGATGAGCCGGTGCAATTCATTAGGTCGAATGGTGTCGCTGAAAGCTTCTCCAAGCCCGTGGAGGAAATCGAAAACCAGAGTTTCTTCGACCTGAATTTCCTCGTGCGAGCGCTCCAACGCTCGAATCCGCCGGGTCTGCGTGTAGGTGGTAAAAATCCACCCGGCCACGGATGCGAGAAACAGTCCGAAGAGAAGAATCGGCCACGTCATGAAGGGCCAGCTTACTTCGAAGGCGTCTCGTGATGAAGGTCTTGTTTTAAATAATCGAGAACGTCCTTAAAACGAAAGAGATTTTCCGGCGCCGCCTCACAAAGAGCTTCGTGCGCCTCCAACATTGTTTCCGTTTGCTCCTGCTTTTTTGTCTCTTGCCGCCGATCCTTGGAATCACGTTCGAGTGCCTCACATTCAGGCGCGGTCGAACCATTGGCGTGAATGTCGAATATCTGATCGAGGCCAAGCCCGGAGAGGAGTTCTTGGCTCCGGTTCCCGCAATGAATAACGTGGAGATGGCCGTGGCCAAGTTCCCTCAAGCGCAACGCCACGCTGGCCATTGTGCCCATAAATGTGGAATCCATCATCGCGCAATGCGCCAAATCAATCACAAATTCGCGATAACCGCGGTTCAACATCTCGCGAGCGAACTCTTTCAGGTTCCCGCTGTTCAGGAAACTGCCCTTTCCCTCCACTTTCACCCACACGGCTGGACCATTTACCCCTACTTGAATCGATGACTCCACGTTTTACTCGGTAAAAGATACAAGACCGAGAGGCACGCTGTCAAACCCGGCAAGACTGTGGACCTGCCGAAGAATTGATTGGAAATCGGGAAAGCTATGTTCCAGAAACAGCCGTCCCCGTTACTCCCACATATAGGAGCGGTTTTCGGCCACAATTCGCCCGTTTTCTATCAACAAGCAGCGCCAGCTAATCACTCGCCCGTCGTCAAGGTAATCGTCGCCGATGACCTTGAATTCCGTCTTATGCGTGCCGCGTATGTTGCTATATGAAATCTCCTGCGCCTGGACGTGTTCGTGCAATTTCTCCTGGCGATACTCCAGACGCACCGTGATATCGGCCGGCCGCTTGGCGCGCCAAAAGAAATCGAAATAATCGCCAAAACGTTGACGTGAATCAAGGAGCGTCACGGCGCCGAAAAGCCGGTATTGCCGCTCAAATGTGATTGAAGCGTCCTGCACCGTAGACGATTTTGACGAAGGGGACGTACTGGAGAGCTTTCCTGGTTTTGACTTGGTACTCGGTGCATTGCGCTCTCGTTGGTGTAGAGGCGTCTCGCTTAGAGAAAAAAGTTTCGTTTTTCGAAATTCAAAGTCTTTACTCAACAGGACCGGGAGTGGTTTCACTTCTTCGAGGATCTTGGGTTCTTCGGCGCCGTTCACAGCGAAAACAGCCAAGGCGTAAGAGATGAAGGCAAATTGTACAGCGCTAAACCTCATTGGCAGAATAAAACCGGCTATTACGCGCCATGTCAATGCGCCGAAGCCGGAGAAGGCACGTGAAAACGAAAACTGACGGCAAAAAGCGTCGTCTGGTGAGCGATCATTCGTTGCATTATGGATTCGATTCTGCCACCGAGGCAATGCCGGCCAACTGATCTGACCGGAAATAATTTGTGCTGCCTCCAAAACCGGTTTTGTCCGCCAAGATTTCACACATAAATTTCATGGTGATTGACGTCTGTTTTGAGCGCGGTGTTTATTTGCCACAGCAGGATCTCTGGCTCGACCCGTGGGATGCCAAGCGCTTCGCCTTCGTTTCACACGCGCACAGCGACCATGTTGCGCCCCATGATGAGATCATCCTTTCCGATCGCACCGCACGTTTGATGCACGCCCGATTGCCGGGCATTCGCACTGAGCATGTGTTGCCATTTGGTAAAAGGCGAACGGTGGATGATCTCGATCTTATGCTGTTGCCCGCCGGTCACATCTTTGGTTCGGCACAACTTTGCCTTTTCACGGCGGACGATACGCTGCTTTACACCGGCGATTTCAAACTGCGGCCAGGGAAATCCGTCGAGCAGGCACAATGGCGGCAAGCCGATACGCTCATTATGGAGACGACTTTTGGCCTGCCGCGCTACCGATTTCCACCAACTGAGCAGATCATTAATCAAGTAGTCACTTTCTGCCGCGAAACAATCGACGAGGGCAAAGTACCGGTATTGCTCGGCTATTCGTTAGGCAAAGCCCAGGAAATTCTCTGCGCGCTCGAGGGAGCCGGAGTGACACCGATGCTCCACCGGTCGGTTTACCAGATGACTCGGATTTACGAGCAACTCGGCCAGTCATTTTGCAATTATGTTCGCTACGACGCGAATGATGTCGCGGGAAAAGTTCTTATCTGTCCGCCGAGTGCAAATCGATCGCACATGCTGGAAAAAATTCCCCGTAAAAGGATTGCGATGATCAGTGGCTGGGCGGTCGATCCAAATGCAATTTATCGCTACCAGGTTGATGCCGCGTTTCCCCTTTCGGATCACGCTGATTACAACGACCTGGTTCGCTATGTCGATCTTGTTCAGCCCAAACGCGTGTTGACTCTTCACGGTTTCGCGGCGGAATTCGCGCGCGACCTGCGAGATCGCGGCATAGAGGCGTGGGCGCTCACCGAAGAAAATCAAATGGAGCTCGCGTTGCCGAAAAAAACTGTAGTGACGGGCATGTCGCCTGCATCTTCGATGGTTGCGGCTGGCACGGCCAACTCTGTAAAAGATCGACGATCGCCCATCGATTCAGAATTTCGTGAGTTTGCTGAAATCGGTGAGGCGATTGCCGGTACGCCGGCGAAGCTCGAAAAGATACGGTTTCTCGCGGATTACTTACGCAGGCTCAATCGGGATCAGCTTTCGATTGCGACAACTTATTTTACTGGGAGAGCCTTTACCCAGAGCGATCTCCGGATATTGCAAGTAGGAGGATCGATCGTTTATCGCGCAATGATGGGCGCGGCGAAATTGAGCGACGCGGAATTTCGCCGCATTGCCCACAGCCACGGCGATGCCGGGAAAACGGCATTTGAAGCGTTTGAGGGTCGGACAAAGCCCGAACCATTCAGCCTCGCGCAATCGCGCGATTTCTTCGAAATCTTACATAGGGCGCGCGGACCAAGTGCGAAAACCGAATTATTGCAATCACGCCTGGCCAGACTTTCCGCGCGTGAGGGCCAGTATGTGGTTAAAATTCTCACAGGAGACTTGCGCATCGGTTTGCGTGAGGGACTTCTAGAAGAGGCAATCGCCCGCGCCTTCGAGGCGCCGCTGGATCAGGTCAAGGAGGCGCACATGCTGCTGGGCGATATCGGCGCAACCGCAGCGCTCGCTTCCCTAAAGCAATTGAATCGTGCGGAATTGTCGATCTTTCGCCCGATCAAGTGCATGCTTGCGACTCCCGAACCAACAGCTGAAGCAGTCTGGGAACGGTTCGTTAATGCCAAGACTTCTGCGGCTGACACGGCCACGACCGTTTTTGTTGAGGACAAGTTTGATGGGATCCGCGCGCAGCTTCATCGCAGCGCACAGAGAGTCGAAATTTATTCGCGCGATTTGCGGCACATCACCGATCAATTTCCGGAATTAGCGGAGCAAGCGCAGAAGTTCGAACAGGAGCTGATTGTCGATGGGGAAATTATTGCCTTTGAAGAAGGTCGTAGGCTCACGTTCTTCGATTTACAAAGACGGCTTGGCCGCAAGGGCAATAGCGCGGATTTATTCGAGGGTGCCGCGGCAGATGTCCCGGTGGCATTTGTCCTCTTCGATCTTCTTTGGCTTAACGGACGCTCGTTGTTGAAAACACCGCTGCGCGAGCGGCGCGAATGGCTCGGGAGATTGCAATTGCCGCGGCGGTTTCAGAGGGCGAAAGTGGTTCCCGCATGTTCTGCAGTCGAGGTCGAGCAAATCTTCCAGCAGGCACGGCGCCGCTTGAACGAAGGTCTCATGATCAAAGATCCAGAGAGTTTTTATTTACCCGGGCGGCGCGGGATGTTCTGGTTCAAGTTAAAGAAGGAGTTGGCTACGCTCGATGTTGTGGTCGTCGCCGCGGAACTTGGCCACGGCAAGCGCAACAACGTGCTAAGCGATTACACATTTGCCGTGCGCGACGAAACCAGCGGCGAACTTTTGCCGATCGGCAAAGCCTACAGCGGACTGACAGATGTGGAGATCGCCGAGCTAACCGATCATTTCAAACAAAATACAATTGCCGATCGTGGCCGTTATCGTGAGGTCAAACCGGACATTGTGCTCGAGGTCGCGTTTAATTCAATTCAGCCAAGCTCGCGCCACGCGAGTGGACTTGCGCTGCGTTTTCCACGGATCAAAGCCATACGGCGCGACAAAAATGTCGATGTTATCGACACGCTCGAATACGCTCGCGGGCTGGCTGCGCAGCAGGCAAAACAGTAGCGCAAGAAGCTGCGACGGGACTTCTTGATCGAACGAATTCGGCTTACAAGTAGGCCGTTTGCTGGAACTTGTTTCATTGCAATCCTTGGACCACGATCGTTTTCAATTATTCGAACAAGCGACGAAATGAATCGCGCGATCGGGCCAGATTCAAGGCGTTGTCGATGAGGGCGACGTTCCCGGCGTAACAGTGACGGTTTCGAGCTGGTTTCGACGCGAATGCTGTGCGTTGGCATAAATCGCCAGTGACGCCATGGCCAGAACGATCACTAACATGAGCACGAGTGGGCCCTTTGGAATTCGAGACGATGACGTTTCTTCGCGAGTCGGCTGCACTGAATTCACGCCTGAAATATCGATGTCCATCTTGCGTGCGCAAACGCAGATTAATCCAGAGGCAACGCGGCGATCGCGTCCATAACGCGCTGACTTAGCCGTCCGTAGAGATCCTTGCCCCGCGATCCGAGATCGGCTGCCGTAAAAAAGATCGGTTCCCCAACGACAATAGTGATTGGCACAAAGCGCAAACCGCCGCCGCCACGCGGCAAAGATTCATGCGCGCCAAAGATCCGCATCGGCACGACCGGAGCGAGTGTTTTTGCAATCACGAGTCCCAGCCCAGGCTGAGCGGGCTGCAAATCGCCGTCGAGCGTCCGCGCGCCTTCTGGAAAAACCAAGGCTGCGTTCCCGGACTTGAGAACACGAATTAATGCCTTGAGTGCGCTCCGGTCGATCCCTTGCTGGTTAACTGGGATAACGTTCAGCTTGGGCAAAAGCCAGCCGAGCACCGGCACATCGATGAGCGTCCTCTTCGCCAGAAAATAGATCGCGCGATCGCATGTAATACCGGCAAGCGGTGGATCGAGATAACTCTGGTGATTCATCGCCAGAATTACCGGACCGGTTTGAATCATCCGTTCACGATGAATTATGCGAAGCCGGAAAAACAGCCGCCCGATCAGGCGCGAAAGATGGTAGCCGATCCAGTAGTAGGGATTCATGGTTTCAAGCCGTAAAGCGGCAAAGCGTTAAAGCGCCAGCCCTTTGAGCTTCAGTTGCGCGATGATTTTCCCAACGACTTCTTCGATCGTGAGATGCGAGGTATCGATGACAAGCGCGTCGTCGGCAACAATGAGCGGCGACGCAAGGCGTGAAAAATCGGCATGATCGCGCGCAGCGATTTCATCACGCTGTCCTTGCGCGAGGCGGCGCTGAAGGCGCACGTCAGGCGAAGCGTCGACGTAAAATTTGTAGGGCGTGTCTGGAAAAACCACTGAGCCGATGTCGCGGCCTTCCACAACCAGGTCGTAGTTGCGTGCGTAATGGCGCATTTTGTTGACTACAATTTCGCGGATACGTCGAATGGTGCTGACGCGGGAAACACCTTCATTCACTCGATCCTCGCGCAAGTAATTCGTTGGATCGACGTTGTCGATGAAGACGCGCGACTCGTTATTCTCAAGATGGCAAGCAATCCTGGCCGACTCGACAGCTTGGGTGACGCGCACGGTGTCGCCAGGATTTATCCCCTTTCGAAGGATGTGCCAGGTAATCGCGCGATAAATCGCGCCCGAATTCACATAGGCAAACCTGAGTCGCCGCGCAAGCTCGCGCGCGACACTGCTCTTCCCGGAAGCGGCCGGGCCATCAATCGCAACGACGCGATAAGAATCTTTCCCCATGTCCGAAATTAGTGTGTCGGAAAGATGCGGGGCAAGCGCCCAAAGGCACGCAGGCAAACGTCTGCTTGCCAATCATGCTTCCTCGACCGGGGCAGGAGTTAACGAACCGATAACTGGCGTGCTGATCTGCATCCGCTTCGGATTGGTGAACTTTTCAAGCACTACATCGAATCCCGGATAAGATTCACGAACGCAGTCGGCGTCCTGAACAATCGTTTCGCCATCTGCAAAGAGACCCGCAATGGCAAACGCCATCGCAACGCGATGATCGCCGAAACTCGCCAGGCGTGCCCCGTGCAGGGGAGCCGGACCATGAATTTCGAGTCCATCAGTCATTTCGGCAACCTGCGCGCCCATAGTGCGCAAATTGTGCGCAATCGCGGCAATGCGATCGCTCTCCTTCACACGCAATTCCTGTGCATGGCGAATGATCGTCGTGCCATTTGCCAAAGCACCGGCTACTGCGAGTATCGGCAACTCGTCAATGAGCTGCGGCACTTCTTTGCCCTGAATAACGGTGCCCTTGAGCGGGACACCCGTGATCTCGACTACTCCGCGCGGTTCAAGTTGACCGATATCTTCGACGGCTTCGCGCACTTGCGCGCCCATTCGCAATAGCACGCCAAGTAATGCCGTCCGCGTATCGTTTAAACCAATGTCGCGCACAAGGAGATGACCTCGCGGTTGGGCCGCCGCCGCAACCAGCCAAAACGCTGCGGAGGAAATGTCGCCCGGAATAGCAAAGTCGCGTGACTCCGGAACTTGCTCACCGAAGACACTGACGCAGCGATCGCCATCTTTTGCCGTGCGCACGAGAAAATAATTCAGCATTAGTTCAGTATGATTTCGCGTGATTGAAGGCTCCTCGATAGTGGTTTTGCCCTTGGCAAACAGTCCCGCCAGGAGCAACGCGCTTTTGACCTGCGCGCTCGCAATCGGCAGCCGATAGTGAATTCCCCGCAAGGAGCCGCCACGGATGCGGAGCGGTGGCGTCTGTTCCGGACCTTCAGCGAGAATGTTTGCGCCCATCTGTCGAAGCGGTGCGATCACACGGTCCATGGGACGTCGAGAGAGCCCGGCGTCCCCCACGAGGCGACTCTCAAATGTCTGACCTGCGAGCAGACCAGCAAGGAGTCGCATGGTCGTTCCCGAATTTCCGCAGTCGATTTGCTTTTTGGACGGCGCGAGTACGCGCCTTTTTCCATGGACGATTAGCGTGTCCGGCTCAGATTGTTCGATCTTAACACCTAGAGCGCGCATTGCATTAACCGTGTGCATGCAATCTTCGCTCGGGAGAAACCCACGGAGGGTGCACACGCCATTGGACAAAGCCGCAATGATTACCGCGCGGTGCGAAATGCTTTTATCACCGGGAACGGTGATCTCGATGTCAATCTGAGGTGCCCGTTTGATCCGTAATTCCATAGACGAATTGTGAAATTCTTCGTGGAGGGGGTCTTCGCCTCATTCGGCGAAGACCAGCATCGAGTATAAGACGGAGTTGTCCAGCGGTCCCCCTGGAGAGGCAAATCCAAAAGTGTTTCAGGTCAATAGGCCAGGCGCAGCGAGCGTTTGGCGCAATTACGGGACAAGAAAGATTTTGTCCGTGTAGGGATCCTTTACTTCTGTGCCCGGAGGAAATCCTTCCACGTCGACGTATTTTCCGGGCGAAAAAGGACTTTCCACGAGGTGAGGCTTGCCAGGAACAGGAATTCCGTACGGATAATCTCCCTTTGCTACTTTTGTTGGCGCGGCCGTTGGAACAGGTGGAGCTGCACTTTCTTCCCGGGGCGCACCTTGAGGCTGAACGGGTCCATTCGGATTGAATGGCTGCTGCGAAGGCGGATATTCTGCAGTCCCAGGTGGTAGATAACTCGCGGCGCGATGACGAACAGGTTGCGGCGGCGGCTCTTCACTGCACGAGGAAATAAAGAACGCGATGAGCAGGGCGAGCGACAGTGACAATTTCATAAACTGGAAATGCTGCGCCAAACGTATCTACATCCCAACTCGTTGCCAATCACTAAATCGTTTTTTCCGAAAGTTCGCTACTGGCGCTGACATAATCGAGAAGCAAACTTGAATGCGTTTTGCAGGTCCGTGTCTTGAACTTCCGTCCCTTGCCTCTGATTAATCCCAAGTTCCGATGCTTTGGCAAAGATGGGCATCAATACAATAATTGGTCGTCGACGACGACACCATGAGTCGCAAAATCCTGGTTCAACTACTGGTGTCCGCCGGTTATGAGTGCCGTGAGTCTGATAATGGGGCCGGGGCATTGGAACTTGTGCACGTGAAGCAGCCGTCCCTGCTTCTTCTTGATTTTGATATGCCGGGACTAAACGGCGCCGAGGTGCTGAAGCGGCTTCGGTCGGATAGTAATCCAGCGGTCGCGCAGGTTCCTGCGATTATGTTGACGGGTCACGGCAGCGAAGAAAGCGAAGTACGTTGCTTGCAAGCTGGAGCGGACGATTTTGTGACCAAGCCGATCAATGCCGCAGTATTGCGGGCACGAATTGAAACTCAGCTTCGGCTGCGCTCCATGCGGCGCCAATTAGAGCGTCAAAACGATGAGCTTGAGGAATGGCGTTACAGCCTTGAGCGAGATCTGGCTGCCGCGCGCTTGACGCAACAATCCTTGATTCCACAAAAGCCGCCCAAGCTGCCAGGATGGGAAGTTGCCGCCTGTTATCGCCCGGTCATCCAAGTAGGCGGGGATATCTACGGTTGGCTACGCATGAAAGATGGCCGAATGCTGTTTTGGATTGCCGACGGCACCGGTCACGGAGCTGCTGCTGCGCTCCTTACCACCCTGGCAAAACTTCTTTTTCATCATGGCAGCGTGGAAAACGATACGCCAGCCAGCGTAATGGAAGCGGTAAATAACGATTTCCGCAGTATTTTTGGTGCGCGCTCCTTTATGACCGCTATGTGCATCGCGCTCGACCCGGTAACCGGACACGCGAGCGTCGTGGGTGCAGGTCATCCTCCGCTCCTGATGGCGCGCCGCAGCGGCGGCACGGAGTCGATCGCATCGATCGCCCCTCCATTAGGTTTGATTGAAAACCCTAGATTTACGGAAACGATTGTCGATCTTAAGCGGGGTGACGCCTTTCTCCTTTATACGGATGGTTTGTTTGGTGCGGCAAAAGGCGATCGAGCCCGTTTAACGCCAGAGCGGCTGGCGAAAATGCTGGATCACTCCGCGACGAGTGCCGATGCGCTTCTCAGGGGAGTATTAAACCAAGCGGCACCAGACAATGACACAGATATTTTGCCAGACGACATGGCGGCGCTGGCTGTCCGCCGGGCGGCCTAGCAAAAAAATCTTTCGTTTCATTAAAATTAGTATTGCCCTCTTGCGAGCGAACCGTTAATCAGCGTCCATGCCGAAAACCAAAAAGAAACCTTCCAAACGCAAACCGAATCCCGCCTTCATGAGACCGGTCCAACCTGATGAGAAACTTTCTGCAATCGTCGGGTCGACGCCGCTACCGCGTTCCGAGCTTACGAAAAAGCTTTGGAACTACATCAAGAGGCACGGTTGTCAGGATAAAAAGAAAAGAACCATGATCAACGCGGACGACAACCTCCGGCCGGTATTTAACGGCAAGAGCCAGGTGAGCATGTTCGAGATGACCAAGCTCGTCTCGGGGCATCTGCATTAGATCTCATAATCCGTTGGTAGCCCGGCGCTCCGACGTCGGGCTATTTCGGACAGAATAGAGGAATAATTCTCGGAGGGGCGGTTCGTTTTGCCGTCCCTTGCGCCGGGTTATCGTCTGGCCGAGACTGGCGGTGTGAAAAACCATCGCTTGATTTTTCTCGCTGCAACAGCCTGTATTTTCTTTTTCCTTCCCGGCTGCTCGCGCTCAAAGCCAAAGGTTGTGCCACTGGCGCAAGCCGAGTCCACCTGGCTCAACGATTACAAGAAAGCGCAGCAGGAAGCCAAAGCGAGCAACAAGTTTTTGCTACTAGATTTCACCGGCTCGGACTGGTGCGGTTGGTGCAAGAGATTGGAACAGGAGATTCTTTCGCAATCGCAGTTTGAAAACTATGCGCGCGAAAATCTCGTACTGTTGGAAGTGGACTTCCCGCGCGCGAAGTCGCAAAGCCCCGAGCTACGAAAGCAGAATCAAGAACTGGCGCAGCAATATCAGGTTGAAGGATTTCCCACGATCGTCGTGCTCAACGGCGACGGGCAAAAGCTTTGGCAGTACGACGGCTACTTCCCCGACGGTCTGGCAGCATTTATCGCGCAACTGGAGAAATTGCGCAAAGGCTGAGCGCGCGTTCATTTTTGTTGCAACCCAGAAGTCCGCTGTTATTTCACAGCTTTGCCGTCTTCCGCGTCGCGTCTTGCGTAACTGTCGGCCTTTGGTAAATACACGCATTCGTTCGCCACGTTCGCTCATGTCCGTCTCCCATTTGGTCCTCTTCTGTTCTGTCGGTCTTGTCGCGGCTCAGCTTCGACCAGAACCTCTTATTGCAGCGCGGACTCCGGAAAAGAACAACCGTAATATCTCGGCGGAATCGCCTATTACCTTCAGTTCCGTCCACGTTGATGGCCCGTACATCGCGATGACTTTCGACGATGGCCCCAGCGCGACGCTTACCCCGAAACTGCTGGACATCCTCGCGGCTCACCGGATTAAAGCAACTTTCTTCGTGATCGGCGAAAATGTCGCAGAACATCCTGAGATCGTTGCGCGCGCCGCGCGTGAAGGCCACGAAATCGGAAATCATAGTTGGTCGCATCCTAATTTTGGGAAGATGTCTGACGACGGTGTGCGCAGCCAACTCCAGCGAACTGACGACGCAATCAAAAGCGCCACCGGCTCGCGACCGACTTTGCTGCGACCGCCTTATGGATCCATTACGGCGCGCGAAAAACGTTGGATCCACGATCAGTTCGGATATCAGATCATTCTTTGGGACGTGGATCCGTATGACTGGAAGCGACCGGGGCCGTCTGTGGTTCGCAATCGCATTCTCAAAGAAACGCGGCCGGGCTCAATCGTGTTGTCCCACGACATTCACCCGGGGACGATCGAAGCCATGCCCTTAACTTTCGACGCACTTGAGGCGAAAGGTTTTAAATTCGTCACCATATCGGAACTAATTCGCATGGCAGTCCCACAGTCCTCTCAGGCGCCCGCAGAGACGCGCGAGAGCATTCCAGCAACAATCACTCCATCGCCGTCACCATCGACAACTCCTTCTCCAGCACAGTTGCCAAGCGGCCCGTGAAGGTTCTTGGGCACGTCCCGATTAAGCCGCGGAAGCTCGGCTTGATCGATTACTTCTTGGCGGCTTCCAAGGTTCGTTCGGCGAGGCGCCTTTCCGTTTGGCGGCGCGCAATGACGAAGTGATTGTTCTCACCGTAGCTTCGCCACGGACCAGGAGGCACGTCGCGCACTTCGACAAATTGCCAATCCGTTACGTCGGTCGGCGCGAGCCCGAGATAATCACGGACGGACGGCGAAACATCCAGGCCTGCCCCATGGTTGAGATTCGGCTTCGGCCGCTCATTTTGGAAAACGTACTGAAAATGATCGGTGCGAAAAGGGCCACAATCCTCCCATTGGGCATAGCAGGTGCGGTTGCCTTTTCGAATGGCGATCCAGCGATCTTTGCAGACTGATTGGCCAGGTCCTCTATATGCCTGTTTGAACCACGGGATGACGAGGGGCGCTTCCGGTTTGAACTGACCGTGCGTGACGTCGTTGTACGGCAGCGCGCAGTAAAAGGGATTTTGGTGCGGGATAAAAGACACTGGAATGTAATTGCGTCGCGACGATGAATCGGGATTATCGAAGCCGCCGTAACTGCCTGTCCAATTCGCATCCCAGCAGCTCTTGAAATTGGGCACCGGATTATTACCCCCGGCTTGTTCCCCAACCCAAAAAACCGTGGTCACGATGTTCGCTTTCCATGGGGAACGTTGCGTCGTAAGGCGCGAACTTGTCGGCACAAAAACTTGTGGTTCGACTTTGAGCAGCGCCTGCTCGCGAAGCTTCATCGCATATTTGGCAAAATCCGCCGCAGTCCCGTACGGCGAAGTCGATTGTTCGTCGCCTTTAGCCGCGCCCGCTATCATCAGAGCCAAACAAACCGCTAAGAGCCTCTTCATGTGCAAATTGCCGCCACCCTTTTATTCGATGACATGCATTTAGGCAAGGCATTTTCCATTTAAAAAACAGGCCGGGCGCGCCAGGTCCAACATCCTGAGAAGGCCGGGCTCGCATTCAGGCGCGGCTGAGCACGGTCTCATGCTTGAACTGCCGATCTTTCGTCTCGGGATAATCGAGCGTGTAATGAAGCCCACGGCTCTCTTGCCGGCTCAGCGCGGAGTCGACAATGAGTGCTGCCACTGTCGCCAGATTACGGAGCTCCAATAGGTCAACCGACACCTTGAAGTTCCAGTAAAACTCGCGGATCTCTCGCTGAAGATTTCGTAATCGAGCGCTTGCGCGCTGCAGCCGTTTGTCGCTGCGCACGATTCCTACGTAATCCCACATCAGGCGCCGGATCTCGTCCCAGTTGTGATAAATCACAACCAGCTCATCGACGTTTTGCACATTGCCCGATTCCCATTCCGGGAGCGAAATTTTTCCGGCAGGATGTGCGGAGCGTTGGCCCTCCAGCATAGCTGTCGCAGCGCGATGCGCGACCACAAGCCCTTCGAGGAGCGAATTGCTCGCAAGGCGGTTTGCGCCGTGCAACCCAGTGCATGCCACTTCGCCGATTGCATATAGACCGCGCAAATTCGTCGCGCCATTTACGTCGGTTTTAACTCCGCCGCATTGATAATGCGCCGCCGGCACCACCGGAATCGGCTGCTTCGACATATCGATCCCGAATTGCAGACATGTCTCGTAAATGTGCGGGAACCGTTCCCGAATGAATTCGGGCGATTTGTGCGTGATATCCAGAAACACGCACTTTGCGCCGGAGCGCTTAATCTCCGCGTCAATCGCGCGCGCCGCGATATCGCGCGGAGCGAGGGAGCCACGCAGATCGTATCCTTTCATAAAATCTTCGCCACGACTGTTACGCAAAATTCCGCCTTCGCCGCGCACTGCCTCGGAAATGAGAAATGACTTTGCCTCGGGGTGAAAAAGACACGTCGGATGAAATTGGATGAACTCCATGTTTGCGATCGCGGCACCCGCCCGCCATCCCATCGCCACACCGTCTCCGGTTGCGATATCCGGATTGGTCGTGTACAAATAGACTTTGCCGCAACCGCCGGTCGCGAGCACGACGCAGTCCGACCGAATTGTTTCTACTTCACCGGTTTTTTCATCCAGAACGTAGACACCAAGACAGCGATCTTGTGCCGCGAACCCGAGCTTGGCGGCGGTAATCAGATCCACCGCCATGTGATTCTCCAAAAGATCGACATGTGATTGCCGGCCAAGCTCGCGCAGCAATGTCTCCTCGATCTCTCTTCCGGTCACGTCCCGCACGTGCAAAACCCGGCGCTTCGAATGACCACCCTCTTTGCCAAGGTCGAATTCGCGGTGGCCGGAGACTTCGCGCTCGTCGAACTGCAAACCAACATCGACAAGTTCCTGAATTCGCACCGGTCCTTCCGTCACAATCGTACGGACAAGTTTTTCGTCACAAAGGCCTGCGCCCGCTTCCAGTGTGTCGCGTACATGCAGCTCGAATGAATCCTCGTCGCTTATTACACAGGCGATTCCGCCCTGCGCCCAAGCGGTGTTTGTATCGGCGCCCTTGCGCTTCGTGATTACGGCAATCGGTCCGTGCTTCGCCGCTTGCAACGCGAAGCTCAATCCGGCGTTGCCGCTGCCGATGACAACGAAGTCGTATTCCTTCACGCGAGCAGAATGTTGTCGATCAAACGAGTCCGACCAAAGAAGACCGCCAGGGCGAGCACGGACTTCGGCCTAACGATCTCGACTGGTTGCAAGTTTTCTGCATCGACCAGATTGACATATTCGATGTTGGCAAGCGACGCTTCGCTGATCACGTCCCGGACAAGACCGACAATTAGTTTGGCGGATTTTTCGCCGGCGTTTGCTTTTTCTACCGCGGCGAGCAATGCGCGTCGTAAAACCGGGGCCTGTTTTCGCTCTTCGAGATTCCAGCGACGATGTCGACCTTGAAATTGAGGTCGCGCACCATCCGTCGAATGATCGCAAGCTGCTGAAAGTCTTTTTCGCCAAAGACCGCTGCATCCGGCGTAAGAATGTTGAAGAGTTTAGCCACGACGGTGCAAACCCCTCGGAAATGGCCCGGACGAGATTTTCCCTCCAGCGTGTTCGAAAGCGTAGTCTCTTCAACGAACACCGAACGAGCGTCCGCATACATTTCTGCTGGCGTCGGACGAAATAAAAGATCTACGCCGGCATTCCGGCAGAAGTTTTCATCTTGTTTTTCCGGTCGCGGATACCGTTCGTAATCGCTCCCGGGTTCAAACTGCAGCGGATTCACAAAAATACTCGCTGCTACTTCGCCCTTCTGCCCAGCGTGCTCACGCGCGATGCGAATTAGTTCGCCATGCGCGCTGTGCAACGCTCCCATTGTCGGGACGAGCACGCGCCGCCTTAAGAAGTCGCGTTGTGGAAGACCTGCGATCGTCGTCACAATTTTCACGGCGCGACCATCACTCGATTGCGCACATCGCGCGAATTCGGACTTAAATCAAAGGAAAAGGATAAATAGGCCAGTGATCATCAGCGCGAGCATCCAGATTAGATCGACGTTGAACCAGGCCTGGCGCAAAATGCCGACACCGAGCTTTTCGTAAACCAAGATTGCCAGAAGGCCAGTTACCAGAAGATAACCCAACGTATGGACGGCAATTGAACCTGTCAGCAGAGACGGAGTGCTGAAACTATCGAATTCGAGCCCGCCGCTCGGATGTATATGTAAAGCCACTGCGGCTGCATTTGGTGCAAGCGGCGCTCGAGTTGATCTAAGAAATAACGGAACAAGCATCAAGCCTGCGCCGTGCGCAGATGCCATGATGAACGACCAGAGCGCCAAATCCCCAAAGCCGACTCGCATGCCCACCCAGTTCGGGTGACGGAAGCGAACGAGCCGATACAATCCAAAAGCAAACAGAATCGCCGCCGCGGCAACTTTTAGGGTCGAGTGCGGCACACTAATCCGAGCCAGGAGAACTGCGGCGATGATGATTCCAATAGAAAGCGCGTGGCCGAACGCTATTGGCGGTAGCGCCCGAAGTACCCCAGCGCGCTTCTGTTCCTGCAACCCAAGCGCTACAGCAAATAACCACCCCATGGCGGGGTTCATCCCGTGGAAGACGCCCAGTCCGAACAGCACGAGCCAGGGCCAGAGCTCGCTCACGGAAAGCAAAACGAATCGCTAGAGGAATCGCCTCCTTCGAGGCGGATCTGGTGAACGCGATAATCGCTGCTCTCGAGGAAAAACCCTTCATCGAAGGCGATGCCGCCTTGCGGGCCGGCGTCAAGTTTGACCATCCAACTACCCACGCCGTCGGGATAGAACTGCTCGTCCCACGCTGAGTAAAGCGAATTGGTGAAGTAAACCCGTTTGCCGTCTCGGCTCACCTCCACCATTTGCGGTCCGCCAGCCAACGGCTGATTCAGATTCTTCGGATGCGGCGTGCGATTGACGATCCCGCCGATGCGCACCGAGCCCGTCTTCTTAGGGCTGAATGGATCGGAGACATCGTATTGCAAGAACTCCCCTGTTCCCCAACAGGAAATGTACAGAAATTTGTCGTCCAGTGACAAATTGATGTCCGTCACCAGCGGTGGCACCGCTTTAAAATCCTTAAGCATTGGCGGCAGCTTCTCCGGTTCAGCCGGTTCAGCTGGAATTTCAATCACTTTTTTTAAGTCCCAGGCCCCGTTGCTGCGATGCCAGAGCCAGACGGATGCGGACAAATCCTTGAGCGAAACAACAACACCGACAAAGCCGTACGCTTTAGTCGGGTTGTGCGCAGGGCGCATCTCGAGGACCATTTGCTGCTCTTTGCCCAAATCGAGCGTCTGCACATGATGGCGGCGGCGCAGGTCCCAAACGTGCATTTGATGTCCGTATTTGCTGCCGAGAAGGAGGTCCGGCTGCAGTCCGCTTTCGATCATATTCGGCGTGCCCCATTCGCTTGTGAGAAGCGTGTCGAATCCCAAATGCCACCAGAAATCGTAATGAAGAAATTGCGGTCCCCGGTCCATCTCCCATTGACCCAGAACGTCGAATGTCTCGCAATCGAGCATGAAAATGCCGCCCGGGCCATCTCCATTGGGCGCTCCAAGCGCGCTAACGTAAATGCCTTCGGGCCCGCAGTGAATTGTATGCGGACGTGAGTAATCGGCGCGCGCAAAAACCTCTTCCGGCTCGATTACCTTGACGACCTTCGGCTCTCGCGGATTCGGCTTTGTGTCGATGATATGCATGCGCGACGAGCGCAGGCCAGGTACAACCAGGTAACGGCGTTCGACGTGCGGATGCGGCGCATACGGGCAAAGGGCCGAGCTGCACG
>WNGP01004028.1_pt1 | contig 19092 bp, 21 predicted proteins | sample 5407671 | NCBI WGS metagenome assembly WNGP01 (sample SAMN13153381, study PRJNA577476) | soil metagenome | isolation source: 40 cm soil or saprolite under Garry oak tree replicate 2 | place: USA:California | collected 2016-06-15 | reverse complement strand
GACTCAGTGCTGCTCGGCGCGGAGCTTGGCGGCGGCGGCGGTCATCGACCTGAGCTTGCCGAACGCGGACTCGCGCGGCAGGTACTTCATGCCGCAGTCGGGGGCGAGCACGAGCTGCCCGGCCGGCACGTAGGGCAGCGCCCGCCTGACCCGGTCGGCGACCTGGTCCGGGGTCTCGACCGCGGTGTCGCCGAGGTTCAGCACGCCCAGGATGATGGTCTTGCCGGCCTCGGCCAGCCCGGCCAGAACCGCGCAGTCCAGGCCGGACTGGGCGGTCTCGATCGAGATCTGCTGCGCGGTGGTCGCGGCGAGCTCGGGCAGGAACGAGTAGCCGCTCGGCCGCTCGTGGATGATCGCCGCGTAGCCGAAGCACAGGTGCACGGCCGTGGTCCCGGTGACGCCGTCCAGCGCGGCGTTCAGCACGCCAACCCCGAACTCGCGCGCGGCCTCCGGCCTGGCCTGCAGGTACGGCTCGTCGACCTGGACGATGCCGGCGCCCGCGGCGAACAGGTCGGCGATCTCGTCGTGCACCGCGGCCGCGTACCCGTAGGCGGCGGCCTCGACCGACGGGTAGTAGTCGTTCTGGGCCTGCTGCGCCATCGTGAACGGGCCCGGGACGGTGACCTTGACCGTCGCTCCCGCGCCCGCCTGCGCGCGCAGGTAGGCCAGGTCGGCTAGCCCGACCGGGTGCCGCCGGCGGATCGGGCCGACGACACGCGGCACCGGGTTAGGGTGCCCGCTCCGGTCCAGCGCGGTGCCTGGGTTGTCGATGTCGACGCCGTCGAGCGCGGTCGCGAACACGTTGGAGTAGCTTTCCCGGCCGGTCTCGCCGTCGGTGAGGATGTCGAGCCCGGCCGTGCGCTGGTCATCGACGGCCAGCCGGGTCGCGTCCCGCTGCGCCTGCTCCAGGTAGGCGGGCTCGACCCGCCACAGCTCGCGCGCCCTGACCCGCGGCGGGAACCGGCCGGCCAGCTTCGCCCGGTCGATCAGCCAGTCCGGCTGCGGGTAACTGCCGACCAGCGAGGTGGGGAACAGCGGACCGGTCATGGGCACCTCTCAGCGGGACGGCGATGGCGCGCCTCGCGCCATCTTCTCAGCGGCCGGGCGGCCCGGCCTCCGGCGTAGCACGCGTCACCTCGGGAAGCTGCCAGACCCGCTTCACGGCCGGGACGGCCCGGCCGGCGTGGGCGGCGAGCAGGTCCGCATCGGTTGCCAGCTCGGGTACGACCTGCTCGGGTCCGAACGGACCGCCATCGGCGCGGGGGACGGGCTGGGCGCGGAATGTCGCGCTGGCGAATGCGACGAGCTCGGGATCGAACAGCCGCGACTGCCCGGTCGCGGCTGCGAGGTCCCAGCCGTGCAGGGTGAGCTCGGTTGCGCGCATCGCGACCAGCCGCGCTCCCTGTGCCTCGCCGAAGGGAGTCGGCACCGTCCGCTCGAGGAAGCCGTCCTCGTCGAAAATGGCGCTCAGCCCGGCGAAGGACGAACGGAAGTCCGCGGCGGGATCCGCGCCGAGAACGTCATCGCCTCGCTCCGGACCCGGCTCGCTCTTCAGCACGGCGGTGAACCGGAGCTGTCCGTTGACAATGTGGTTGATGACCGCACGGACGTCCCACTGCGAGCACGGCGTCGGCAGGCCGAGCTGCGCGGGCGTGATCTTGTCGATGAGCCCGCCGGTCAGTTCGCCGGCCCGGCGGTGCAGCGGGCTGGGATCGTCCATGACTGCCTCCTCGTCAGGCCAACGTTAGCGTGCGGCCGTTAACGCCGTGCGGCGGCGGATCGTGGCGAAAAAGGTCGCCAGGCAGACGGCGGCCAGCATGGCGTAGGGCACCAGGTCATTGGTCGCCTGGGCGATCGCGCCGCTGGCCGAGGCAGCGATCGTCTGTCCGGCCGCCCAGGCCAGGTTGGCGAGCCCGAACGCCAGTCCCTGGTTCAGCTCCAGCCGGTGGGCGGCGTCGCTCAGCATGGCGCTGGACGGGGCGAACAGCGTGCCGAACGCCGGCATCCCGATCACCAGCATGGCGATCAGGACCGCCGCTGGGGCCAGCACCGGCGCGAGCAGGCTGACCGCCACGCCGGACAGCAGGGACATCCGCACCGGGAAGTAACGGCCGCGCCGGTCAGAGAGCCGGCCGGCCAGCGGTGACAGCCCGGTCTCGACGGCCGCCGACGCCAGGAACGTCGCGCCGATCACGATCGGCGTCACGCCGAGCGCGTTCAGCCGCAGCGGAGCGAGCACGTCCAGGACGCCGAACGCCAAGCCAGCGATCGCGGTGAGCCACAGGCCGGTCGCCACGCCCGGATCCCTGACCGAGCCGAACGCGGCCGCCAGGCCCTGCGGCTCGGCCCGCTCCGGCGCGTGCATGGCGAAGTCGGCGGCGATCAGGGCGGCGCCGATCACGGCCGCGGCGGAGAACGCGGGCCCGGTGCCGATCTGGTCGGCTACGGCACCGACCACCGGCCCGAACAGCGCGCCGCCGACGGCCGCGCCAAGCGCCGTGCCGAGCAGTTCGCCGCGGCGCTCGGCCGGCGCGGCGCTGGCCAGCCAGGCCATCCCCGCGCCCCAGGTGCACGAGCCGCCCAGGCCCTGCACGAACCGGGCGGCGTCGAGCGCGGCCTCCGAGTTCGACCAGCCGAAGACCAGCGTCGAGCCGCTCATCAGGATCAGGCCGAGCAGCACGCCGCGTTTCGGCCCGAGGTGCGCCACGAGCACGCCGGACGGCAGCGCGGCCAGCAGGGTGCCGAACGGGTACGCGGCCACGAGAACCCCCGCGCCGGCCTTTGACAAGCCGGCGGCATGGACGTAGTACGGCAGCAGCGGGGTGAGCGCGGTGAAGAAGATGGTGTCGGTGAAGACGAGCGCGCTGACGAAGATCAGCAACGTCCGGACCGGCCGGGGCAGCGGCGACTTCCGGGATCTTGAGTTCCTCCACGAACTTGACGACTTCGACGACTTCGACGGGCCAGATGCCTGCCACGCCATCATCAGCCCCGTCCGAGTTGGCTCGCCCCGTCACATTCCAGCACTGACATTCCAGCACTGACCTGCCCGTATGGCACGAACAGGCTGCCGAGCCTAGCGCAGGCCGGTGATCGCGATCAAAGCGCGGTCGAGGGAGCGGTCGAGGGAAGCGCCCGTCTTGCGCGCGCCGCTCGGGCGACCGAAGATCTGATAATGACCCGCGATCGCGACGTGCAGGCATTCGAGGACCGGGCAGCGGGCTACGAGACCGGATACCGGGGGCGGCTGCACGACGAGATCGTGACCCGCACCGTCGACGTGGCGCTGGCCCGCTGCCCGGCGCCGGACCGCGTGCTCGACGTGGGCTGCGGGACCGGGCTGCTGCTGCGCGAGCTGGCCAGGCGGCTGCCCGCCGCGACCGGGCTGACCGGCATCGACGCGGCTTCGGGAATGGTCAGCCAGGCTCGCGCCAGGGCCGGCGATCCGCGGCTGAACTTCGTGCCGGGACCCGCCGAGCGGCTGCCGTTCGGCGACGCGGCGTTCGACCTGGTGATCAGCACGACGTCGTTCGACCACTGGGCCGACCAGCGGGCCGGCCTGGCCGAGTGCCGCCGGGTGCTGGCGCCCGGCGGCCTGTTCGTGCTCACCGACGTGTGCTCGGCCTGGCTGCTGCCGACGCTTGTGGGCACCCGCGGCAACCGGGCCAGGACGCCGCTGCGCGCGACCAAGCTGCTGGCCGCGGCCGGGTTCAGGTCGGTGACCTGGCACCGCCTCTACGCGGTGATCATCAGGACAGTCACCGCCCGCCCCGCTTGAACGCCTGGAGCGTATAGCTGTGCGGCAGCCGCCAGGGGCGGTCGATCAGCCGCCACTCGCCGCCGCCGAGCTGCTCCATCTGGCCGGGAAGCGCGTTCCACGGCACGCTGTCGTGCTCTGTCAGGCCCGTGATCACCATTCCGGCGTCGAGCAAGGACGTCACGACCTCGCTGATGCCGTGGTTCCACTCCTGCGTCACGGTGTGCTCGAACACCACGTCGGTGCTGACGTAGGTGCCGTCCTCGTCGAAGACCGTCGGCTCCGGCCGCTCGAAGTACGGGTACTCGACCACGAGCAGGTCGTCGTCCCTGCCGTCCTGGATCGTCCACAGCACCGGATGGCCTTCCCTGATGAACAGGCGCCCGCCCGGCCGCAGCAGGCTGGCCACGACCGCGGCCCACCGGCTAACGCTCGGCAGCCAGCACAGCGCGCCGATCCCGGTGAACACGAAGTCGAAGGCGCCGCGCCCGGCGGCCTCGGCGGCGTCGTAGACGTCGGACTCCACGAACGTGGCGTCCGCGCCGGTCTGCTCGGCCAGCGCGCGGGCCTGCCTGACGGCGGGCCCGGAGAAGTCCACCCCGGTCATCGACGCGCCCAGCCTGGCCAGCGAGATCGTGTCGGTTCCGATGTGGGACTGCAGGTGCACGCCGCGCAGCCCGCTGATGTCGCCGAGCCGCGGCAGGTCGAAACGCACGACATCGCTGAGGAACGCCGGATCGGCGATGAACCGGTCGACGCTGTAGTCGGGTGACGCGGCGTGCGCGGGAACGCGCTCGTCCCAGTTGGCCTTGTTGACGGCTGCGTAGTGCTCCACGGCAGTAATGTGCCACAGGCGATCTGAGAAGGCGCGCGATTAACGGGGCGCGCGTGGTTGGCCGCGGCTCACAGGCCAGTCGGCCGCGGGGGTGAACTTTCCGGTCGCGCCTTCTCTTTGCCCCGAATAGGCCAGTACCTTGGCAGTCAGGGCCGCCGCTGCGGCGTTTTCACCGATTTGGAGAGGCTCACACTCGATGCAAGCCGAAATCAAGGGCTCGACGATGCCCATCCTGGAAGTGTCGCTCCAGCAGGGGGAGTCCGTCGTGACCCCGCACGGCGAGCTGGCCTGGATGACGACGAGCATTCAGATGTCGCAGACCATGAACGCCGGCGGAGGCGGCGGCGGGCTGATGGGCGGCCTCAAGCGGATGATGGGCGGCGGCGGGCTGTTCCTGACCCGCTACGACGGCCCGGGCTCGATCAGCTTCGCCGCCAAGGTGCCCGGTCACATCGTGCCGGTCGACATCTCCGGCGGCCATTCCTACCTGGTGCACAGGCACGGCTGGATGTGCAGCACGCCGGGCATCACGCCGAGCGTCGCGCTCCAGCAGTCCTTCCGCGGCGGCCTGTACGGCGGCGAGGGCTTCGTGCTGCAGAAACTGGACGGCGACGGCCGCGCCTGGGTCGAGCTCGGCGGCGAGGTGACCTCCTACGAGCTGCCGCCGGGCCAGACCGTGCTCGTGCACCCCGGCCACATCGGCATGTTCCAGGCCACGGTGCAGTTCTCGATCACCCGGATGCGCGGGATCCAGAACATGATGTTCGGCGGCGACGGCCTGCACCTGGTGGCGCTGACCGGCCCGGGCCGGGTCTGGCTCCAGTCGATGCCAATCTCGATGCTCGCGCACGCCCTGGCGCCGTACCTCACCGGCGGCTCCGCGACCGAGTCGGTGGCGGGCGGCGTGGCGGGCGGCGTGCTCGGAAACGTCCTCCGCGGCTGACCCCGGCACCAAGGGTTCATCGGCCCCGGCAAGCCGGCGGCCCCCAGCCGGCCGGCCGCCCCCGAACATCGATGTGGCAGCGCTGTTCTTCGCGGAGCCGTCCGGCGAACGTCGTTGTGGCAGCGCTGTTCGCCGGCGGACATCGTTGTGGCAGCGTTGTTCTGGGCAGCGCCCGCCACGGACATCGATGTGGCAGCGATGTTCACCGGGGGCGCGCGGGGGTCGCTGGGGGCGGGCTGGTGTGCAGGGGCGTTGTGTGCTTCACGCGCGGGTGTGTGCCCAGTCGCTGGCGGCTTGGGCCATGCGCTGTGTCCAGCCGGTGGGGTTGGCGATGGCGATCTCGTGCCACATGGAGGCGCAGGCGCGAGCGAAGATGGCGATGCCGTGGGCGGGCGCTGTCTGCCATGCGGGGGTATCGGCAATGACTGCCTCGGCGGACTGGGTCGTGTGGCCGTGAGCGATGAGGCGCAGGATGAGGCAGGTCGGATCGATCCACCCGGCTCCTTTGGTGGGCCATGCCCAGTCGACGAGGACGGCCCGGCCGCCGGTGATGAGGATGTTGAGCGGGTTGTAGTCGGTGTGCAGCAGGTTATCCCCGGCCAGCATGGCGAGTTCGGCTGGTTTGGGGATGTATTCGCGCCAGCGGTGCTCGGCTCTCTTGATCGGCAGGTCCGGGCATGGAGTGGTGCCGAGTTCTGCGGCGGCGCGGGCGACGTAGGGCAGGTCGGGTGAGCCTGGCCGGTAGTCTGCATGGCGGCCGCGCACTACTTCGAAGCCGAGCAGGTCCCAGTGGTCTTGGACGCGCCAGAGCAGCCGGGGCGCCAGGTGGGTGACGTGCGGGTTGACCATCGCTTCCATGTCCTGGTTCCACCGGCGGGGGTAGTCCCGGGGCATGCCTTTGACGAACACCGCGCCCGTGTCGGTGGCCAGCAGGGCGGCGACTGCCGAGTTCTGGCCTGCCGCGACAGTGGTGGCTGAGCGCACAGCGCCGGTATGCCGCTGGACGGCGTGCCTGGTACTGGCCGGCAGATCGGGCCAGCCGACGCGCTGGACTGCCACGGTTCTCCTTTCCCAGCCAGGTGCAGGCCGACCGCATGTGGCCGGCCCCGGCACCTGGCGTCGCCGGCTAGTAGGGATTATCGTCGCCGGCTGAGCACGAGCACTTGGCCGACACGATCAGTTCGTCTAGATCCTCGATGAACTGGATGTCGGCCAGGGCGTCGGCGGGTGCCGGGCCGATAACGATGTCGGTGGTCATGGGGTTGCCTCCTTTCGGGGTTGCTGGTGCTGGCAGTAGGCCGCCAGCGGTGCGTTCGCCTTGCGGTAGAGCTGCACCAGCGGCATGCAGGTGCCGCAGGTGCCTTGCAGGGTGCAGCCGGTGCAGCCGCCTTGGCGCACCAGCAGCGAGTCCGCGATCGCGCCGAGGCGGCGCAGCCCGTCGACTCCTTCGGTGATGAGGGGGATGCTGGGGTCGCGGCCGATCTTGCAGATGCTGGCCATGCCGTGCGGGTCAACGTGGAAGAACGTGTGACCGGCGTTGCAGCCGGTGAACACCTTCCGGGCGCGGCGGTGCGCCAGCGACTGGGCGGGCAGCGTTTCCGGGCCGCCGTAGATGGTCGGCGACATGTTGACGTACAGGTCGTGCCGGACGCCGAGCCGGTCGGCCAAGGCCTGCATCTGCCCGGCTTCGTGAGCGTTGGTCTTGGTGATGATCAGGCTGAGCTTGACCGGAAGGCCTGCCTCACACGCGGCGGCCAGCCCTTTGCTGAAGGCCTTGAAAGAGCCCCGGCGGCGGGTCAGGGCGTCGTAGCTGGCCTCGGTCGCGCCGTAGACGCTGATCGTGATGTCGTGCGGCGGGCACCCGGTGAGCAGGTCCAGGATCTTGGGGGCGGCGAGCCGGGAGCCGTTGGTCAAGATCGTCAGCACCATGCCGAGTTCGTGCGCCCGCCGGTAGACGTCCGGGAACAGCGGGTCGATCATCGGCTCGCCGCCGGTTAGCTGGACCCAGACCACGCCCGCATCTTGCAGGATCTGCAGCAGCTTGTCGCGTTCGGGCCAGGCCAGGCCGGCGAAGCGCTTGAGCCCGAGATAGCAGTGCTCGCAGTCGTAGTTGCAGCCCAGGTTGAGTTCATAGGTGGCGCGGACAAACCCGTAGGGCGATGGATGCCGGACCAAGGCCAGGCCCACCAGCGGGCGCCCGGCGATGTCGGATCGCCAGTGCTGACGGGCCGCGTCGGCTAACCACTCAGGGCACGCTCCCCCAACAACGGCCGCACGGGCGAGTTCGTGGTACTTCACGCCCGGCAGACGCAGAGCGCCTGGGCTTCCTGGGCGGAGCACCAGGTAATCGCCGAGGAATGGCGTCACGATCAATTCATGCATTTGCGCCTCCGAGGAGAATCGGGAACGGATGACCTGCGCGCTGTCAGTATCGGCCAGGGCGGGAGGATCAATTCCGGCCAGCTCCGTCAGGGCCGCCGGATTCGCTGGCCCGTATCTCCCACACGGGCACAGGTGCGGTCCGTGACTTGCTGGCATTGACGAGCTTGCCTGCTGGAGTCAGCCTCATGTTGCTTATTCCTTATTTCGTCAGCGGGAAGTTCTGCCATTCGCAGATGTCGGCCGAGACGACGGCAAGCATGCTGTGCAGGTCGCTGTCGCCGAACCAGGTCAGCATGGACGTGAGCGCTTCGACGACGGCCAGCCCGCGCCCGGACTCGGCGTGTGCACTGGCATGGACGTCATGCGGGATATCCGGGCCGCCCTGGTCCGTGACCATGACGACCATGTGCCCGGCCTCGGATTCGGACAGGTGCACCAGGAACATGCCACCGTCCCGGCCGCTCGCGCTATGGCGAATCGCATTGGCCGCGAGCTCGGAGGCGACCAGCATGGCATCATCGGCTGCCGGGTGACCGGCCAGGCATACCTTGACGAAGTCTCGGACGGCGCGCACCTCGGCTCCCGTGCCCTGGAACAGCCGCGAGGGATACGTGGGCTGGCCCGCTAGCTGGTGCCCAGCCAGCATGGCCGCGCGGAACCGCCGGTCGGCCCGCATCGCCGCGCCGACGGCGCTGCGCTGGACAGCCGCTGGCATCTCACGCTGCCCCGACCCGGGCACTGGTGATCGGGTCGTATTCATCACCCGTCCGTGACCGCTCTCTGCATCCGGCGGATGATGCCCGCCAAAGCAGTCGCGTCGGCTGCCTGTGCGATCGTCCCGGCCGGCGCGGCGAAACGCGGAAAGGCCCAGAACTGCCGCGTGTACGGTCCCCACATCACCAGCCAGCCCGGAAACACTTCCTCGACCCGGGCAGCCTGCTCACGGCGCGCGCGGTATGACACTTGTTCCGGTTCACGCCTCACGCCGCGCACGACTTTCTAAGGGTCTTTGCTTTCCAGTGTTCTGATTGACTGGTGCCGACTCAGGCATAAGCGAATCTTGCTGGCGGATAAGGTCGGCTAATTCGTCTGGGCTATGGGCCTGGATGTGCTGAACGCATCCGGCGCCGCGAGCGTCCGCGCTCAGGGCGCAGGTCCGCGTGGCCCACCACCAGCCTGTGTCACTAAGCCACACTGCCCACCGGCCGCCGGCAGCGGACTCGATGGCTGCAACGGCGGCGGCCACGCTGGCGTACTGTTCCTCCATGCGTCTTCCTGTTGCGTCTCGTCGTCATTCGAGAGCAGGATGGACCATGGGTCTGCATGTGTAATTTCAAATCACTTGAATATCACGAGGCAGGACGGAATGGCTGATCAGGAGCGCGTTGGCGCGCGGATCGCCGTGATCCGCAAGACACGAGGATGGACTGGCCGCGAGCTAGCTGGCCGTGCTCACGTGTCGTACAGCCTTCTAGCCAAGGTGGAATCTGGCGCCGCGCCGGCCAGCCCGGCTCTGATCGGGGCTGTTGCCCGCGCGCTACGGGTAGATGTGCCGCGCATCACCGGGCAGCCGTATGAGGGGCAGCGCGGGCAAGCAGCACGGCTGCATGACACGATCCCTGCGATCCGGCGGAGCGTGGACACGTACGACTTGCCGGACGAGACGATAGTTCCGAGGCCGTTCGCCGAGTTGTCCACTGACGTCCGCAGGATCTCCGCTTGGGGGCAGTCGGCGAAGTACTCCCAGATCGGCGCTGAGCTTCCTGGGTTGCTGGACGAGCTAGTGGTCGCGGTGCACGCGGCCGGCGACGCTGGTCGGCCGCAACTGTTCGGCCTGCTGGCAGAGGCGTACTCAGGGGCGTCGGCGATCGCGAATGTGCTTGGTTACCTTGACTTGCGCAGCCAGGTGGTGGAGCGGATCAGGTGGGCCTCGGAGCGGTGCGATGATCCGCTGCGGCTGCAACGCGTGCGCTGGCAGCGCACGGCATCACTGATGGCCGTGGGGGCCTATGACCAGGGTCTTAGCCTGATGGCGAACGTTCGCAGCGATCTTGGCGAGGATACGTCGAGTATGAGCGCGTCGGCCTTGTCGGTGTATGGGTCAGCCCATCTGCGCTCAGCGGTGCTGGCCGCGCGTGCTGCGAAGACCGGAGGCTCAGGATACGCGCAGGAAGCATGGGCGCACATCGATGCTGCGCGCTCGGTGGCTGAGCGGATGGGGACTGACAGGAACGACTACGGGCTCGCATTCGGACCGTCGAACGTTTCTCAGCATGAAGTTTCCGTGGCCGTCGAGTTGGACGATGGCGCGGGCGCAGTAAGGCGGGCACGGAGCGTCCGGCTTGGCCGGGACGTGCCCGCAGTCCGGCGCGGGCACCATTACATCGACCTGGCTCGTGGCTATGCGATGACCAGCGATCATGCCGCTAGCATGCGGTGTTTGCAGGAGGCGCGCAGGATCGCGCCGCAGCAAACGCGGCATCATCCGATGGTGCGGGAGACGGTACTGGCGATCGCGGCAGCGCGCAGGGGGCGGGAGGATTTGAGCTTGTTCGCGTCGTGGCTCGGTATTGGCTAGGAGGCTTTCGAGTCGGGAGGCAGGGCGGCGGCGCCGCATCGCTGCGGCCGGTCCCGCGAAGCGTCGCGGTTCGCGGACCCTCCATCGCCGCCCTGCTCCCTGGCCACATGACCCCCGCACATGTGGCCCGGCCAGCGGCAGTGCCCCGTGCGGTCGGCCGCTGCGCCGGTGGCATGTTCATGCCCCGCTGACGGTGATGCTCCGCCTATAGGATGACCAAATCCCGGCAAATACCTGAGAGGCGCCGCATGTCGGCTACCGATGAGCTGCTGGCCAACAACAGGCAGTACGCGCGAAAGTACTCGGCCGAGCCGCCGGGCCGGCCGACCCGGTCGGTGGCGGTCGTGGCCTGCATGGACGCCAGGATGGACGTGTACGCGCTGCTCGGGCTGGCGCCCGGCGAGGCGCACGTGCTCCGCAACGCCGGCGGCGAGGTCACCGAGGACGTGCTGCGGTCGCTCACGATCAGCCAGCACGAGCTCGGCACGACCGAGGTCATCTTGATCCATCACACCAGGTGCGGCATGCAGACCTTCTCGAACAGGGAGTTCAAGCACGAGCTTCAGGCCGAGACCGGGCACAAGCCGCGCTGGGCGACGCTGGCCTTCGCCGACGTGGACGCCGATGTCCGCAAGTCACTCGGGCGAGTGCGTGCCTGCGAGTTCCTCAGGCACACCGACCAGGTGCGAGGTTTCGTCTTCGACGTCTCCGACGGGACGCTGCGCGAGGTGACCTGATCTCGCCCGGCCGCCTGCCAGCAACGACGGCGTGCGGCCGGCCGGCACCCAGAATAGGGGTAACGGTCGCGGCGCGGATTCGGGGTGCACAACGACGCGGCGCAGACATACATTTGCCGTGAGCGTTCGCGGGAAGCAGGTGATCTGCGCATGTCGGGAGCGCAGCCAGCAACGATGGCGACGAGCTGGCTCGGAAGTTCCGAGCACTACCTGGCCGCCATCGTCGAGAACTCGGACGACGCGATCGTGTCGAAGGACCTGGAAGGCCGGATCCTGTCCTGGAACGACGCCGCGACCAGGATGTACGGCTACACCGCCGAGGAGGCGACCGGTCAGCCCATCGAGATCGTCATCCCGCAGGACGCCGAACGGCGCCAGGAGGAACTCGGTATCCGCGAGCGGATCGGCCGGGGTGAGCGCTTCCTGCACTACGAGACGATCCGCCGCCGCAAGGACGGGACTCCGCTTGAGGTATCACTGTCCATCTCGCCCGTGCGGGATGCCTCGGGCCGGATCGTGGCCGCGGCCGGGTTCGCCCGCGATATCTCCGATCGCAAGGTGCTCGACTCGGCGCAGTACCGGGCCGCGATCGTGGAGAACTCCGACGACGCGATCGTATCGATCGACCTGGACGGCAAGATCCTGTCCTGGAACGACGCCGCGACCAGCCTGTACGGCTATGCCGATCATGAGGCGATCGGGCGGCCCATCGCCATCGTCATCCCCGAAGACCCGGAGCGGCGGCAGGAGGAGCTGGACATCCGGGCCCGGATCGGCACCGGCGAGCGGATCCTGCACTACGAGACGATCCGCCGCCGCAAGGAGAACACGAGCATCGAGGTGTCACTGTCCACGGCGATCGTGGAGAACTCCGACGACGCGATCGTGTCCAAGGACCTGGACGGCAAGATCCTGTCCTGGAACGACGCCGCGACCAGGATGTACGGGTTCGCATCGAGCGAGGTTACCGGGCGGCCGATCACGATCGTCATCCCCGAGGATGCCGAGCGGCGGCAGGAGGAACTCAAGATCCGGGCGCGGATCGCACGCGGCGAGCGGATCGAGCACTACGAGACCGAGCGGTGCCGCAAGGACGGCACCCGGTTCGACGTGTCGCTGTCGATCTCGCCGGTGCGCGATGCCTCGGGCCGGATCGTCGCCGCGGCCGGGTTCGCGAGGGACGTGACCGAGCAGCAGCGAACCTTCGAGACCACGCAGCGCCTGGCGGCGATCGTGGAGAACTCCGACGACGCGATCGTGTCCAAGGACCTGGACGGCAAGATCCTGTCCTGGAACGACGCCGCGACCAGGATGTACGGCTATACGCAGGACGAGGCGATGGGCCAGCCCATCGACATCGTCATCCCCGATGACCCGGAGCGGCGCCAGGACGAGCTGCAGATCAGGGCGCGGATCGCGCGCGGCGAGCGGATCGAGCACTACGAGACCATCCGCCGCTGCAAGGACGGCACAGAACTCGAGGTCTCGCTGTCGATCTCGCCCGTGCGCGATGCCTCAGACCGGATCGTGGCCGCGGCCGGGTTCGCCCGTGACATCTCCGAGCGCAGGCTGTTCCAGGCGGCGCAGGACCTGGCCGCGATCGTGGAGAGCTCCGACGACGCGATCGTGTCCATGAGCCTGAACGGCCGGATCCTGTCCTGGAACGACGCCGCCGAGCGGATGTACGGCTACGCGGAGAGCGAGGCGATCGGCCGGCGGATCGAGATCGTGATCCCCGAGGACAAGCGGCAGGAGGACGTCGAGATCCGGGCCAGGATCGCCAGGGGGGAGCGGATCAAGCACTACGAGACGACCCGCTGCCGCAAGGACGGTGCCGAGATAGACGTCTCGCTGTCCATCGCTCCCGTCCGCGACGCGACCGACCGGATCGTGGCGGCCGCGGGCTTCGCCCGTGACATCTCCGAGCAGCGGCGCGCGACCGGCCTGGTCACCGGGTTCGCCGACTTCAGCGCGCACGACTTCAAGACGCCCATGCAGCACATACTCTGGGACAGCCAGTCGGCGCTCGACTCGATCGGCTCTGGCGGTCCCGACCGGGTGCGGGCGCTGCTCGAGCGGATCATCGCCAAGGCGCGGTGGATGCAGAGCCGCACCGAGGGCCTGCAGGTCGCGGCGGGCCTCACGCAGGGCAAGCAAGCGCCGATCGAGAAGGTGTCGTCACAGAAGGCCTTCGACGAGGCACACCGGATGCTGGCCGACGTCGACCAGCTCGTCGAGCGGGCCATGGTCACCAGCGAGCCGCTCCCCAAGGTCGTGTCCAACGAGGTGCTGCTCGGGTTCTTGTTCCAGAACCTGCTGCAGAACGCCTGCAAGTACGGGCGGGTGGGCGTGCCGGTGACGGTGCACATCTCGGCCAGCCGGGTCGATGGCGCCTGGCAGTTCTCGGTCAAGGACAACGGCCGCGGGATCTCGCCCGGCAAGCTCCGCTCGATCTTCGAGCCGTACATCCGCGGCGAGAACGTCGGAGCGGACGAACCCGGATACGGTATCGGATTGCATTTCTGCCGCACAATAGTGGAAAAGTGGCATCGGGGAAGAATATGGGCCGAGTCGGGTCCAGAACCTGGATCGACGTTCAAATTCACAATCCCAGACCAATGGGCAGGAAATGGCTAACGAACTCTCGCGGTCGGTTCTGGTTGTCGAAGACGATCAGATAGATACCGAATACATATCCAAAACGCTCACCGAACTCGACATCCCGTTCGAGGTTGCGGCGCGTTCCTATGAGGCGATCTCGCTGCTGAAGCGGGACGACGCACCCAGCCCCGCCCTGGTGCTGCTGGACTGGAAGATCTCTGGCGGCGGGGCGTCAGTGCTCAGGGCGGTTCGCCAGGACCCGGCCCTGGCCGCCACGCCGGTGGTGATCCTTTCTCGCTCCACGGCTCGCGACGACGTGCGCGCGGCGCTGTCCGGGCATGCGAATGCCTTCGTCGCCAAGGCACCGGAGTTGCGAGACTTCCAGGATCACGTCACCGCGATCTGTGAGTTCTTCCTCAATATCGCGCAACCTCCGCCAATGCCTGATACTGAGTAATGTGCCCTGGCTTCCGCCGGCGCACGACCGCCGGCGGAGGCGTGGGGGCTATGACCACTGTCGCGATTGTGGACGACGACCTGCTGGTCTGCGAGCACATGCAGGAACGGCTTGACCGCAGCGAGGATATGCGGTGCGTCGGCGTCGCTCATGCCCCCGGTGCCGCGCGCGAGCTGGTGAGCAGGACGCGTCCCGACCTCATCGTGCTCGACATCATCCTGGCCGATGTCCGTGACCCGATAGAACTGGCCGAAGACCTGGTCGCCCGCAGCCCGCGATCCCGCATCGTCGTCTGCACGACCTGGTCGGACAACGTCAAGCTCGACCACGAAGTCGAGTTCCGCCAGAAGGTCAGGGCGTCAAACTGCGGGGTCATCAGCTGGGTCAGCAAGGGCCGTGGCATCAACGAGGTCATCGAGGAACTGCGCCGCGCCGCGCGCTGGAACGCTCAGCCGGACGGGCCGAGCCCGCTCGAGCAGGCGCTCGGCGTGTACCTACGGACCACGGCAGCCTCGTTCGTCGAGGGCCCGTTCCGCGAGGTTGACGCGGGACTGACGCCGACCGAGGCGCGGATCGCGACCTTCGTCGCCCGCGGCCTCGAGGCGGACATGACCGTCGAAGATGTAGCCAGGGCGACCCGGATGGTCCTGGGAACCATTCGGGGCCATCTGAAGAGCGTCTATGCCAAATGGCAGGTGCACGGCCAGGCGGCGTTCGTGGCCGAGGCCCGCCGCCGGGGACTGCTGAGCGACGAGGACCCGCTCTAGCCCGCGTGCGGCGGATCGGCGGTTACCTGCAGGTCGGCCGTGTCCCGCCAGCTCTCGCGCGCGGGCGCCGACTGCAGGTCGCGGCCGTTTCTCCTGATCACGTCGAGGGTGACGAGCTGCGCGTAGCGTTCGCCGCGGGTCACCAGGACGTCCTGCGCCCAGCACGATGCCGCCAGCATGTGCCGTGCGGCCTCGAAGTCCTGGGCGCTGACCCCGGAGCGGCACCAGACGCGCACGCGTTCGCCGAACGGCTCGCAGGTCGTGAGCACGATGAACGGCAGCCGCCCGCTTCTGGTGTGGATCCAGGCCTGCGCGCACCCGCTGCGTATCCGGTGCGGAGTGATGAAGCACCACGCGTGCGCGATCGCGATCCGCCGGCTCTCCGGTATGGCGAAGATGCCGATCGCCAGCACGGCCGCCGCGGCGATCGTCCAGATCGGGCCGATCGCCGACGTCGTCGCGAGCACGGCGAACGTCATCGCGACCACGCCGCCGATCTCGTACCGCCACCGCCACGCCAGGACCAGCGGGTTTGGCCTGGCGACGGAGCTGAGCGCGTACTCCAGGCTGGCGCGCGCCTGCCTGGTGCCGCGCGTGCGGTGCTCGCTCATCGTCATCGCCCCACCAGCCCGGGCTGCCTGCCGGCGGTCACCCGGCCGTCGCCCGGGCAACGCCGGCACGGCAGGTCGTCGGCGTCCATGGCGTCGCCGCAGTCCGGGCAGCGGCTCAGCCGGTCGAACCTCGGATCGCGGTAGGTCCGGCCTAGCCCGCCCCGCCTGACTTCGATCGTCCATCCGTTGTGCCTGGCGAACGCGTCGTCCTTCGCGAACGCCGCCTCGCTCGCTACGCGGATCCTCCTGGCCAGGTCGCTTGCCAACACTCTGATCGTCATTGATCTCACCGCCTTGTACTGCCTGCCCTGAACCCCCCAGGGCCGGTATCAGTACTGCACCAGAACGGCGTGGGCCGCGCCTACTCGCGGAAGCGATTTACCTGTACCCCCAGATTTGGGGACATCGCGTCCTAGGGGTCCGCGGCCTCTCCGCCATTCTGCTGCTCGGCGAGGAAACGCTCGAACTGCGCGCCGAGCTCGTCCGCGGTCGGCATGTTCTCGGCCTGCCCGGCCAGCAGGTCCTGGCGGCCCGTGTTGAAGGCGTCGTACTGTTCCTCGAGCGACCGCACGACCTCGGTGACCTCCTCCGAGCTCTCCACCTGCCTGGCGATCTCGGCGTCGGTGAGCTGGGCCGCTTCCCGCAGCGCGTCGGCCGGCAGGTTCAGCCCGGTCACCCGCTCGACCGCGGTCAGCAAGGTGATGGCCGCGGCCGGGTAGGACGCGTGGGCCAGGTAGTGCGGCACGTGCACGGCGAACCCGACCGCCGCCTTGCCCGCCTCGCCGAGCCGGAACTCGATCAGCGCCGAGGCGCTGCCCGGCACCTGGAGCCGGTCGACCAGCGGCTGGTAGCCGTCGATCAGGTCGGGCTGGGTGGCATGCCCGGTGACGCCGAGCGGCCTGGTGTGCGGCACCCCCATCGGGATGCCGTGGAAGCTCACCATGAGCCTCACCTTCAGCCTGGCCGACAGCGCGAGCACCGCGGCGGTGAACGCGTCCCAGTCGCGGTCCGGCTCCAGCCCGTTCAGGAGCAGGAACGGCGTTCCCGCCGCGTCGCTGAGCCGGTGCACGGTGATCTCCGGTGCCTCCACGCTCTCCCAGTGATCCTTGGTGAAGATCATGGCCGGCCGGCGGGACCGGTAGTCGATCAGCGAGTCGACGTCGAACCTGGCCACCTCGGAATGGTCGAGCGTGGAGAGCAGGTGCGTGGTGAGCTGCCGCCCGGCGCCCCCGGCGTCGACGAACCCGTCGAGGTAGTAGAGCATGACCAGATCGGAGCCCAGGTCGGCCGCGTCTGGGCTCACCTGGTACAGGTCTGAAGGATCGCGCGGCACGTCGGCAGCCTCCTCAGCCAATGTTTAGTAACAGTCTTACCAACGTTCCGGCGCGGATCGTCCAGCCGGACGGCAAATCTTGGCTGCCGCCGGCCTAGGGGCTGGCCTGCTCGCCCCGCCGCAGGGCGGCCTTGTACTCCTGCCACCTGGCCAGGACCCGGGGCAGTTCGGCGCCGACAAACTCGAAGTACTGGACCGAATCGGCCATTCTGGTGCCCGCCGGCGTGTCCCGGCCGACCAGGTCGATCCCCTCCCTGAGCACCGCGGTCCATCGTGCCATCAGCCGGTCGCGGCCGGTGACGACCTCGTCCCACACGTTGTCGGGCACCCGGTAGTGGTGGCGGCGCGAGCCTGGCTCGCCCTCCCTGCTGGCCATGCCAACCCCGATAAGGTAACGGACGCCACCGGAGACCGCCGCCGGGCTGGCCTGGAGCCGCTCGGACAACTCGGCCGCCGTGAGCTTGCCCGAGTCGGCGGTCAGCAGGGCCGCGAACACGCGCGCGGGCATCCGCGGTATCCCCGCCTCGACCAGCACGGACGCGAACCGCTCGACGAACCGCCCGACGGCCTGCGGGTCGCGCTGCCCGGCCCGGTGGCCCTGATCCGCGCCCCGGTCCGGCACCGGCCCGGGGCCGCGCTCTGCAGTCACTCGATACCCCTTGTCCCGTGGACGGAGAGTGCCTGGATTCATTACGTTCATAACTTTCAAAGATTTGTGAATTTAGTGTAGTCTACGAATCATGAGTGACGCAATCGACGTGGCCGGGCTCCGCAAGGCCTACGGCAGGGTCGTCGCGCTGGACGGGCTTGACCTGCGGGTCGCCGGCGGCGAGGTGCACGGGTTCCTGGGGCCGAACGGGGCGGGCAAGACGACGACGATCAGGGTCCTGCTCGGCCTGCTGCGGTCCGACGGCGGGTCGGCGCGGCTGCTCGGCGGGGACCCGTGGACCGACGCGACCGACCTGCACCGCAGGCTCGCCTACGTGCCCGGCGACGTCAGCCTGTGGCCGAACTTCACCGGCGGCGAGGTGATCGACCTGCTCGGGCGGCTGCGCGGCGGCCTGGACACCGGCCGGCGGGCCAGCCTGCTCGAGCGCTTCGAGCTCGACCCGACCGTCAAGGCGCGGGCGTACTCGAAGGGGAACCGGCAGAAGGTCGCGCTGGTCGCCGCGCTCGCCTCCGACGTGGAACTGCTGCTGCTCGACGAGCCGACGGCCGGACTGGACCCGCTGATGGAGGCCGCGTTCCGTGTCTGCGTCGAGGACGAGCGCCGGCGGGGGCGCACGGTCCTGCTCTCCAGCCACATCCTGTCGGAGGTGGAGGCGCTCTGCGACCGGGTCACGATCATCAGGGCAGGCCGCGCGGTGGAGACCGGGACGCTGGCCGACCTGCGCCACCTGACCAGGACCTCGGTCTCGGCCGAGCTGGCCGGGCCGCCCGAGGGGCTCAAGGCGCTGCCCGGCGTGCACAACCTGGAGGTCGAGGGCAACCGGGTCCGCTGCGAGGTCGACGCCGGCCATCTCGACGGCCTGCTCAGGTTGCTCAGTTCGGCCGGCGTCCGCAGCCTGGTCAGCCAGCCGCCGACGCTGGAGCAGCTCTTCCTGCGCCACTACGCGCGCGACGCGCATGCCGACACGGAGCGGGACGGGGTGCCGGCGTGAAGACCCTGACCGGCACCGGCGCGCTGACCAGGCTGGGCCTGCGCCGTGACCGGGCCATGCTGATCATCTGGGTCTACGCGCTGACCGCGTTCGTCGCGTCCACCGTCTACGGCATCGGGAAGCTGTACCCGACGGCCGCGGGGCGGGTCGGGTTCGCGGTGACCGTCGGCCACAACCCCACGCTGCTGGCGCTGTACGGACCGCTGTTCGGCAACTCGCTCGGGTCGCTGACGGCGTGGCGGGACGCCGCGTTCGCGGGCGTGGGGACCGGGCTGATGAGCATCTTCCTCGTGGTCAGGCACACCCGGGCCGACGAGGAGACCGGCCGGGCCGAGCTGGTCGGCTCCGGGGTGGTCGGGCGGCACGCCGCGCTGGTCTCCGCGCTGCTCGTCGCGTGCGTCGCGAACGTCGCGGTCGCGGCGCTGGTCGC
>WNGP01003820.1_pt1 | contig 19095 bp, 19 predicted proteins | sample 5407671 | NCBI WGS metagenome assembly WNGP01 (sample SAMN13153381, study PRJNA577476) | soil metagenome | isolation source: 40 cm soil or saprolite under Garry oak tree replicate 2 | place: USA:California | collected 2016-06-15 | reverse complement strand
GCACCAGGTACACGGTGATGGCCAGGGCCACGATGCCCACCAGGATATACTCAAGTGGTGTGTTCATGACATACCCTCCTTTCTTACAGGCGCTCGCAGCCGATAGTAAAGCTGATGAGCACTGCAAACGACACCAGGGTTACAATGACGACAATCAGGTCAAGCATACAGGTCCTCCTCGTTGGATTCTGGGGCCTCTACGTCTAGTGTATCCGCACTGCCATCATGTGAGCCACCAATTCTGCGGCCTGCGGCATCTGCGGCCAGGCGCAGGAGGGCCTCCATGGGAAACGGCTTGGGCAGGTACGCCAGGGGACGAAATTCCGCCAACCGGCCCGGGCTCACCCGTACCGCTGAGAGCACCACCACCGGTAGTTTGTTGCCCTCCACCTCGTGTGGAAGGCATCCCTCGCGCTCAGCAGCACGCAGCACCTCCCAGCCTGTCTGGTCGGGCAGGTTGATGTCCAGCACGATGAGATCAAAGGGAGCGGCATGCAAGTAGGCCAGCGCACTTTGCGCATCTTCCGCGAGGCGGACCTCGTGCCCGCGCACCTGGAGGTTACGCGAGAGCAGGTCGCGTAGCGCCGCATCGTCTTCGACCAGCAATATGCGCGCTCCAGGCATGCACGTTATCTCCTTTCCTTCCCTGGTACAGGATCACCCTCGGGGATGCTCATCCATCTTGATCGCAAACGACCATCCGCTTCCGGCGCCCCTACCAACCTGGCCTCGTCCCGTTGTCCCAAGAACTGGCGCAGCCAGGACAGGAACCGCGCTCCCAGGTGGGGTCGCTCCTTCGGCATTGGCAGGTGCAGGAGTATAAAGGATGCAGATGGCTCGGTAAGCAAGCATTTCAACTCGTGAGAGTGCAACAACACCTCGTGTTTCCTATTGCTCACCAGAACCATGCTGTCGCAGCCCAGATCATGCGAGAGCGTCGCAATACTCCCGAGCGCGTCGCCGGTGAAGACTTCGTGGTATTCTACCAGGACCTGGTATCTGGTGGCCTTCAGCTTGACAGCCTCCAGAAAGTCTTTCGACTGTTGAATGTGCTCAAGACGCGCACCCCGCGACCGTTGAGCCTCGGGCACAAAGATCAGCGATAGCGCCACCAGCGTAACCCCACTATGTTCTGCCAGGCGGATCACGTAATCGATTGCCTGCAAGTTCACCCCGTGCGTGAAAGGGAAGAGCCAACGATGCTCTTTCATCCTATTCTCCTCAGGACGAGACTGGCTGGAGGTTCACTAAACAATGCCTCCTTCCCTCGTCCGTTTTTCAGTGTAAGCCAGGGGAAGTAAATGTGCGCTCCGAAGAAGAAGATGTTCGCTCAAAATATACTCAAGATTTCTGCAGCAGTATTTTCTCAGCATGCTTCATCGTCGTTGAAGCGATAGCCGACGCCTGGAATAGTGAAGATAAAACGAGGGTGCTCTGGAACTGGCTCGATTTTTCTGCGCAACTGAGCCACATATACATGCAGGCTATGGATCCTGGCGTGTGCAAGGGCGCCCCAGACCTTGGAGAGCAACATCTGCCGCGTCAGGATTTTGCCACGATGCGCGATGAAGACCTTGAGCAGGTCGTACTCGGTGGGAGTCAACTGGATATCCTGCCCGTTGACTTGCACACGTCGCGCGGAGAAATCAACGGCGAGAGGACCTATGCGAAAGTGTGGTTCCGTTCCGGCTTGCGTCTTCGCAACGTGACGCAGCGCGACTCGAACGCGGGCCAGCACCTCGTCTATGCCGAACGGTTTCGGGATATAGTCATCCGCTCCCAGGTCGAGCGCCACTACTTTGTCGCGTTCGGCATCTTTCACTGAGAGCACAATAATGGGCATATTCGATTCTGCTCGCACGAGCCGGCACACCTCCAGGCCACTCATTCCAGGCAGCAGTAAATCAAGCAGCAGCAGATCGGGCCGGTGCTCGCTGGTCACCTTGATGGCCTCTTCGCCGCTGCTCGCTGTGAACACAGTATAGCCATGAGCGGTAAGGCTGCGCTTCAAGGCGCGGACAATCTCGATTTCGTCGTCAACCACCAGGATATGAGCACCACTCTTACTCATGCAGGTATCCCTTCCATCCTGCCAATAGGTAAAACCACCGAGAAGACAGCTCCTCCACCTTCCCGATTTTCTGCCCAGATCCGCCCTCCATGTGCCTCGACCAGCCCCTTACTCACTGCCAGGCCCAATCCTGAACCCGTCGGATGTCTAACACCCTGCCTTGAGGGCAGGACCCGGTAGAACTTGTCGAACACACGCTCGAGATCGCCAGGAGGAATGCCGGGACCGCGATCGGCCACGCTGATGATGACTTGCTCGCCTTCGCTATGTACGCTCACATCGATGGGCGACTCGGGTGGTGTATAGCGGACGGCGTTCTCGATGAGATTGGTCAATACCTGGTCCATCTGCGAGTAGTCCAGTTCCACTGATGGCAGGTCGTCGGGTAGATGAGTTCGCACGACGCGTCCCTGCAACAGCGGCTGCAGGCGGTCCAATACTTCATGGATGAGTTCTTTGAGCGGATACCACTCTTTCTCCGGCCGCAGTGCGCCCCCCTCGATGCGCGACATGTCGAGCAAGTTGCCTACCAGGCGGTTGAGCCGGTCAGCTTCGTGTTCAATAGTGAGTGCGAAGCTGCGCCGGGTCTCATCGTCCCACTGCACATCCTCCTGTAGCAAAGAACTCGCGGCAGCTTTAATCGATGAGAGGGGAGTGCGCAGGTCATGCGAGACCGACGACAGCAGAGCCGCACGCAGTTCATCGGTGCGCTGCAGTAGCTCGATGCGCATGTTTTCACGCCGTAAGCGCGCACGCTCAATCACCGATGTTGCCTGGTCAAGGAAGGTCCAGAAAAAGGCCGTCCGTGCGTTAGGATGTTCTCGTTCCTCTTCCAGGCGCTCTTCAGTGGTAAATCGTTGCGTTGCACCCTGGAGCCGCAGGCGCAGCACGCCAACTACCTGCTGACCCGTTTTCAGCGGGATCAGGCGCAAGGAACGACGTGCAACACGTCCCAGTGCCGTGCTCTGTACAATGATGCGAAGCGCGGAACTCGCGGGCCTGCCAGGAGCGTGAGAAGCATCCTCGTGGAGACCTACTGTCTGACCGTGAGTCATCACCCATGCTGCGCTTGCTCTCTCATCGGACGAGAGCTGATCCGGCGGTTGCTGCGTACTTGCCTGCACCGTGAGTTTTCCTCGCGCATCAGGCAGTAGGAGGGCGCAGTCGAGCACACCCCATGAGGAAAACACATCGACCACAGCGTGGGCAATAATGCTCAACTGGCGCTCTATCTCCTCCTCACTGTTGGTCGCGCGCACGAGTTCGTAAAGAATCCGTGCCTCGCGCTCTCGACGGCTCGCCTGTTCGGCACGCTGGCGCAGCGTTACAGCCAGTTGACTGGTCAGTATAGCGGTCACCAGGAAAACGAACAGGGCAATCCATTCCTCAACGCGATTGATAGTAAAGACATACAGTGGAGGTACAAGGAAAAAATCGAAGGAAAATGTTTGGAATGCGTGGATAGAGATCAAACATGTAGATGATGCCTGTGACAAGCATTGCTCCCGCAGATGCCAGGAAAGTATCAAGAAGATAGCGTTGCCAGCGAGGCTTTGCTTTTGTCTCGATCGGCGGCAAATGTTCGACTGAACTCATAGAGACCCATCCTGGCTATATCCTGGGGAATCACTCCTTTTTCACACCTCTAGTGTAGTCCGAAAGAGGTCAAGAGAATCTATGAGATTTGATCGAATACCTCAAAATATGCTCAATGTAGTGAGATCTGTCTATGCTTTGAGTGACTTGATTGGGGGAATGCCCGTGGATGCTGCGAGGAATGCCTCTGCCGCCTCCAGGCGGCAGGGGCTGTCAAATTAGAAACTGGCTACCAATTGCGTCAATTGACGGCAGGTCTTTTGCATCTCCAGGCGAATACGCCCAAGGTTGCCCGCGACATTGCAGGTGACCACCAGTATCAGGTCTCCCATCTCTGCGAGCTGAACCATGCCGGTCTTCGTTTCAATGATTACGTGGCGCATCTCACCGCTATTGATTTGCACCGTGTAGTTGTTAATGGAGCCGATGACCGCTGCCGACATCGCCCCCAACACCTCCTCGTCATCGCTATGCAGTGTCCCCGCAACGATCAAACCATCCTTCCCCACGAGTACTGCACCAATGACTTCATCAAGATCGGTCAAACGTTGTAGAATAGTTTCCACCTTCGACTCCTTTACCTTTATCGGCCAGGACCCTAGCCGATCTGGCCTTTCGCCTTTTTGGTCATAGTGAGAGCCTTATTATAGGCTTCCATTGCCTGTAAGTACTCTCCCTTGCGCATATAGGCATCACCCAGTACGCGGTAGCCCGCTGAATACTTCGGTGCCAGCTTGAGCAGCGCGCGTACGTTGCTGATAACCTCGTCAAGCAGATCAGGGGTGCTGCGTATGATCGCGCGGTACTCTTGCATAGCCTCGTCGTAATCGCCAACCAGTTGATAGTGATAGCCTCTGAGCAAAAGGTCTCGCTGGCTGCTATAGCCCTCCGCCAGTGCTTCCCCTGCATATCCTTTCCCCATCAATGCTGTCTGGTCTTGCTGTATGGGCGGCCGCGGCTGCATCGATTGCAGCCGCACTGCTGGGCGCTTCATTGTTGTCTCTAGTTCGCTGTCGAGCAAGGTGTCTGCGAGATTAGGCGGCACCATGTAAGACTGCGATGAAACACCGGTATTTGAACCCGCTGCTTGGACGGGAACCGGGCCAGGTGTCGCAGCCCATAGTGGCTGGCCTGGCTGGGCAGCAGGCTCAGTAATTGGTGGAACCGGTGGAGTGATATCACCAGGTTCAGTGAGTTGTGCAGGTGGCGAGCTCTCCGGCTTCCCTAGCTGGGCCAGCGCCGATGAAAGCGTAGGTTCCTGCATGCCGTGAGCGATTGCCGAGAGGGCGCCTGGCTCTAACTCTACAAACCCCTGTGCGTGTAAATTTTGTTGTATGTCCTCCAACATTGTAATCGCGCGCTGTTCCACTATGGGAAGCGGTTGCTCAGTCCATGTAGGAGTGGTCTGCTCGATAGGTTGCTCAACTGCCTGCTCCATCCAGGTCGAATGCGTTTCCTGAGCAGCAGGTGCAGCCAGTTGATCTAACCACGCGGGAAGCGCCTGCTGGCCAGGCTGTTCGGCCATCTGCTCCATCCGGGGTGCAACTGTCTCCCGGGAATGTGATGCAGCCAGTTGATCTAACCACGTAGGAGATGCCTGCTGGGTAGGTTGCTCTGCCACCTGCTCTCCTGCTTGATTGTTCCACTGCGAAGCTTCCTGCTCCTCCTGCCGCAGTTCGGCTGTTGGCTCCATTGGCTGTGGCGAAGGTTCGCTGTCCATGGTTGTAGCGCCAAGTGATTTCAGCCATTCTGGCCAACCCATGTCGTCGCTATCTTCTGCTGCAAGGTTAGGAGGAGGAAGAGGAGAAAGCCTTTCGACCCGTGTCACAGGCACATCGCGCGCCGGCCCTATTGCTGGTTGGAGTTGTGCAGGTGGGATGGCTGTAGGCGGCTCTTGCTCAATTACTGGATTTGTTGCCTCGGATAGCACCGCGGCGCCCGGCTCGTGTTGTTCCCGTTGCGTGAGCATCTCCAGCCACGCTGGTGGCGTAGGACGGTCTACTTCTCTGAACTCGGTTCCGCCTGAGCTAGTGCGGTCTATATCGCTGCTTGACCAGGCGGTGTAGTCCGGCGACGTTAGCGTGGGTTGATAGTTTTCATGCGCCTCAACATTGGTGTCTAAACTGCTCCAGCCGAAGAGCGGATCCGTGGAAGCTGCTGTGGTTGGTGCGCTGTTTGCCGCCGTAGCAGTTGGTTCTAGTGTAGGCGTCGCGGTCATCGCAGGTATTGGCGAAGCATTGGTGATGCCGGGAAGAGCAACGGGGCTTTTTTTCAATAGCGCCAGAAATGGATCGTTGGGCTCACGTGCCATGAGGTCGCCAAAGAGGTCGTGTGCCATGACCAGCTCGGGATCGAGTGCCTCGACCTTCTTGATCAGCTCCCTGGCGTGTTCTAGGTTACGTGGGGCGGTGGTGTGAGCGAGTAAGAGCAGAGCTTTCAAACAGGAAGGATTCTCGTCGAGTACCTGTTTTGCCAACTGCTCGACTCGATCAAACTGTTCTTCACGCCAATATGTCTCGAGTAGCCCGGTACGAGCATCGAGGCGCTCGGGAGTAGCTGCCAGCACGACCTCCCACTCCTGGATGGCTTGCATAAGCAGATCACCACGCATATAGAGGCGCGCCAGGCCTGCTCGTGAGAACATGAAATCTGGCTGTCCCACCTTCGCGCTTAGTGAATTAAACTCCTGCCGGATCTGGCTGTTGCCACGGCTGAGTTCGTATGCCTGTTGATAGCAATCCAGCGCAGTATCGAAATCCGACGCATGCTCGCTAATCAAAGCACGATCACAGTAGGCGACCACGTTTTCTGGATCGCATCATCGATGCGACCAGAACTGAGAGCATCCTCGGTCTGCTGCAAGTAGTCACGAAGCATTATTTGTGCCATAGAACCTGGCCTCCTCTCCTCATTTACACATCAATGAGCAACTTCCCAAAACACTCTGCCCGCTGTGCATCATATGGCCCGATGATGGCCAGATGACGCCACTCGGGAGCAAAGCAAGTCTGTGCAACCCGCTGGATATCTTGTGGGGTGATGGCGTCAACCCGCGCGATCATCTCATCAATATCCAAAACACTATTACGTAGGCTCTCCTGGCCGCCCAACCAGGAAGCTACTTGTTGCGTTCCTTCCAATCCCAGAACCATACTGCCCCGTACGTAGGCCTTGATCCGGCCAAGCTCATCTTCTGGTACTGCTGTCTCATACAGTCTTGTGAGCTCACCAGCGATAGCTCGTATGGCTGGTTCTGTTTGTAAAGGGTCTACTCCTGCGCTCACTACCAGATTGCCGGTTTCAAAGTAACTATTAAAATAACTACCAATATCATAGGCCAATCCCTGTTCTTCCCGGATTGCTTGAAAGAGACGTGAGCTCATCCCATCCCCTAGCATGGCATTGAGCAGCACAAACGTGTAGTAATCAGGCGAGGAATGGGCGATGCCGAGCGTCCCTAAACAAATATTGGCTTGCTCTGTCTCTTTAGTAACCAGTACTACAGGTGGTGTATCGTGTGGTGGCAGGCTTTTGCTCCAGGGCGTATGCTCGCGTGCCTCCCAATCGCTGAAAAGACTTTCGGTTGTGTCGAGGACCTGTGCATGGTCGATGTTGCCGGCTACACTAATGACAAGCGAGTTAGGTCGATAGTACTCATCCAGGTAGCTGAGCATTTGCTGGCGCTGCAATTGTGCGACGGTTTCCTCAAACCCCGCGTCATCACGTCCCAGGGGCAATCCAGGCCACATCGCTTGATCGAGCAACAACCCCACCCATTCCTGCGGGTCATCACGCGTGGAACTGAGCTCTTCAAGAATGACATTGCGCTCTTTTTCGATCTCGGTGGCGTCGAACAGCGAATATCGTAGCATATCGGCCAGGACATTCATCACGATGGGGAGATGTTCGCCAGGTACGCGCGCAGTATAACTGGTGAGTTCTTTGCCCGTACTCCCATTAAAAACGCCACCAACCCCTTCAATCGTCTCCGAGATCAGCCGGGCGGTAGGATAGCGCTGTGAGCCCTTAAACAACATATGCTCGATAAAGTGCGAAATACCCGCGACAGCATCACGTTCGTAGCGTGAGCCAACGGTAAAAAAGAAGGCGATACTGGCAGAACGCATACCCGGCATTTGCGCGGTCAATAGCCGCAGTCCGTTCCCCAGCGTCGTTCGCTCATAATTCATCCGAATCGATACTTCCTCGGTCAACAGACAGCGTTAGGCAGAATACGCCTGAAATCGCTACCCTTTTACCTAATAAGGGATTGCTTTATCCCGCAGTATTATAGACGGTTTCAGCGTGTATCGCAACAAAAGAGTGGGAGAAAGAAGGGGGAGGTAGCCATTTTGGATAGTGAGGACAGGCTCCAGATAGATATATTTAAGTACGTGCTTCACAGGCAGGGGGGACGAAGCCCCAGATCCGTCCCTCTTGGCCCGCATAAACATTTAGAGCAGCCCGATATCTTTGGCTATCTCACCCAGTCCGCCCAGGGGATTCCCATCATCGTCATATCCACCTTGGTATTGCTGATGCCGGTGATGACCTTCCACTTCGTGTAACAGGAACTCGCCGCCCAGGACCGCTGCCGCGCCCCCCAGGGCCCCAATCGCCATATTACCGCCACTGCCCTGCAAAAATCCGCCTAAGCCGCCCTGTTGACCTTGTACTGGTATATTAGCGGGAGTAGGAACGACACCTGCAAGGCTTGTATGACAGCTGGGGCAATTAGCAGTTCCCATTGGAGCCATAGCCATACAGACGGGGCAGCGCAGCACCATGGGCTGCTGTCCGAGCATAGGCTGTTGTTGATAGCCCATCTGTCCATACTGTGGTTGGCCGTAGGCCTGCTGTTGTGGATACTGTGGTTGACTATAGGGTTGCTGTTGTGGATACTGTGACTGCTGGCCATACTGCGCTTGACTGTACTGCTGCGGCTGCTGCGTATAAGGCGCTTGCTGGGGGTATGCCGTATATGGTGTCTGGCTGGCCTGAGCCTGCACTGGCGGTGTGGCCGTTGCCGTAAGCGAGGTGCCACATCCAGCGCAGAAATTCGTGCCGGGCGCATTCTGGTGCCCGCAATTGGTGCAAAAGCTGGGTGCTGGTGTCGCTGCCGCAGCCGTTGCCGGTACTCGCGTGCTCTGTCCGCAATTTGTACAGAATGCGCTGTCCGCGGGAACCTCTGTCCGGCAAGCTGGGCAGGGGTGAGTTAATGGCTGTGAAGGAGTAGCAGTAGCCGCTACGGCTGCGGCGCTTAACGATGAACCACAGTGCATACAGAACGCCGCTCCTGGTTTCACTTCTCCATTACAACGAGGACAGGTACTCGATGAAGCGGGTTGTGCGGTAGCAACCGAGGTGGCCACTGGTCGCACAGGTGTTCCGCATTCCGGGCAGAAATTTTTGCCAGTGACGTCAACGCCGCAGGATGTACAGGCTGCCATTTTAAGATATCCTCCTTGTATCTATAAAAACACTGCTCTCATGCATTTGAGAGCAGTGTAACATAGATTGCCCGCTTCGTCGAGATGTGCCTGGCTCTTACACACATTCCTTAAGCGCTGCTTTGTTACTGATAGTGCGAAGTTTCATCAAGGCTACCACTTCAAGCTGGCGCACGCGTTCACGTGATATGCCCAATTCCTTACCCACTTCGAGCAGTGTCCGGCTGTGGCCATCACCAATACCGTAGCGGAGTGTAATCACTGAGCGTTCGCGTGGAGTAAGCAAAGCCAGTGCTCGATGAAGTTCCTCACCAAGCAGATGTTGTGAAGCGGTTTCAGCAGGCGCCAGCGCCCCGCTATCTTCTAAGGTGTCCGCCAGCGAATAACGCGCCTCATCGTCTACGGGGGCATCGAGGGAAACGGGCTGTTCGATAACGCCCAGTAGATCAACTACCTCGTTCACATCCAGGTTGCATGCCTCTGCGATCTGCTCTGGCAGCGGCTCAAGGCCATTCTCCTGCGATAGTTGGGCCGCGACACGCCGCACCTTGCGCAAACGCGTAGCTACGTGCTCAGGTAGGTGTATTAATCTAGACTGCTCACCGGCCGCGCGGCTAACCGCCTGGCGAATCCACCAGGTAGCGTAGGTGCCGAAGTGACAGCCCCGATTGTAGTCAAACTTCTCGGCCGCGCGCATCAATCCCAGGTTGCCCTCTTGGATAAGGTCGATCAGGGGTACTCCGGTACTGGTATAGCGTCGCGCAATAGCAATGACCAGGCGCAGATTCGATTCGATGAGCTTGCTACGTGCCAACTCGTCTCCGCTGGCAGACCGGCGTGCCAGGTCGATTTCCTCCGCGTGCGTCAGCAGACCAAATCTACGGATATCCCGCAAATAACTCTGAAAAGCATCTTCAGTGCCTGTTGCTGGACGAGTTGCTACTGTTCGCGTGTGCTGTATGTGGCTCGTACCTTCATCCAATTCATCTGTGCCGTTACTCCCATCCAATTCATCTGGCTCGTTGAGTAACGCATTAGCATTATCGTTCAGCGGCAACTCTGCTTCAACCAGTGGTTCTGTGATCCTCTCTGGCGGAGCCTTGTCCAGCAACATCTCTATGTCTACATCCAGTTCATAACTGGATGCGATGGTGGTAGGAAATACTGCTCTTTCAGGAGTATATATGTCGAGCAATCTCCTACGTACTTCACTGACAGGATCAGAAATTGCCATAATCCCACACTCCCTTCGGGGGAACTACCGACAAAACCAGCTGTCGGACTGCGTGTGGCCTGGTGGTCATCACTTTTAAGTTGAATAGCGCACCCGCGCTATTCGTATATCTACCTACTCTTTCATCTTAATTGTAGAAGAATAGGCTCCGTCGCAACATCGGGTAAGTACCCTAAATAGGCTCAGGTCCTGACCGTATTTTCACTTTTGAGCATTTGTAATGCCAATCAAGAAGCCTGGCGGAACATCTTTTAGCGTACCTACACATAATACGGTTAGCGCGAGTCAAATGTTACGCTTTCTCGCATGCCACATACTACTGAATATATATACGTGTATATATTACACGTTATCGGGCAAACTCATTTACTTCCACAGGAGATAGGTCGGAGGATGGATTACGCTTTATCGGGATTTGTCTCGTCGAAAGGATCATGTATGCCGTGTCCGCGATCATACATCAATTGCGTAGGGTCGCCCAGGTGGTCCCGGTAATCGGGTCGTTTCTCCCATTCTAACTGCCTGGCCTCGTCTGCGCTCATAAGCAAGTGCACGCGCCCATCTTCGACAGTGGCAATGGCGCTATAGGGGATGTAACGATCTTTAGGGAAGAAGATACCCTTGTGTACCAGGAAGGAATCTTCGTAGACTTCAGCTACATGCCCCAGGTTTTGCTGGTCGGAAGCGTAGACAGGCATGTGTGGATGTAGATCGCTCTGGTTCCAGTTTGGCATCTTTAGGAATCTCGCTTTCTCTGCTTCTGGCTGCTCATATTCAGCAATACGGCCGGTGCTTCTGAATAGTTTCATTTAGTTCATTTGAGCGATCAACTGGCGAATTTCCCGAATCTGCCGCTTTACCTTGCTGGTATCGCTGGCGCGAGGCGCCAGTTCCACGTAGATCACCAGGTCCCGTAAGGCGCGTGCGTACTGTTTGAGTTGCAGGTGGATTGCGCCACGATCCCGTCGCTCGATGGGAGAGTCAGGCATAAGCAGGAGGATGCGGTCACAGGTAGAGAGTGCTCGTATATAATCGCCCTTACGAAAATAGATGTGTTTGAGGTTGCTAAGCAGGCGTACCAGCAGTTGTTTATGACTTACTGGCTCCAACCAGAGTGGATCAAAGCTGATCTTTCCTTTCAAGACGCGCGTAACTCGCTCACGACATTCCTGCTCGCTGAGCAGGCGCCCCCCTTCAAAGGGGTCAATATAGATTACTTCCCCTGGCAAATTACACCGCACCACAAATTGCCAGGGCAGCCCGATACCATCGATCTGCATGCCTACACGCCTGCCGACTTCCATGTAGAGTAGTGAGAGGCTGATTGGTATGCCTGTGCGCCGCTCTAAGACATCGTTGAGAAAACTGTTGCGCGGGTTGTAGTAATCTTCGGCATTACCATGAAAGTGTTCTTGATCGAACAGGACACGATTTATGGCTTCAAGTACCTCCTCTTGAGGGGGCTGGTGAGATGTATCAGCACCGGAGAGACCAAGAGCTCCCCGTACCTGTTGTGCCAGGTAGTCGAGTTTTTCCATATAGTACGCGATGTTGAGATCTAGATACTCCTCTTTGGCGATAAGTAATGCTGCCCGTGCCAGGTCGATGGCTGCATCTTCCCCCGCGATCAATGCCTCAAATGCTTTGCGTACTCCTTGTTGTGGTATGTCACCAGTGAAATCTTCTGGCATGACCACTCTATTTTCTGAACTACCACCAGGCAGCAAAATTGCTAGTAAGTCCTGGCTTCTTCCCCTTGCTATTGTACCTTAATAATGAGCCATCAAGCTAGTAAAGATTGACTCTTCTCGCTACTGCGGGATAGAATTCGGTAGAACTTCTACTCGCCATGGCCTATTTTTGTGATCGAGAGGAACCCGATGACGAACTCTACCTATAACGAATTAAGAGAACAATTGCTGCAGGCAGCGCGCATGCTGTTTCAGGCAGGTGTCATGTCACATAGTGGGCATGGCAATATGAGTGTGAGATTGCCAGAGGCAGAGCACATGCTCCTCACCTCGACAGGCAACATTGTCCAGTTATCACACGACCAATTGGCTATCGTCACGTTTGATGGTGAGGTAGTAGATGGTGCGCTTGATCCGACCACCCGCGAGATCGTCGCGATGCACTCCGGCGTATATCGTGCACGGGCAGACGTTGACTCTGTCATTCACACGCACTCACCACATGTTACCAGTTTCGCGCTTGCCCATAAGCCATTGCCCTGTGTTTACGAAGCCTTCCTGCGTTTTGGCATCACAGAGGACATTCCTGTAGCGGAATGGGCGCCGCGCGGGTCGCCAGAGTCAGTAAGCAATATCGTACGACAGCTTCAGCTTCACCCGGCGGTTCCCGCGGTCCTGCTGGCTAACCATGGTCTGCTGGCCTTTAGCCGCGAACCACGCTCTACTGCACATCTCATCATCATTATGGAAGAGGCGGCCGAGCTGACGCTCGCTGCACGCGCACTCGGCGGAGAGCAAGGCTTCCCTCCAGGTGCGCTTGAGCAGGAACGCAGGCATATGCAGCAGTTTGGCTCGATGCGCTAGGGATACCTGGGATAGTACGAATGTTTTGCTCTCGAGCAACAGGCATGAGCGCCATCAACAGTCTAAAAGCCTGAATACAGATGTATCCCATCAGATAAGTCACCCGTGTCAGTGAGTGGGAGAAACTCTCATTATTTGATGTTGACCTGCATACAACTCTTGCAAGGAGTTACCTCTACCGGGAGATTATGAATACGGCTAAGTCGAAGTATATGACAACTACATTGAAAAAGACTAACGCGAATTGCCATTCGGAGAAAGTGCTCGGACAAAGTGCGTCTGAGCATTTCGTCCTGTTCTGTGAGACTAACGCGTTCCTCGTGAACCTGGTGAGCGAATTCATCGGTGCCGGCTTGAGGGCGGGGGATGCCTGCATTGTGCTAGCCACCGGGCCGCACAGAGAAAGCCTCGAGGAGCGATTGAAGGGGGACGGGCTGGAAGTCGCTGCCGCCCGCGTGCGAGGCCGGTACGTCTCCATCGACGCGGCTGCTATTCTGTCGAAGTTCATGGTCGATGGGTCGCCGGACCCGGGGCGCTTCGCCGAGGTCTTTGGGAGCATGATCGCGCAAGCGACGAAGGACCAGCGCCATGTGCGAATCTTTGGGGAAATGGTCGCGCTCCTTTGGGCAGACGGGAACCGGGAGGCGGCGATCCGCCTGGAAGAACTCTGGAACGACCTGGGCAAGACCTATTCCTTCTCCCTCTTCTGTGCCTATCCGATGCATGGCTTTGGCACAGAAGCGTACGAAGGTGAGTTCACCGAGATTTGCAAGCAGCACTCCCAGGTCATCCCCACCGAGAGCTATACTGCGCTGGCCAGCCCAGATGAACGCCTGCGTGCCATTGCGCTGTTGCAACAGAAGGCAAACTCGCTCGAAGTCGAGATGGCGGAACGGCAGGCAGCGGAGGAGCGACTGCGGGTTTCTGAAACCCGCTACCGCCGTCTCTTTGAAGCTTCCAAAGACGGGATACTGATGGTCGATCCTCGCACAGGAACCATTATCGATGCTAATCCCGCTGTGATGGAGTTACTGGGCTGCACGTACGAGCAACTGCTTACAAAGGAGCTCTGGCAAATCGGCCTGTTTGAGGACCGGGAGGCCAACCTGGATGCCCTGCGGGAATTGCAGGAGAAACAGTTTCTCCGTTACGAAACTGTGCCGCTTCACACCAGAGATGGGCAGCGTCAGGAAGTGGAGTTTGTGAGCACCCTCTACCAGGCAAATGGATACAAAGTCATCCAATGTAACATACGTGACATCACTGAACGCAAGCGCGCAGAAGAGGCTCTTCTTCACCTGGCCTCCATTGTAGAGTCTTCTGATGACGCCATCATTGGCAAGAATCTGGAGGGCATCGTCACCGCCTGGAATGCGGCAGCCGAGCGCATGTATGGCTATAGCGCTCAGGAAATGGTGGGCCAGCCGGTCACCCTGCTCTTTGCACCAGATCAACAAGATGAATTCACGCAGATCATGACGCGCATTCGCCGGGGAGAACGCGTTGACCACTACGAGACGCTGCGTGTGAGGAAGAACGGCACCCGCCTGACCGTCTCCGTCACTGTTTCCCCGATCAAGAATAGCACAGGCACCATTATTGGGGCTTCTGCTATCGCCCGGGATATCACCGAGCAAAAGCGGTTAGAGGCCAAATTCCGGCATCTGTTTGACTCCAACCTCGTTGGAGTGTTCATCTCGGATTTTGCTGGCACCTTTCTAGATGCCAATGATGCCTTTCTCGATTTACTCGGTTACACCCGAGCAGAATTGCGCGCGGGAACCATGCAGCGTGATGCCCTCACCCCTCCTGAATTTCACTACCTCAGTCAAAACGCGTTGAAAGCGCTGCAAGAAACAGGTGTATCGGACACGTATGAAAAAGAGTACCTGCATAAAAGTGGCAAACGCATACCCGTGCTGGTTGCCGTGACGCGCATCGAGCACACTGATAGCTGCATTGGCTTTGTCTTAGACATCAGCGAGCGCAAAGCACTGGACCGGCGCAAAGATGAGTTTATCAGTATGGCGAGCCACGAACTCAAAACGCCTGTCACCAGTCTCAAAGGCTTCGCGCAACTACTCAAAAGAAGGCTAAAAAAGCAAGGGATGCACCAGGAGGAGGACTTTCTTGCCAGGATGGAAGGGCAAATTGATCGGCTCACCAGGCTGGTCAACGATTTATTGGATGTATCCAAAATGCAGGCAGGGAAACTAGACTATGCCCAGGAAGTCATTGATCTGGACGCCTTGATCCGCGAGCTGGTAGAGATGGTCCAACAGACGAACGTGACACATACCATAGTGTTGCAAGGAGCAACACACCACCAGGTGATCGGCGATCGGGACAGGCTGGGGCAGGTCTTCATCAACCTGTTGAGCAATGCGATCAAATATTCCCCTCATGCAGAACAAGTGGAGGTGTCTCTGGCCTCATCGGTCGATGAGGTGTGCGTGAGTGTGCGCGATTTTGGTATCGGCATCTCCAAAGAAGATCAAAGCAAGATTTTTGATCGTTTCTATCGTGTCTATGATGTGCACGAGAAAAAGGTTCCAGGCTTAGGCATGGGGTTATACATCGTCCAGGAGATTATCAAACAGCATGGCGGAGAGATCACGGTGACCAGTGAAGTGGGCCAGGGAACAACCTTCACGATTTCGCTTCCTCTCATCAACGAACAAGGGTAAAAGAGCCTGGGAGCATCAAGCCCCCAGGCTCCTGGTTTACTTCCTGGAGAGGACAACAGAACCTGCTCGTCCGATGGACAGAGGGATTAAATCCACTCATGCCCCTTATCACAGTGGTGAAGACCTGCATGCCCCGCAGTAAATTCGCAGGGCTGCTGGCAAGTGGGACACTTAGCAGAGCAACTCTCAGCAACGAACACATCCCGAACAACGTTGTCGGTGTCCTTGTCTTCCTCAACGAGGTGACTGAGAATGATGCTGTTTTCTTCGTTTGACATCGCATAGCCTCCTTTTAGTATGCAACTTCCTTGTTAGCGTACATATTTATCCGCAGTACCAGCTGCTGGATGCGTGAACATGTACGCCACTAATTGCTCAGTAGTGCATGTATTCTATAGAATACAGTACTGAGAAAACGTGAAAAATGCAATAGCCTCCCGAAACAGCTTAACACAAGTCAGCAATCGACCGCTAGACGAGAGCAAAGTTCGTCTACGAAGCATTTAGCCTGATCTACCCCGTCGATTTGTAGCAGATGCAGCGCTGACCCTTTGACATAGGTATGGGTGCGCATATTTATCAAAAACGTATGCCCGGTGGTATCGGAGCAGAGCAAATACCCTCGATAGGTCTCTACCAGTCGGTGCCGGTAGGCGATGTGCGCCTTGGTCTGAAGCTCGCCATCGACAAACCAGATCTCCATCATTGCAGAGAGGTCATCGGCGACCTCAGCAACGAGCTGGCACTGATCCAGATCAAATCTGCGCCTGCTCCATCCAAAGTACACCTGGCACTTGAACAGGATGGCTTGCAGTCCTGCCCTCCAGGAACGCTCTCTCCCCTCCGATAGCACACCTGGCATCTCTTTTCCCTCTTATGAATGGCCCTGTTTTCTCTGTGCCCGCATGCTCGTTGGACCCTCGCTGCTGCCTCATCACCCTTTTCAAACAGCGGTAAAAAAATCAGAACCTGATCTATCCTCCTGGCACAGCTAGCTACACAACTTCCTCGCAGGTACTAGTATGAGCATAAAGCATCATGAAAGCGTCATAGGTATCGTCATGAACAGGTAGGGAAGTATATCGTATCTGATCCTGTGTGGGTACTTGAGGGGGTACCTCTCCTGACACGCTCTGGTGGCAGAAAAATGCGTGTACAGGAGAGGATGACAGGCTGTGCCGCCTGTGTCTTCTACGTGTGAAGCTCTTGCTTCACTTTGGCAAGGGCATTACGGTGTTCCTTGCCTCTGCAATAGTACTTCAACAGAGGTAGACTAATCTCTGCTTACTTCGATGGTGGCCATTGATAAGCATTCAGGATGGCACCGCTGTTCTCAGAGTGCTTGCTCTTGTGAGATGGCGGCTGCCCAAGCTTTGGCCATTGATAGGCGCTCAATATATTGAGCTTGCTCTGGTTGACCGTCCTCCAGTTGGCCTGCAAGATGCCGCCGGTATCACTGGAGTCCGGATTCCACGCCCAGTAGGTATAGCTCATGTTGTTCAATTTCAGAAATGCTATCAGGGTGCGTTGCCAAACGCCCTCAGCATCATTACCCATTGAACTCCCCCCGAACTCTCCCATGAACACCGGGGCAATCCCCATCTTTTGCAGATAGGCCCAATGCTGCTGCCAGACGCCGGGAAGGGTATGTGCGAGGTCAGCGGGTTTAGGAACCTGGAGCCACTGCTGCAAGTAGACCTCCGGGCCGTAGTCATGGGCCGAATACACCAGCTTCTCCGGGCGCGAGAGCTGCACGGGGAACTGCTTTGCCCCTTTCAGATTCCCGCCCCACCAGTAGAAGTCGCCGTGATACTGCTCGATCCCCTCGACAATAATCAGCCAATCCGGGTTGACCGCCAGGATAGCGTTGCCCGCCTGCTGGGCAGCCAGGCGCCAATCGGTGCTGGGGTTGCCATCCCCCCAGGTGACCGGACCGTGCGGCTCGTTGGCCAGGTCTGCCCCGATGATGGTCTCATTGCCTCTATAGCGTTTGGCCAGCATGACCCAGTCATCGATCCAGCGCGTCTGGGGCACCTGGTCGGTGTACCACAATTGGGGCCGCAGGTCGGCTGTGGGATCATGACGGTCCAGGATGACCTTCAAGCCGATCTTCCCCGCGTCCTGAATTATCCGGTCCATCAGTGCTAATCCCATCAGGCCTTTCAGGTCAGGATTTAGTCGGTAGTTGATCCCCCGGGGTTTACTCGCAGGGTCAAAGAGCTGATTGGTGAAAGGTAGGCGAATGGTATTGAAGCCTGTCTGTGTCATCTGGTTCAACATGTCTTGCAAGTTGCGTACCCCCAGCCCATGAGGAACGAAAGTACTGGTCTCAAACCCAAACCAGTTGACACCTGTGAGAACTACCTGGCAGCCCGATGCATCTACCAACTCGCCATGAGAGGTCCTGAGGAACCCCACTCGATGATCGGGTTGGCATCGCCCCGAGCCTTGCACCGAATAAGAAATAGTAGTAGGGGTACAGGCAGATAAGATCACCATTCCCGTAATAATTATACCGATGGGCAGCATGCCTTTGCCCCGAAAACCTGCTAAGCAGGTAAAAATCATATTACTCTTCCTTTCTACTATTATCCGGTAAAAGGATAAAACATGACGTATTGCACGTCACCAATTTACACAACTGTCATGATTATAAACATTATTACCCCTAGCTTGCCTGGAAAACGTCTCATAGTCTTGAGGCGAACATCTCAAGGCTGTGAGAATATGCCCTTTGACATGAATCGAGTGAATATCAATAGCGAATGAGTGTGGCTTTGTTCTGCGGTGCAAACGTGAATGGCGCAGGCGTGATGTACTTCTCTTCCATTTCATGACGCTATTCATAACGCTTTCATGACGCTTCCTGTTCATACTAGCAGCAAACTGGAATTGTGGGGAGAGAATCACGAGAAAGGTTGAAGCATGTCACAAAGCAGTTCCCAGTACCGTTTCCAATCCATTATTTGGCATATGCTGCGCTCTCCGGTCATATGGCTGGGCGTGCTGGTCGTCCTGGTGGCGCCCGCCTACATTATAGGAACCAGATGGGCTGCTCGGGCTACCACCCCGGCTCCTGCCGACCTGTTCATGCAATCTGTGGTTAAGCGCGATGGCAAGCTAGGCTGGCACCAGCTCTGCCCGGCCCTGCAGGCCCAGGAACCCCTTCCTGCCCTCGCCAGCCAGGTCGAGCAGCAGCGCCTCGCCGAGTCTGGACAGGGCCTGACGCTCACAGTAGACTATATCGGTGCCGACCCCCGACCGCAGGGAGGCCAGATCCGCCTGTACGTGGTCACGGCACACCGGCCTCATGGTTGGGTCCAGCAGCGGACGTACAGCGTGTATACGCAGGCCAGCGGCTGTGTCGAGAATGTCACTAACTCCTAGCTTATATTGAAGTTTCACACTCAAAACCGGTCATACCCGCCAGTCACCGCTGCCCTCCCTTGTCATCCTGAGCCCTTCGCTTCGCTCAAGGGTAAACTCCGCGAAGGATCTCCGC
>WNGP01008118.1_pt1 | contig 19098 bp, 16 predicted proteins | sample 5407671 | NCBI WGS metagenome assembly WNGP01 (sample SAMN13153381, study PRJNA577476) | soil metagenome | isolation source: 40 cm soil or saprolite under Garry oak tree replicate 2 | place: USA:California | collected 2016-06-15 | reverse complement strand
AGGGCGGCGGCGCGCGTCGGATCGTAGCGTCGCCGATCCGTCACGTGCAGCCGGATGGCGCGCACCTCGACGCCGTCGTATTTCCCGTCGGTCGGGCCACGCGGGGTGAACGCCACGCCCGAGAGCTCCACCCCATTCAAGCCCTCCTGGGCCCACCGTCCGCCACCCCGCAGCCGCGGCAACACGGCACCGGTGTCGAGCCACGGCGCGCCGATTACCTGAAACGCGAACGCGGTGCCGCGCCCGACCGAGAGATTGGTGCCCTCGAACAAGCAGGTCCCTGGATAGTGGAGTGCGCTCTCCAGGTCCGGCATGTTAGGCGACGGCCGAACCCACGGCAGCCCTGTGTCATCGTAGAACATCCCGCGGCGCCACCCCAGCGCCGGAACGACGGTGAGGCGCTCGTGAATGCCGAGCACGTCATTGGCGAACCGCGCCAGCTCGCCCATCGTCATGCCGTGGCGCATCGGCACGGCGAGGAAGTCGGCGACACGTTCCAGCGGGCGAGCGGCGGCGGGCACGTTCCCCTGTGACGCGACACCGCCGATCGGGTTCGGGCGGTCGAGCACGACGACGGGCTTGCCGCGGCGCGCCGCCTCCTGCATGAGCAGCACGGCCGTCGCAGGGTAGCTGTAATAGCGGGCGCCGACGTCCTGCAAGTCCACGAGCACGACGTCCGCCGTATCGAGCGCCCCGATCCCCGACAGCGGCGTCCCACCGTAGAGGCTGTAGATTGGTAGACCGGAGGCGGAGTCAACGGCATCGGGGAGCCCGGGGCGATCTTCGGTGCCGCGCAGCCCATGCTCCGGACTCAGGATCACCACCAGGCGGACGCCCGGCGTGCCGCGCAACAGGTCGATATCGCGCCGCCCCAGGCGGTCCACGCCGGTCTGGTTCGTGAGCAGCGCGACGCGCTTGCCGGCGACGACACTGATCGAGTCCGTGAGCAGCACCTCGATCCCCGGTCGTACCTGCGCCGCCACCCGCGGGGGCGGGGCGATGGCGCAGGTGATCACCACCAACAGCGAGAGAGAATGCGAGCGCATAGGCTCCTGGTCGTTGCCGCCGTGCTGGGGTGTGCCGGCGGTCCAGCGGTGCGGCGGACGGCCGAACCCGTCCCCCGTCCCCCAGCCGCGGTGCCCTCGGTATCCGTCGACTCGCTGCTCGCCGGCCTCACGGTCCGCCAACAGGTCGGGCAGCTGGTCATCCCGTGGCTCTCCGGAAGCTACACCGCGCTGGACGATTCGCTCTTTCAGATAGCGGCCCGGTGGGTGGATTCGCTCGAAGTCGGCGGTCTGATCATCTCGGTCGGCTCTCCGCTCGACATCGCCACCAAGCTCAACGCGCTGCAGCAACGATCGCGGTTGCCCCTCCTGGTATCGGCCGACCTCGAGTGGGGCGCCGCCATGCGGGTGATCGGGGCGACCGCCTTCCCGCAGATCATGGCGGTCGGCGCCACCGGCGATCCCCATGACGCCTATACGATCGGCGCAGCCGCGGCCGTCGAGGGCCGGGCCGTCGGCATCCACGTCAATTTCGCGCCCGATGCCGACGTCAACAACAACCCCGCAAACCCGATCATCAATATCCGTTCGTTCGGCGAGGACCCGCGGACGGTGTCCCGCCTGGTCGCCGAGTATGTGCGGGGTCTGCACGAGCACGGTATGCTCGCCACTCTCAAGCACTTCCCCGGCCACGGCGATACGCAGACCGATTCGCACATCGGCCTCCCGATCATCACGGCGGGATACGCCCGCCTCGACTCGCTCGAGCTCGTCCCGTTCCGCGCCGGCATCGCCGCCGGGGCGGACGTCGTGATGAGTGCGCACATCGCGTTCCCCGCGCTCACCGGTTCGAACGAGCCGGGGACCTTGTCGGCGGCGGTCCTCACCGGGCTGCTGCGGGACTCGCTGCGCTTCGTGGGCCTGGTCGCGACGGACGCCCTGACGATGGGCGCGATCGTGGCGAAGTACGGCGCCGGCGAAGCGACGGTGCGGGCCTTCCTCGCAGGCTCGGACCTGCTGCTCATGCCGGCCGATCCCGACTCCGCGGTCCGCGCGATGACGGCGGCGGTGGCGACCGGCCGCGTCACGCCCCAGCGGCTGGCGCAGTCGGTGCGTCGCGTGCTCGAGATCAAGCGCCGGCTCGGCCTGTTCGAGCGCCGTACCGTCTCACTCGACTCAATCCCGCCCGTGGTCGGCAGCAGGCGGTTCCAAGACGCGGCCAATGACGTCGCGGTCCGCTCGCTCACGCTGGTGCGCGACGTGGGCGGACGGCTGCACGCCCTGCGGGCGCGTCGCGGCCGCGTGGCCTTGATCGCGTACGCCGACGAGGCCAACGGCAGCGTCGGTCAGTTTCTCACGGATCTGTTACGGCAGGGCGGCGACACCGTCGAGTACTTCCGGCTGTGGCCGATGTCGGGGACCTTGTCGTACGATACCGCGCGGGCCACGATCGCCCGCGCGCCGGCCACCGTGTTCGTCGCCAACGTGCGGCCCATCTCGTCGAAGGGCAACATCGCCCTCCCGGACTCGCTCGCCCAGCTCATCACGGGTACGGACGCCGCCCGTCCCACCGTACTGGTGTCGCTCGGCAGCCCTTACCTCCTCAACCAGACGCCGACGATCCGGTCCTACCTCATCGCCTGGAGCGGCGTCCGGGCCTCCGAGCGAGCCGTGGCGCTCGCGCTGCTCGGCCGCGTGCCGATCGGCGGCCACCTCCCCGCTCGCATCCCGCCGGACTACCCGCTCGGCTGGGGTGTGACCGTGTCCGCGACTCAGCCGTGAGGTACGGCGCCACGCTTACGCTCGTGGCACTGATCACCGCGTGTAGCGGCACCGGGGTCCGGGGGGGTGCTCCGGTCCCGGCGACAACGGGCATCCCGCGAGCCATGCCGTCATCCCTCGGTTTCGACAGCACGCGGCTCGCCGCAGTCGCCACGTATCTGCGGGCCGAAGTGGACAGCGGTGCATTTCCGGGTGCGGTGCTCGCCGTGGGCCGGCACGGCCGGCTCGCGCTGCTCGCGCCGGTCGGCCAGTACGGCGTTGACGACCCGCGGCCGGTTGAGGCCGGCACGCTGTACGACCTCGCCTCGCTCACTAAGGTGGTGGGCCTCACCACGGCGTGCATGCTGCTCGCGGATGCGGGCAAGCTCGACCTCGACGCGGCCGTGGCGCGCTACATCCCCGAGTTCCGCGGAATCATGAAGGATCACGTCACGGTGCGCCACCTGTTGACGACGACGCTCCTCGCGCCGCCGGGGACGAGCTACCGCTACTCCGACTTGAGCGCCATCGTACTGATGCAGGCCGTCGAGCGCATTACCGGGGAGCCGTTCGACCGCTATCTCACCGAGCGGGTGTTCCGACCACTCGGCATGTCCGCGACGCGGTTTCTGCCGCCCGCCTCGTGGCGCGACCGGATCGCGCCTACCGAGCACGACACCGTGTTCCGGCACCGCTGGCTCCGGGGTGAGGTGCATGACGAGAGTGCGGCGCGGCTGGGCGGCGTATCGGGGAACGCCGGTCTCTTTTCCAACGCGCTCGACCTGTCCCGCTTCGCCGCGATGCTCTTGAACGGAGGGGCGTGGGACACGCTGCAGCTGATTCGCGCCGAGACCGTCGCGGAGTTCACCAGGCGTCAGGGCCTTCCGGCGGGCTCCACCCGCGCACTCGGCTGGGATACCCCAGCGGACTCCGGATACTCGAGCGCGGGTGCGAAGCTGTCGCGGCGCTCGTTCGGCCACACCGGCTACACCGGGACGTCGATGTGGATGGACCCGGAGCGCGATCTCTTCATCGTCCTGCTGACGAACCGGGTGCACCCTACGCGAGCGAACACGGCGATCCTCCGCGTCCGGGCCTACGTCTCCGACCTCGTGGCGGACGCCCTCACCCGTCCGGAGCTCTAGCCCTGACGGCTACTCCACCACCGTCTGCCAGCCGCGCCGCGACAAGTCGCGATAGATGATCGCGCCCGCGATCACGGCGACCCCGAGCAACACCACCCCCGGCAACGTCTCTTGCAGCAGGAGTTTTCCTACGCCGAACAGCGACCCGTACACCAGCACGCAGCCCGCTATCCAGTCGACCAGGTTGGCGAGTCCGTCGGCGGACGGGTGCACGTCGCGGGCGAGGGCCGCCACGGGTCCCCATCCCGTTCGGGAGGGCCGGGTGCGGCGGTAAAAGGCCACCAGCGTCTGCTCGGACTCGGGTCGCGTGAGGAACGTGACCGCGAGCCACGCGACGGTGGTGACGGCCACCGTGATGAGCACGATATGCGCGAAGTCCAACGGACGGTCGCTGTCGAGCCCCCCGAGCGTTTGCAAGCCCACCGACACCACGAATGCGGTGATCATCGCCGCCACTTCGCTCCACGCGTTGATGCGCCACCAGTACCAACGCAACAGCAGCACGGCACCCGTTCCGGCGCCCGTGATGATCAGCAGTTTCCACGCGCCCCCGATCGACTCGATGCGAAACGCGACAGCGGCGGAGATCACGGTGAGCAGGGCCGTGGCGATGCGCGAGGCCCTGACGTAGTGCGGCTCGCTGGCATCACGGCGCACGAAGCGACGATAGAAGTCGTTCACGAGATAGCTGGCTCCCCAGTTGAGCTGGGTGGCAATCGTGGACATGAAGGCCGCCGCGAACGCGGCGACCATGAGTCCACGGAGCGAGGACGGGAGATAGTCGATCATCACCCGGATGTAGCCGGTCTCCGGGTCCTGGAGATTGGGGAACAGGATCAAGGAGGCGAGCGCCACCAGGATCCAGGGCCAGGGCCGCACGGCATAGTGCGCGATGTTGAACCACAACGTGGCGAGCAGGGAGTGCTTCTCGTCCTTCGCGCTCAGCATCCGCTGCGCCACATAGCCCCCCCCGCCGGGCTCGGCGCCGGGATACCAGGTGGCCCACCAATTGACGGCGATGTACACGAAGAACGTGATCATCGGCATCCACGCCGAGCCGATGTCGGGCACGAAGCTGAGCACGGATCCCTGACCGCGGGTCGTGACCCCGCGCAGCTGATCGATGGCCGCCAGTTTGACCTTCATGGCCTCGATCCCCCCCACCGCCTGCACCGCCACCACGGCCAAGATGATCACCATGCCCATCTTGATCACGAACTGGAACACGTCCGTCACCAGCACGCCCCACAGCCCCGAGAGCGTCGAGATGGCGGACGTCAGGACGATCAACCCGACCACGATCCACAGCGCCTCGCCCTTCGAGATGCCGAAGACCAGCTGGAGGATCTTCGCCATCGCGAGGTTGACCCAGCCGAGGATGATGCAATTCATGAGCAAGCCCAAGTAGAGGGCCCGGAAGCCCCGCAGAAACGCGGCCGGCGGTCCGGCGTATCGGATCTCCGAGAATTCGATGTCGGTCATCACGCCGGCGCGCCGCCACAAACGAGCATAGAAAAACACCGTCAGCATCCCGCTTGCCAGCAGGTTCCACCACAGCCAGTTCCCCGCGATTCCGTTGCGCGCCACCAGGCCGGTGACGACGAGCGGCGTGTCCGCCGCGAACGTGGTCGCCACCATCGACGTGCCGGCCAGCCACCAGGGCACGTTTCTTCCAGAGAGGAAGAACTCGGCCGTGTTGCGGCTGGCTCGGCTCTTGTAATACAGACCCACGGCAATGTTGAACAGGAAGTACAGGGCGACGACCGACCAATCGGCGAACGTAAGTCGCATAGTGGCGGCAGCCTCGCGGCCAGAGAGTTGACTTGCCCGAAGGAACTGTCTAAGTTCGCACGTGACTGGAGGATCGCAATGGCCACGACACAACACACAAGTCCCATCACCCTCACCGTGACCGATTCGGCAGCGGCCGAGGTGAGGAAGTTCATGGCGGAGGAGAATGTCTCGCCCGAGACCGCCGGACTCCGGATCGCGGTGCTGCCGGGCGGGTGCTCGGGATTCAAATACAGCTTGAACATCGAAGACAAGCCGGCGGAGGACGACATCGTCATCGACACGGCCGGCGTGCGGTGCTTTGTGGACGCCTTCAGCGCGCAGTACTTGAACGGTGTCACCCTGAACTACAAGAGTAACTTCCAGGAGTCGGGGTTCACCTTCGAAAACCCGAACGCCACCGGCGGCTGCGGCTGCGGATCATCGTTCACGGTGTGAGGCCGTTGGCCCCCTTCCGGTCGGCATTTCGAGCCCGCGCGCGTCGCGGGCTTTTTGTTGACCGGGCCCACCGGTGAGATCGCTCGACGTCGCCGTCATCGCGGCGTACTGTGCCGCGGTCGTCGTGTTCGGTCTGGTACTGTCCGGCCGCCAGCGGGACGCGCGCGACTATTTCCTGGGCCACCGCGGCCTGCCGTGGTGGGCCATCATGCTGTCCATCGTGGCCACAGAGACGTCCGCCCTCACGGTGATCTCGTTTCCCGGCATCGCGGCTCGCACCAACCTCGCGTGGCTGCAGGTCACGTTCGGCTATCTGGTCGGGCGCATCGGAGTCGCCGCGTTCCTGCTGCCGGGCTATTTCGAGGGGACTCAGGACACTGCCTACGAGCGGCTGGAGCGCCGTTTCGGCCCGGGGGCGCGGCGCGCCGCCTCCGGGTTGTTCCTCCTCACGCGCGCCCTCGCCGACTGCGTGCGTATCTTCGCGACCGCGATTCCGCTCGCCATCATCCTCTATGGAGTCCCCACTCCCGGCAGCCTCGCCGTTGGCATCCTCGCAATCGGGATCGTGACGGTGATCTATACGTGGGTGGGCGGGCTGCGCGCGGTAGTGTGGGTGGATGTGATCCAGCTTGGGGTGTATCTGCTGGGCGGGATCGCGACGCTCGTGGTCGCAACGCACCTCGCCGGGGGTGTGAGCGCCTTCGCGCGCGCCTGGGACCAGGGGAAGCTCGTGGTGCTCGACTTCCGCCCCTCGTTCAAAATCCTCTACACCTTCTGGGGGGGCCTCGTAGGCGGCGCGCTGATCGCGGGCGCATCACATGGCACGGATCACCTGATCGTGCAACGGTTGCTCGCCGCCCGGGGCCTGAAGGACGCGCAGCGGGCGCTCATTGGGTCTGGAATATTCATCATCTTCCAAATCGGGCTGTTCCTGCTGGTGGGCACGAGCCTGTGGCTTGCAGGAGCGGACGATCTCAAGATGCGCGGCGACGCGATCTACCCCACGTTCGTGATCAACCACCTCCCCCCGGGACTCGCGGGCCTCGTGGTCGCTGGGATTCTGGCGGCCGCGATGAGCAGCCACGCGTCCGCGGTCAATTCACTCGCCTCGGCGTCCACCCATGACTTCTATGCGCCCCTCACGGGGCGCCACGACCCGACGCACCTCTTGTGGGTAGGGCGCTGGCTCACGTTGTTCTGGACCGCGGTGTTGGTGGCGGGAGCGATGGCCTTCCGGGACCAGAACACGCCCGTCGTTCAACTCGCGCTCAGCATCACGTCCGTGACCTGGGGCAGTCTCCTCGGGACGTACGTGTTGGGTGGCCTCTGGCGGCGCGCCCGTCAGCGTGACGTGATTATCGCCATGGTGGCCGGCGTGCTGATCATGACGCCGATCGTGCTCCCGGCGGTCATCCCGCGATTCCCCGAGCGCTGGCACTGGCTCCCGGGTCTCGCCTGGCCGTGGTACGTGCCCCTGGGGACGGCGGTGACGGTGGCAGTGGGGATGCTGTCGTCAATGATCGGACGGGCGGACGGGGGGACGGGCGGACCGAACGCCCTCGCAGCATGACTTCACCGTCCGCCCGTCCGCCTGCCCGCGCGACCGTCGTCTTTCTGGGGGCGGACGCCGGCGGCTCCCACTCGACGGTCGTCATCGGCACGCGGAGCGAGGTGCTCGGCCGCGCGGACGGGCCGGGCGCCGCCATGCGGCCCAGCGGTGCGGCCAAGTCGGCGGCCGTGCTGGCGGAAACGGCGCGGCGCGCGGCCGCGCAGGCAGGACGGGATCTGCCGGTCGAGCGCGCGGTGGTGGGCGCGGCCGGCGCAGGACGGAGCCAGGAGCAGGCGGAGCTCGAGGCCGCGCTCCTCGAGGCCGGCGTGGCGCGCCAAGTGCGGGTGCTGGCCGACGGTGAGGTGGCCCTCGCCACGGCGTTCGGCGCCAGCCCCGGAATCCTCGTCAACGCGGGCACTGGCTCGATCGCCTACGCGCGCGACCCCGAAGGCGAGCTGCATCGCGCCGGGGGGTACGGTTGGCAGCTGGGCGATGAGGGCGGCGGCTATTGGTTGGGTCGCCGCGCGCTCGACGTCGCGGCCCGCTCGCACGACGGCCGGGGCGAAGGGTCCACCCTGCTGGCGCGGTTACTGGGCGCGCTCGGCCTCCAGCACTTTGATGATCTCGTCAGGTGGACCACCACCGCCACGCCGGCCCAGATGGCGGCGCTCGCGCCGCACGTCCTGAACGCCGCGCGCGAAGGCGAGGGCGTGGCGCGCCAGGCGGTGGAGGACGCGGCGCACGAGCTCGTGGAGCTGGCCGCGGTGTTGATACCGCATTTTCCGGGCACGGGGCCGGTGCCGGTCGCTATCGCGGGAGGCCTGCTGCTGCCGCAGTCGCCGCTCACCGCCGCGTTCCGCGCGCGGCTCGGCGCCGCGCTCAAGCGGGCGCGCCTTGTGCCCGACAGGATCGATTCGGCAGTGGGGGCGCTGAAACTGGCGGCGGAATCAGGCGGCTAGCTTGGCGTCCGCGCTCACGGAGCGCGGGTCCCACTCGCTTTCCGTTCGGGCCACGTAGACCGCCGCGCTCATGTCTCCCACGACGTTGATCGTGGTCCGAGCCATGTCCAGGATTCGGTCCACACCGATGATCATCGCAATCGTGAGTGGCTCGACGTTCACGGCGGCCAGCACCCCCATCAACAACGGCAGTGATCCACCGGGAACCCCGGCGGCGCCGACGGCCGTGATCACGCTGAGGACCATGACGACGATTTGCTGGGGTAACGTGAGCGAAACGCCGAAGACCTGCGCGAGGAAGAGCACGGTCACGCCCTCGAACAGCGCGGTGCCGTTCATGCACATCGTCGACCCGAGGGGGAGCACGAAGCCGGCGATCTTGGGCGGGATCTTCAGCTCCTCTTCCGCGACGGCGATGTTGGTCGGAAGCGTGGCGTTGCTCGAGCTGGTCGAGAACGCCGTGATGATGCTCGCCCGGATCCGGCTGTAGAACACGCGCGGCGAGAGCCCCCCGAGTACCCGGACCAGCGCGGAGATCGAGATGGCGCCATGGAGGAAGAGCCCCACGAGTACCACGGCGACATACAGCCCCAGTTTCAGCAGCAGCGCGAACCCGAAGCGGGACGTCACGACGAAGATGAGCCCAAACACCCCGTATGGGGCGAGCCGCATGGCGAAGTCGATGATCTTGACGATCGCCTCGCCGAGCGCATCGAGTACGCGCACCATCGGCCTGGTCTTCTCCTCGGGGAGCACGGTCAGCGAGGCGCCGAATACCAGGGAAAAGAAGATGATTCCCAGCATGTCGAGCGAGGCCGCGGCTTTTATCGGGTTGCTGGGCACGATGTTCACGAACATGTCGACGCCGAACTTGCCTCCCCCGCCCGCCTGGAGCCCCTGGGCTTGAGCGCGGTAGGTCGCCAGCAGCTCTTTGACGAGGGCCGGATCGAGCCCGACCCCGGGTTGGACGAGGTTGACGAGGATCAGCCCGATCGTCGCCGAGATGGCGGTCGAAACGAGGAAGTAGGCGATCGTCCGCCCACCTACACGTCCGATCTTGCGGATGTCGCCGAGCCCCGCCACGCCGAGCGTCAGCGACGCGAACACGAGGGGCACGATCGTCATCAGGAGCATCCGCAGGAATATCTGACCCACCGGACCTGCGACGTTGTTGCCCACCCACTGCACCTTATCGGCGGCCCACTCGGCGGGGATCCCGGTCCATGCGACCCAGGCCGCCCCGGTCGCGAACGCGTTGGCCACCACGCCTAGGCAGGCGCCGGACAATAGCCCAATGATGATCTTGGTGTGGAGCTTCACCGTGGATCGAGGCCGAGGCGGCGCACCCGGCTGTGGCGCACGCCGTAGAGGAAGTAGATGGCGGCCCCGATCGCCATCCACAAGCCGAACCGCACCCAGGTGAGCAGTGGCAGGTTGATCATCAAGTAGAGGCAGAACGCCGCCGACACGAGCGGCAAGACCGGCACCCACGGTGTGCGGAACGGGCGAGGCCGGTCCGGCTCGCGCCGCCGTAGCACGATGATCCCCAACGCCACCAGGATGAACGCGAACAGGGTACCGATGTTCGTGAGCTCCAGCACCCAGCCGATCGGCGCGAAGGCCGCCGACACGGCGACGAACACGCCGGTAATGATGGTGGTGATGTGCGGCGTCTTGTATTTCGGGTGCACGCGGGCGGCCCAGGGTGGCAGCAGGCCGTCGCGCGCCATGGACATGAAGATGCGCGCCTGGCCAAGCTGGAATACGAGGAGCACCGACGTCATCGCCGCCACCGCGCCGAGCGCGAGGATCCCCGCCGCCCAATCGGCGTGGATGTACTGCAGCGCGACCGCCAGCGGATCGGGCACATTCAGCTTGTCCCAGGGAATCAGCCCCGTCAGGACGAGCCCGATGGCGACGTACAGGAGCGTGCACACGATCAACGATGCGATGATGCCCCGCGGAATGTCCCGCTGCGGGTTCTTGGCCTCCTCGGAGGCCGTGCTCACCGCGTCGAACCCGATGTACGAAAAGAAAATGATCGCGGCGCCAACGCTGATCCCCTTGAGACCGTTCGGCGCGAAGCTGGGGGTGGTCCAGAGCGCGGGCTTGATGTACTTGAGCCCGACGATCAGGAACATGGCGATGATGCCCACCTTGATCGCGACCATCGCCGTGTTCACGCGGGCCGATTCCCTGGTCCCGATGACGAGGAGCCAGGTGATGAGGGCGACGATGGCGAGCGCGGGGAGGTTGAACACGATCGGGATCGGCCCCAGGTGCGGTGCGGCGGCGACCAGGGCCCGGTCGCCCAGGGCAGTGCGCAGGTCGGTCACGAGCCAACGCGGCAGGTCCACCCCCAGACCCCGCAGCAGCGAGTCGAAATACCCTGCCCATCCGATGGCGACGGCGATGTTGCCGACCGCGTACTCGAGGATCAGGTCCCACCCGATGATCCACGCGACCAGTTCGCCGAGCGTGGCGTAGGCGTACGTATAGGCGCTCCCCGAGATGGGGATCATCGCCGCGAATTCGGAGTACGTGATCGCCGCGAATGCGCTGGTTACCCCGGCGAGGAGGATCGAGACGACGATCGCCGGACCGGCGCCCACGTGGCCTGAGTCCCCCGAGATCGCGGTCCCGATGGCGGCGAAGATCCCCGCTCCGATGACCGCGCCGATACCGAGCGCGGTGAGCTGGAGCGGACCGAGAGAACGCTTGAGGCCACCGCCGACCTCGCTGTCGGCGATGCATTGGTCGACGGTCTTGCGACTGAAGAGCTGTGCGCTAGACAAAGAGCGGCGCCAGCACCAGCGTGACCGTGCTCAAGAGCTTGATCAGCACGTGCAACGACGGCCCCGCCGTGTCTTTGAACGGATCGCCGACGGTGTCACCGACCACCGCCGCCTTGTGGGTCGGGCTCCCCTTCCCCCCGTACTCGCCCGTCTCGATGAACTTCTTGGCGTTGTCCCAGGCCCCGCCCCCGTTGTTCAGCAGCGTGGCCATCAGGATGCCGCCGATGGTGCCCACCATCAGGAAGGCAGCCACGGTCTCCGCCCCGACGTGGAACAGCACCTTGAACACGAGCCCCACTACAATCGGCATGCCCACGGCGACCATCGCCTTGAGCGCCCCCACGGTCACGATGTCCACCGCCCGGCCGTAGTCAGGACGCGACGTGCCCTTGAGGATCCCGGGGTCGGCCTGGAACTGGCGGCGCACTTCCTGAATGACGCTGACCGCGGCCTTGGTCACGGCGCTGATGGCGAGCGCCGAGAACCAGAACACCAGCATTGCCCCCAAAAGGCCGCCCACGAACACCTCGGGCTTCGAGATGTCGACGGCGGCGAGCGGGGAGCCGAGGAGCGCGACCTCGTCCAGGTACGCCGAGAAGAGCAGGAACGCCGCGAGCGCCGCCGAGCCGATGGCATAGCCCTTGGTGAGCGCCTTGGTCGTGTTGCCGACCGCGTCGAGCCGATCGGTGCGCTTGCGAATCGCCTCGGGCTGGTGGGACATCTCGATGATGCCGCCGGCATTGTCGGTGATCGGGCCGAACGTGTCCATCGCGAGGATGTACGCCGCCGTCCCCAGCATCCCCATCGTGGCCACCGCCGTCCCGAATAGCCCCGCGTGCGCCAGCCCGCTCGAGGCGCCCAGCTTGTAGGAGGCGATGATCGCGGCCGAGATGGTGAACGTCGGGAGCGCGGTGCACTCGAGCGCGACCGCAAACCCGGCGATGATGTTCGTCGCCGGGCCCGTGACGGAGGCGGCGGCGATCGATTTGACGGGGCGGTACCGATACTCGGTGTAGTACTGCGTGATGTAGACGAATGCGATGGACGTGGCGATCCCGATCACACCGCACAGCGCAAAGTGCCACCACGCGGCCGGGAACGCAGGGGGGTTGAGCAGCCAGTAGGTCCCGCCCACGAAGCCCGCGGCCGCGAGCACCGCGGTCCACATGTAGCCGCGGTTGAGCGCGTGCATCGGATCCTCGTCCTCACTGGCTTTCACCAGCAGCACCCCGATGATCGATGCCACGAGTCCGAAGGCCCGTGCCACGAGCGGGAACAGCATCAAGCCCACCACCTGCGCCGGGCTGAACACCCCGGGGTTCGCGAGCGCGAGCCCTGATCCCAGAATCATCGCGCCGATGTTCTCGGCCGCCGTCGACTCGAACAGGTCGGCGCCCCGCCCCGCGCAGTCGCCGACATTGTCGCCCACCAGGTCTGCGATCACGGCCGGGTTGCGCGGATCGTCTTCGGGGATCCCCGCCTCCACCTTGCCCACCAGATCGGCGCCCACGTCGGCCGCCTTCGTGTAGATCCCCCCGCCCAGCTGCGCGAACAGCGCCACGAACGACGCGCCGAAGCCGTAACCCACGATCATGAGGGGGATCTTGGTCGGCTCGAAGTGTAGCGCCTCGAGCACCGTGTAGAGCAGGCCGACGCCGAACAGGCTCATGGCGACCACGAACAACCCGCTCACGGCCCCGCCCCGCAGCGCTATCTGGAGCGCCTTGTTGAGACTGGAGCGCGCCGCGCTCGCAGTGCGAATGTTCGACCGCACGGCGACGTACATGCCGACGATGCCGGCGACGCCGGAGCACAGGGCGCCGAACATGAACGACAGGGTGGTCGTGAGCGCGAGCGTCGCGGCCGCCGGCTCCCGTTGTCTTGCCGGAGCACGTAGCCCCGCAGGCCCCAGGCGACGGCCAGGGCGAGGACAGAAAGCCCGAGGACGAGAACCATCAGCATAGTAGGTTGTGGCTCCTTGGAGCCCGCGCTAGCGGCGGGCTAGTTACCGATGTGAAGGGGGACCATTACGACATAGCTCACGTTCCGCCCGTCCCGGGTGCGGGCCGGGTAGAACTGGTACGCCATCATGCGCTGCTGGAACTCCCGCCCGTACGCCGCGTCGGCGATGGGCGGTTCCACATCCACCCGCGTGACGCGGCCCTCGACCGAGACCCAGAACCTCACGCGGTACGTGCGACCCGCCACCGAGCCGGGCACGCGGGCCAGCGGCGGCAGAATCGCCGTGCGCGGCGAGGCGGGAAAAATGTAACTCGCTTCGTCTCCCGTTCCAGACCCCACGCCGACCCCGCCCGTGGTCCCCAGCCCCGTCACCCGCCCCCCACCCCCTCCACCCACGTTCCCACCGGCACCGCCCAACGCGGCCGCGGGCGGGGGAAGCGTGGTCTGCGGCAGCTCGACCGGCGGCAGCTCGACGTGGATGCGGCGCAACGCGGACAGATCGGAAGGGGTGAGGCGCGCCGGCAGCGCCATGTCGACGGCTGCGGGCGCCCCGGCCGGGATGGCGAAGAAGTTCACCCTCGCCTCTCCCGGCGCTCGCGACCCACCCTGCCCTCGTCTCGGAATCTCGTTCCCGCGGATCAGGAGGGCCCCCACGACCGTCGCATGGATCAACACCGCCACCGCAGCGCCCGGCCCGAATCGGCGACGGCCCAGCGGCAAGCGGAGCCCGGGGAGCGGCGGGCGGTCGGGGAAGGGTGGGTTCACGATGTGTCTGGTATACCCCGACAACGAATGTAGGGGCGCAGCATGCTGCGCCCCTACACCACGGCGCGACCCCGGCGCCGCCGACTATTTCTTGGCCTGTTCCGGAGGCGTGAAGCCGATGACCTGGACACCCGCTCCATGCGCGATGTCCATGGCCTGCATCACGTCGATGTACTTGCGGTTCGGTGCCGCCTTGATGAACAGCAGCTTCGCCGGGCGCGGGTCGTAGATCTGGTGAAACGCCCGATCGAGCTCGCTGGGCTGGTACGGCTGGCCGTTGATCGCATAAGACCCGTCGGGTCGCAACTCGAGCACGATCTGGGCCTGGGGCGGCGTCTTGCTCTTGGTTTGCTGCTTCGGCGGCACCTGCACGTCGAACGCCTTGCGCGACATCGGCTGGGTGATCATGAAGATGATCAGGAGCACCAGCAGCACGTCGATCAGTGGCGTGACGTTGATCTCGGAGCTGAGCCCCTCGCCGCCGCCGGTGGACCCCATCGCCATCGGTCAGCTCCCTTCTTTCTTTTTCGTGAGCGTCTGTTTCTGCTCGGTGATGGCGCCGACGACGCGCACCCCCGCGCTGCGGGCGATTTCGATGGCCTGCTGCACGCGGCCGAATTCGATGTTCTGGTCCGCCTTCAGAAACAGGATTTTGTCCTGCGTGCGGGTCTCGTAGATGGCCTGGAGCCGCTCGGGCAGCTGGTCGTCCGGGATCTGCTTCGGCCCACTGCCCAGGTCGAGCCAGAACTTGCTGTCCTTGTCGATCCCAAGCCGGACTTCGTCCGAGCCTTCCGGGCGGTTCTCGGGGTTCTGCGAGCGCGGAATGGTGGCCTGAAATCCGGCCGCGATCAGGGGCGTGACGATCATGAAGATGATCAGCAGCACCAGCATCACGTCGATCAGCGGCGTGACGTTGATGTCGGCCTTGACGGCCGCCCGGGCGCTAGTGGCTGACAGGGCCACTGGTCTGCGATGCCTTCTGCGTCTGGAATTCCTTCGTGAAGATCGAGCGGCCGAACTCCGACCCGACGCTCTTGATCAGGTAGTCGATCAGCTCCTTCGACGTGTACGTCATCTCGACGGAGAGGAAATCGATCTTGGTGGTGAAGTAGTTGTAGAGCCACACCGCCGGAATGGCGACGATGAGACCGAACGCGGTGGTGATCAAGGCTTCCGCGATGCCGGCGGACACGGCGCCCAGCGAGCCGCCGCCCCCCGACGCCGCCATGCCCGTGAACGCGTTCACGATGCCCATCACCGTGCCGAGCAGTCCGACGAACGGCGCCGTGGACCCTGTCGTCGCCAGAATCCCGAGGCCCCGCTTCAGCTCGGCCGACACGATGAGGATCTCGCGCTCCACCGCCCGCTCGACCGAGTTGATGTCGGCGGCGGTGATGGTGGCACGGTCGCGCAGCAGCGGCTTCACCTCGGAGAGGGCTTCACCGACGACGCGCGCCACGTGGCTCTTCTTCTGCTTCTCGGCGAGCTTGATCGCGCCGTCGAGCTGCTCTTCCTGCAGGAAGCGGGAGAACTCGGGGGCGAATCGTCGCGTCTCCCCTTGCGACCGGAGGATCTGATACAACTTCTGGAAGGCGCTCGTCCACGAGAAGATGGACATGGCCGCGAGGATGAGGACGATGGCCTTCGCGAACAGGCCCATCGACACGAACAGCTCGTAAAGCGAGAGACTCATGGGGCGGAGGCTCCTTTGGGGTCCTTACTGTTTGAGCCGGAAGTCGATCGGGATCTGAATCAGCACCCGCACCGCCCGGCCGTGCACCCGCGCGGGCCGAAACAGAGCTTTGATGACGTAGCTCTTGGCCGACTGATCGAAGCCGGGGTTGGGGCTCTGGAGCACCTTGACGGAATTCGGCTCGGCCCGTCCGAGCGTATCGACGATCGCCTGCACCAGCACGCGGCCCTGAATCTGCGCCTGCCGCAGCAGCTCCGGGAACTGCAGCGTGGGCCCGGAGAGCACCGCAGGCTTCTCCTCGACGATCGCTTCCATGAACACTTCGTTGCCGGTCGGCACCATCCCGGTCGCGAGGCCGCCCTCGACGCCGGTACCCGAGTAGTCCTTCGGGTCGAAATGCTCCTGGAGGTTCACCGGAGGGATGTTCGTCGGAATCACGTCGGGCGCGACGACCGTCTGGAATCCTTTGAGGGGCACGTCCAGCTGCACGGGCTGCTGCTCGGGCGGCTTCTCCTGCTTCGGCTGGTCGACGAACACCATCGCCGTATCCACCTTGACGCTGTTGTCGGCCTCGCCAGCGCTCAACGTTGCGTAGACGGCCCCCGCGATCACGACGGTGTGTATCACGAGCGACACCGCGCCCACACCGAACACCCGCCTGCTGTTCTTCTTGCGCTTGGACTCGATCAGGTTGTCGAACACGGTTTTTCGTCCTCCAGTGCACGAACAGGTAACTAGTTATGAGATACCCCCCTACGCCTTCGCCCGCTAGTGGAGCGCCCATTACAAAACGATGACAGCCGGGTGAGGCGTCGCCTTCACCGGCTCCGGAGGGTGAGGCGCCATTGCATCACAACCCGCACCCCGCGGCCCTGGACCCGGCCCGCGGAGAACCGGGCGGAGCGGACGTGGTCGAGCAGGGTTTCCTGCAGCGCCGGGCTGGGCGACGACACCACGGCGATCGACGCCGGCTCGACCCGCCCTGTGCTATCCACCACGAATCGCACGAGCGCGATCCCACCCATGATGGGGCTCGCAGCTCCGCTCCGGACGGTGACCGTCTCGGACTCCCCGGGGAGCGGCCGCGGCGGCTGGTCGAGCCCGCGACACTCCGGAATGCAGCTGTAGACGGTATCGAGCGGGGGTCCCGCCGCGAGCCGAGCGAGGGCGGCGGAGGGACGCTGGGCCGTGGGCGGGAGCCGGACCGAGCGGCGGACGGCTTCGAAGTCGGCGGCGAGGAACGAGTCGATCTGCACCAGACCGCCGACCTCAAGCCGTGGATCCATGACCAGCGCGTTACGAAACGACTCGTGCGCGAGACTGTCCCTGCCCTTGAAGTATTGCAGGACGCCCCGCCACACCAGCGCGTTCACGCGGTCCCGTTCGGTCGCGACGGTGCCCGAATCGAGCACGAGCCCGAGCAGCACGAGACCGGAATCCACGTTGCCGGCGCCGAGCTGCGCACGCGCCGCCGTCACGAGGTCGGCGGCCCGCGCCTGCCCCGCCACCTCCGGTGTCACGCCCAGCTCCAACGCGAGGGCGAGACCTGCCACTATCGTGGCGGCTGTCATTGAGCGACTAACCTACGCACCGGCTCGCCGGTCAGCGAGTCGGCCTCAGCGTGAAACCGATCGGCAAGCGCACCAGCACCCGCACCGCGCGGCCGTGGGTGCGTCCCGGTCGGAATACCGCACCCAGCACATACGCCCGTGCGGCCGTCTCGAAGCCGCCGTACGAGCTCTCGAGCACCAGGGAGCGAGGCTCCGCCCGGCCCAGCGTGTCGATCACAACCTGGACCACCACCGTTCCGGTAGTCCCGGCGCGCCGCAGCACCTCCGGGTACACGAGCGGCGGACCGGCGAGCAGCGCCGGCGGATCGTCCACCGCGCTGAAGCTCCACGGGCCATCCGGCGCCCCGTCCACGTCACGGCCACCCGGAGCGTCGCCGGTGCCGCGCAGCAGCAACTTTGGGTCGAACGGTACGCCTGGGTCGATCGGAGGGAGACCGATCGGAGCCTGCGTCGGCACATCGATTGGTGCCGCCGTTGGTCCGGGTATCCGGTCGAGCGGGTCGGCATGCGACCCCTCCTCGCGCGGCTGCGGCCACGAAATGATGATCGGCGGGCCTTCGGCCTTGGACACACCGTGCGGTCGCAGCGTCCCCAGCACGGCGGCGGCGCACACGCCCGCATGCGTCAGCACGGCCACGGTGCTGCTGGGCACGCCCGTTCGATCCGTGTGCCGATACCTCGATGCCACCAGTCTGTCGAACATGGAGATCCCTCGAGAGGACGGTCTCCATCAGGATGGCACGCGTTGCTTGCGGGCGGATGGCTCCCGCGTGACGAACCGATGACGGCTGCGTTAGGGGTTCGTCGCCGACGGCTCGCGCGGCAGCGTGACGGTGAAGGTCGTCCCCCGTCCCGGGCGGCTCACCACGTCGATGCGGCCGCCGTGCGCTTCGGCGATCCATTTGCAGATGGCGAGCCCCAACCCCGCGCCGGGACGCTCACTCGTGCGGGTGCGCGCCGAGTCGGCGCGCCAGAAGCGGTCGAAAATGTGCGGGAGATCCCCCGGCGCGATGCCGATTCCGGTGTCGGCGACGCTCAGGGTCACCCGGCCGTTCGCGGAGCCGAGCTGCATGCGGACGCTCCCGCCGGCGGGGGTGTATTTCACGGCGTTGGTGAGAAGGTTGAGGATCAGCTGCCGGATGCGCGTCGCATCGACCGAGACGACGATCGGCTCGGGGGGCGTGGCGACCTCCATCCGCACCCCCGACTCCTCGGCGAGCAGCTCACCGGTCTCGCGGACCTCTTCGACGATCCCGCGCAGATCCACGGGCTCACGGTGCAGCGGCGCGATGCCTTCGTCAGCGCGCGCCAGGGTGAGCAGTGCGTCCACCAGCTCGGTCATGCGCTTGATCTCCTGCAGCGTCTCTTCCAGTGTCGCGAGCGTGTCCTGGGACAGGTTGGGAGTCGTGATCGCCCGCTCCACCCCGGCGCGCAGCACGGTGAGGGGGGTCTTGAGCTCGTGACTCGCGTCCGCCGTGAAGCGGCGCAGGGCGGCGAAGCTGCGCTCGAGCCGGGTCATCATCTGGTTCAGCGTTTCGGCGAGGCGACCGAGCTCGTCCTTGACCAGCGGCTCGGCGAGGCGACGGTGCAAGCTCCGTCCGTCGGTGATCTCGCGGACCTCGGTGATGATCTGATCCACAGCGGCGAGCGCGCGCCGGGAAATCC
>WNGP01001996.1_pt1 | contig 19113 bp, 26 predicted proteins | sample 5407671 | NCBI WGS metagenome assembly WNGP01 (sample SAMN13153381, study PRJNA577476) | soil metagenome | isolation source: 40 cm soil or saprolite under Garry oak tree replicate 2 | place: USA:California | collected 2016-06-15 | reverse complement strand
GACCCCTCGAGGTGCTCGGCGACGACCTCGTCAGTCAAGGGCAGGTGCCGCTTGGGCTTGCCGACCGCAGGACGGCCGTTCCAGCCGCCCGCCACGGCCGGGGCGTAGCCTGCCTTGCCGCTGTGCGGGTTGACCCAGCGGACCGCGTACACCTCGTCTTGGCCGCGAAAAGCCGCCGCACCAGCGCGACCTTGTCCGCAAGCGGCGACCGCGCGTCCACCTCGGGCAACGCCTCCGGCTCGGGATCGGGAACAGGGTCGGCGCCGTCTCGTGCGGCGGGGCTTCGGCCTCCGCATCGGGCGACGGCAGACCGAGCCGACCCCGCAGCTGCCAGTTCTCGTCGCGCAGTCGGTCCAGCCACCGGCCAAGTGCTCTCACACAGGAGCATAGTCAAGCCGACCACCTCTGCTCGAACCGCTCGAGCGTCTCTCACAGAAGCTTCACCCGCCCACAATGCCGTCTGAACCAGGACAGGGAGGGTGCCGACCCCGCCATCGCCGCCATCGCGGGGTCTTTCTATCCATGGTCCCTGGTCCCGAACCGCATCGAGGCGTGGGTGGGTGAGAGTTGGTCGGAGTATGCGACGTGATCTCCGTGTTCGACCGCACGTTGGACGCTGACGGCCTCGGCCTTGGTGGGGTAGATGCCGGCGGAGCGCTGGGTGGTACCGTCCCTATAGCGGACCTGCCAGCGGGTTTGGGGGTGGCGGGGTGTGGGTGGGAGCTTCACGATCCAGGCCATGCAGTAGTGTTCTTTGGGGTTCGTCGGAGTTGCCGGAAGAGTTGGAGGTGCTGGTCGCCGGAAGAGTTCCGGAAAAGTTCCGGGGAGACGAGATCACATTCATCAGCAGATGGAGCGAAATATAGCGTCTGAGCTGGGAATATGAGTCTCAAGGGCGTGTAGCTCAGGGGGTCAGAGCGCGTCGCTTACAACGACGAGGTCACAGGTTCGAGCCCTGTCACGCCCACATCGTTTCCGCAGGTATATGCCCCTGTCTGGGGCCTCCCTGACCCTCCCGGACCCCCGCTGGCAACGGCCTGGTAACGAACCTCGACAGGCGGTCTACTAACCCATATGCTTTCACACTGGTTAGTAGCAACGGAGGAGGGAACCGGTGGCCAGCGACTTGACCAGCAACGACAGGATTATCCGGCCAGGTTCGAAGGCCGACCGGAGGTCCCGGCGCGAGCCACAGAAGGACGCGCTCCCGGGCCGGGCGGAGCGCCACTGGGAGTACCACGGCGACTACGTGACCGCACTCGCCGCCTTGATCGGCTGGGCGTACGACGACGGCATCGAGATCGCCGGCTGGATCTCCGAGGGGCTGCGCCAGGCCAACGCCGATGTCGGCGGGATGGACGCGCTGCTGGCCCGCCGCCCCGGCTCGTGGGAAGCCTCGTACGTGGCCCGGCTTGGCTTTGACCCCGACATCGACGACGACGCCATCCTCGGATGACCGACCGACCCAAGCGGCGCGGTGAGGACCTTCCGCCGGGGGTGTTCCGGCGCGGCGACCGCTACCGCGTCATCGTCTACGCCGGCATCGACCCCGTCACCGGCAAGCAGCGCCGCGTCACCAGCACCGCCGACACCCCCCGCGAGGCCGTCAAGCTCCGCGCCAGGCTGCTGGTCGAGGTCGGCCAGGGCAAGCACAAGGGCGGAGGCAGGCTGACCGTCGCCGACCTCCTGGAGCGCTACATCCGTCACCTGGAGGCCATCGACGCCTCGCCATCCTCGATCGACAAGGCGCGCCAGATGGCCGCCACCACCATCAACCCGAGGATCGGCCGGGTCGAGGTCGGCAAGCTCGACGAGGACGCCCTGAACGACTTCTACGACGACCTCAAGGCCCGCGGGAAGAAGTGTCAGCGCTGCTGGGCGCGCATGCGCGCCGGCCTGCCCGCCTTACGGGACGGCGAGCCGTACACCACCAGCCGGCCCGGCCTGCGCCGGCGGTGCGGTGCGCCCAGAGCCAACGGGCAGCCCTGCCAGAAGTGGACCCGCTACCAGTCCGGCCGGTGCGAGCGCCACGGCGGCCTTCCTGCCGACCCGAAGCCCGATCGGGTCCACAAGGGCGACTGCGTGGCAGGGCTGCCGATGCAGGCGTCATCGGTCCGCCGGGTCCACTCGATCCTGTCCGCCGCGCTGGCGGGCGCGCCCCGCAAGCTACTCGACCACAACCCGGCCGCTGCGGCCAGCCCGCCGAAGCTCCGCAAGAGCGAGATCCGCCCGCCGGACCACCGGGACGTGGCCCGGCTCCTGGCCACCGCCGCCGAGCGGGACCCGGAGTGGGCGGTGTGGCTGCGCCTGGACGCGATGACCGGCGCCCGCCGCGGCGAGCTGTGCGCCATCCGGATCAACAAGCTCGACTGGTCCACCGGCGAGCTGCGCATGGACCGCAACATCATCCACGCCAAAGACGCCCGTGGGCGCGACCGCCTCCTCGACCGCCCCACCAAGGCCGACACCGTCAAGCGGCCCGTCCTGGATTCGGAGACGTTGCGGCTGGTCAGGGAGCTGATCCGCCGCAAGAAGGGGGACGCGCTGCGCTGCGGGGTGCGGCTGTGGCGGGACGCCTACCTGTTCTCCGCCGATCCCGAGGGTCGGCGTCCGGTCCGCCCGCAGCTCATGACCAAGCGGTTCATGGCTGCTAGGGACCGGCTCGGCCTCCAAGGCGTCCGCCTGCACGACCTGCGCCATTGGGCCGCGACCTCGATGCTTGCCGCCGGCGTGCCGGTGCAGACTGCGGCCGGGCGGCTCGGCAACGACCCGCGCACGATGCTGCGCGTCTACAGCCACTTCCTCCCCGGTGAAGATCGGGAGGCGGGGGAGCTGCTTGCCGGCCTGGTCGACGGGCCGTGGCTGCCCGAGGTCGACGAGGACGAGGAGGCGGGGAGCTAGCTCGGGTTGCGTCGGCGCCCGCCCCGCCCGGTGGCCGGCGGTTCGCCGTTGGTCAGGATGCCGGCCTGGCGGAGTATCTCCTCGGTGTGCTGCTGGCGGCGCTCCAGCTCGTCATTGCGCCGCTGGGTCTCGGCCAACTCCTCCTCGAGCTGGCGGATCCGGTCGGTGGGGGAGCGCTTCTTGGCCTGCTGGGTCCTTGCCCGCTCGTCGTAGCGGCCGACGATGGTGAACCACTCCTCGACCCTGGCGCCGAGCGCTCGGGCCAGTGCCGCGAGCTTGTCGTCCCGGGGGTTGGGGGTCTCCCACGGCCCGCCGGTCTCCTTGCGGTAGCCGCCGTGCTCAATCTTGTGGATCTGGTCCCGGCTGACCTGGCCTCCCGACAGCTCGACGACCTTAGGGACCGACAGGCCCCGCTCCAGCCGGAGACGCTGGACCTTGATGCCGAAGTCCCGCCAGATCGTCTGCTCGTCGCGCTCCTGCTGCTTGGGCATTGACCGTCCTCGCTCGGTCTCGACCGTTCGTCTTAGTACCCGTTAGTACACGCGGAGTATGGCACAACCCCGCGCCGCCCCGCACAGATCACGAAACGATCGGCCAGGCAACGCCAAGTATGACAGATCAGATGACTACTAACCCTCGCGTGTTAGTAGTCGTTAGCCTACGATGGAGACGCCCGAAGGAGGAGCCTCTTGCCCACTGCCAGCAGGAAGATCGACGGGGATCGGCTCCGGAAGCTCCGCGAGGACGCGCGCATCACCCAAGCGGAACTCGCCGAGCTCACCGGAGGGGTCCACCACATCACCATCTGCAACTACGAGCGCCGCGCCTGGGAGAAGAGCCAGCGGCTCACCGTGCTGCGGCTCGCCGACGGCCTGTCCCAGGCGCGCAAGCGCGAGGTCGACCCCGAGGAGTTCCTGGTTCCGGTCAGGCCGGCGCCGGCCGAGCCGGTCGGGATCGCCTTGTGACCGCCACGGCCGTCGAGCGTCGGCGCCTCCCGCGACGCACCTACACCGTCCGCGAGGTCGCCGAGCTGCTCGACATCTCCGAGCGGCACCTCCGCAACTGCATCAGCCGCGGTGAGTTCCCGGTGCGCCCGCTCGCCGGCACCGGCCGCCGCACGGTGCTCCCACGCGCGGAGATCGACAGCTACCTCCGCGGCGAGCACCCCAGCCAACAGCAGCACCAGAAGACGGCCTGAACATCAGAGAGCCCCCCGACGCCACGAGGAGGGGTCCTCCAAACCAAGTCACCAGCCAACCAGCGACCGGAGCAGGATACATGGCCCCAACAACCATCACCGTCGAGGACGTGGAGCGCTTCCGCACCCGTGACCCTCGCGCCCAGACCCTGGTGCGCGAGCGCCAGGTGATCCGCGACGACACCGCCTCGACCATGGCTGAGGCCGTCTGCACCATCGCCAGCGAGCGCGTGGCCCTGCACCTGGCGCCCGGCGGCTACACTACCGCCCACAACTGCCCGGAGTGCGAGCAGGACCGGCCCTGCTTCCGGCCGCTGGCCGCCGTGGACGCCGAGGCCACCGAGCGATTCATCGCCACCTGCGACGCCGTCTGGCACGCGACCAAGCTAGGGGGGGCCCGGTGACCCCCGACCAAGCAATCGCCCTGCTGTCGGTCAAGGAGTGGCCGCCGCCGCTTGACCACTGGCCACCCAGGGACAAGAACAGGTGGCGCCCGGGGATGGCGCTGGTCGGCCGCATCGAGACGGTCATGGCCCTGCCGCGCCCCGAAGGCAGCAAGAAGCGCGGCGAGCCGTACTCCGCCATGTACATCCGCCGCCACCCCGACGGGCGGCTCGTCATGTGGCACGGCTGGCACACCGCCGCCGAGGACGTTCCGCCCATGCAGCCCGCACCGGGCCTGCTGTTCGCCGCCTACTACCGCGGCGAGGAAGCCAGCGGCTTCGAGAACTTCAAGTACATCGTCGCCCCGTGGGATGAGCCAGATGGGGCAGGCGATCAGCAGACCCGCCAGGCCGGCGGCCGGCCCACCGAGGCCCTGTCGCGCCTGGCGCCCGAGAGCGGGGTGGGCGCCTCTGCCCTGCCCTCGGGGTCCAACCAGCGGCCCACGTCAGTCGCCGGGGCTCGCGCCTACGTCCAGGCGCAGCCCCCTGAGTGGCGGGAGCGCTTCACCCAGATCCTCGGCGACGCTCGCATCAGCGGTGAGATTGGGGAGCGGCTCTCGCTGGAAGAGATCCGAACCCTGATCGTCCGCACCCACGCCAGCATGGCCGGTGAGGCCACATGACCTGGGTCGTGACGGGCGTCGTGGTCGCCGCGGTGATCATCGGCATCGGGCTCGCCCCTGAGATCCGGGCGTGGTGGCGAGGCCGGAGGCGATCGGATGGCTGACCTGCGCCTGCCGATCATGGCACCCGCCGGCTGGGATGAATTCTGGGCGCTCGGCTGCTGGGCACGCCGCGACGACGCGTCCCCGTTCATGGGCAGCTCGAACCCTTACGAATTCACCTGCCTTGATCCGCCCGCCACCGACCTCGGGCTGTGCGCCCACCACCAAGCCGCCATCTTTCCGCCGGAGGTCCGCACCCATGCGCCACGCCCCTGATCCTGGCCAGGGCTTCCTGTTCGCACCCGCCGCTGAACCCGAGGCGATCCGGCGCGCAGCGGCGGATCCCAACATCGCCATGGCCAACCACGCCTACGTCCGCGCGGACGCGCGCACGACCTCCGCCGCGGCGGCTGGGGAGGCGCTGCCGAAGTCCGGCACCCGGCGCGCCAAGGTGCTGGAGGCCATCGGGGAAGCCGGGCTGGACGGACTCACCGACCAGGAGATCGCCGTCGCGCTGGGGCTGGCGGAGAACAGCGTGCGGCCCCGGCGCAGGGAGCTGAGTGACCCGCCCGAGGGCCTGCCCTGCCTGATCTTCCGCGCCGGCACGCGACCCACCGCCGGCGGCAACCCGCCACGGTGTGGGTGGCCGCCGAACACGTCCGGGAGGTGGCCCGTGGCGCGTAGCGGCCACCTCGTCACCGAGGTCGACCACCCGGCGCTCTGCCTGCTGGCCGTGTGGGTGACGAGCCTCGTCCTCGCTGGGCTGGGCGCCCGATGACCGCCTGCCAGCTCTCCCTCGACGGGCACGCCGCGAGGGCTAGGACCGCCGCGCCAGCGCTGCCGCTACGGCCATATCAGGAAGAGGCGCTGACGGCGATCGACAAGGCCGAGCTGCGCGGCATCAGCAGGCCGCTCGTGGCTTTGCCTACGGGCACTGGCAAAACCATCCTCTTCGGACATCTGCTCAACGGGCGGGAGGGCCGCGGGCTCGTGCTTGCGCACCGGGACGAGCTGATCGGCCAGGCCGTCGGCAAGCTGCGCCAGATCGCGCCCGGCCTGGAAGTCGGCATCGTCAAGGCGGAGCGAGACGAGACCGGCGCCGACGTAGTCGTGGCCTCGATCCAGACGCTCGCGCGGCCATCACGCCTCGCGCGGCTGGAGGCCGACTTCCGGACGATCGTGGTTGACGAATGCCACCATGCCTCAGCCGCTACCTACGTTGCGGTGCTCCGCCACCTCGGCTCGTTCGCCGAGGCCGGCCCGCTGACGGTCGGCGTCACCGCGACGCCGGAGCGCTCCGACAAGGCCAAGCTCGGCGCCATCTGGCAGGAGATCGTGTACCAGCGCTCGATGCTGGAGATGATCGCCGCCGGCTACCTCGTCGACCTCCGCGCCATCCAAGTCGGCACCGACGCCGACCTTGGCCGGCTCAAGGTCGTCCACGGCGATCTCCAGGACGCCGAGATCGCCGACGAGCTGATCGCCTCCGGCGCGATCCCGCAGGTGGCCGGCGCCTACCTCAAGCACGCCCGCGACCGGAAGGGCATCGCGTTCACGCCGACCGTGCGGGTCGCCTACCTGCTCGCCAGCGAGCTGACCGCCCGGGGCATCCCCGCCGAAGCGCTGGACGGCACCACGGCCACCGACGAGCGCTGCGCGATCCTCGGACGCCTGCACACGGGCGCCACGCAGGTGGTTGTCAACTGCGGGGTGCTCTGCCTCGACGCGGAGACCGAGATCCTCACCGACCGTGGCTGGGCCGGGGTCAACGAGATGAGCTACGCCCATCGGGTCGCCAATTGGGACAACGGCCGGGTCTTTTTCGAGCGTCCGTTGGAGATCGTGTGCCGGGACCGCCTTCTCGGCGAGGACATGGCGATCCTCGAGACCGTCCGGCGCAGCGTTCGTGTTACCGGTGGCCACCGCATGCTCTACCGCACCGCCCCCCGCGCGCCCTGGCGTAAGGTCCCTGCGCGCGAGTTGGTCGGCAAGAAGGCCGAGCTGCCGATCTGCGGAAGCGCCGAGCCGTTCGCGGTCACCCCAGAGCAACCCGAACCCGTCGATGAGAGGCAGCGCCGACGACTGATCTCGGCCACCGCCTACAACCTCCGCAAGCGGGAAGGCTTCGAGTGGGAGGCATCATTCAAAGAGGCGGCCCGTCGGACCGACCGCAAGCTCTGCCTCCGCCGCAAGACGCCATCCGAGTTGACGCTCGAAGAGTGCTCGCTCATCGGCTTCTGGGTCGGCGACGGGTCGGTCAACCGGCCCCGCCGTGGTGGCGTCGAGTACACCCTCGCGCAGAGCACCTCCTACCCCACCATCGTGGACTGGGTTGACGAGAAGATCGCTGCGACCGGCCTGCATGCGGTGCGTCGCACCGTGCCAAGCCGGCCGAATGTTGCGGCGCACATCCGCTGGAGCATCGGGCGCGGAACGGGCAGCGGCAGTCAGGAACGCGAGGGCGCCTTCCCGCTTGAGCCATACCTCGACAAGGATGGCTCACCGCTACTCTGGGGACTCAATCATGACCAGTTCGCCGCGTTGCTCGCTGGGCTGTGGTGCGCGGATGGTGACCATGGTCAGGCCGCTACACCGCCAGCGCGCGGTGCGTGGGTCATCAGCAGCACCAACCATCGGCTAGCGTCCCATCTCCAGGCGATCGCGGTCTGCCGCAACTGGTCGGCCACGATCACCAGCAACGGCAAGAGCCGCCAGCAGGGTCATGCACCGCTGTACACACTCAGCCTGCACCGTCGGCGCACCCACAAGATGAGCAAGCGCCTGCCCGGCTTGGTGTTCGAGCAAGAGCCCGGCTGGCAGGACGAGCGGGTCTGGTGCGTGAAGACCACCACCCGCAACATCATCACCCGGCGTCGTGGAACCGTGACGGTGATGGGCAACACCGAAGGGTTCGACGAGCCGTCGGTGGGCTGCATCCTGATCGCCCGACCCACCAAGTCCCGGCCGCTGTTCACCCAGATGATCGGCCGCGGCACCCGCCCGCACCCCGGCAAGGAAGACTGCCTGATCCTCGACCTAGCCGGAATCGCCGGCCGCCACGACCTCGCCACCGTCGCGGAGCTGGCCCAAGTCGACCCGGCCGAGCTCGAAGGCAGGACGATCACCGAAGCGCTCGCCGCCCGCCAGGAACGCGAGCGCGAGGAAGGCCCCGCCGACAGCGGTGACGACGGGCTGCGGCTGCCAACCGTGACAGCCGTGGTCCCGCTGTTCCGGAGCCAGATGCACTGGCTCAAGGTCCGAGGCGAGTACGTCCTGTCGATCGGTACCTACACCGACCGCAACGGCCAGGACTGGGGCCAGGGCCACGTCCACCTCGTTCCGGCGGGGGAGACCTGGCGGGTGGAAGGCCGGCGCCGTGGCCGGCCGGCCAAGGCACTCGCCGACGGCCTCTCGCTCGAGTACGCCCAGGGCCTCGGGGAAGACATCGCCCGCCGCTACGGCGGCACGGTCGCACGCTCCGACGCGCCCTGGCGCGCCAAGCCCGCCAAGCCAGGCCAGCTCGAGGCGCTCAGACGCTGGCACGTGAAGATCCCAGCGGGTGCAGAGCTGACCCGCGGGCAAGCCGCTGACCTGCTCACCCAGGCGGCAGCTACGGCCCGGAAAGGAACGCGATGAGCGTCGCTACGGAAGAGGGAACCTCAAGGTTTCACCGATCCACGGTCGTTCCCGCGTACCTGCCTGAAGGGCTGCTATTCAGCCACCTTAGTGACCGGGCCAAGGTGACCTATGCGGCGCTGGGGCGGTTCGGAGATCTGGACATCGACTCCACGGACGAGCGACTTGCCGAGGACCTCCACTGCACCGCAGACGACATCGAAGAGGCGCTCGCAGCGCTGGAGCATGGGGGGTGGGTACTCCGAGCTGGCGATGATGTGTTCCTCCTGAGCGGCACTGCTGGCGAGCACATCTGTGGAGGCGGCCGATCCTCCAGCGAGTGCCCCGCCTGCGTCGCTCTTGAGCGCGAGTTGATGTGGTTGCAACGCCCGAGGGTGGATCTTCGGGCGACACCGAAAGCGCCGTCGGTTCGTGTCGCCAAGCGCAAGCAGAAGATCCCCGCAGAGCTGCGGCGGGCAGTGTTCGAGCGCGATGCCTACCGATGCCGGGAATGCGGGACACACCTCGACCTGACCGTTGACCACATCTACCCGGAGAGCCTGGGTGGACCGACCACGCTCGAAAACCTCCAAACCCTCTGCCGACCACACAACTCCAGTAAGGCGGTGAAGGCGCTTGACGCTCCTTGACCCTACCAACGCTGTCTGGAACCTATCCGAGTCGGTCGGCACTGAGCGTGTGGTGCTGCTTGCGCTTGCCCACCACGCAGACCCGGACGGGTACTGCTGGCCTGGCCTGGAGCGGATCGCCAGCATGGCCAGGGTCGGCACCCGCGCCACCCAGACTGCCCTCGCCAAGCTGATCGAGGCGGAGGAGCTGGGGGTGCTCCGCGGGCGTGGCCGTGGCCATGCCAGCCTGTACCGAGTGGTGCTCGGGCAGCCGGAGGGCGCGAGTGACCCAGAGGTCATGTTGGCGTGGCTCCGGTCCAAGACGACGCCGTTCCTCGCCGACCTCTACAAAAAGGTGCAGCAGACTGCACCTTTTGATGGCGGGCGGAAAGGTGCAGGCCACGACACTGTTACTCGAAGAAATAGTGCAGCCCACGGTCAAGAAAAGGTGCAGTCTGCTGCACCCAAGCCCTCGCGTATATGGAATGAACTTCCAGAAGAACATCAGAACTCTACGGGGAGCCCTGACGGGCACCGCGACAACCCCTCCGGTCAAGGCCAGGATCTCCCGGACGGCTCCATGGGGAGCCATGGTTCCCCCTCCCCCCATGGCGGCGCCCCCCCTCCCCCAAGCCAGGAGCAAAACGGACACAAGCCCGAACTAGTCGGGAATGGCCCAGAGGCCGCAGAGGCGCTAAATGCCGGGGTGCTGGTGGGGGAGTACCTGGCGGCGTGCAGGGTGCGCCCGCCGAGCCGGTTCGTCGGTCACCTCGCCCGCGAGACCCGCACCCTGGTTGACGAGGGCATCGCGGCCGACTACATCCGCGCCGGGCTGACGACGGTGCGCAAGCGCGGTCTGAGTCCTTCGGCGCTGCCGAGCGCGGTCGCGCAGGCCATGAACGCCGATCCGCCTCGCACCAACGGTCGTCCTCCGACCACCAATGGCAACGGCAACGGCCACCACGCCAGCGACGAGGAGGCGGCGCTGCGAGCCGCCCGTGAGTTCAACGCCCGCCAGGAGGCCCGCCGGCGGGCCGCCACCACCACGGCCCGCGGCGCGCGGCTCGCCGTCGAGCTTGCCGCGAGGGGAGTCAGCCAGTGACCGTCCACTCGCTCAACGGCAACGGCAGCCGCAACGGCCACCGCGCCACCGCCCGTACCCCGTTCCTCGACCAGCCGCCCCCGCACTCGATCGAGGCGGAGGAGAGCACGCTTGGTGCCGCGCTGACGGCATCCCACGCCGCTGACTGGCTGCTGGCCAACCTGCGCGCCGCCGACTTCTACCGGCCGGCGCACCAGACCGTGTACGAGGCGATCGCCCAGCTCGCCACCGATGGTTTCCCGGCGGACGCGATCACGGTCGGCGCCTCCCTCCAGGCGACCGGCCAGCTCGCCGACGTGGGTGGCCACCCGTTCCTGGTGCGGCTGGTCGAGGCGGTCCCGACCGCTTCCAACGTCGGCTTCTACGGGCGGATCGTGCGGGACGCCGCGCGGCGGCGCCAGATGCTCGACCTCGGCATGCGGATCATGCAGCTCGGCTTCGAGGAGGCGATGGCCCCGGACCGGGCGCTCGGCCTGGCGCAGGGCTGGCTGGACGAGCTGGCACGCGACGGCCAGGAGATCGGCCTGCGGCCCGCCGACCTGCTGGACGCGATCCGGGAGCGCCAGCAGGCCGAGGCGTCCGGGAGAGTCGCCTCCTGGGGGATCAAGGCGCTGGACGACATCACCGAGGGCCTGCCGCCGGGCAACGTGATCGTGCTCGCCGCCCTGACAAGCATGGGCAAGTCGAGCCCCGCCATCCAGGTTGCGGCGCACAACGCCGACCGGGGCCACGTGCTGTACGTCACCTACGAGATGACGCCGGCCGACACCGGCAAGCACACCTTCGCCCAGGTCGCCGACCTCGGCCTCCGGGAGGCGGCGGCGTTCCTGGACACCGAGGGCCTGCGGGCCGCGAGGGAGGCGCACAACGCGCTCGACCTGACGGTCTACAAGCACTACCCGGACGCGGCCCGGCTGCTGCACGAGGTCCGCGGCCTGCACGCGCGCCGTCCGCTGTCGCTGGTGGTCCTGGATTACATCCAGAAGGTGCCCGCCCCCGAAGGCCGGCGCTACGGGACGCGCGAGCAGGAGGTCGCGGAGGTCTCCCGGCTGCTCAAAGAGCTGGCGATCCGCTGTGACGTGCCGGTCCTGGCGGTCGCGCAGCTCAACCGCGGCGCCAACGGCCGCCGGCCGGGCCTGGCCGACCTGCGCGAAAGCGGTGCACTAGAGCAAGACGCCGACTTCGTGCTGTTCATCCACAAGGACGACCGCGGTGCGACCACCGCTGATCTGCTCTTGGAGAAGAACCGGATGGGTCCGCTGGACGAGTGCCGGCTTCGCTGGCATTCACAGCAGGCCACCTTCGCGGATCTTTAGCATGCGCTAATCTACTAACCCTTGCGTATTAGTAGCTGTTAGCAATACAATGTCTACCTCATCAGCCCGCAGCCCACGGAGACCGGATGACCACCACCGCTGAGCGCCAGGCCACGGCGCCTGTGCAGCCGACGCTGGCCGACCAGCTCGAGCCCGAGCCGGCGCCCGCGACCATCGCCCAAGCGGACTGCACGACCGCCGCCGGCTTCGAGGCCCGGCGGGGGGCGCGCCTGATCGAGGGCCGCCGCCCGGCCACCTGGCTCGACGACGCGATCGCCCGCGAGCACGAGATCACCCGCCGGATGGGCCTGCTCGACCCCGAACCCGCGAGGGGAGGGGGCGTCGGTGCCTGAGCTGCCGACCCGCGACGAGGCCCTGCGCAGGGGTGACACCGCCCTGCCACCGTCGACGCTTGAGGTCAACGGGGCGCACTTGAACCTCTATGCCCCTACGATGGCCGACCGGTTCGCCTGGTACCTGATCATGCTCCAGCGTGCGATCGCCGCTGGCGAGCCGATCCGGGTCGACACCGTACAGGCCAGCCTGGGCGGCGATCTCGTCCGCATCACCTACCCAGAGACCGGTGAGCAGTCCGCCCACTGCGCGTACGAGCGGCTTCTCGCCCAAGGCGCCCCCAGGACAGCGTTGCGGTACCGCGGGGAGGCTGCCCCGTGATCACCGAGCCAACGCCGGTCCACGACGCGACGCGCGGCCACCGCGCGCAGGCCTCCGGGGCGGAGGACAGGGAGGGTGGCGTCCACGCCGGCTCCTCCGCCCCGGAGCACCATGCCGGGGCGGTGACTCTCCAGCCCGTGGCCGCCGCGCAGCCGAGCGCACCACCGTCACCGGCTCGGCGTGCCGACGGCCCGTCGCTCGCCGCCCCGGCGTCCCCGGAGAGCGACGACCGCCGAGAGGACCGGCGTGTCATCGCCGCAGCCACTGAAGGGCCGTGGACCGCGCACCCGAACCTCCTCATCGGCGGACACGCCGTCTACCCGCCAGGCGTGGGGCTCGGCACCGGGGCTGAGATCGCGGACTTCGTGGACGAGGCCAACGCCGCATTCATCGCCCGCGCCCGGACTCGGTGGCCGCAACTCCTGGACGAGGTGGACGAGTTGCGCGTGATCGAGCTGGCCACCCTGGTGCTGCTGCGGGCCTCTGGCCCCGACGCCTCCTGGGGTGAGCACGAGACCGCCGAGCGCGTGCTCCGCGACCTGCTGGCCGCACGTGGCCACGACGTGGGGAGAGGCGAGTCGGCGTGAGCGACCTCCAAGCGGGCATTGAGGCGGCGCGCGGCCACGACGGAGGTCGACCAATGAGGCGCCGTCCCCGTGCCGTGGCCGGCCTGCTGGTCGCCCTGACGATCGTGGCGGTCGTGCTCGCCGTCCTGGTCGCCGCGCTGGAGCCGGCCGGCGGCCCCGGGCCGCAGCACCGGGTTACGACCACGACCGGAGGCGGGCGGTGAGCGGCCTGAGCGCGCGGCACATCCTCGACCAGACGACGAGCGAGGACGCCCTCCAAACCAAGATCATCGAGCTCGCCAAGCTCGAGGGCTGGCTGGTCCACCACGTCAGGCCAGCGCAGACCGGCAAGGGCTGGCGGACGCCCCTCCAGGGCGACAAGGGCTATCCAGACCTCACGCTCGTCCATCCCGATGGCCTGGTCGTGATCGCCGAACTGAAGGCGATGCGCGGCAGGGAGACCCCCGAGCAGGCTCGGTGGCTCGACGCGATGAACGGCGCTGAGCTGCACAGCTACCTCTGGCGACCGGACGACTGGTCGTACATCGAGCAACTGCTGAAGGCGAGACTGCCGTGACCGTCCCGGAGTGTCGTGGCGACTGGGGCGGCGAGCAGCAGCTTGCGCCCGGCTGCATGAGCGTTGGCGAGCACCGCACCGGTCCCGTCTGCCCGCTGTGCGCCGGCCGCCTAAAGCACACCAAGGCCGAGCACGACCAGCTCGAAGCGGCGGCCCAGCGGAATCGCGCCAGCGTCGGCCGGTGGTCCCGATGATCGACGCCGACCGGGTCACCGAGATCGACAGCATGCTGGAGCTGGGGCGCGTCATGAACACCTCGGTGACGGATGGGCAGCGCGCCAACGACGACCAGCGCCTGGCCGCCCTCGCTGACTGCTGCCGGCGCCTCGGGCTGCCCATGGACCGCCGGACCGCGCTCGCGTACGCGCTCGGCGTCCGCCAGGCGCTCGACCGCTTCGACCACCGGATCGGCGACGACAACGACGACATGGCGCGCGAGCTGGAGCTGTACGGCCGCGTCGCCCTGCTCTACGACCGGGGAGACCCCACATGACCCTCACTGTCACCGACATCCCGGAGCGGATCCTGGCTCGGTTGGACCTGAACGGCCCTTCACCACCTGATCCGTGGCGCCCGGTCGAAGGCGGCTGCTGGCTCTGGAGGGGCGGGACCTTCCCGGCCGGCTACGGCTCCATCAGCCTCGATAACGAGTCGAAGCTCGTCCATCGCCTGGTCTACGAGGCCGCAGTCGGGCCGATTCCCGAGGGCTACGAGATCGACCATGTATGCCGCATCAGGGCGTGCGCTCGGCCGGAGCACTTGGAGGCGGTAACGCCCGCCGAGAACGTGCGCCGTACCCAGCGACCCCACTGTCGCAAGGGGCATCCGTTCACGGTGGCCAACACCGGTCCCATGAAGGGCAAGCCGCGCCAGCGGGTCTGTCGTGAGTGCGCCAGGCAGAAGGCGCGTCGTTACCGGCTTCGGGGGAGGGCGCAATGACGCTCATGGTCACAGATCTTTTTGCGGCGCCGGCGGCAGCTCCCAGGGCGCCGAGGAGGCCGGCGGGCGTCTCACGCTCGGCCTGAATCACTGGCGCCGCGCGATCGACACCCATGCGACCAACTTCCCGCACGCCGACCACGACTGCGCCGACGTGTCGGTCTGCGACCCGCGCTACTACCCGACCAGCGACCTACTGATTGCTTCTCCCGAGTGCTTCCCGGCCGGGACGCTGGTCCTGACCGAGGCGGGCCTGCGGCCGATCGAGGACGTGCAGCTTGGCGAGCGCGTGCTCACGCACAAAGGCCGCTGGCGGCCGGTCACCGCGACGATGCGGCGGCTTGCGGACACGGTACTCGCTGCCGGCGAGGGGCACTCTGGTCTGGAGACCACCGTCGAGCACCCGTTCTGGGCGCGACCGTCGGCGCGTCGCTGGAACCAGGCCGACCGGCAGTACCGCCGCGTGCTCGGCGAAGCCGCGTGGACGCCAGCCCGGGAGCTGGCTGCCGACGGTCGGCGTTGGGCCACGCCGATCGAGTTCGGTCCTGGGCCCTGGGTTCCCCCGGTTGGTGGGCGTGGCGTCGAGTTCCGCAAGGAATTCTGGTGGCTGGTCGGCCGCTGGCTGGGTGACGGTTGCGTGCGGCTGCGCCCCTACCAGCCGTCCGGCCAGCGGCGTGATCGGCGTCCCTACCGGGCGGCACCTGCCCCGTGCGTCCACTGCGGTCGGCCAGCCCGCCCGCACCGCCGGTACGCACACCTGGTCTCGTTGTGGTGCGGGCCGATATGCAAGGCTGCGGAGGAGAACGCGCGGAACGTTACGCACGCCAAGGGCTCAGAGGTCCAGATCGTCTGCGGCCACCACGAGGCCGACGGGCTGGAGGCCCTGCTCGGCTACGCGCTGCCGGCCGGGCCGCGTGCTCAGGCCGGGGAGCTGCGCTGGCACCGCCGGACGCAGCGGACCGGCGTGATGTTCTCATGCGCGCACAACGGCCTGGTCGAGTGGCTCGTGGAGCACTTCGGCCGCTACGCCCACGGCAAGCGGTTGCCCGCGTGGGCGCTCGCTATGCCCACGCCGTGGCGGCGTGCGCTGCTGGACGGCTACATCTCCGCAGACGGGAACGTCGGGCGGTGTACGCGCATCACCAGCGTCTCCAAGGCGCTCGCCCTCGGCGTCCGCCTGCTCGCATGCTCACTCGGCCACACGGCCAGTCTTCAAGCACGGCCGGTGCGTGCCGGTCGGATCGAGGGCCGGGCGGTTCGCACCCAGCCAACTTGGGTTGTCTCGTGGACGACCAGCCCACGGGTGCTCCGCGGCGCCAGCACCGATCAGCACCATTGATCCCGCGTCCGCCAGGTGCGGCCCGGCCGGTGCGACGTGGAGGTCTACAACCTCTCAGTGGCCGAGGACGAGTCCTACGTCGCCGAGGGGATCGTCGTCCACAACTGCACTTCGCACTCTTACGCCAATGGCGTGTCCCGCAAGCTTGCCCGCCGCTCGCTGTTCGAGCGGCCCGACCCGGCCGCCGAGCGCAGCCGCGCGACCATGTGGGACGTGGTGCGCTTCATGGAGGCGCACCGCTACCAGGCTGTCATCGTCGAGAACGTCGTCAACGTGCGGGACTGGGAGCTGTTCGAGCCGTGGCTGCACGCGGTCCGGTCGGTCCGACCTGGCTACCACGCCGAGACGGTCTATATGAACTCGATGGTGGCGTGGCCGACCCCGCAGTCCCGCGACCGGCTCTACACGGTGATCTGGCGCAAGGGCGCACCGCGGCCGCGGCTCCGCTTCGACGCGCCGGCCTGGTGCCCGACCTGCCAGAGGATCGTCGCCGGGGTGCAGAGCTGGAAGAACCCGCGCCGCCCTTGGGGCCGCTACGCCCAGCAGTACTGGTACCGCTGCCCCGCCTGCACGCAAGTCGCCTGGCCGCTGGTCTACCCGGCAGCCACCGCGATCGACTGGACGCTGAACGCCCCACGGATCGGCGACCGGTCCAAGCCGCTGGCGGCAAACACCCTCCTGCTGTGGCTTGGTTGACCGACGGCACGCCCTGCGGTGAAGCTGCCCGCATGTACACCGTCGACCGCCACGATCGCGTGGTCGAGCTCACCGGGGTGCCACGCCCGTCGGTGGGGGCGCCGCTGCCGGTCGCGCTGGCCGGCGAGGGCCGGCTGCTGCTGGCCTACCTGCTGGACGTGCCAGTCCCGGGGTGGGATGGCAGCTGGACCCGTGCGGTGGACCTTGACACCGCCACCCCGGTGGTGGCTGCGCCCCTATGGGGTGTTCCGCGTCGAGGGCTCCTCGTGGATCCGCCAGCTGGAGCGGATGAACCGGGTCCACCCCCAGCACCGCCCAGAGGCGTTCAAGGACCTGAACCACTTCGTGTTCACCTTCCATGACTCCACGTTAGAGGCCATCGCGCAGGCGTTCACTACCGAGCCGCGCTCGGGTCCAATGTCGGCGGTCGTCACCAAGATGGGGCAGCTGCTGTTGTCGCACTGAACCGTCGGACACGCCCAAACCCCAAGCCATGCGTCGTGGTTGAACCAGGCGGAGCTGTTTTTCTCGATCCTTGTCCGCCGGCTTCTCAAGCGTGGCGAGTTCGGCTCGGTCGCTGAGCTGGTCGACCGGATCATGGCGTTTATCGCCGACTGCAACCGCACCGCAAAGCCGTTTCGCTGGACCTACGACAGCCGTCCCCTGCAGGCATCCTGAGCACGCCCGCGTGACCTCTGCGGCTGGGTTACAGGCGCATCCCTGCGCGGCGGAGAAGCTGTTGCAGCCGGGTGACGTCGAGCTCCTGGACGGGGACGCCGCCCTCAACAGCGAGGGCCGCGGCGGCGCCGGCGGCGTGGCCGAGGGCCATCCATGTCGATTCCAGTCGGATGGGACAAAAGCCGACCTTGGAGGCCGAGACGCACACCGGCACCAGCAGGTTGGTGCACTGCTCGGCCTGCGGGGTCAGGCAGCGGTAGGGGAGCTGGAAGGGCCGGTCGACCCTGGCCCAGACGCGGCCCTCGTTGCGGAACTGCGCTGGGTTGATCGCCACGCGCTGGACGTGGTGGGAATCGATCCAGTGCGAGCCCAGCGCCACGGCGTCGGGCTTGGCTCGGTCGGCCTGGATGTCGTGCTGGGTTACCACATAGGCGCCGAGCATCCGGCGTGCCTCGCGGACGTACAGGTAGTACGGCCAGTGGCCGTGGTCCACGTACTCGTCGGGCGCCAGGCCCCAACCGGCCGCCTCCCGGCGCAGCGCGACCGGCACGTCGGGGTCGTGGGTCAGGAAGAACAGCAGCCCCTGGTTGTGCTCGCGGTGGTCGGCCCAGATCGCGCGACGCTGTGCGTGGTCGGCGTCAGGATAGGTGAACTGCCCGTCGAGATGCCCCAGCGAGATGACGGCGTTCTGGCGGTTGTTGAGCTCCCACTTGTGGCCGGGTAGTGCGCGGGTGCGCCCGTCACCTTGGATCTGGTAGTGGCCGCTGGGAAACGGCGAGAAGGCAAGCAGCTCGCCCAGCCTCGTCTCGGGACGCAGCCGCAGATAGCGGGCGAGCAGGGTGAAGCGACGTGGGTCATAGCCGGGTGGCGCCTGGATCGGCACCCGGTCGGGGCCGTTGCTGACCGTGACACGGAAGTTGTAGGCCATCGGCTTGCGGTCGCCCGCCCCGGGCACGATGCCATCGGCGGCCACCACGCCGGGCAGCAGCCCGCCAGCATCGTCATAGGGGCAGACGTCGACGGGCAGGTCGGTGGTGACCTCCCCGGCGAAGCTGGCCACCTGGTCGGGACGCTCGACGAAGCGGATACCGGCCAGCGACTCACCGTACTGGTCGCGGCGTTCGCGCCCGACCGCGTAGGCGACGCCAGCCCCGGCCATCAGGTCGCCCTCGTAGGAGGCGTCCACGAACACGCGGCCGGCCACCGTCGAGCCGTCGCTCAGCACGATGCGCTGCACCCGCCCGGCGCGTGTCTTGACCTGCGTCACCAGCTGCCCAAAGCGCACCGGCACGCCCGCGTCGGCCAGCATGTCCGCAAACACGCGCTCGGCCAGCCGCGACTCCCAGTAAAACAGCGGTCCGGCATGGCCGTAGGCGCGCCCCAGGCGCTGGTAGAACTCCAACGCGAGCCCGCTGAACGACTCGAGCAGCATGTGCTCGCTCTCGGCGGTCACCAGCCCGCTGGTACTGAGACCACCGACATGCCTGGTCTGCTCCAGCACCAGGGTGGACGCTCTCAGCCGCGCCGCCGCCACTGCGGCGATCAAGCCCCCGGGCGTCCCGCCATAGACAACGACATCAACCGACTCGTCAGGCACGGCCGGAGTCTATCCCGGCACTACTTCTGCGGGGCTGCATTAGTGAGGCCGGCCTCGGACCGCCGAGAACCCACGTGATCCCGTGTCGTAGGCTTCGCCGTTCCTGAAGGGAGTCCGAGGCGGTCCTCACGGCGAGGTGTCCACGTGGCGGTGGTGAACATCAACGATGTCCTCGAC
>WNGP01001520.1_pt1 | contig 19116 bp, 15 predicted proteins | sample 5407671 | NCBI WGS metagenome assembly WNGP01 (sample SAMN13153381, study PRJNA577476) | soil metagenome | isolation source: 40 cm soil or saprolite under Garry oak tree replicate 2 | place: USA:California | collected 2016-06-15 | reverse complement strand
TCTCGACCTGGCTCAGGGAAGCGGGGACTTCTTCCGGCTGAAGCCGGGCTGGCAGAGCCTCGGCGCGACCACGCTCGAGCAGATCGTGGAGCACGTCCGGCTCGAGGCGCCGGAGGCGGAGCCGCTCAAGCTCGAGCTGGAAAGCTTCTTGCGCGCCGTGCGCGGCGAGGAGGATGTCGTCGTGTCGGGCGCCGCCGGGGCCCAGGCCCTGGCCCTCGCGTTCCGCGTCGCCGCCGCCGTCCAGGCCTCGCCGCTCGCACCCCCCGCGCTCTCCGCTTCCCTGGCCGCCACGCGGCCGTGAGCCGCACGCCCCGCATCTACATCTCGGCGGGCGAGCCGTCGGGGGACGCGCACGCCGCCGCGGTCGTGACCGCGCTGAAGCGGCGCCTCCCTGGGACCAGCGTCGAGGCGTTGGGCGGTCCTGACCTGGAGGCCGCGGGCGCCTCGGTGCTCGACCGCATGGAGCAATTCTCGGTGGTCGGGTTCGTCGAGGCGCTGTGGAAGTTGCCGGCCCATCTGCGCCTGCTCGGACGCGTCCGCCTCGCGTTCCAGGCCCGGCGCTACGACCTGGTGATTCTCGTCGACTATCCCGGCTACCATTTGCGCGTGGCGGCGGAGGCCGCCGCCGTCGGCATCCCGGTTCTCTACTACATCGCTCCCCAAATGTGGGCCTGGGCTCCGGGCCGGGTACGGAAGCTGGCCGCGGTGCGACGGCTCGCGGTCATCCTGCCCTTCGAAGAGGCGTTCTTTCGCGAGCGCGGCGTCGCGGCGACGTTCGTCGGACATCCGCTCAAGGACCGGACACCGCCGCCCCCGCGGGCGGATGCCCGGCGCCGCCTCGGCCTTGAACCCGGACGGCCGGTGCTCGGTCTCTTCCCGGGGAGCCGCGCGCAGGAAGTGAAGCGACTCTGGCCGGCGTTCCGCGATGCGGCGGTCCGCGTCGTCGCCGCGCGCCCCGACGTGCAGGTCGTCGTCGCCGGGACGGCGCGCGGCCGCTACCCCGCTCCCGGTGCCATCCGCCTGCACCTGGGTGATCCACTCGCCGTGTTCGCGGCCGCCGACGCCGGTCTCTGCAAGTCGGGCACGACCACCCTCGAGGCGGCGCTCGCCGACGTGCCCATGGTCATCGCGTACCGTCTCAACCCCGTGTCGTTCGCCATCGCCATCCGCATGCTGCAGGTGCCCCACGTCGGTCTGGTGAACCTGATTGCCGGGCGAGAGGTGAGCCCCGAGCTGCTCCAGAGTGCGGTCACCCCCGGTGCTCTGGCGACCGCCGTGCTGCCGCTGCTCGACGCCGACAGCGAGCCTGCCCGCCGCCAACGGGAGGGATTGGGGCTCGTGCGACAGCGGCTGGGGCCCCCGGGGGCGGCTGACCGCGTGGCCGCGCTCGCCCTGGAGCTCGCGGGGTGAAGCTCGGCCGGGCCGAGCCCCTGGTGACGGCCCTCGTGGCGGCACTCGTGCGCTTGCTCGCGGCGACCTGGCGCTACCGCGTCCAGGGGTGGGAGCACGTGGCCGCCGCTCGGGCGAGCGGGCGGCCCGTGATCTACGTGCTGTGGCACAGTCGCATCCTCCCGCTGCTGTACCACCGGCGTGACGAGAGCATCGCTCTCCTGATCAGCCGCCATCGCGACGGCGGCTACCTCGCCGAGCTGTCCGAGCGCTGGGGGTACCGTGTGGTGCGCGGGTCCTCGCAGCGCGGGGGGGAGGCGGGTCTGCTGGGCCTGGTGCGCTATCTGCGCCAGGGCGGGGAGGTCGCCCTCACGCCCGACGGCCCGCGTGGGCCGGCGGAGCGGATGAAGCCCGGCGGGCTGGCTGCGGCGCAGCATGCGAACGCGGTCGTGATCGCTGCGGGCGCGCGGGCCTCGTCCGCGTGGTGGATCGAGTCGTGGGATCGGTTCTGCCTGCCCCGACCGTTCGCCACGGTGGAAATCAGGTACAGCGCGCCGTTCGGCGTGGAAGCGGGAAAAGAGGGGTTGCGTCGCGGCATGTCCGTGGCAGAGCGGGCGCTCGAGGCCGTGACGCGCGGTCGAGCGGACGCGTGACCCGCGCGGACCTGGTGCGCTGGCTGTGGGGCGAGTCGCCGGGCGCGCGGCTCGCACGCGTGCCACTCATCCCCCTCGCGGGCGCGTACTGGGCCGTCATGAAGCTGCGTGCGGTCCGGGGCGGCGGCGACGCCGTGCGCCTCCCCCTGCCGACGATCGCCGTCGGGAATCTGTCCGTCGGCGGCACGGGGAAGACACCGCTCGCGGCGTGGATCGCGGATTATTGTGTGGCGCGTGGCCGCACGCCCGGCGTCCTGCTCCGCGACTACGGCGGTGACGAGCTGCTCGTGCATCGGCGACTGGTGCCGCAGGCGGTCGTGGTGGCGAACCCCGATCGCGTGGCCGGCGCGGTCGCCGCTCGGGCTCAGGGCGCTCAGGTGTTCGTGCTCGACGACGCCTACCAGCTCCTGGGAGTGGCGCGGGACCTGAACATCGCGGTCGCGAGCGCGGAGAGCGCCGCCGCGTCGCCGTGGCCCTTACCGGCGGGCCCGTGGCGCGAGGGCTGGGATGCCTTGGCCCGCGCCGACCTGATCGTCGTGACTCGGAAATGCGCGTCGGCGGCAACCGCGGGAGCCCTGGCCGACCGTGTCGGTCGAAGGAGGAGAGGGGTGCCGGTCTGTACGGCGTGGCTCGCGGTGAGTCATCTCGAGGGCATGCAGTCCGGAACGCACCGGGAGCTTGCGGTGCTCGCTGGGCGGCGCGTGGTCGCGGCCGCAGGCATCGCCGAACCGGAAAGCTTCGCGGCGCAGCTCCGGACCGCCGGCGCGAGCGTGCAACTCGTGGCGTACCAAGACCATCACGCCTATCGTCGGGCGGACCTCGAGCGGCTCGTGCAGGCCGCCGCCGGGGGGGGGGATTATGTTGTAGTCACAGAAAAGGACGCGGTGAAGCTCCGTCGACAGTGGCCCGGGAGTGCGCCCGAGCCCCTCGTCGCGGTGCTTGCCGTCCACTGGGAACGGAACGGCCGGGCGCTCGAGCAGGCGGTGGACGCCGTGCTCGGCTCCGCCCGGCGTGCCTGAGACCCGACGCCCAAGCGAGTGCCATGAGCGAACCTGCCATCCAGCCCCAAGGTCACCTGGGCATCCGGCCCGACAAGGACACGTTCCTCGCGGAGGAGAACCCGTTCGAGGCGATGATGGAGCGCTTCGATCACGCCGCCCAGCTCTTGAACCTCGATCCCGGTCTCTACAAGGTCCTTCGCAACCCCGAAAAGCAGATCATCGTGTCCGTCCCCGTGCTGCGCGATTCGGGCGAGCTGGAGGTGTATACGGGCTACCGGGTCTTGTACAACACGTCTCGCGGTCCGGCCAAGGGCGGTATCCGATTCGATCTCAACGTGACCCTCGAGGAAGTGAAGGCGCTCGCCGCGTGGATGACGTGGAAGTGTGCGCTCGTGAACATCCCGTTCGGAGGGTCGAAGGGCGGGGTCGTGTGCGATCCTACCACCATGTCGATGGCCGAGCTCGAGCGGGTGACGCGGCGTTACACCGCGGGCATCATCGAGACGCTCGGCCCCGACTCGGATGTGCCGGCCCCGGATGTGAACACCAACGAGCGTGTGATGGCGTGGATCATGGACACGTACTCCATGCACCACCGGCATACGGTGACAGCGGTCGTGACGGGGAAGCCGGTGGAGATGGGGGGCTCGCTGGGGCGACGTGAGGCGACGGGGCGGGGGTGCATGTTCGTGACCCGGGAAGCGCTGTCCAAGCTGGGCATGAGTCTCAAGGGCGCGCGCGTGGCCGTGCAGGGGTTCGGGAACGTGGGTTCCGTGGCCGCGGACCTGATGGCCAAGGAAGGCGCCGTCATCGTGGCCGTTTCGGACAAGTCGGGGGCTTTGCACAACCGCCAGGGGCTCGACATCCCTGACCTGATCAAGTGGGTCAAAGAGCACCGTCAGCTCGCGGGGTATCCCAAGGCCGAGCCGTTCAGCAAGGAACAGCTGCTCATCGTGGACTGCGACGTGCTCGTCCCCGCGGCCACGGAGAACGTCATCACGCGCAAGAACGCCCCGCAGATCAAGGCGAAGATCATCTGTGAAGGCGCGAACGGTCCCACCACCGCGGCCGCCGACGAGATCCTCGAAAAAAAGGGCGTCTTCGTCATTCCCGACATCCTCGCGAACGCCGGCGGCGTGACGGTGAGCTACTTCGAGTGGGTGCAGGACCGCGGCGGCTACTTCTGGGACGAGGACACCGTGAACCGGCGCCTCGAGAGCATCATGGTGCGAGCCTTCAACGAGGTCGCGGTCACGGCGGAGAAGTACAAGGTGAACACCCGCATCGCCTCCTACATCGTGGCGGTCGATCGCGTGGCGGCGATGCATCGGCTGCGTGGGATGTATGCCTGATGCGCTACCGTGTCGTCGCGGTGGGGCGCGTGCGGGACGCGGCGCTCCGCACGGCGTGTGACGGGTACCTGGAGCGACTGCGTCGCTACACGCGGGTCGAGGAACGGGAAGTGAAGGACGAGGCGCGACTCCTCGAGGGAGTGGCCGAGGGCTCGCGCCTCGTCGCGCTGTCCGAAGCGGGAGAGCAGTGGACGTCCGGGCAGCTCGCCGAATGGACGGCGCGCTGGGAGCTGGACGGCCGGGATGTCGCGTTCGCGATCGGCGGCGCGGACGCGCTCCCCACCGCCGTGTTGCAGTCCGCCGAGCGGGCGTGGAGCCTCTCCCGCCTGACATTCCCGCACGAGCTGGCGCGCGTGATCGTGTACGAGCAGCTGTACCGCGCGTACACCATTCGCCGGGGGGAACCCTACCATCGCGGATCCTGAGCTGACGCCGGCGGATCGGGCGGCACTGCTGGGACTCGCGCGGGCGACGCTGCAAGCGCACCTCGAGGGGCAGCCCCTGCCACCGCTGTGCGCCGTGCCCGGGGCGATGCTGAAGCGGGGGGCCTTCGTGACCCTGACCGAGCGCGACGCGTTGCGTGGCTGCATCGGTCACATCGCAGCCGATCGCGAGCTCGGTCCCGTGGTGCAGGAGATGGTGATCGCTGCGGCGCTGGACGATCCGCGCTTCGCGCCGGTCAGCCTCGACGAGCTTCCCTCCCTCGCCCTCGAGATCTCCGTGCTGTCCGAGCGCACGCTGCTTCCCGCCCCCGTGGATGCGGAGCGCGTGGTGGTCGGTCGGGATGGTGTGATCGTGCGATGCGGGCGGCGCATCGCGCTGCTCCTCCCGCAGGTGGCGCGCGAGTATCATTGGGGGCCCGAAGCGTTCCTGGCGGCGGCCTGCCGCAAGGCCGGGCTGTCGCCGGACGCGTGGCGGGAACCGGCAACCGAGGTATTCACGTTTCAAGCAGACGTATTCGGAGAGACTGAGGACGGGTGATACCGAAGATCGTCACCACTCCCATCGCGCCGCTCGCCGTTCCCGAGCCTCGCGTCGCACCGCGGCGCGTGGCGCCGGACGTGGTCGCGGCCGCCCTTCCGGGGGCGGCGCGCGATCGGCTCACGGCGGGCGAGGTCCTGGTCGTCACGACCGGTCAGCAACCGGGGCTCTTCACCGGGCCCTTGTACACCGTCTACAAGGCCCTGTCGGCCATCGCGCTGGCGCGGCGCCTCGAGCGAGAGCGGCGGGTGCCCGTCGTGCCGGTGTTCTGGGTGGCGGGCGACGACCACGACTTCGCCGAGGCCAACCACACCTGGTTCTTGAACGCCGGCGGCGACCTCGTACAGATCGTGCTGCGCGAGCGCGCGGCGGATGCGCCGCTGGTCCCGGTCGCTCATGAGCCCTGTGGTCCGGAGATCGTCGCGGCGCTGGCCCAGCTCAAGGACGGCACGCCGGAGACCGAATTCAAGGCCGGTGTGATCGAATGGCTCGAGCGATGGTACCGCCCCGAGGCCACGCTCGCAGACGCGTTCGCCGGGGCGCTGGACACGCTGCTCGGGTCGCGGGGGCTCGTGGTGCTGCGCGCGCACGACGCCGGCGCCAAGCGGGCGGCCGCCCCTTGGGTGCTCAAGGGGCTCGACCTGCCGCTCGCGGACGGCTACACGCCGGTGTTCGTCGAGGCCCGCCAGGGCCGTGACCGGCTGCAGCGCGACGGCGAGGTCTTCGTGACGCGCCGGAGCGGCGAGCGCTTCACCCGCGCGGAGCTGGAGCGCGTCGCCGTCGAGGCGCCGGAGCGGCTCTCGCCCAACGTGCTGCTCCGGCCCGTGGTGGAGGCGGCGCTGCTCCCCACGGTGGCGTACGCGGCGGGCCCCGCGGAGCTCAAGTACCTCCAGGACGCCGTGCCGTTGTACGGCGCGCTCGGCGTGACGCGCCAGCGTCCGGTGCCGCGCTGGTCGGGCGTAATCGTGGAGGGTCGGGTGGAGAAGCTGATGGAGCGCCACGGGATCGATCTCGCGGCGTTCGATGGCAAGCCGGGCGAGCTCGAGGCCCGCCTCGTCCGGCACGACCTGCCGCCCGAGACGGTGGCGACGCTGGCGGCCCTGAAGAGCGACATCGAGCAGCAATACGGTCGGCTGCTCCAGTCCGTCGTACAGATCGACCCAACGCTCGAGCGGACGGTCGAGTCCGCCCGCAACGCGGCCCTCGCGGGGACGCAGACCATCGAGAAGAAGCTCGTGGCGAGCCTCAAGCGCCTCGAAGGCGAGACGCTGGTGCGCCAGATCGCGCGCGCCCGCGCGGCGGTCTACCCGACGGGACAACCGCAGGAGCGCGTGCTCACCCTCCCGTCGTTCCTCATCCGCTATGGACCCGGGCTCGTCGACGCGCTGGAGCAGGAGGTGGCGCGCTGGACGGGCGCTTCGTAGAATCCGTCCATGTGGGTCCTCGTCGTCGTGCTGCTCGTGGCCCTGATGATTCCCATCGCCGCGATCCTGCTCGATTCGCCGCTCGGGCGCTCGTTTGCGCGGCGGCTGGAAGGTCAGGGAGACGGTGGGGGAGCGGGAAGTGGGGCGGGCGTGCGCCAGCTGGAGCAGCGCGTGGAGTCGTTGGAAACCGACCTCGAGGAGCTGAACCGCTCCATCGCCGGTATGCGTGAGGAGCTGCAGTTCGTACAGCGCCTGCTGGAAGACCCTCGCAAGAAGAAGCCCGGCTCCTGACGGTGCCCGACTCGGCCGCCAGCGGGGGGCGCCAGGCGGCCCGGGTGGCCGCTGGGATCTTGGTGACCCGCGTGCTCGGATACGTGCGGGAGCGCGTATTCGCCCACTACTTCGGCAACGACAGCATCCCCGCGGATGCCTTCCGCGCCGCGCTCCGGATCCCGAACACTATCCGCAGCCTGCTCGGCGAGGGCACGCTCCTGGGGTCGTTCATCCCCGTGTACGCCGCGCTGAACGAGCGCGCCGACCGGACCGGAGCCCGGGCGCTCGCCGGCGCAGTCTTGGGACTGTTGCTACTCGGCTCGGCAGTCCTCGCCCTGCTCGGGATCGCGTTTGCGCCCGCCATCACCACCGTCCTCGCCAAGGGGTTCGACGAGCCGCGCCGCGAGCTCACCGTCAGCCTGGTGCGGATCCTGTTTCCGATGACCGGGCTCATGGTCGTCTCGGCGTGGTGCCTCGGGGTCCTCAACACGCACCGGCGCTTCTTCCTGCCGTACGCGGCACCGGCGCTCTGGAACATCGCCGGGATCGTCGCGATGGTCGCGGCCGGGACGTGGCTCGCGAACCGCGCCCTGCCCCTCGACGCGCAGCTGCACCGGTTGGCGCTCGCCCTGGCCTGGGGAACCGTCGCTGGTAGCGTGCTGCAGATCGCCGTGCAGCTGCCCGTGTGCTGGCGCCTGCTGGACGGGATCCCCCTGCGATTCTCGACCAAGCCGGAGGGGGTGCGCGACGTCATTGTGGCGTGGCTGCCGCTGCTCCTGGGCGCCGGGGTGGTACAGGTCTCGGGATTGATCGACACGCTGCTCGGCTCCTTCACGGGCGCGGGCGGCGTGTCGGCGCTCGGCTACGCGCAAATCGTGCAGCAGCTTCCCGTCAGCCTGTTCGGAGCATCCGTCACGGCGGTGTCGCTGCCCGAGCTGGCACGCGAGGCGGTGGGGACCGCGCCGAACGAGCAACTGCGGGCGCGGATCGCGGTCGGGTTCCGGCGCATCATCTTCTTCGTCGTGCCGTCTTCGATCGCGTTCATCGCCCTCAGCCGCGTCATCATCGGCGCTCTGTTCCAAACCGGACGGTTCACCGCGGGTGCGACGGCGCTCGTGGGGAACGTGCTGGCGGCGTACGGCCTGGGACTCGTGGGGCAGGCGACCGTGAAGCTTTTCGCTTCCGGCTTTTACGCGATGCGGGACACTCGTACGCCGGTGAAGATCGCGACCTCGTCGCTGGTGGTGTCCACGGGACTGGCGTGGCTCCTGATGCGGTGGCTCGGGCCCCCCGGGATCGCGCTCGGGTCCTCGCTCGGCGTGTTCCTGAACACGTCGCTCCATCTCCACCACCTGAACGGCCGCATCGGGCGCGTGCTGCGCGGCGCCGACTGGCGAGCATTGGGGATCACGCTGGTCGCAGGCGTGCTCGCGGGCGCCGCCGCGGTCGCCCTGGCGCGGCTCACGGGCGGCGTCACGCCGGTGCCGCGTGGGGTTGCCGTGCTGGGTATCTTTGGGATCGTGTACGCCGCGCTGACGCTGGCGCTCCAGCATCCCGATGCCGTCCGGACATGGCAATCCCTGACCGCCTTTCGCGCACGCTAGACGCTCTTCCCGACAAACCCGGCGTGTATCTGTGGAAGAACGCCGCCGGCGAGATCCTCTACGTGGGGAAGGCGAAGAGTCTCCGCGCTCGGGTGCCGAGCTATTTCGGCGCAGACGGGGGCGAGACGCCGGAGCGCGCGGCGCTGGTGAGCCAGATCGCCGAGCTCGAGACGATCATCGTTCCGAGCGAGGCCCAGGCGCTGCTGCTCGAAAACAATCTCATCAAGGAGCATCGGCCCCGCTTCAACATCCGGCTCACCGACGACAAGAGCTATCCGCGGATTGCGGTGACGCTGGCCGAGCCGTTCCCGCGCGTCCTCGTCACCCGTCGGGTGTCGATTCCCGGCGCCCGCTACTTCGGGCCGTACACCGACGTCGCCACGCTGCGGCAGACCTTGAAGATCATCCGCCGCATCTTCACGGTGCGCTCGTGCCACTGGGATCTGCCGCGCGAGGCCCCGGATCGGCCCTGTCTCGACTATCACATCGAGCGCTGCCGGGCGCCGTGCGTCGCCCTGCAGAGCGCGGCGGATTACCGCCGGATGATCGACGACGTGGTGGTATTCCTCGAAGGGAAGACGGTCGACGTGCGCATCGGGCTGCGCGCGCGGATGCAGCAGGCCTCGCGCCAGCTCGACTTCGAGCGCGCGGCGCAGGTGCGCGATGCGCTGAAGTGGCTCGACCAGCTGGAGCAGCCGCAGGCGGTCGAGCTCGTGGGCGGCGGCGACGCGGACGCGGTGGGTATCGCGCGAGACGGGGATGACGTGTGCGGCGTCGTGCTCCGCGTTCGCGACGGCAAGCTGATTGCGCGCGATCACTGGTTCCTGGAGAACGCCGAGCACGAGACCGAAGCAACGATCTTGGCGGTGTTTCTCGTGCGGTGCTACCTGCCGCTCGAAGTGCGGGCGCGCAAAGTGCTGTTGCCGTTCCCGCCCGCCCCCGAGGATCTCGCGTCGCTCGGCGAGCTCGCCCCCGAGGTGGAGTGGCACGTGCCGCGGCGCGGCAGTAAGGCGCAGCTCGCCGAGCTGGCGGACCAAAACGCGCGGCACCTGCTGGACAGCTTGAAGATCGAGAGCTTCGACATCGACGAGCGGGCGGCGGACCCGGTGTTCGCGCTGGGGCGTGACCTCGGGCTCGCGGTCGTGCCGCGCGCGTTCGTGTGCATCGATATCTCGACCAACCAGGGGCGCGATACGGTGGGCTCGCTCGTCTGGTTCGAGGCGGGCCGGCCCAAGAAGGCGGAGTATCGGCGGTTCAAGATCAGGGGCGCGCCCCAGGACGATTTCGCGGCCGTGCACGAGGTCGTGACGCGCTACCTCACGCGGCGGATCGCCGAGGACAAGCCGCTCCCCGACCTCCTGGTGATCGACGGAGGGAAGGGGCAGCTCGGCGCGGCGCTCGACGCGGCGCGCGCCGCGGGGCGGGCAGAGCTGCCGATCGTGAGCCTCGCGAAGCGTGAGGAAGAGATCTTCCTGCCCGGCCGCGCCGACCCGCTCGCGCTGTCGCGACGCAGCCCGTCGCTCAAGCTGCTCCAGCGCGCCCGCGACGAGGCGCACCGGTTCGCGGTCAGCTATAGCCGCCAGCGTCGCGCCCGGCGCACCATCACCTCCGAGCTGCTCGCGATACCGGGCATTGGGCCGGGCCGCCGGCGCGCCCTGCTGGAGCGGTTCGGCTCGCTCGCGGGCGTGAAGACGGCCACGCCGGCGGAAATCGCGTCGCTGCCCGGGTTCTCGACCAAACTGGCGGAGCGGATCCTGGATCGATTACATGCCCGCGTGTGAATTCCCCTGGTCCCTCGAATGCTCCGGTTGCGGCGCCACCCGCAGCGCCGACGGCTTGCCCGGCGTGTGCGACTGCGGCCAGCCCTACCTCGTCCGGTACCGCGCGACACCGGCGCCCGAGGCCAGGGCGTTGCTGCAGGCGCGTCGCTGGACGATGTGGCGCTACCGGGAGTGGCTGCCGCTCGCCGACGGGGAGGCACCGGTCACCCTGGGCGAGGGCGGGACGCCGCTGCTCGCGGTGCCGCGGCTCGCCGCGAAGTACGGCTTTCGCGAGCTCACTGTGAAGGAAGAAGGAGCGAACCCCACCGGCTCGTTCAAGGCACGCGGGCTCGCCGCCGCTGTGACCCGTGCGGCGCTCGCGGGGGCCCAGCGGCTGGTCGTCCCCACGGCAGGAAACGCCGGCGTGGCGCTCGCGGCCTACGCCGCGCGCGCCGGCCTCGCGGCGCGGGTGTACGCACCGGCCGCGACGCCGCCCACGATCCTCGGACAGATCCGCAGCTTCGGCGGCGACCTCGTGCTCGTGGACGGTCACATCGGGGATTGCGGCAAGGCGGCCCGCGCGTACGCCATCGATACCGGCGCCGTGGATGTGTCGACGCTGCGGGAGCCGTACCGCATCGAAGGGAAGAAAACGCTGGGCCTCGAGCTCGCCGAACAGCTCGGCTGGACTCTTCCCGATGCCATCGTGTACCCCACCGGTGGCGGCACCGGTCTGATCGGCATGTGGAAAGCGTTCGCCGAGCTCACCCGGGCCGGCTGGATCGACGGAAAGGCGCCGCGCCTCTACAGCGTCCAAGCGGTGGGGTGCGCGCCGGTCGTCAGGGCGTTCGAGGCCGGGATTGATGCCTGCGCGCCCTGGCCCGACCCGCACACGATCGCCGCTGGGCTGCGGGTTCCCGCCCCACTCGGCGATCGGTTGATGCTCCGAGCGTTGCGCGAGAGCGGCGGCGGAGCGGTAGCGGTGACGGACGCACACCTGGCGGCGGCGGCTCGGGACCTGCAAACCCTCGAGGGCATCGATGCCGCTCCGGAAGGTGGGGCTGCGCTCGCGGGAGCCGTGGAGCTCAAGGCGCGAGGGACACTGCACCCGGACGAGCGTGTGGTGATCTTCAATACCGGCGCCGGGTGGCTCTACCGGGCCTAACCCGTTTATATTCCGTCGCTTGGGACGCATGCGCATCGCGATCTTGGACCCGGCGGCCGGCATCTCCGGCGACATGACCCTGGGGGCTCTTCTTGCCCTCGGCGTGCCGCAGGATTGGCTCGAGGCGCTGCCGGGTCGGTTGGGGCTCGAGGGAGTGGGAGTCACCGTCCGAAACGCCGTCCGGTGCGGCGTAGGATGCAAGCAGGTCGAGTTCACGATCCCCGAGCGCTCGCACGGACGCCACGTGGGAGAGCTGGTGCGACTGGTCGAGCGGGCACCACTCACCGACTGGGTGAAGGAGCGAGCCGTACGCGCGTTCCACCTTATTGGCGACGCCGAGGGCCGTGTGCACGGCGTCGCGCCCGAGAAGGTGCATCTGCACGAGGTCGGCGCAGTGGATGCCGTGCTCGACATCGTGGGCGCAATCGAAGGGTTCGAGCAGCTCGGCGTCGAAGCGGTGTACGCCTGGCCCGTGGCCGTGGGAAACGGATGGGTGGAGGCAGAGCACGGCCGGCTGCCGGTCCCGGCGCCCGCCACGGCGATCCTGCTCGAAGGGGTCGATCTGGCGACGGGGGGCCCGGTGGAGGGGGAAGCCACGACACCGACCGGGGCCGCGTTGGTGCGCGTTCTCGCGGCGGGTCCGCCACCCGGGCACTGGCGCATGGTGAAAGGCGGGTGGGGCGCGGGGCAGCGGAACCCGAAGCACTATCCCAACGCGTTGCGGATTCTCCTCGCCGAGCAGGCGGCGGAGGCCGGCCGTGTGGCGCTGCTCGCCACCGACGTGGACGACATGAGCCCGGAGTACGTGGAGCCGCTGCGCCAGGCGCTCGTTGCCGCCGGAGCGCTGGACGTACAAACGTGGCCCGTGCAGATGAAGAAGGGACGTTCCGGGTTCCGGGTGGAAGTCGTGGCGCCGGAGGAGCTGGCGGAGCCCGTCACGGCCGCGCTGTTTCGCCACAGCACGACGGCGGGGGTGCGTCGCTGGGTGGCGGAGCGGGCGACGCTGGCCCGCCGCCAAGTGACCGTGCAGCTCACACCCGAGGTCACCGTGCGGGTGAAGGTGCTGGAGCAGCCCGATGCGGAAGGCGTGCGAGTGAAACCGGAGTACGACGATGTTCTCGCGGCAGCCCGCCTGCTTGGCCGGCCGCCGCTCGAGGTCGCCCGCGTCGCGCAGCGCGACGCCGAGGCGTTGGTCGCCAAATCCAAGGAGTGAGCATGACCGTCAAGCAGTCCCTCGGCATTCCGGCGTGCATCCTGGCCGCCGCCCTGGGGGAGGGGGGGGCGCCCGCCGTATCGCATGCGCAGCAGATCTGGCTCCCCGCCGCGTGCGAGATCAAGCCGGGCCATCAGCTCGTGAACAGCGGCATGCAGTCGCTGAAGAGCGCGTTCAACACCAAGTTCGCAGATCAGCGCACCAAGGACTTGAAGGACGCCGAGCGCGTCCTCACGCAGGCGGTGACCACCGGGAACCAGGACAAGAACCCCGCCGCGTGGTACTACCTGGCGCGGTATTATCTGATGGCCGGCGAGCTGGGCGGCGTGGACTCCGCCTTCACGAAGGCCCTGGCGCTCGCGCCGACCTGCAAAGAAGACATCGGCCTGTATCGGCGCCAGGCGTGGGTGCCGGTTTTCAACGCCGGCGTGCAGGCGTGGCAGGCGGGGAACACCGACTCGGCGATCGCGAGCTTCCGGCGCGCGAATCAGGTCTACCAGGCCGAGCCGATGGGGTTCATCTATCTCGCGAACCTGTTCATCGGCGCGAATCAGACGGACTCGGCGGCCAGGTATTTCCGGCTGGCCGTGCCGGCGGCGTCCGATCCGAAGTATGCGAAGGACAAGCGGGACGCGTTCTTCAATGTGGCGCGCGTGTACCATGCGGCGAAACGCTACGACGAGGCGAAGGCGGCCTACAAGGAGTACCTCGGCGCCTACCCGAGCGACATTCAGGCGATGGCCGCGCTCGCCGGACTGTACCTGCGGGACGACAGACGGGACTCGGCCATGGCGCTGTACGGCGCCATCATCGGGCACGCGGATTCGGCGACCGCGGACGACCTGTTCGGCGCTGCCAGCGCGGTGCTGGGCGGGATTCCCAACGCGCCGGACACGGCGGACATGGACGCCGCGTGCGGCAAAGCGCAAAAGAAGAAGAACCCCGCGCTGACCGCGCGACAGATCGCGACGCGGTGTCAGCCCGCCGCGGTCGACACGATGAGCAAGTACCACGCGTTGGCCGATCCACAGTACCGTCTGGTGTCGCGGACCTACGAGGCGGGCCTCGCCAAGAACCCGTACTATCGAGACGCGCTCTACAACCTCGCGGGTATCGCCTACCTGATCGGGGACTCGAGCAAGGTGCTGCCGCTCGCTCAGCGGCTGTTCGCAGTGGATCCGCTGAACCGCCTGTCGCTCGCGAAAATCGCCGGGGGGTGGCAGCTCTTGGGGAAGAAGGACTCGGTGCTCTACTACCTGACGCTGGCGGATTCGCTCCCGGTCGAAGTTACCGTGGGCACGTTCACCACGAATGAGCAGGGCGCCGGCGTCGAGGGCCTGTTTTCGAACTTCCACCCCAAGGCTTCGCAGCCGCTCAAGCTCACGTTCGAATTCGTCGACGGTAAGGGCAATGTTGTAGCAACAGTGTTACAGGACGTGCCCGTGGTCGATGCAGGAGGTAACAAGCCGTTCAAATTGAAGGCGGATCAGCCGGGAATTGTAGCCTGGCGCTACAAGCGGTCGTAAGTCGGGGATTGATACCGCGGTCAGATTTTGGCACAATTCCTGCCTTAGGAAGGGTTCGCGGGCGTAATTCAGGGGTAGAATGCCAGCTTCCCAAGCTGGACGTCACGGGTTCGAATCCCGTCGCCCGCTCTGCAACGCGATTCTGCCGGTCAGTAGCCCACCCGCCCGCGGCGTTATGAACCGGATGACGCCCCGGGCGCGTTGCTTCCTCCCTAACCTGCTTCCAGCGACGAGGACCTTCGCGCTGCGGTGGTCGGGGCAGTCGTTCCCCTATACGCTCGCTGCGGGTTCGTGGTCACGTTCTTCTGGAGTTGAACAAGACCTCCCCGGCGCCATCTACAGTCTCCCGATGAGTGTTGCGATTCCGCCGCAGACGGCGTTGTATGATGCGACCATCAACGACGTGCGGCCCGTCACCGCGTATCGTGTGCCCTGACGCGTAGTGGTACATCCCCGACGCGCGTGATCGCATCCGTGTAGTGCGCGAGGCGCGGACGGGGAACACGCCGCCCGCCATCGTGGTGGACAGCCGCGTTGTCGACGTTGCCGTTTAGCAATCGAGTCCGCAGCTATCCGTGAGCCCACGCCGGATGCCAAGGCGCCATGCCAGCGGCCAAGCAAGCGTTTCGCCCTCACCTCCGCCGTGACCGGCGCCGTTCGCGCCGGGTGCTCATCGCGGACCGGTGGCAGCTGCTGCTCGAGCTACTGGCGTCCGAGCTGCTGCGGCGCGGATATACCGTCGTGGGGGCCGTGGACAACGGGCGGCGCGCGGTCGAGCTGGCCGCGGAGCAGCGTCCGCAGGTCGCGCTGGTGGATGTCTCGATGCCCGTCATGGGCGGGTTGGAGACGGCCCGTCAGATCCTGCGCGTCGCTCCGCGGACCAGCCTCGTACTCCTGGCCGAGTACGCCGAGGAGGGAGTGCTACGCGAGGCGCTTGGCATCGGCGTGCGGGGCTTCCTGCCCAAGGCGGCGGGCGTCGAGGAGCTGGTCCGGGCTGTGCGCGAGGTGAGGAAGGGCGGTCTGTACATCAGCCCGTGCTACACCGGCGTCGTGGCAGACGCCTGTGGACCGGCCAACAGTCGCAGCCAAGGCCATCTGACGGCGCGGGAGATGCAGACGCTCACACTGATCGCGGAAGGCAAGACGACGAAGCAGGCGGCGGGCGCGCTCACGATTTCCGTGCGCACCGCCGAGTGGTATCGCGCGCAGCTGATGGCGAAGCTGCGGATTCACGACACGGCGGGCCTGGTACGCTACGCCATTCGACACGGTGTGATCCACGCGTAGAGCCGTTGCACCCGCCCCGTAGAACTCGGGGGGCCGCCCCCCTGTAGAACTGTAGGATACCGTTCGCCGCGATGCGCGGGCATGCTGCGGGCTGAGCCCTTAGCCCAGAGCGTGTCCCATGCGACCGAAGCTCTTCGTTGCTCCGTGGTCATTCCTGCGAGTCTCCTCACACGGCGGCGCTCGCCTCGCGACGGTGGCGTCGCTGGTCGGCGGGGTCGTCGTCGCCGTGCTAGCGCCGCGCGCCATCCGGTCGGCCGCGGTCCGGCGGGCGCGGCCGTCCGCTACCCTCGCCGTGGCGGCGGGCGACACTCAGGTCGTGTTCGGCCCCCGAGTGTTCGCCACCCCGAACGGCAACGCGACGACGTACGTGGAGCGCTTCGCCGTGGCGGTGCAGCCGGCGCGGCGCTACACCCTGCGGCTCGTGAACGGAGCCGCGGATGGTACCAAGAAGGCCACCGGGGGCACGCTGATCCTGAACGGGCGGGTGTTGTTCGGCGGACCGGACTTCGCCTCGGGCGCCACGCTCAATCGGATCGTCGAGGTGCTCACAGAAGACACGATTCAGGTGACGGTGCAGGGGCAGGGCACCCCCGGGGCGTTCGTCACCGTGACAATTTTCGGCGACCCCGATCCCACCTTCACGGTGTTCGCGGAGCGCTTCACGCGCTCGGCTGGCCCCACCGTGACCGATACGCGGACGTTTGTGCGCCCCGCCGGCGCCGCGGCGCCCTATTACCTGCACCTCGTGAACGGCAACGCGAACGGAACGAGCCGCATGACGACCGGATCCCTCGTACTGAACGGCGTGCTGGTCGCGACCGGGGGGGACATCAACCAGGGCGTGGGGGGCGTGGTGATCCCAGTGACCCTCCAGGCGCAGAATTCGTTCCAGCTGGGGGCGCGCGCCAACCCGAGCGGCTTCCTGGACGTGCGCTTCACGGCAACGGATACCACCCGGCCCACGATGACGCTGAACGGCACTAATCCTCGCCGTCGCGCTCGCGCTGAGCGCGTGCAGTCGATCTGAGCCGCGAGGTGCCAGTGCGTCCCGGGCGTCGGTCCTCGCGGACACGCCCCAGCCTGCGCCGCGAGACTCAATTCTGAAGCTGCTTCATGAATACGCCCGGAGGTTCGGCGATGACCGCGCGACGGTGATCTCCCGGCTCGGAGCATCACGTCACGTCGCCACCAGAACGGCAACCAATGGGATCGACACGCTGTTCCTCCTCGAATATCCCAGTGCATCGTTCCTTGCGAGCAGGGAGTCTGCAGACCACAGGGAGATTCTGCCGGAATATCCGAGCGTGGGGGCCACTGCCCGGGCTCCCTCCGGTCATTACCTTCGGCTTGACGACTCGGTCGCACCTTCTCACGATTCTCGGGCCCCCTAACAACACAAAGGTTCTCTCGGACTCCACCGTGCTCAGCTATCAACTGCCGAGCGCGACGGATCTCATCGAGTCCTGCATAGTCCGGGATACAGTGCGCGTTCTGCGCTGGCGATCCTATATGGGCTACCGGTAGAGTGCCTACGACTCGATGACGGTCATTCTCGTCTAGGCGTTCCACCCTCGCGATCGCCGCGAAGGCGTACCCCGTAGAATCCGGGGGGCCGCCCCCCAGTAAAACTGCAGGATACCGTTCCCCGCGATGCGCGGGCATGCTGCGGGCTGAGCCCTTAGCCCCGAGCGTGTCCCATGCGACCGAAGCTCCCGTTTGCTCCGCAGCCCTTCTTCCGCATCCCCGCACGCGGCGGCGCGCGCCTGGCGGCCGTGGCGTCGCTGCTCGGCGGGGTCGTCGTCGCCGCGCTGGCGCCCCGCGCCATCCGGTCGGCGGCACCCCGGCCGGCGGAACCGGCTGCTCCCCTCGCCGTGGCGTCGGGCGACACGCAGGTCGTCTACGGACCCAGCCGGTTCGACACGCCGACAGGCACCCCGACACTCCACGTGGAGCGCTTCGCCCTCGCGGTCGTGCCGGGCCGGCGCTACACCCTGCGGGTCGACAACGGGGCGGCGGACGGCTCGCACCGCGTGAGCGGCGGCTCGGTGACCCTCAACGGCAGCCAAATCCTCTCCACGGCCGATCTCGGGTCCGGCGCCTCCGGCTGGAGCCGGGTGGTGCAGCCGCTGTCGGAGGACACCATCCAGGTGACGGTGCAGGGCACCGCAGGGGCGTACGTCACGGCGTCCCTCCTCTCCACGCCGGACGCGAGCTTCTTCGTGTTCGGGCCGGAACGGTTCATCCGTCCGAGTGGCGCGCCGGTCACCGAGACGCGGCATTTCACGATCTCGAGCACCGCCGCGGCTCCCTACCGCATGTGCATCGTGAACGGCAACGCGAACGGCACGCTCCGCATCTCGAGCGCCACGATCATGGTGAACGGCGTGTCGGTCGTGACCACGAGCGAGCTGAACCAGCATGTGGGCGGGCTGATGAAGCAAGTGACCCTGCAGCGGGACAACACGATCACCATTAGCCTGAACGCCACGCCGGGCAGTTTTATCGACCTCTGCTTCAACGCCACGGACGTGACGCCGCCGGTTATCACGATCGCCCAGCCGCCCAACCACTTCATCACGCGCGACGCGCAGGTCGGGGTGGCGGGCAGTGTGCAGGACGAGACGGCGACGACCGTGCGAGTGAACGGGCAGCCCGCGTCGATGAGCGGGGCGAGCTTCACCGCGACGGTGCCTCTGGCCGCCGAGGGCAACAACGTCATTCACGTCGTGGCGACCGACGCCGCGGGACACAGCACCGATTCGAGCCGCACGGTCATTCACGACACCCAGCCGCCCGTGCTCACGCTCACGAGTCCAGCGGACGGGTTGATCACCAAGGATACGACCGCCACCGTCTCGGGCACCGTGACGGATCTGACTGCCGTGACCGTCAACGTGAACGGGATTCCGCTGCCCGTGGACTCGACCGGCGCGTTCCACGGCGCGGTCGCGCTCAGCGAGGGCAGTAACATCCTCACCGTCACGGCGACCGACGCGGCCGGCAACGCGACGAGCCAGGTCCGCACCGTCACCCGCGACACGCATGCCCCGGTGTTGGCGGTGACGGCCCCCACAAATGGCCTGATCACGAACCACACCCCGGTCACGGTGTCCGGGTCCGTCACCGATGCATCGGCCGTGACGGTGGCCGTGAACGGCACGCCCTTCACGGTCGGCGCTGACGGGCACTTCACTGGATCGGTCGCGCTGACCGAGGGCGCGAACACCCTGACGACCGTGGCGACCGACGCGGCTGGGAACGCGACCACCGACACGCGCTCGGTCACGCTCGACACGCACCCGCCGGCGCTTGCCGTGACGGCCCCGACCGATGGTCTCATCACGAAGCAGACGCCGGTCACGGTGTCGGGGACCGTCACCGACGCCACGCCTGTAACCGTGGATGTGAATGGCGTCCCGTTGCCAGTGGATGGGGCCGGTGTCTTCACCGGTCAGGTCCCGCTCGCCGAGGGCGCGAATCCGCTCACC
>WNGP01001517.1_pt1 | contig 19125 bp, 17 predicted proteins | sample 5407671 | NCBI WGS metagenome assembly WNGP01 (sample SAMN13153381, study PRJNA577476) | soil metagenome | isolation source: 40 cm soil or saprolite under Garry oak tree replicate 2 | place: USA:California | collected 2016-06-15 | reverse complement strand
CGATCGACTGGAAGAAGATCTTCGCGCGGGAAGACCAGGCCGGGATCCGCCACGCCTTCGTCGAGCACGATCAGCCGGCCGACGCGTTCGCGTCGATCAAGGCGAGCTGCGAGTACCTGAAGCGGCTGGAGTTCTGATGGATCGGCGGCGAGCGATCGAGCTGCTGGGCGCGGCCACTTTGGGTCCACAGGCTAAAGCCTGGGCTCGGCCAGGCACTGCCCTAAAGGGCAATGCGGGAAGACTGAAGCAGTCCGCCTGCCGCTGGCCGTACCGCGCGATTCCCCTCCCCGACCTGTGTCGCGCCGCGGCGAAGCTGGGCCTGGCGGGAATCGACCTGCTCGGTGCCGACGAGTGGCAGCAGGTGCGCGACTGCGGGCTCGTCTGCTCGATGGGCTATCCCGCGAGCCGCCGGGACTTCATCGGCACGGGGTTCAACGACCGCGCGAACCACGCGATGCTGCTGCGGGAGCTGGAGGCGACGATTCCGGAGGCAGCGCGCCACGGCGTGCCGAACGTCATCACGATGTTCGGCAACCGCCGCGGCAAGAGCGACGCGGAGGGGATCGATAACTGCGTGGCGGGACTGACGCAGATCAAAGGACTCGCTGAGGCGCAGGGTGTGACGGTGTGCGTCGAGCTCTTGAACAGCAAGGTGGACCACCCGGACTATCAGGGCGACCACACCGCGTTCGGCGTCGCCGTGATGAAGGGGGTCGGCTCGCCGCGCGTCAAGCTGCTGTACGACATCTACCACATGCAGATCATGGAAGGCGACGTCATCCGCACGATCCGGGACAACCGGGACTACATCGCTCACTTTCATACCGGGGGCGTGCCCGGCCGCCACGAGCTCGACGGCACGCAGGAGCTGAACTGGCACGCCGTGGCGGCGGCCATCGCCGACACGGGCTTCCAGGGCTTCGTGGCGCACGAGTTCACTCCCACCCGCGATCCGCTCACGTCGCTCTCCGAGGCGGTCGCGGTCTGCACCGTTTGAAAGGTAGGCACGCGCATGACGTTGGTCCGGCAAGCGAAGCAGTACGACGTATGCATCGTCGGCTCCGGCGCCGGCGGGGGCATGGCCGCCTATGCGCTCACCCAGGCGGGCGCGGACGTGATCGTGCTCGAGGCGGGGGTCCCATGGGACAACGCCAGGGATTCCGCCATGCTGACGTGGCCGTACGAATCGGCGCGGCGCGGCAGGTCCACCAAGGAACGGCCGTTCGGCGAGTTCGATGCGTGCATCGGCGGCTGGGAGATCGAGGGCGAGCCCTTCACTCGAGCCCCGGGCACCGAGTTCAACTGGTGGCGCGCCCGCATGGTGGGCGGCCGCACCAATCACTGGGGCCGCATCTCGCTGCGCTTCGGACCCTACGACTTCAAGCGCAAGGGCCGGGACGGGCTGGGCGACGACTGGCCGATCTCCTACGAGGACGTCGCGCCCTACTATGACAAGATCGATCGCCTGATCGGGATCTTCGGCAGCAAGGAGAACCTCCCGAACGAGCCCAACGGCGTGTTCCTCCCGCCGCCCATGCCGCGCTGTCACGAACTGCTGGTCAAACAGGCGGCCGACAAGCTGCACGTGACCTGCATTCCCGCGCGGCTCTCGATCCTCACGCGGCCCTTGAACGGCCGCGCCGCGTGTCACTACTGCGGCCAATGCAACCGCGGCTGCCGCGTGAACGCGAACTTCACCTCCACCAACGTGCTGATCGCCCCGGCGCTCGCCACGGGTAAGCTCACGCTCGTGACCAACGCGATGGCGCGCGAGGTCACGGTGGACAAGAACGGCCGCGCCTCGGGCGTGGCGTACGTCGACAAGACGACCGGAACGGACCAGCACGTACGCGCCAAGGTGGTGGTGCTGGCCGCCAGCGCCTTCGAGTCCGCCCGGTTGCTGCTCAACTCCCGCTCGGCGCGCTTCCCCAACGGCCTGGCGAACGCGAGCGGCACGGTCGGCAAGTACATCACCGACACGACCGGGACGGACGTCGGCGGGTTCATTCCCAAAATGATGGACCACGTGCCGCACAACCACGACGGCGTGGGCGGCATGCACCTGTACATGCCGTGGTGGCTGGAAAACGCGAAGCTCGATTTCCCGCGCGGCTACCACATCGAGGTGTGGGGCGGGACCCACACACCCGGCTACGGCTTCATGGGCGGGATTCAGCGCTATCCCTCCGGCGGCGGCTACGGCAAGCAGCTCAAGGACGACTACCGCCGCTATTACGGCGCCACGATCGGGTTCTCGGGCCGCGGCGAGATGATCCCGAATGACGACACCTACTGCGAGCTCGACCCGCGCATGGTGGACCGGTGGGGCATCCCGGTGCTGCGTTTCCACTGGAAGTGGTCGGACCACGAGTACAAACAGGTGAAGCACATGCAGGAGACGTTCCGCGCGCTCATCGCCGAAATGGGCGGCGAGGTGTTCTCGCCCATGCCCACCGCGGAGCGGGGCTACGGCATCGCGGCGGGCGGCACCATCATCCACGAGCTCGGCGGCATGCGCATGGGGGAGGACCCGAAGACCTCGGTGCTCAACCGCTGGTGCCAGGCGTACGACTGCAAGAACCTGTTCGTGGCCGACGGCGGGCCGTTCGTGTCGCAGGCGGACAAGAACCCGACGTGGACGATTCTCGCACTCTCGCTGCGCACCAGCGAGTACATCGCCGACCAGATGAAGAAGGGAGCGCTCGGATGAAGCGACGAGACGCGGTTCACCTCTTCGCCGTCGCCCCGCTCGCGGCCGCGTTCCGCTGGGCGCCGGAGTCGGTGCGCGAAGCCTCGGCGCTGGCGCGCGAGGCGCTCGAGCGCGCCGCGCCCTACGACCCGAAGAACTTCACCGCCCGCGAATGGGAGACGATGCGCCTGCTCGTGGACCTCATCATCCCCAAGGACGAGCGCTCGGGGAGCGCCACCGACGCCGGCGTGCCGGAGTTCATGGACTTCATGCTCGGCGACGATCCGGACCTGCAGACGCCGATGCGCGGCGGCCTGGCCTGGCTCGATCACGAGTGCGACGACCGCTACGGCAAGACGTTCGTCACCTGCACCGACGCCGAACGCGCCGGGCTGCTGGAGGACATCGCGTGGCCCAAGAAGGCGAAGCGCGAGCACGCGGCAGGTGTCGCCTTCTTCAACAGCTTCCGCGATCTCACGGCCTCGGGGTTCTTCTCGAGCAAGCTGGGCGTGCAGGACCTGCGTTACATCGGCAACACGTTCGTCGGCGAGTGGAAGGGCTGTCCGCCCGAGGCGCTCGCGAAGCTCGGGGTGAGCTACGGGGCTTGAGGCCGGGGAAGGGGAAAAGGCCGGGGAAGGGGGAAGGGCGGACGTAATGACAGCTCGTCGACTCGGCGTCGGGTTCATCGGCAGCGGCTTCAACGCGCGGTTCCACCTGCACGCCTTCCAGGCGGTGCGCGATGCGGACGTGCGCGGGGTCTGGAGCCCGACCCCACAGCACGCCGAGGAGACGGCCGCCCTGGCGCGCCACCTCGACCTCGGTCAGACGAACGCGTACCGCTCGATCGCCGAGATGGTGGCGGACCCGGAGATCGACGCGCTCTGGCTGTGCGGCCGGAACGACGCCCGCATCGAGAACATGGAGGAGATCAGCGATGCGGTGGTGCGCGGCAAGGGAGCGCTCAAGGGGATCGCGTGCGAGAAACCGCTGGCGCGCAACCTCGCCGAGGCGCAGCGGGTCGTCGAGCTCGCGACGCAGGCCGGAGTGGCCCACGGCTACCTCGAGAACCAGGCGTTCGCCCCGGCCGTCGCGCACGGACGGGCCACCATCTGGAGCCGGGGCGCGGCGCTCACCGGGCGCCCCTACCTCGCCCGCGCCGCCGAGGAGCACAGCGGCCCCCACATGCCCTGGTTCTGGCAGGGAGAGCTGCAGGGGGGCGGCGTATTGAACGACATGATGTGCCATTCGGCACTGGTCGTGCGCCACCTACTGACCAAGCCGGGGGCGCCGCTGTCGACGGTGCGCCCGGTGCAGGTGACGGGCCACATCGCGAGCCTCAAGTGGACCCGCCCCGAGTACGCCAAGCGGCTGCAGCAGCAGATGGGCAAAGCGGTGGACTACGCCCAGCGTCCCTCGGAAGACTTCGCCAGCGTCATGATCGAGTTCGAGACGGACGACGGCGCGACCGTGCTGGGTGAGGCGACCACGTCGTGGAGCTTCGTGGGCGCGGGGCTGCGCCTCTCGGCCGAGCTGCTCGGTCCCGAGTACTCGATGTCGTGGAATACGCTAGACAGCCCGCTCAAGCTGTTCTTCAGCCGCGAGGTAAGAGGAAAGGCGGGCGAGGATCTGGTCGAGAAGCAGAACGCCGAGATCGGCCTGATGCCCGTGGTGGCGAGCGAGCCGGCGGCTTACGGCTACGAAGCCGAGGATCGCCACTTCGTGAGAGTGTTCCTGGGATGCGAGCAGCCCGAGCTGACGTTCGACGACGGCATCGAGGTGGTGAAGCTGCTGATGACGGCCTACATGAGTGCGGAACAGGGGAAGACGCTCGAGTTCCCCCCCAAAGGAGTGGAGACATTCGTGCCTGCCGTCGCCAAGGGAACATGGAAACCATGAGACAATTGCGGATTGTGGATTGCGGATTGCGGATTGGGAGGGCGGCCGTCAAATCCGCAATCCGAAATCCGCAATCCGCAATCGCCTCGCTGGCGCTCCTGACACTGGTATGCACTCCCGTGCGCTCGCCGGCGCAGCAATGGCCCGTCCACTCCCTCGACCGCCCCCGTCCTCCGGTCGTAGACCCGGGCCCCGAGCGCCCGCCGGTGGCGCCGCCCGCCGACGCAATCGTGCTGTTCGACGGCAAAGACCTCGGGGCTTGGCAGTCGCAGGACAGCACGCCCGCGAAATGGGTGGTGCGGAACGGGTACGTCGAGGTCGCGCCGCATACCGGGGTGATCATGACGAAACGCGGCTTCGGCGACTTCCAGCTGCACGTCGAGTGGGCGGCGCCCACGCCGCCCAAAGGCGAGAGCCAGGAGCGCGGCAACAGCGGCGTCTTCCTGATGAGCCACTACGAGATCCAGGTGCTCGACAACTACCACAACGACACCTACGCCGACGGCCAGGCCGCGGCGGTGTACGGGCAGACGCCCCCGCTCGCCAACGCGTGCCGCCCCCCCGGCCAGTGGCAGACGTACGACATCGTGTTTCACCGGCCACACTTCGCCGCCGACGGCTCGGTGCGGGACTCCGCCCGCGTCACCGTATTCCATAACGGCGTTCTGGTGCAGGACAATACGATCATCACCGGCTGGACGGTGCACGGCAGCCGGGCGCATTACCAGCCGCACGCCGACAAGCTGCCGCTCGTGCTGCAGGATCACGGCAATCCGGTCCGCTACCGCGACATCTGGGTACGCGAGCTCGGCGGCTCCCCCTGACAGGACGCTCCCTCATGCGATCGCGCGTTTGCCTCGGTCTCGCTCTGCTGCTCCCACTCGGCCGCCCCACACCGGCGCAGTCACCCCCGGTCGCCCGCGTCCTTCCCAAGGTCGACACCCTGCACGGCGAGGTGCGGGAGGACGACTACTTCTGGCTGCGCGAGAAGAAGAACCCCGAGGTGGTCGCGTATCTCGAGGCGGAGAACGCCTACACGGCCGGCGCCATGAAGCACACGGAGGCGCTGCAGGAGCAGCTGTACCGCGAGATGCTGGGCCGGATCAAGGAGACGGACCTCACGGTGCCGTACCGCAACAACGGCTTTTGGTACTACAACCGCACTGAAGAGGGAAAGCCGTACCCGATCTATTGTCGCAAGAAGGGCAGCCTCGACGCGCCCGAGGACGTGATCCTCGATCAGAACGCGCTGGCGCAGGGCAAGCGGTTCCACGCCTTGGGCGGCTTCGACGTCAGTCCCGACGGCAGTCGCCTCCTGTATCTCGAGGACACCACGGCGTTCCGCGAGTACACGCTGTACGTGAAGGACCTGGGCTCGGGGCGGCTGACCGACTCGATTCCGGGCGTGTGGAACGGGACCGCCTGGGCGGACGACAACCGCACGTTCTTCTACCTGATGGCCGACTCGGCTAAACGCGGGAACGCCGTCTGGCGGCACGTGACTGGGACGCCGCGGGCGCAGGACGTCAAGGTATTCCAGGAGGACAACGTCCTCGAGAACGTGACCGTGTTCCGCTCGCGCAGCGGCAAGTACGTGCTCATCCCGGCCGACGGGTTCACGTCCTCCGAGTGGCGCTTGATCCCCACGGCGACGCCGACGGCCGAGCCCCGCGTCGTCGCCGCGCGCCGGCCCAACGTCGAGTACAGCGTGGAGCCCGCCGACGGCTTCCTGCTGATCTATACCAACGATCACGCGCCCAACTTCCGGATCGTGCGGGCGCCCGAATCCGACCCCGGGCCCGCGCACTGGACCGACTGGCTGCCGCATCGCGACTCGGTGTTCGTGGAGAACCTCGACGCCTTCAAGGACTTCGTCGTGGTGAGCGAGCGCTCCGGTGGGCTGCGCCGGCTGCGTGTGACGGATCTCCGGACCAACCGCTCGCACTACGTGACGTTCCCCGAGGTCGCGTACGGCGTGTTTCCCGCGGGCAACCCCGAATTCGACACCGGCACGTTCCGGTTCTCCTACTCGTCGCTCGTGACGCCGAGCTCGGTATACGACTACGACCTGCGCACTCGTGCGCGGGCGCTGAAGAAGCGGCAGGAGATTCCCAGCGGCTACGACGGGGGTCAGTACGAAGTGCGCCGCCTCATGGCCCCGGCGCGGGACGGCGTGCGGGTTCCGGTGTCGGTGCTGCTGCGGCGCGGCACGCCGCTCGACGGCAGCCGCCCGCTGCTGCTCTACGCCTACGGCTCGTACGGGGCGACGATCGAGCCGACGTTCAACTCGAACGTCCTCAGTCTCGTGGATCGCGGCTTCATCTATGCGATCGCCCACATCCGCGGCGGGCAGGAGATGGGACGCCGCTGGTACGACGACGGCAAGATGATGCACAAGATGAACACGTTCCGCGATTACATCGACGTGGGCGAGGAGCTGGTGCGCCTCAAGTACACCAGCCGCGACCGCCTGGTGGCGAACGGCGGGAGCGCCGGCGGGCTGCTCATGGGCGCGGTGGTGAACATGCGGCCCGATCTGTTCCGCGCCGTGGTCGCCGACGTGCCGTTCGTCGACGTGATCAACACGATGCTCGACGCGTCGCTCCCCCTCACGGCCCAGGAGTGGGACCAGTGGGGCAACCCTCACATCGCCGAGCAGTACGCCTACATGCGGCAATACTCCCCGTACGACAACGTCGAGGCCAAGGCGTATCCCTGGATGCTCGTCACCACGTCCTTCAACGATTCTCAGGTGATGTACTGGGAGCCCTCGAAATGGGTCGCGAAGCTGCGCGCCCGCAAGACCGACGCGAACCCGCTGTACTTCAAGGTCAACCTGGCCGGCGGCCACGGCGGCTCGTCCGGACGGTACGATCGACTGCGGGAGATCGCGTTCCGGTACGCATTCATGCTCGACGCCGTGGGGCTCGCGGGGTCGCGGCAGGCGAGCGCCAACCCGTGATCACATTTCCGACCCTGTTCCTGGTCCTGGCCGCAGATTCGGGGCTCGCCGTCATCCCGCGCCCGGCGCACGTCACGCCCGGCAGCGGCGCGTTCGTGGTGACGGGGGCGACGGTGATCGTGACCGACCGCGCCACCCGCCCGCTGGGCGAGCTGCTGGGCGATTACCTCTACCCCGCCACCGGCCTGCGGCTCGCCGTCCGCACGGCGGCGCCCGCCGGCGCCCGCGTCATCACGCTCCGCCTCGACCCGGCCCTGACGGCCCTGGGCGCGGAGGGGTACCGGCTGGACGTCACCCTGGGACGCGTCACGATCCGCGCGCTCCAGCCGGCGGGCGCCTTCTACGCGATCCAGACCCTGCGCCAGCTGCTCCCGCCGGCCATCTTCCGCCAGGCGCGGGTGCCCGCGGCCGTCTGGACGATTCCCGCCGTGGCGATCGAAGATTCCCCGCGGTTCCGCTGGCGGGGGATCCACCTGGACGTCGCGCGCCACTTCATGCCGAAGGAGTTCGTTAAGAAGGTCGTCGATCTCGCCGCGCTCCATAAGCTCAACCGGCTGCACCTGCACCTGACCGACGACCAGGGGTGGCGCATCGAGATCCGCCAGTACCCACGGCTCACGCAAGTAGGCGCGTGGCGGCGCCAGACGCTCGTCGGGCACTCCGACCGGGACTCGACCAAGTGGCGCTTCGACGGACAGCCGCATGGCGGCTTTTACACCCAGGACGACATCGCGGAGCTGGTCGCGTACGCCCAGGCACGGTTCGTCACCATCGTGCCGGAGATCGAGATGCCGGGCCATTCCCAGGCGGCGATCGCCTCGTATCCCGAGCTGGGCAACAAGCCCGACACACTGCCGGTCTGGACGGCCTGGGGCGTGGACGAAAACATCGTCAACCCGTCGGACGCGACGATCCGGTTCGAGCAGAACGTCCTCACCGAAGTGATGGCCCTGTTCCCCGGACGCTGGATCCATGTCGGCGGCGACGAGGCGCCGAAGACGCAGTGGAAGGCGAGCCCGCTGGCGCAGGCCAGGATCCGCGAGCTCGGTCTCAAGGATGAAGACGAGCTGCAGAGCTACTTCACGCGCCGCATGGACGAGTTTCTCACGGCGCACGGCCGCTCGCTCGTGGGCTGGGACGAGATCCTCGAGGGCGGACTGGCGCCCAACGCGGTTGTGATGTCGTGGCGCGGGATCGACGGCGGCATCGCCGCGGCGCGCGCCGGCCACGACGTCGTGATGGCACCCGGGTCGCACACGTATTTCGACCATTATCAGTCCACCGACACGACCACCGAGCCGCTCGCGATCGGGGGGTTCCTGCCGCTCGACACCGTGTACGCCTACGACCCCGTCCCGGCGGCGCTGACGCCGGACGAGGCGCGCCACGTGCTGGGCGCGCAGGGCCAGTTGTGGACCGAATACATCCCCGACCCGAAACGGGCCGAGTACATGGCGTTTCCGCGGGCGTGCGCGCTCGCCGAGGTGCTGTGGACCCCGCGGGAGGCAAAGAGCTACCCGGACTTCCTGGCACGGCTCGCCACCCATCTCGTGCGGCTCGCCGTGCTGGACGTGAACTACCGGCCGCTCGGGAACTAACAGGATGCTGAGATTGAACAACAGATCCTTCGCTTCGCGCGCGTACCGCGCGCTCGCTCAGGATGACACGCCGCGTGGCGCTTTGAGAAGAAAAAGAGGGAGGTCATCGGAGCGTGGGTTCATCCTTTCTTGTTCGCGGAGCGAGCGAGCCTGTCATCCTGAGCGCCGAAGGCGCGAAGGATCTGCTTCGACGTCTCTTTCAGCACCCTACTAGACCAGGAGAAGGTCGCGTGCACTCGCGTCTCGCCAAGCCACTGCTCGCCGCGCTGCTCATCGTCCCGGTCATGGCGCCGGGTCCGGGCCGTGCCGCCCGGGCCGCCCTCGACAACGGTCTCGCGCGCACGCCCCCCATGGGCTGGAACAGCTGGAACCACTTCCGCTGCAACGTGAGCGAGCAGCTGATCAAGGAGACCTCGGACGCCATCGTGGCCAGCGGGATGCGCGACGCCGGCTACCGCTACGTGGTGATCGACGACTGCTGGCAGGTCGCGCGCGATGCCGCCGGCACGCTCGTCGCCGACTCGACCCGCTTTTCCCACGGCATCAAGGCGCTGGCCGATTACGTCCACGCCAAGGGATTGGGGTTCGGCATCTACACCGACGCGGGAACCAACACCTGCCAGCGGCGGCCGGGGACGTACGGACACGAGGAGCAGGATGCCCGCACCTTCGCCGCCTGGGGCGTGGACTACGTGAAGGAAGACTGGTGTCACGCGGAGGGGCTCGACGCGCCCACGCAGTATGCCAAGTTCCGCGACGCGCTGGCTAAAGCCGGCCGGCCGATCGTGTTCAGCATCTGCGAATGGGGGTCGAACGAGCCGTGGGAATGGGCGCCCCAGATCGGCAACCTGTGGCGGACGACCGGCGACATCCGGGACAGGTGGTCCTCCATGCTCTCCCTGCTCGATCTCTCGTCGCAGCACGCCAGCGTCGCCCGGCCGGGCGCGTGGAACGACCCCGACATGCTCGAGGTGGGAAACGGCGGCATGACCGATGACGAGTACCGCGCCCACTTCAGCCTCTGGGCCATCATGGCGGCGCCCCTCATGGCCGGCAACGACGTGCGGGCCATGTCCGCCGCCACGCGGGACATCCTGACCAATCCCGACGTCATCGCGGTGGATCAGGACTCGCTCGGGGTGCAGGGGATGCTGGTGCGGGAAGGACCGCCCGAGCTCCAGGTCTGGGCGAAGCCGCTGAAGGGTGGGGCGCGCGCGCTGGCACTGCTCAACCGAGGGGACTCGGCGGCCAAGATCACCGCGCGGTTCGACCGGCTCGGCCTGCGCACCGACTCCGCGACGGTGCGCGACCTATGGGCGCGGGCCGATCGAGGTGCGTTCCGGCGCGAGTACGCCGCGACGGTGCCGGCGCACGGCGTGGCCCTGGTGCGCGTCACGCCGATCCGAGCGAAGTAGTGCAACCCGAATCCGGGAGACACCTCGCATGACGACGCTCCACTGGATCGACTACGCGATCATGGGCCTCTACTTCGCGTTCGTGCTCGGCATCGGCGCGACGCTGCGGCGCTACGTGCACACCAGCGAGGACTTCTTCCTCTCGGGCCGCTCGATCCCCGCCTGGGTGACCGGTCTTGCGTTCATCTCGGCGAACCTGGGCGCACAAGAAGTGATCGGGATGGGGGCCTCGGGCGCCAAGTACGGGATCGCGACGAGTCACTTCTACTGGGTGGGCGCGATCCCGGCGATGGTGTTCGTGGGACTCTTCATGATGCCGTTCTATTACGGCTCGCGCGCCCGCTCCGTCCCCGAGTATCTCAAGCTGCGGTTCGACGAGAAGACGCGGGGGGTGAACGCCGTCTCGTTCGCCGTCATGACCGTGTTCTCGTCGGGGATCTCGCTGTATGCCATGGGGAAGCTGCTCAATCTGCTGCTGGGATGGAGCTTCGACGCCAGCATTCTGGTCGCGGGCGGGATCGTGCTCGGGTACATCTTCCTGGGCGGCCTGACGAGCGCCATCTACAACGAGGTGCTGCAGTTCTTCCTCATCGTGTTCGGCTTCGCCCCGCTCGTGTTCCTGGGGCTGCGCGACGTGGGCGGGTGGGCGGGGCTCTCCGCCCGGCTCGCCGGCGTCGCCACCGACAACGGCTTCGCGGCGGGCGCCTACACGCGGAGCTGGGCGTTCATGGGAAGCGCGTCCGCGAACCCCGTCGGGGTCGAGTGGTTCGGCCTCGTGATGGGGCTCGGGTTCGTGCTGTCGTTCGGGTACTGGTGCACCGATTTCCTGGTGGTGCAGCGCGCCATGGCGGCGAACTCGATGACCGCGGCGCGGCGCACCCCGCTCATCGCCGCGCTCCCCAAGATGCTGTTCCCCTTCCTCGTGATTCTGCCCGGCATGCTCGCGCTGGTCGTGAGCTCCACGGCCGTGCGGTCGACGAGCGTCGCGGCCCCCGCCCCCGCCGCCGCGGTGGCCAGTGCCGCCGCCACGGCGACGGTCGCTCCGTCTGATCCGGGCGCCGAGCGGCGGGAGGGCATCGTGCCGCCCAAGCTCGACCCGCGCACCGGAGAGCCGCTGCGCGACGCGCGCGGTCGCGTGGTCCTCGACTACGATCTCGCCACGCCGATGATGCTGGTGCACTTCTTCCCCGCGGGGCTGCTCGGCCTCGGGCTCACGGCGCTGCTGGCGTCGTTCATGTCGGGGATGGCCGGGAACGTCACGGCCTTCAATACCGTGTGGACCTACGACCTGTACCAGAGCTATATCCGCAAGGGCGCGCCGGACTCGCACTATCTCGCGATGGGCCGGTTCGCCACCGTGTTCGGCGTGGCCGTCTCCATCGCGGCGGCCTACGTGGCGGCCTCGTTCAACAACATCATGGACTTCCTGCAGCTCGTGTTCGCGTTCGTGAACGCGCCGCTGTTCGCGACGTTCGCGCTGGGGATGTTCTGGCCGCGCGCCACCGGCCACGGCGCCTTCACCGGCCTCGTCTCCGGCATACTCGCCGCGGCCGTGCACCACGGGATCTCGCTCCCCGCGGGCGCGCACGTCGGCGTGAAGGGCGGATACCTGGGCGTGATGACGACGTATCCGAGCGAGCTGGCCCAAACGTTCTGGACCGCGATCGCGGCGTGGGTCACGTGCTTCGTCGTGACCATCGTCGTCAGCCTGCTGACGCGACCCCGGCCGGCGGAGCAGCTGCACGGTCTGGTGTACGGGCTGACGCCCAAGCCCACCGACGACGTGAAGCGGTGGTACGAGCGCCCCGGCCCGCTGGCGCTGATCGTGTTGACCCTGACGGTCGCATTGAACCTGATCTTCTTCTAGGGCGGAGGGGGACGGCGTGGGAATCGACCTGAGGATGCCACTGGGCGCGCTGTTCGGCGTGCTGGGCCTGCTGCTCACGCTGTACGGCGCCGCGACCCGCGGTCAAGCGGGCACGGAGCCGACAGGCGTACCGATCAACCTGATCTGGGGCGTCGTCCTGTTCGCGTTCGGGCTGTGGATGCTGTGGCTCGCCCGCCGCGCGCGAAAGGCGTCCAAGATGTAGCTTGCTCGCTGGGGATCACTTCAAAGGAGAATACCAGATGAAGCTTCTCACACTCGCGCTGGCCGTGCCGCTCGTCGCCGCCGCGGCGGGCGCGCAGGAGGCGCCCAAGGCACCGGAGCCGCTCCAGGTCGGCACGGCCGCGCCCGACTTCGCGCTTCCGGGCGCGACGCGATATGGCGTGTTGCGGAATCCGATCCATTTGAGCGATTTCAAGGGGAAGACGGTCGTCCTCGCCTTCTTCTATAAGGCGCGCACCAAGGGCTGAACGATTCAAATGCATGCGTACCGTGATCAGTACGCACAGCTGTTTCACGACGGCCGCAACGTGGTGCTCATCGCCATCAGCGTCGATCCCGCCGACACGCTCGCCGCGTGGGCCCACGACGACGAGTTCCAGTACCTGTTCGCGAGCGACACCGGGAGCGTGATCGGCAAGACGTACGGCGCCATCAATCCGAAGTACGGCCTCGACAACCGCACCCTGTTCGTCGTCGGGCCCGACGGGAAGATCGCGTACCGCGCGACGCCGTTCCGGGAGATCGACCCGACGTCGTACAAGGAGCTGGGCGCGGCCATCGACAAGGTCGCGCCGAAGCCGGCGGAATAGTCAGTCGCCGAGCAGGCGCTGCAGCACGGCCGTGATGTCCTGCTCGGCGCCGGCGCCGGTGTAGACCACCTTCCCAGCCCGATCGAGCACCACGATGTATGAGGTGGTGGGGGCCTCGTACGCCCGCACCGCTGCGCCGCTCGCGTCGTACAGCACCGGGAACGGCAACGGGTGATTCGCGAGGTGACGCTTGATCGACGCCGGGGTCTCGTTCACACCGACGCCGACGGCGATGAACTTCACGGTCGTGCCGTACTTCGCGTGCGCCGCCTTGAGCGATGGCTCGAGCGCCTTGCACAGCGGGCACCAGGTAGCCCAGAACTCGAGCAGCACGGGCTGCTTCCCCAGATACTGCCCCAGGTCCACTGTCTTCCCGTCGAGATCGGCGAGCGTCACGGCCGGAGCCGCGGTACCGAGTGGCAGGCCGACGTCCTGTCCGGCCAACGCCGCCGGAAGGGCGAGGACGCAGGCAGTCGCCAGAGCCAACAATCGTGTCGTCACAAGACCGTGCCCATCTGAACGAAGTAGTACTCCGCCATCGCGAGGAGTGCCACGCCCGCGACCTTCTTGATCCATAGCGTCCAGGCGCCGGCCCGTGGCAGCGCCGCCAGGGAGCCCGAAAACACCCCCACGACGACGAGCAGTGCCGTCATCCCGAGCGAGAACACAAAGAGATAGATGAAGCCCAGTGCCGCACTCCGCGTCGTCGCCACCCAGGTGAGCACCGCCGCGAACGCCGGGGCGCCGCACGGCGCCGCGACGATGCCCGATGTGGCGCCGAGCAGAAACACGCCCGGGTACGATCCCCCGGTGAGACGTCCGGCCCACTGCAGCAGACGTTGCGGGGCGGACACGGGAAACACATCCAGCATGGCAAGGCCGAACACGAGCAGCAGGTTCCCGATCGCGAAGCGGGCCCAGGGGCTCGCGCTCACGGTGCCGAACAGCGAGCCCGTGAGGCCGGCGACGAGGCCGAGGATGGCGTAGAACAGCGCCAGCCCCGCGACGTAGGCGAACGTCAGTCGTGCCGCTCGAGCGCGGGAGGTGCTCCCGGCCCCCGTGCCCGCGAGGATGCCCGCCGTGATGGGGATCATCGGGTAGATGCACGGCGTGAGGCTCGTGACGAGCCCCGCGCCGAACAGCGTGACCAGGGCCAGGAGCGGGTTGTGCGCCAGCGCCTCGCCCAGGTCTACGACGACGAGCAACAGGCCGAGAGTCAACGTCCGCTACAAGCTCCACCCCGACCGATAGTGCGGATGGATGTACTCGTCCGGGATGCTCACGTTCGTCACCTGGCCGTTCTCCGGGTTGATCTCCAGCGCCCGGCCCAGCCGTACCGCGAGACACCCGAGCAGGACCATCGACGACAATCCCCCGGCGTGGCCGTCGAAGGTCGAGCCCGCAGGCGGCCCGCCCTTGCACGCCGCGATCCACTCGGCGTAGACGCCGGGCGAATGCGGGTACTTCGGCTGCTGCGCCGGTGGGGGGGGCGGGGGCGGGTCGCCGCTCGCGACGCCCTGCTTGGTGGGCGTGAGCAGCTTGGCGTCGTCGCCGTACGTCCCGGCGGTGAGCTTACCATCGCTTCCGATCCACAGCTGCCCACCGCCCTTGTCGAACGGCCACGCCAGCTCGTCGGCCACTTCGGCCGGTCGCGGCGGATACAGGCTGCCGTCGCGCCACACGACCTTTACCTCGGGACGCTTGGCCTTCGCCGCGAAGCTGTAGCTGATGCGGGAGCCGGCCGGCGCGGTCTCCTTGAAGAGCGGGGTGGACTCGGCCTCGATGCGCGTGGGGTAACCGAGATCGAGGGTCCAGTAGGCGGCGTCCATGATGTGGCACGCCATGTCGCCCAGCGCGCCGGTGCCGAAATCCCAGAAACCGCGCCACTTGAACGGCGCGTACGCCGGATGATACGGCCGCTCCGGCGCAGGCCCGAGCCACAGGTTCCAGTCGAGCGTAGCGGGGGCGTAGTACTCCTCGAGCGGCCGGTCGATCGCCTGCGGCCAGATCGGCCGATTGGTCCAGAAGTGCACCTCGCGCACCGTCCCGATGGCGCCCGCCTCGACCCACTCGCGGATCTGACGGGTGCCGTCGCGCGCGTGGCCCTGGTTTCCCATCTGCGTCATGATCTTGGGGTGACTGCGCGCGTAGTCGCCCAAGGCGCGCACCTCGCCCATGGTCCGGGCGAGCGGCTTTTGGATGTAGGTGTGCTTTCCCGCCTTCATGGCGAGCATGCCGGCGGCGGCGTGCGAGTGATCGGGCGTCGACACCGTCACCGCGTCGATGTTCTTCGACTCCTTGTCGAACATCTCGCGGTAGTCCCGGTACCGCTTGGCCTTGATATAGGTCTGGAACGCGTCTTCGGCGCTCTTCCAATCCACGTCGCACAGCGCGTAGATGTTCTCGCCTTCCATGCCGCGCACGTCGTTGCGGCCCATGCCCCCCACGCCGATGCAGGCGACGTTGAGCTTATCGCTCGGTGCGCGGTAGCCACGACCCAGCACGTGCCGGGGCACGATGGTGAAGGCCACGCCGGCGCCCACGTCGCCGACGAATTTCCGTCTCGAGATGCGTTTGCGTGACATGATTGCGACCCTCCTCAGTCGGCCGCCACGGGTGCGGGCGCGCGCGCCCCCCCCGGGCGAAACAGGGCTGCGAACAGGACCAGAACTACCGCCGCGAATCCGGCCGGGAGCACCCAGAAGCTGGGCCAACGGTCGAGCGTGAGGCTGGCCGCGCCGCCGAGTAGCCGGTTGTACACGTTCCCGGCCACCTGGGCGCCGATGAGCATTCCGACTCCGTAGGTGACCAGCACGAGGAAGCCCTGCGCCTGGCCGCGCACGGCGGGTGTGGACTTCTTGTCCACATAGATCTGCCCGGTGACGAAGAAGAAGTCGTAGCACACGCCGTGGAGCAGGATGCCAATGGCGATGAGCCAGAAGACCGCGCCAGGCGCCGCGATCGCGAACAGGGCATAGCGCAGCACCCAGGCGGCCATGCCCACCATGAGCATGCGCTTAACGCCCAGCCGTGCGAACATGAGCGGCATGAGCAGCATGAAGCCGGTCTCGGACATCTGACCGAGCGTCTGCGTCGCCGCGATCTTGGTGACGCCCGCATTGCCCAGAAAGAGCTGGGTGAAGTTGTAGTACGCCGCGAGCGGGATGCACAACAGCAGCGAGGCGGCGATGAAGACGTAGAAGGCACGGTCGCCCAGCTGCCCCAGCGCATCCAGGCCGGCGATGCTGCGCAGCGAGACCCGTTGCCCAGCCCCGGGGGGCGGCGTATGGGGCAGCGTGAAACTGTACACGCCGAGCAGCACGCTGGCTGTGGCGGTGGTGTAGATGGGCATCGCCGTCTGTTCGGGGATGAGGCCCGTCAGCGGACCGAGCACGAGGCTGATGAACCACCCGGCGATAATCCAGCCGATCGTGCCGAACACCCGGATCAAGGGGAACTGCGTCTCTTGTGACTGGATGTGATGGAACGCCAGGCTGTTGGCGAGGCCGAGGGTGGGCATGTAGCACAGGTTGTAGAACAGCAAGAGCAGAATGAACACCGTGGGCGCGCCGGTGGCGCGGGGCACGGTGAACATCACCAGGCCGCCCAGCACGTGGAGCACGCCGAGCACCTTCTCGGTGGCGAAGTAGCGGTCGGCGACGAGCCCCAGGAAAAACGGCGCGACGATGGCCGCGATCGGGTTCACCGTATAGGGCCAGTGTGTCAGCGTCTCCATTCCGTGATGGGTCATGTACACCGCGATCGTCGTGTACCACGCGCCCCAGATGAAGAACTGCAGGAACATCATCGCCGACAGCCTGGCGCGGACGCTCACGGCAGCACCCGGATCTTGATATTACGGAACGCCACCGGGTACTCGTGCTCCTGCAAGCCGATGTAGCCCTCGGCGTTGCGGCCGTAGTGCGCGTGCGAGGCGAACTTGCTCGCCTTTACTTTGGCCTCCCAATCGGGGCTGCCCAGCTCGTACTCGACCACCTTCACGCTGTTGAGCCAGTGCTCGACGTGGTTGCCGTTCACCACGAGGCGCACCTGGTTCCACTGCCCGGGGCCCTTCACCACCCCGGCGGGCGACGGATACAGGCCGTAGTCGGCGCCCGCCGCCGTCAGGCGCGACTGGCCGTCCGGATGGCCCACGTCGTCCAGCACCTGCATCTCGGGAGCGCTCCAGTAGATCGCGTTGTCGTCCTCGCTCGCGCGGTAGAAGACCCCGCTGTTGCCATTCTTCGCGATGTTCCACTCGAGTGACAGCTCGAAGTTGCGGAACTTCTCCTTCGTGATGATGTCGGCCGCCGGTTTGACGCGCTTCAGCGTGCCGTCCACCACCTGCCACCCCGATGGCATCGAATCCATCTTCCAGCCGCGCCACCCTGCCGTGGTCTTACCGTCGAACAACAGGCGCCAGCCCGCGGCGCGCTCCTCCGGGGTGAGTGTGTTGAGCGGCGCCGCGCCGCCGGCCGAGCCGGCCTGCTGGGCGGCGGCCGCGCCCGGCGCCGCCAACGACGCGCCTGCCAGGCACACCCCGAGCAGGCTCATTGCCGTCAGGTGGTTCACGTGCTCCTCCTCTCGTCAGGTTTCGGGGGGATGGGGCGTCAATGCTACGATACGCCCGGGGTTCGGGGAAGGTTGGGCGCAAAGCGCGTGCCTTGGGGGGAAGGGGGAAGGGCATCACTCGGGAAGACCGGCCAGCTCCTTCAAGCGGCTCTGCACGGCCCGCCGGGCGCGCTCGCTCCGAGTGATGACGAGGATCGCGTCGTCGCCTGCGATGGTCCCGATGATCTCGTCCCACCCTGCCCCATCGATGGCAAGGCCGAGCGCTTGGGCTCCCCCCGCCGGCGTCTTGACCACGAGTAACGGCCCCACGCCCTCCATCGCTACGAGCATCGCCGGCAGGACCTGATCGAGGTGATGCCGGATGCCGGGCCCGCTTTCCGGGGGCGGGGCGTAGTGCGAGCCCCCGTCGGGGGCGGCGACCTTGGCCAGCCCTAAGTCCCGGATGTCGCGCGACAACGTCGCCTGCGTGACGGCGAACCCTTCACCCTTGAGCAGCTCGCGCAGCTGTTCCTGGCTCGCGACCCGTCCGGTGCGGACGATCTTGAGAATCGCGGCGTGTCGCTGCGTTTTCATGGGGCCTGAATCTAGCCGTGGACTACCCGGCCGGCGACGACGGTGAGGAGGGCGGTCGCGGACTGGAGGGGCCGGTAGGCGACGGTGAAGGGAAAGACCGCCAGATCCGCCTGCTTGCCGACTTGAAGGGATCCGATCTCGTTTTCGAGGCCCAGGGCGCGCGCCCCCTCCAAGGTGAGCGTCCGAAGGGCGTCCTCCCCTTCCAGCCCGGCCGCCCCCGCCTCACCTATGAGATCCAGGTCCCCTACGCTGACCACCGAGTCGGTGCCGAGGCCGATGCGGAGCCTCGCCGCGCGGAGGGCTGGGAAGGGGGCCACGCCGTGACCGTGGGCCCGGTTCGAGCGGGGGCAGTGAGCGACGGCCGCCCCGGTGCGCCGCAGCGTCCTGACGTCCTGGGCATCCAGCTGAACGCAGTGGATGCACAACGTATCGGGCGACAGGATCCCCAGCCGCTCCAGATATTGGACCGGCGAGCAATCCTGCCGCTCGACCACGATGCCGCGGCGTTGCAGTGCGGCAGCGAAGGGGCCGGCGCCATCGCGGACCAGCAGCGTCTCTTCAGGCGACTCGGCGACATGGACCGCGACCGGGAAGCGTTCGCGCCGGGCGAGGGACGCGACCGCACGATACAGCGGGGCGCTCACGGTGTAGGGTGCGTGGGGCGAAACGCCGAGCGTCACCCGCGCGGTAACGTGTGGCTCGAGGCGCGCGAGGGCCCGCTCC
>WNGP01004833.1_pt1 | contig 19129 bp, 23 predicted proteins | sample 5407671 | NCBI WGS metagenome assembly WNGP01 (sample SAMN13153381, study PRJNA577476) | soil metagenome | isolation source: 40 cm soil or saprolite under Garry oak tree replicate 2 | place: USA:California | collected 2016-06-15 | reverse complement strand
CGACCCGCTCGGCAGCGCGCCGCCCGGCGATCCGTCCCTCGACCCTGCCCCGCTCGGCCTCACGCCCGAAGCCATGGCGCGCATTCCGAGCGACGTGCTGCGCTGCTACGTCCCCGGCGCCACCCTCGCGGACGCGCTCCCGCACCTCACCGCCACCTACTGCGGCACGATCGCCTACGAAGTCGAGCACATCGCGAGCCACGAGGAGCGCGTGTGGCTGCGCCGCGTGATCGAGTCGGGCGAACATCGCAAGCCGCTCTCCGCCGCCGACAAGCGCAGTCTGCTCAGTCGTCTCACGCTCGTGGACGCGCTCGAGCGCTTCCTGCAGCGCGCCTACCTCGGCCAGAAACGCTTCTCGATCGAGGGCGTGGACATGACGGTGCCGATGCTCGATACCACACTCGAGCTCGCCGCCGCATTCGGCGCCCGCAAGGTCGCGATGGGCATGGCGCACCGCGGCCGGCTCAACGTGCTGGCGCACGTCGTGAGCCTGCCCTACGAGGCCATCCTCGAGGAATTCGAAGGCGGTGGCGCCGGCTCCGCGTCCGACCCCGAAGCCGTCACCGGCGACGTGAAGTACCACCTCGGCGCCGAAGGCACGTACAAGACCACGAAGGGCCAAGAGGTGACCGTCTCCCTGCTGTCAAACCCGAGTCACCTCGAGGCGGTGAATCCCGTCGTCGAGGGTTGGACGCGGGCGGAGCAGACCGACCGCTCGGGCGCGGAGCCCAAGTACGACGTCTCCACGGTGCTGCCGCTGCTCATTCACGGCGATGCGGCGTTCGCGGGCCAGGGCGTGGTGGCCGAGACGTTCAACCTGGCGCGGCTGCGCGGCTACACGACGGGCGGGACGATCCACCTTATCACCAACAACCAGGTCGGCTTCACCACCGATCCGCGCGACGGCCGCTCCACCGACTATTCGAGCGACCTCGCCAAGGGCTTCGACGTCCCCATCATCCACGTCAACGCCGACGATCCCGAGGCGTGCATCGCGGCGGTGCGCCTGGCGTGGATGTACCGCGAGCGATTCCACGGCGACGTGGTGATCGACCTCGTGGGGTATCGGCGCTGGGGCCATAACGAGGGCGACGAGCCGGCGTACACCCAGCCGCTGATGTACGAAGTCATCAAGAAGACGCCGCCGGTGCGTGAGAAATACGCGGCGCAGCTCGCGGCCGAGGGTTTGGTGACACCCGCAGCCGCACAGGCCGAGGCGGACGCCGCCTACGCCAAGCTGACCGAGGTGCAGCAAGCGCTGAAGGCGCGGCGCTCGCGCGCGTCGGGCGAGGAGCGGCGTATCGTACGGGCCGCCGTGGCAGAGCCGGAGACGGCGGTCCCCGCCGACGTGCTCGCGCGTCTCAACGAGGGGCTGCTCGCGGTGCCGGACGGGTTCACGGTCCATCCCAAGCTCAAGCGGCAGCTGGAGCGCCGTCGCGAGACCATCACGCAGGGCGGGATGGAGTGGGCGCACGCCGAGGCGCTCGCCTTCGGATCGCTGCTGGTCGAGGGCTCGCCGATCCGGCTCACGGGCCAGGACGTCGAGCGCGGCACGTTCAGCCAGCGCCACCTGGTGCTGCACGATCCCACCAACGATCACCGGTGGGCGCCGATCCAGCATCTGCCGGGCGCGCGCGCGCCGTTCGAGCTGCACAACAGCCCGCTGTCCGAGGCGGCGTGCATGGGATTCGAGTACGGCTACGCCACGGCCGCGCACCCCGCGTTGGTGCTGTGGGAAGCGCAGTACGGCGACTTCGCCAACGGCGCCGAGGTGATCATCGATCAGTTCATCGTGGCCGGACTCGCCAAGTGGGGCGACACGTCGCGGCTCACGTTGCTGCTGCCGCACGGCTACGAAGGCGGCGGCCCCGAGCACTCCAGCGCACGCCTGGAGCGGTATCTGTCACTCGGCGCCGAAGGCAACATCCGCGTCGCCAACTGCACCACGCCGGCGCAGTACTTCCACTTGCTGCGCCGCCAGGCGCGGCACGAGGAGATCCGGCCGCTCATCGTGATGACGCCCAAGGGTCTGCTGCGGCTCCCGGCGGCGAGCTCCAAGCTCGAGGACCTGACGCAGGGGCGCTTCCGCGCGGTGCTGTGGGACGGCGAGCGGCCGGCGCTCGATAAGGTAACGCGACTGCTGTTGTGCAGCGGCAAGGTGTACTACGATCTCACGGCGTCGCCGCGCCGTGCCGAAACGCCGCACGTCGCGATCGGTCGGGTGGAGTTGCTCTATCCGTTCCCGTCGGAGGAGATCGGACAGTACCTCTCCCGGTACCCCAACCTGAAAGAGATTTTCTGGGTGCAAGAGGAGCCGCGCAACATGGGAGCCCGGAAGTTCGTGCTGCCCAAGCTGCGCGACGTGATCCCCGAGGCGACGGCCCTGCGCGACGTGTCGCGGCCCGAGCGCTCCAGTCCCGCCGAAGGGTACCCGGCGGCGCACAAGGCCGAGCAGGACCGGATCGTCGCGGCGGCGCTCGGCAGCTAGATGGAGACGATGCCCGCCCTGCTCATCGCCCGGTACGCCGTGTTCGGGCTGTTCGCGCTCTCCGGGCTCGTCGCGCTCGGTTCGTGGCTGGTCCGCACCCGTCGGATCTCTCCATTCACCCAATTCGGTCGGAGCGTCCGCTCCGTAACCGACCCGATCGTTCGACCTGTCGAGAAACGGCTGGTGCGGATGGGGGGGAATCCCGTCCACGCGGGCTGGTGGCTCGTCGTGGTCGTCGCCGCGGGCGGCGTGATCTTCATTTCTCTGCTCGGCTGGGCGTTCAACGCGTTCCACGTCGTCACCTGGGCCGCCGAGCGCGGACCCAGCGCGACACTGGGCCTGGTCGTGGAGATCGGCTACAACGTGTTCTTCTATGCGGTGATCATCCGCATCATTGGATCTTGGATCGGGGCCTTCCGCTACAATCGCTGGATGCGACCGGTATACGCCCTCACCGATTGGCTGATCGAGCCGCTGCGACGCGTCGTGCCACCCGTCGGCATGTTCGACCTCAGTCCCATCGTGGCGCTCCTCGTCCTCTGGGTGCTCAAGTCCATCCTGCTGGCGGGACTCGCGCGGGTCGGGGGAGCCTGACGGCTACGCTGCTCGTGCACGTCGTCCCGCGCGCCCGCGCGACCGACGTCGCGGGCCGTCACGGCGACGCGCTGAAGATCCGCTTGGCGGCTCCGCCCGTTGACGGCGCGGCCAACGATGAGCTGATTCGCTTTCTTGCCGAGCGACTATCGGTGCCGCGCAGCGCCGTCACCATCGCCGCGGGTCATACGAGCCGCCGCAAGACCGTGAAGATCGATGGGATCGACACCGCCGACGCCCTTCGCACCCTGGAAGTGGAGACCTCGTGAAACTGCTCAAGGCCCTCGTCAGCTTCATCGTCGGCACCATCGCCGGCGTCATCGGCAACGCGGTCATCGGCCCGTTCGGCGCGGTGTTCGGTTTCATCGCGGGGGGCGTGGCCGCGTGGTGGGTGGCGCGGCGCGTGTTCGGGGACTAACGGGAGGAGAATTCCGTCGGGGATCCCAGGCAGGATGTCCCCTATTTCCCCTGCGTCAGCTGCGCGAGCCGATCCTTGATCCGCGGATTCTCCGGGAAGTCCCGCGCGAGCCGCTCGAGCGTCGCCCGCGCCGAATCGGGCCGGCCGGCCGCGAGAAACGCGTCGGTCTTCAGGAAGGCGTACCGCACGCGTAGCCGCTGATCGCCCGCCGGTACGGTGAGTCGCGCGAGGAGAGCCAGCGCCCCCTTGCCGTCGTTGCGGTCGTGGATCAGCGATTCGATCGCGAGCAGCCGCACCGTGGTGTCGTCCGGGAAGCGGCGGGCCAGCTCCCCGAAGAATTCCGCGGCCGCGGCGCTGTCGTGCCGGGCGCGGGCCGCCTGCGCCGACTGATAGAGGCCGGCGATGAGGAGCCTGCTCACGTCGGTCGTGTCGCCGGAGCGGATGCCGACGCCGCCGGCGTAGCTGTATACCAGGTCCCCACCGCGGTCGCCGGCCTTGTAGATGGCCCCCAAGCCCGCCAGCCCCACCAGTGCCGAGGCCCAGGTGAGTCCCTGCGCGACGCGGGCTGAGCGGCGCGTGAAGATCAGCGCCCCGATTTCGAGGACCGCGATGACCAGGAACACGTTGCGCGCCCAGTGGCCGGCGTCCTCGTGCTCCTGGACCGCGGCGCGGGCGCCGGGCACGCGCTCGACGGGGCCGTGCGCGTCGGTGCCCGATTGCACCGCGAGCATCGCGGCCACCGTGCCGGCGAGCAGCAGCACGGCGGCCGCGGGCCCCGTGAAGGCCGCGCGGCCGGTGAGGGAGATCCAACGAAACAGGACGCCGGCGACGAGCAGCACGATGGCGAAGTGGACGATCTGGGGATGGAACGCGGCGATGTTGGGCATGGCTCGAATCTACGCCGCCCTCGCGCTTGCGCTATTCCGGCGGCTTCGCGTCCCTCAGCACCTGTTCCACCATCTCCTGAATCAGAGTTGCACGGTCGCGCCGTCGCCGCGCCGCCTCCGCCCGTACCTGCGCCAACCGCCGCTCGACATCGGCGATTTCGAGCTGGCGAAGAGAGTCCTCGGCCGCAAGGTGACGCTCGAGTACGACCTGGAGCCGCTGGCGGATGGCGCGCTCCTGACCCGAATCGGACGTCTCCCGGTAGGCGCGTTGCAGCCCGCGCGCGCGCGCTTCCGCCCCGAACATCTGCGTCATCAGCTGCTGTCGCATCGAATCACTCACCTGGCTCAGCATCTGCTGCTGGACTGTCAGCTGGGCGACTTCCCCCCAGTATTCGGCGATCGAGCTCTGACGTAGCGAGTCCAGGGTCGAGCGGTCGATCTGGAGGCGGCGCAGCAGCTCGCGGGCGGCGTTCTCCGCCTGGGGCGGGCGCTCACGCGCGATGTGCTCGACCATGGCGCGAACCTCCGCTAGATGGGCCACCGTCTGCGCCGAGTCTTGCGACCACGCAGGGGTGGCGAGCATCACGAGGGCCGCGACGGCGGGGACGAGCCTAAGGAATCGCATAAAGCTTCTCCTGTTCCAGTCGGGTGAGCAGCGAATCGATCGGGGCGAGCGCCGGCGCCGTGTAGCGCGGCGGGTGCAATGTGAGCGAGAGCCGTGACGTTCCAGGCCCGGTTCGCAGCAGAACCAGGGCGAGCACCGCCGCCGCGGCGAGACCCGCCGCGATCCAACGGACCGGCCGCCGCTCGTTGGGTACGGTCCAGTCGAGCGCTACACGCGCGCGCTCGAGCCGCTCGAGATCGTCCCGGCAGACGGCGCAGGCCGAGACGTGCGTTTCCAGCTCCGCCGCCTCAGCCTCGGGCAGCTCGCCGTACGCCAGCAGCAACAGCCGGTCTTCATGCGGATGATTCATCGGTACGCCTCCAGCGCCGGGCCGAGCTTCGCGAGTGCGGCGCGCATCTGCGTCAACACCGTGCCGAGGGGCCGGCCCAATCGGTCGGCGATCTGCTGGAACGTCAGGCCGCGCTCGTGCCTCAGCCGCACCACGTCGCGCTGGGCCGGCGGCAGCCCAGCCACGACGCGACGCACCGCCTCCTGCAGCTCCCGCTCGAGCAGAGGAGTATCCGCCGCGGCGGCGGTGCGGTCATCCTGCTGCAGCACATGAGCGCCGCGCCGCCGGACCAGATCGCGCCGCAGGTGATCGTGCCACACGCTGGCGGCGATGCGAAACAGGTAGCCGCGGAGATTCCCGTTCCCGAGCTGCAACCGCGGCGCCGCGGTCACGAGCCGCATCGCCACTTCTTGCATCAGCTCGGCGGTGAGATCGGCGTCCCGGCAGCGGGCGCCCAGGAAGTTCCTGAGCGCCGGGGCGTGCTCGGCGAGGAGCTGGTCGGCCGCGACAGGTACGGGGGCGGGGGCGGGGGCGGGGGCCATGTCACCTAAGAGTACGCGCCACCCTGGCGATTATTTTCCCATGTCGCTAGGTTCCGGCAAGACAATCGGTTCCGTGGTGATTTGCGGCGTATTGCGGCCACGTTAAACAACCCGCTAAAAGGCCTGGTTCTATTTTGCCTACCCTCAAGGATCTGATCGCCGACGGCCGCGTCCACGTGTTTGACGGCGCGATGGGGACGATGCTCTATGCCAAGGGCTTCTTCCTCAACGTCTGTTACGACGAGCTCGTCCTGAAGCAGCCGAAGCTGGTGCAGGAAGTGCACGCCGAGTACGTGCGCGCCGGCGCCGAGCTGCTCGAGACCAACACATTCGGCGCGAATCCCCTGAAGCTCGGCAGCTACGGCCTCGCCGACGACACGGAGAAGATCAACCGCACCGCCGCGGAGCTGGCCCGCGTCGCCGCGGCCGGCAAGGCCAGCGTCGTGGGGGCAATCGGCCCGCTCGGGGTCCGTATCGAGCCCTTCGGCCCGACGTCGCGCGATGAAGCCGAGGCGTTGTTCGCGCGCCAGGTCAAGGGACTGCTCGCGGGCGGTGTGGATGGGTTCATCCTCGAGACGTTCAGCGACCTGGACGAAATCCACGCGGCGCTCGCCGCGGTGCGCGCGGCGTGCGACCTGCCCGTCGTCTGCCAGATGACCGTCGGCACCGACGGCCTCACCTACTACGGCACCGACCCCGAGAGCTTCGCCAAGCGCCTCACCGAGTGGGGCGCCGACGTGATCGGCGTGAACTGCTCCGTCGGGCCGGCGGGCGTACTCGAGGCGGTGGAAAAGATGGGCAAGGCGACCGACCGGCCCATCTCCGGACAGCCCAACGCCGGCCTGCCGCGCGACGTCGGGGACCGCAAGATCTATCTCGCCTCGCCCGAGTACATGGCCAGCTACGCGCGGCGGATGATCGAGGCCGGCGCGCGGTTCGTGGGAGGCTGTTGCGGCTCGACGCCCGAGCACATCAAGAAGATCCGGGACTACGTGGCGAGCGTCGTGCCGCGCCAGCCGAGCGTGGTCGTATCGCGCAGTCTGATCCAGGCGCCGGCCGGCGTGACACCCACACCGCTCGCCGACAAGTCGCGCTGGGGCGCGAAGCTGGCGCGCGGCGAGCTGGTGACGAGCGTCGAGATCGTGCCGCCCAAAGGCGTCGACCCGGCGCCGATGCTGGAGCAGTGTCGCGCGCTCAAGAAGGCGGGTGTCGACGCCGTCAACGTGCCCGACGGCCCGCGCGCGCAGAGCCGCATGGGCGTCCTGCCGTCGGCGATCATGATCGAGCGCGAGGTCGGGATCGAGACGGTGATTCATTACTGTTGCCGCGACCGCAACCTGCTCGGCATGCTTTCGGACATCCTCGGCGCGCACGCCGCAGGGCTGCGCAACATCCTCGTCATCACGGGCGATCCACCCAAGATGGGCCCCTACCCCGAGGCGACCGCGGTTTTCGATATCGATTCGATCGGCCTCACGAATCTCGTGTACCGCTTGAATCATGGGCTCGACCCGGGGAACAACCCGATCGGCGCCCCCACCAGGTGGGTGGCGGGCGTGGGCGTGAACCCCGGGGCGATCGACCTCGACCGCGAGCTGTCGCGCTTCGCGTGGAAGGTGGATGCGGGCGCCGAGTTCGCAGTCACACAGCCCGTCTTCGATCCGCGCCAGCTCGAAGCGTTTCTGAAGCGCGTCGAGCAGTTCCGCATCCCCGTCGTGGCGGGCGTGTGGCCGCTCATCAGCCTGCGCAACGCCGAGTTTCTGGCGAACGAGGTGCCGGGCGTTTCAGTTCCGGACGAAATCCTGCAGCGCATGAGGGCGGCGCAGGAGAAGGGCAAGGAGGCCGCGCTCGCGGCGTTTCAGTTCCGGACGAAATCCTGCAGCGCATGAGGGCGGCGCAGGAGAAGGGCAAGGAGGCCGCGCTCGCCGAGGGTGTGGCAATCGCGCGGCAGATGTTCGCGCGCGTGAAGGGCATGGTGCAGGGCGTGCAGGTGAGCGCGCCGTTCGGCAAGGTCGAGGTGGCGTTGGAGGTGTTCGCGTAGACTAGACGCCGCCCCCAACCCGTGCCATTGTTGACCGCGGTGCACCTCCCTCGGAGCTCATCGCATGAACAGGCGTGAAGCGCTTCTCGCGCTCGGCGGCGCCGCGGTCCTCGCCGACCCCCTCTTTGCCGCCAGCCGCTCCCTGCACGCGCGACTCGGCACCGGCACGGCGCTCAAAGTCCTCGATCCGCACCAGAACGACACCGTCGTCACCATCGCCGAGATGATCATCCCCGCCACCGACACACCCGGAGCCACCGCCGCCAAGGTGAACGAGTTCGTCGACCTCGCGCTCAGCGAATGGCTCGAGGCCGATGAGCGGAAACGGTTCCTCGACGGCCTCACCGAGCTCGACGACCGAAGCCGCAAGCAGTTTTCGAAGGACTTCACGACCAGCACGCCTGAGCAGCAAAAACAGCTCCTCGAGCAGGTCGATGGCGAGGTGGCCGGCTTGCGGGAGGCCGACCGCCAGGGCATTCACCGCGAGCCCACGCTGTCACAGAACTTCTTCCGCATGATGAAGCGCGTCACCCTGCTGGGCTACTTCACATCAGAGGTGGGAGTCACCCAAGAGCTGCACAACCCGATCATTCCCGGCCGCTACGACGGCTGCGTCCTGCTCGATCAGAGAGGGAAATAGCCATGCCCAAGACATACGACGCGATCGTCGTCGGATCCGGGATGAGCGGGGGCTGGGCCGCCAAGGAGTTGTGCGAGCGCGGGCTCGACACGCTGGTGCTCGAGGCGGGCCGGCCCATCAATCCCGAAACCGACTACGTCGAGCACGTGCCGGTGTGGGAGATGAAATTCCGGGGCCAGGGCGATCGCAAGGCTCGGATGGCGACGCAACCGATCCAGCAGCAGTGTTACGCCTGCGACGAGATGGCGTACAAGTTCTTCGTGAACGACCTGGAAAACCCCTACACCACTCCCGAGGGCAAGCCGTTCTCCTGGATCCGCGGACGCCAGGTGGGCGGCCGCTCCATCATGTGGGGCCGGCAGGTGTACCGCTGGAGCGACCTCGACTTCGAGGCGAACGTCAAGGAAGGCATCGGCGTCGATTGGCCGATCCGCTACGCCGACATCGCGCCGTGGTACGACCACGTGGAGGAGTTCGTCGGGATCACGGGCCAGGCGGAAGGCCTGTCGCAGCTTCCCGACGGCAAATTCCTGCCGCCGATGCAGCTCAACTGCGCCGAGCAGGTCGTCAAGGACGGGATGGCGAAGCACTTCGGGCGTGAGCGGGTCCTGACGATCGGACGCGCGGCCGTGCTCACCCAGGATCACCGCGGCCGGTCGGCCTGTCACTACTGCGGCCCCTGTCACCGCGGCTGCATCACGCGGTCGTACTTCTCGAGTGTGAACGCCACGCTCCCGGCGGCCCGCGAGACGGGCCGGCTGACGCTGCGGCCCTGGAGCGTCGTGCACAGCGTCATCTACGACGCGAAGACGGGCAAGGCGACGGGCGTTCGCGTGATCGACGGCCAGACGAAGCACGCGCTCGAGTTCAAGGGGCGCATCATCTTCCTCTGCGCCTCGACACTCGAGTCCGCGCGCATCCTGCTCAATTCGGGGATCGCGAACTCGAGCGGGCAGCTCGGCAAGAACGTGATGGACCACATCATGGGCGGCGGGGCGAACGGAAAGATCGACGCCCCCGCCGACAAGATCGATTTCGGGAACCGGCCCAACGGCATCTACGTGCCCCGCTTCCGGAACGTGACCGATAAGTCGAAGGACTTCGTGCGCGGCTACGCCTTCCAGGGCGGCGCCGGCCGGGGCGACTGGGGCCGCGGCAGCGAGATGGTGGGGTTTGGCGCTGACTTCAAGAACGAGCTGCGTAAGCCCGGCCCCTGGGGCTTCGGCTTGTACGGGTTCGGTGAGATGCTGCCGCGGCCGGAGAACTACTGCGAGATCGACAAGACCAAGGTCGACGCGTGGGGCATCCCCGTGCTCAAGATCAGCTGCGCCTACGGCGAAAACGAGAAGGCGTTGCTCAAGGAGATGTCCATCACCGCGGCGGAGATGCTGGCCGCGGTGGGCGCGCACGAGATCGAGCCCTACACCAGCGACAACCCGCCCGGCCTCGTCATCCATGAGATGGGGACGGCGCGCATGGGCCGCGACCCGAAGACCTCGGTGTTGAACGGCAACAACCAGTGTTGGGACGTCAAGAACGTGTTCGTGACGGATGGCGCGTGCATGGCGTCTACGGCGTGCCAGAACCCGTCCATCACCTACATGGCCCTGACGGCGCGCGCCGCCGCGTTCGCCGTGGACGCTATGAAACGGAGGGAGCTGTGATCGACCGCCGCGAATTCATTGGGACGATGGGTGCTGTCGCCGTGGGCGCGGTTCTTCCGGCCTGCAGACCAGCCCGTTCTGCCACCCGCCTCTCGCAGATCGGCCTCCAGCTGTACACGGTGCGCAGCTTGATGGAGAAGGACGTCGAGCGCACGCTCGCCGGCGTCGCAGCCGCGGGATACACGGAGGTCGAGTTCGCCGGCTACTTCAACAAGACCCCGGCGGAGATCAAGGCGATGCTGGATCGCCACGGCCTCGTTTCCCCGTCGGTGCACTCGGGCTCGATCGCTCCCGACGACTGGGCGAAGGCGCTCGAGGCCGCGAACGTCATCGGTCACAAGTTCATCGTGATGCCCTGGATTCCGGCGGAGCGACGCAAGACGCTCGACGATTGGAAGCAGGTGGCGGCGGACTTCAACCGCGTCGCCGCCTCGGCGAAGGCTGCGGGCCTGCAGTTCGCCTATCACAATCACGACTTCGAGTTCCCGCTCGTCGAAGGAAAAATCCCGTACGACGTGCTGCTCAGCGAGACGGATCCCAACCTCGTGAAGCTCGAGATCGACTTGTACTGGATCACGAAGGGGGGCCAGGACCCGTTGGCGTACTTCGCGCGTTGGCCGGGGCGCATTCCGCTCGTGCACGTCAAGGACGGAAAAGGTCCGCCGGAGTGGACGATGACCGAGGTCGGCTCGGGCACGATCGACTGGAAGCGCATCTTTGCGAAGAGCCAGCAGGCCGGCATCCAGCACTACTTCGTCGAGCACGATCAGCCTGCCGATCCGATCGCGTCCATCACGGCGAGTTGTGCCTATCTGAAGAAGCTGGAGTTCTAGTGGACCGGCGGGAGGCTTTGAAAACGTTGGGCGTGGCGGCCGTTGGTGCGTCGCTACGCCCCGCATTGGGCCGTCCGGCCCCTTCGCTCCGCTCAGGGCGGGCTGTCCGGCCGTCCGGCCGTCTGAAGCAATCGGCCTCCCGCTGGTGCTACGGGAAGATTGCGCTTCCCGACCTGTGCGGCGCGGCCAAGCGGATCGGCCTCGCGGGCATCGATCTCCTGCAGCCCGAAGACTGGCCCGTCGTGCGCGACAATGGCCTCGTGTGCTCGATGGGGTATCCCACCAAGCGCAACGATTTCATTGCGACGGGCTTCAACGACCGCGCCAACCACGCGATGCTGCTGCGCGAGTTGGAGCAGACCATCCCCATCGCCGGCAAGCAGGGCGTCCCAAACGTCATTGCGATGTTCGGCAACCGTAAAGGGAAGAGCGATGCCGAGGGGCTCGACACCTGCGTCGAAGGGCTCAACAAGATCAAGGCGCTCGCCGAAGAGCAGAAGGTCACGATCTGCGTCGAGCTCTTGAACAGCAAGGTCGATCACGCTGACTATCAGGGAGATCACACCGCGTGGGGCGCCCAGGTGATCGAAGCGGTCGGCTCACCGCGCGTGAAGCTGTTGTACGACATCTACCACATGCAGATCATGGAAGGCGATGTGATCCGGACGATCCGGCAGCACATCGGCCACATCGGCCACTTCCACACGGGTGGCGTGCCGGGGCGCCACGAGCTCGACGACACGCAGGAGTTGAACTGGCGCGCCGTTGCCTCCGCCATCGTCGACGCCGGGTTCACCGGCTACCTCGCCCACGAGTTCGTGCCCACCCGCGATCCGCTCACGTCGCTCGCCGAGGCCTTCAAGACCTGCGACGTGTAGGTCATGCCCGAGCTGCCCGACATCGTAGTGTATTTGGACGCCCTGGCGCCGCGCATCCTCGGGCTGCCGCTCGAGCGCGCGCGGGTCACGAGTCCCCTGCTGCTGCGCACCGCCGATCCGCCCCTCTCGGCGGCCGTGGGAAAGCCCGTTACCGGCCTGCGGCGCCTCGGCAAACGCATCGTGTGGGAGATGGAAGACCAGATCTTCCTCGTCTTTCATCTGATGATCGCCGGGCGCTTCAAATGGCGGAAACCGGGCGCCAAGCCGCCGGGCAGAATCGGTCTCGCCACGTTCGACTTTCCCGAGGGAACGCTGCTGCTCACCGAGGCGAGCCAGAAGCACCGCGCCTCGCTGCACGTCGTGCGCGGCGAGGCGGGGCTCGCGGCGCACGATCCGGGTGGGCTCGACGTGCTCACCGCCGATCTGTCGGCCTTTCAAGCCGCGCTGCAGTCCGAATCGCACACGCTCAAGCGCGCGCTCACCGATCCGCGCCTGTTCGACGGGATCGGGAACGCGTATTCGGACGAGATCCTGCACGCGGCGAAGCTGTCACCCTTTGTATTGACGGGGCGCCTGACCGGCGACGAAACCGCCCGGCTGTACGCCGCCACCCGCACCACGCTGCTCGGTTGGATCGAGCGCCTGCGCGCCGAAACGGGAACCGGATTTCCCGAGAAGGTCACCGCGTTTCGCGAAGGCATGGCGGTGCACGGGCGCTACAAGCAGCCCTGCCCCGTGTGCGGCTCGCCGGTGCAACGCATCCGCTACGCGGAGAACGAGGCGAACTACTGCGCCACGTGTCAGACCGGCGGCCGCGTGCTCGCCGATCGCGGGCTGTCGCGCCTGCTCAAGGACGATTGGCCCCGCTCGCTCGAGGAGTGGGAAGCGAGGCTCGGCGGATGACGCTCCGGGTCGCGACCGCGGCGGATGTGGAGGCCGTTGCGCGCATCCATGTAGAGTCGTGGGCCGTCGCCTACCGCGGCGTCATGCCCGACGACGTGATCGCGCGAACCGACATGGCGTACCGCACGCGCATGTGGACGGAGCGCGTCGCGGATCGGGACTGGCCCGTGTTCGTGATCGATGCGGGCGGCGAGATCCTCGCGTTCTGCCAGATGGTTCCGTCACCCGACCCAGGGGACGATCCCAAGACGGTCGGTCACATCACGTCGATCCATGTGCTCCCGCACCTGCGGGGCCGCGGCCATGGCCGCGTGCTCCTCGATCGTGCGTTTGCCGAGTTCCGCCGGCGCGGCTTTGGCGAAGTGACGCTGTGGGTGCTCGAGGGGAATACCGATGCGCAGCGGTTCTACGAAAAGTTGGGGTTTCGTGACGATGGGGGTAGAAAGGCCTATCCGGGGACCGAAGTGCCAGAGGTGCGGTACCGGATCGGGCTGGCGTAGTAACGTCCTTCAGGACGAGTGTATTAGCCGAGCCGGGGCTTCAGCCCACGGATCAACTCGAAGGGCAGAACCTAAACCCAGAGGCGGTCGTCGTGTTGTCCGTGCCCTGAAAGCCTGCCCTGAGCGCAGCGAAGGGGGCCGGCTCGGCCACTACACCCGTCCTGAAGGACGGTCTAAACTTCACCATATCTCCGTGCGCTTCCCCGATCACTTCTCCGATGTCTCGGCCGGCTACGCGGCGTTCCGCCCTCGCTATCCCGATGCGCTGTTCGACCTGCTCGCCGACGCGGCCCCCGCGCGCGATGCGGCCTGGGACTGCGCCACGGGAACCGGCCAGGCCGCGGTGGGCCTGGCGCGCCACTTCGCCCACGTCATCGCGACCGACGCGAGCGAGGCACAGATCGCGCACGCGACTCCTCACCCCCGCGTGACGTACCGCGTCGCACCGGCCGAGGCCAGCGGTCTCGACGATCACTCCGCGGACCTGGTGACCGCCGCCCAGGCGGTGCACTGGTTCGACCGGCCGCGGTTCTGGGCCGAAGCTCGCCGCGTGCTACGGCCGCAGGGCGTGGTTGCAGTTTGGACCTATTGGTTTTTCTCGATCGCGCCGGAACTGGACGCGGTGGTGCAGCGCTTTTACAAAGACACCGTCGGCCCGTTCTGGCCCCCCGAGCGCAAGTTGACAGAAGACCGGTACCGCACGATCGAGTTTCCGTTCGCCGAATTCGCCGTGCCGGAATTCACGATCGAGCAGCGCCTCACGCTCGAGGACGTGGCGGGCTACATTCGCACCTGGTCGGCGACGCGGCGGTTCGTCGAGCGGCACGGCCGCGATCCCGTGGACGCGCTCGTCGCCGAGCTGGCCCCGATGTGGGGAGACCCGAGGACGCCGCGGCCGGCGCGCTGGCCGGTTGCCGTACGAGCAGGGAGGACGTGATGAAAGACTGGATCGCCTTAGTGATGACCCGCGAGCTGAAGGCGTTGCGCCGCGAGGTCGAGTCGTACCCGAGTGACGCGGAGCTGTGGGAGAGTGCCCCGGGGATCACTAACCCCGGCGGCAACCTCGTCCTGCATCTCGCGGGGAATATCCAATACTTCCTCGGCGCGGTGCTCGGCGGCAGCGGCTACAAGCGCTACCGCGACGCCGAGTTCGGCAGTCGCGATGTTCCCAAGGCCGACCTCTTGCGCGAGATCGATGGCGCCATCGCCGCCGTGCACGCCGGCATGTCCAAGGTGAGCGACGCGGACTTGAAGAAGCCCTTCCCTGAGGCGGTGGGAGGGGTGACTCCGACCACCGGCGCGTTCCTCGCTCATTTGGCGGTGCACCTCGGATATCACCTCGGCCAAGTCGACTATCACCGCCGCATCATCAGTCGTGAGGGAAAGACCGTGGGTGCGTTGCCGGTCGGAGACCTCCGTCCGTGAAGATCGGGCGACCCAAAACTGATGGGATCGCGCCGCACTTCGTCGGCTACATCGACAAAGTGACGGAGAGCGACCCTGTGGCAGTGCTCGCCACGCAAATCGACGTCACCATTGGCCTGCTGCGCGGCCTGTCGGAGGCCGACGCCCTGAAGCGCTATGCTCCCGGCAAGTGGAGCGTCAAGGAAGTCGTGGGCCACCTCGCGGATACGGAGCGCATCTTGGCGTACCGCGCCTTGCGGATTGCGCGTGGAGACGAAACGCCGCTCCCGGGGTTCGATGAGAACGCGTACATCCCACCGGCAAAGTTCGACGCGCGGTCCCTCGCCGATTTGCTGGCGGACTTGCGGACGGTTCGGACGGCATCGCTCGCCCTGTTCAAGAGTTTCGACGCCGACGCGTGGCGCCGCCGCGGCAGCGCCAGCGGCAAGCCGATCAGCGTGCACGCGCTCGGCTATATCATTCCCGGGCACGAACGGCACCACGTCGAGGTCTTGAAGACGCGCTACGGCCTGCGGTAGCGTATATTTCCTCGGACCACCAGAAGGGACTTCGCGTATGCGATCGTTGTGTCTCGCCGCCGGGCTCGCCGCGATTGTAGTCGGAGTAGCGGCCGCCCAGCAGCCGTCAGCACCACCCGCGCCCGCCGGCCCGCCGGCCCTCGAGGTCGGCTCCGCCGCCCCGGACTTCACGCTCCCGGGCGCCACGCGGTTCGGCGCGCTGCGCGCACCGATTCGACTCAGCGACTTCAAGGGGAAGACCGTCGTGCTGGCCTTCTTCTTCAAGGCACGAACGCGTGGCTGAACGATTCAAATGAACGCGTACCGTGATCAGTACGCGCAGCTCTTCAAGAATGGCCGCAACGTAGTGCTCATCGGGATCAGCGCCGACGCGGACACCGCGCAGGCCTCGTGGGCGAAGGACTCGGAGTTTCCGTTCCTGTTCGCGAGTGACTCAGGGTCCGTCGTGGGCAAGATGTACGGCGCCTTCAGCGTCCGCGGCAACCTCGACAACCGCAATCTCTTCGTGGTGGGACCGGACGGGAAAATCGCCTATCGGGCGACTCCGTTCCGGGAGATCGATCCGACGGCGTACACGGAATTGGGCGCGGCGATCAACAAACTGATCCCCGCGGATTCAACGCGCGGGAACTAGGGCGCGGGCGAGTGCAGCCTCGATGTCCTGGTCCGCACCTGTCCCCGTGTAGACCACGCGCCCCTTGGCATCCAGCACCGCGACATACGACGTCGCCGGAGCCTGGAATGCGCGCGTCGCGTTGCCGTTCACGTCCCACAGGAATGTGAACGGCATCGGAGGGCGCGTGAGGTGACGGCGCACGGTGTTGGGGTTTTCGTTTACAGCGACGGCGACCACGAGGAAGTCCACGCGGTCGCCGTATTTCTTGTGGGCCCCCTCCATGCGCGGCAGCAGCTCCGCGCAAATCGGGCACCACGTCGCCCAGAACTCGACGATCACCGGTCGCTTCCCGACCCAGCGGCCTAAGTCGACCGCGTTGCCGTCCAGGTCCTGAATCGTGACGGCGGGAGGGGTCTGCCCCACGGGGATCCCGACCACGTCGTCCTGCCCAGCCGCGTAGCTCGGTGACGCGAGCGCGAGTGCCGCCATCACCCACCACGCCTTTACACGCCTCTTCCCGCCGTTGTCGTTCACAAGACTCTCCCAACCTGCACGAAGTAGTATTCAGCCATGATCAGTAGAACCGCGCCCGCGCCCTTTTTGATCCACGCCATCCACGCGCCCGCCCGCGGGAGTGCCGCGAGCGTTCCCGAGAAGAGCCCCACGACGACGAGCAACGCCGTCATCCCCAGCGAGAAGACGAACAGGTAGACGAAGCCGAGTACCGCACTCTGCGTGGTCGCGACCCAGGTGAGCACTACGGCGAACGCCGGCGCGCCGCACGGCGCGGCGACGATGCCCGACGTAGCGCCCAGCAGGAAGACCGCCGGGTATGACCCGCCCCCCAGGCTCCCGGCCCACGCGGCGAGACGCGCGGGAACGCGGATCGGAATGACGTCGAGCATCGCCAGCGCGAACACGAGCAGGACGTTCCCGATCGCGAGGCGCGCCCACGGGCTCGAGCCGATCGTGCCGAACAGCGAGCCGGTCAGTCCTGCGATCAACCCGAGGATCGCGTAGAAGAGCGCCAGCCCCGTGACGTACGTGAGCGTCAGCGCCACCGTCCGGCGACGCGGCCGTCCCTGTGCGTCGACGCCCGCCAGCGTCCCCGCCGTGATCGGAATCATCGGATAGATGCAAGGGTTAAGACTCGTCACGAGACCCGCGCCGAACAGCAGCGGCACCGCGACGAGGGGGCGGTGCTGCAAAGCATCCGACAAGCCCGACATCACCACGAGCAGGGTGGCCACGGACGGGATAATAACCAATTATGTTTGGCGCAGGCGATGGAGTTCGCCTTCAACCGCCCGTTTTCCCGGGGCTGATGACTCCTACCCGAACCGCAACGGGGGGAGTCTTTTTCTGTCACCCTCCCGGAGGCCCAGCGTGGTGTGGTACATCGTTGCCGGAGGCATTGTCGGCACCCTGTCCCGTTACTACCTCCAGGGATGGGTGCAGGCCCGCGTCGGACCACCAGGGTTTCCCACGGGGACGCTCGCGATCAACCTGCTGGGGTCGCTGGCGGTCGGGTTCATCATCCGGCTGGCCACCGGCTCGACCGTGATCTCCCCCGACATGCGCGCCGCCCTGACGATCGGCTTCTGCGGCGCCTTCACGACGATGAGCACGTTCAGCTACGAAAGCATGAAGCTGCTCGCGGATGGGGAGTATTGGTATGCCGGGCTGTACATGGGCGGGACGATCGTGGGATGCCTGGCCGCCGTGCTGATCGGGACGATGCTGGCAAACAGACTGCTCTGAGGTGATCGATGACCCACCAGCGTTTCAAGGGCGAGCGCACGCTGATGCGAATCTTCATCGGCGAGAGCGACAAGTACCAGGGCAAGCCGCTGTACGAGGCCCTGCTCGAGCGGTTCCGCCAGAAGGGCCTCGCGGGCGCAACGGTGCTGCGTGGAGTCGCGGGCTTCGGCGCGTCGAGCGTGGTACATACCGACAAGATTCTCCGGCTGTCGCTCGACCTGCCGCTCATCATCGAGGTCGTCGAGACCGAAGAGACGATTCAGCAGGTCCTGCCCGATCTCGACGAAATGATCGGCGGTGGCCTGATCACGCTCGAGCGGGCGAATGTGATCTTGTACCGGCCGGCCTGACGGCGCTCGGCGCCGATGCCGCGTCGCGCATCTTCTACAGCAGGGTGAAGGGAGAGATCGAAATGGTGCAAATCGCCAAGGAAGCGCCGCGCGGCCCCAACGTCTTCGAATACGACGGCATCATAGCCGCCGTACGGTCATCGGCCCGTTCGTCGTGACGACGCGGATCGGCGCGCCGCCCGCTCCCAGCGTCGTGGAGATCCGGTCGGTGACGCGACCGTTGATCGTCACAGTCAGCGGGAACCCGACCGACATCGGGCCGTTCACGGTGCCGAAGTCGATCTTGGCGTTGTAGTCCTCGGGAATCCGGAGGTCAGCGGGCCCGTTCATCGTTTCCGCGTCGAGGCCGACGCCGTCCCACCGCGTGCCCGTGAGTTTTACCTCGAGCGGTCCGTCTTGCGCACGCTCGTGCACGTCGCCCGCCACGCCCACGAGACTGAGGGGCCCGTTCTGCGTGGACAGCTCCATCCGCCCGGTGACCTCGCGTATCGACAGCGGTCCGTTCTCGGTCGCGATCGACAGATCGGTGCGGCGCGGGACGTACACGACGAAGCTCACCGACCAGGACTGGCGCCGTCCCGCGGGGTCCGGCCCGACGGCGCGCACGGTGGCCCCGGCCGCTTCGATGCGAATCTGGCGCGCGATCGCATCCGCCTCGTCTTCACTGCGAGCGTGCACCTGAATGCGCGCCGTCACGGCGATGCTGTCCCGGTCCCACCCGACGATGTCCGCGCCCCCGTTCATCCCCGCGTGTGTCGCGCCACGACTCGTGGTGACAATCCTCGAGCCACTCGTCGTCGCTGTCCTGAGCGCGAACCGGGAAAAATGGCAGAGCAAGTGCGGCGACAGCGACGAAGGCGGCGAACCGGACCATAGCGGCTCCAGGCGACGGGGGGACAGGGGGGGACGGGTTTCCAGTGTTGGACAGTCACTACGGTAAAAGGGTTGCCCGGATTCGCCTTCGCAATAGGTTAGGCTCCCATGGCACCCATCCGCAGCCTCTTCGTACTCGCGCTCCTGGCGCTTTCGACCCTGCCCCTCGCGGCCCAGGCCAGCCGGCTCGACGACGCGATCGACCGGGCCGCCGCTCAAGTCGAGGGAAAAGTCGTCGCCTGGCG
>WNGP01001516.1_pt1 | contig 19140 bp, 14 predicted proteins | sample 5407671 | NCBI WGS metagenome assembly WNGP01 (sample SAMN13153381, study PRJNA577476) | soil metagenome | isolation source: 40 cm soil or saprolite under Garry oak tree replicate 2 | place: USA:California | collected 2016-06-15 | reverse complement strand
TGCCAAGCGAACTATTTGGAACAAGCGTCATCTTTGTCAAAGTGGCGCCAGGATATGTAGAGAGAACGTTGACGACCCTCCGCGCCAAGCCGAACGTGACGAAGGCCGAGGCCGTCTTTGGGCGCCATGACATCGCCATTGCGGGCGGCTTCCGGAACACGGACGAGCTGCGCGCATTCGCGTCCGAGGTCCAGCTGATGGATCACGTCTGGGCGTCCCGGAGCTATCCGGCACTCCAGGACTGGACCCAGAAGAAGACCGATGGTCACGCAAGCAACGCGTACCTCCTCATCCGGTCGACGGACACGCAGAAGACGATGAGCGCGTTGAAGAACGTCCCCGAGATCCAGGAGATCATCGGCACGACCGGAGATTCGGACATCGTGGCCCGCATCAGCGCGGACCCCCGCGAGAACCTCCTCGAGTCCGTCGTGACGAAGGTCCAGGGCATGCCCGGCGTGCTCTCGACCGAGACGCTCCCGGCGTTCTCGAAGTACTGAACATCGACGCATGGACGAGCCCACGCGGTTCGTCCCTTTTTCGTTCGCAACTCATTCGGCTGGCGCACTATCCACCGTGACAATCTGCATACATCGTGATGCTACCGGGTGCTCCGCGCTCCATCGCGATTCAGGAGGAATTAAGACCGGTAGACCTTGGATTTCGGACGAATAGGAGTAACGCTGAGACACGCCCTGAAACCATGAGAATTCCTCATGTGCTCTTGTGATCCGCGAAGTCAACGCGTTCGCAATGGTCTTCTGTGCCGCCTCGAGACTTTCTCGGGTGCAATCTTTGTCCTGCGACAAGTAGAATCTCTTTCGACGCAACAAGATCAGAGAGGTTGATGATTCGACCGGTACGCGCCCTTCGTAAGTCTCGTCTGACGGTCGAGTTGTGGATGTCCGCTGCCTCAGCGAGCTGCCTTGTAGCCACGAGTGCGATTGTGACCCGAGTCAACGGTAGACTTTGGATTTTGGAAGGAGGCAATTGCTTGTCTCTCGGCATCCTCACCTTGCTAGCTGTAACATCGCTGCCGCCACGCCGACGGGCTTTGGGCTTCATGGCGTCTTTGACGGAAGATTGTAGGTGATCAAAGATACGGCTACATGTAGTATTAGGGAAGGTGGCTAACCGCGTCAACTCCGCAAACAAAGTCGGGCATGTCGAAGGGAGCGGCCGCCGGGGGATTACACGGCGATCCACTGCTGCGAGAAGAGCTCGGCTTGTTCGAGGACTGTTAACGTGGCGGTTTCCTGTTTGTCGGGAGGATAGCCATACTTCCGGAGAACGCGCTTAACCAGCCTGCGGAGGTTTGCTCTGATGTTCTCGCGTACAGTCCAGTCAATGGCTACGTTGTTCCTCACCGTTTCTACGAGTTCACGGGCGATTGTACGAAGCGTTTCACTGCCAAGCACTTGCACAGCGCTCTCATTGGCGGCGAGAGCATCGTAGAAGGCCAGCTCTTCCTCGCTCAATCCGAGCGCCTTCCCCTGTTCATCGGAACTGCGCATCTCCTTAGCGAGGGCGATTAGTTCCTCAATTACCTGGGCGGCCTCTACTGCGCGGTTTTGATAGCGTCGAATCGTCTTCTCCAGCAAGTCTGCGAAAGACCGCGCCTGTACTACGTTTCGCCGACGCCGACTTTGGATCTCGCCATTTAGCAGCTTCCTCAGGAGCTCGACTGCTAGATTCCTCTGTGGCAGCCCTCGTGCTTCCGCAAGGAACTCGTCCGAGAGGATTGAGATGTCGGGCTTTTTGAGTCCTGCCGCGGCAAAAATGTCGACGACTCCCTCCGGGGCAACCGCCCTAGAAACAATTTGACGAATCGCAAGATCGAGGTCCTGCTCGCTTTCGGCCTCGGACGGGGCCTGCTTGGCAAGAACTGAGGCGACTGCCTGGAAGAACCCGACGTCGGCCTGGATACGCAGGGCATCCTCATGGGGAACGGCAAGGGCGAATGCCTTCGAGAGCTCACGCACGGCTTGGACAACACGGGCCTTCCCTTCCTGCTGAGCGAGGACATGTTCTTGGGCGGCCGGGAGCAGAGAGAGTCGTTCCGCGGGGCTTCCTGTAGTCCAGGCCGTCCAATTGAACCCGTGAAAAATACCACAACAAATTTCGTATTTTTCGAGGAGGAGAGCTACGGCGTCCGCTTGTGGGATCGCGGCATCTCCAGCCCCACCACTTTGAGTGTAGATGGCGAGGGCTTGTTTTAGCTCGTGGGCAAGTCCAAGATAATCAACGACCAGGCCTCCAGGCTTGTCCCGGAAGACCCGGTTTACGCGGGCGATCGCCTGCATCAGGCCATGGCCTCGCATGGGCTTGTCTATGTACATAGTGTGTAGACTCGGCGCATCGAAGCCCGTCAGCCACATATCCCGGACGATCACAACTTGGAACGAGTCTTTCGGATCGCGAAAACGGCTGGCCAGTGCTTCGCGACGACCCTTGTTCCGTATGTGCGGTTGCCAGTCCGCCGGATCGGACGCGGAACCTGTCATGATCACTTTGATCTGGCCGCTATTATCATCGTCGTCATGCCACGCCGGTCGACGAGCTGTCAGCTCTTGATAGAGCGCCACACAGATACGGCGGCTCATGCACACGATCATAGCCTTTCCGTCTAATGCCTCCAACCGTCTCTCAAAATGGTCGATGATGTCCTTGGCAACGATTCCGAGGCGATTCTCGGTGCCGACAATGGCTTCGAGCTGAGCCCATTTGGTCTTGAGTTTCTCTTTCCGCTCGCTCTCCTCTCCCTCGGTTACCTCCTCGAAGTCTGGATCGATCCGCGGGCGCTGGCTTGCGTCTAACTCAAGCTTAGCCAGGCGGCTTTCGTAATAGATTGGAACGGTGGATCCGTCCTCGATTGCACGCTGTATGTCGTAGATGCTGATGTAGTCCCCGAAAACCGCACGCGTGTTTCTGTCTTCCAGATCGATGGGCGTCCCGGTAAATCCGATGAAGGACGCATTCGGCAAGGCATCTCGCATGTGTCTCGCGAACCCATCGATGAAATCGTACTGGCTTCGGTGTGCCTCGTCGGCGATGACGACGATGTTCCGTCTGCTGGAAAGCGTCGGGAGTCTGTCACCCTTCTCATCTGGTAGAAACTTGTGGACCGTCGTGAACACGACTCCACCGGCCTCCACCCTCAGTCTGTTGCGGAGGTCTGCCCGGCTCACGACCTGAATGGGGGGTTGCCGTAACAGATCCTGGCATCGCGAGAATGTGCCAAAGAGCTGGTCATCAAGATCGTTCCTGTCGGTTAGGACCACGATAGTAGGATTTCTCATCGCAGGTTCGCGGATGACACGACCCGCATAGAATGCCATTGTGAGGCTCTTGCCCGACCCCTGCGTGTGCCAGACAACTCCGACGCGGCGATCGCCTGGTTCTCCACTCCGTCGCCGGTCGATTCCCCCTCCGAAATTCGCCGTATCATCTACCGTTGCCCGGAGCCGCGCTGCGCGCAGTGTTTCATTCAGGGCTGTGTTTACAGCATGGAACTGATGATAGCCTGCAGCTTTCTTAATGAGCAAGTTGCCGCCATGATCCTCAAAGACAATGAAGTGGCGTATCAGGTCGAGGAAACGGCGTTTCTCGAACACGCCTTCGATCAGGACTTGCAGCTCGGGTAGATGTGGATCCGCTAGGCTTTCGCCCGAAATGGTTCGCCAAGGCTTGTACCACTCCCGACCCGCCGTAAGGGTTCCGATCCGTGCCTCGACCCCGTCGGAAACAACTAACAGCTCGTTGAGAGAGAAGAGGCTCTGGAGTTCTTCGCGGTATGTTTGGATTTGTTGGAAGGCCGTCCAGATCGTCGCCTTCTCATCGACTGGATTCTTGAGTTCAATGATGGCCAGGGGGAGCCCATTCACAAACAATACAATATCCAGTCGGCGTGTGTGCTTGCCTTCGACGACCGTAAGCTGGTTAACGGCGAGCCAGTCGTTGTTGTCTGGTGATTCGAAATCGAGAATTCGTGCTTGAGCGCCAGCGATGCTTCCATCCGCTCGTCGATACTCAATCCCCACTCCATCCACGATCATACGGTGAAAGTCCCGATTGCGCGCCTCTGACGTAGGGCCGTCAAGGCGCGATAGCCTCCGAAAAGCGTCTTCGAGGGCCGCAGTGGATAGGTCAGAATTGAGGTCCTTGAGCGCACGACGCAGGCGATCTTCCAGAATCACATCGGAATACTTGCTTCGTTCGCTTTCGATTTCTCCAGGCGCGATTTCGGGGCCATGCAAGACGACCCACCTGATGCTTTCCAGCCAGGCGAGAGCGGCCTGTTCAACCACTGATTCAGTGAATTCTCCAACAGTCACGTGCCCGGACCTCCGTCGTCCGGCGAACGCTCTTTTTCGTCTCCTGGTCGAGAGGCGTCAGCCTTGAAATTTCCAAGGTAGTCACGGTACGCCTGCGGGTCCATTTGAAACAGGACCTCGCTCGGCCTGAAAACGAGATTGATAACTTGCACTGGCTCGCTGGTCTCGTCAACGTACTGATTGAAGTCGGGGTTCTCCTCGTAAGTCAGTGGAGGGGAGGAGATTTCTAATGTGTAGCGCCTATGCACTCGGAAAAGGAAGTTATAAACGGCATCAGCCGAGCGAGCCACCACCAACGCCTGCGTCGCCTCAAGCTGTTGAAATGCGGCATCTCTTCCGTGGGATGCGAATCCATGTGTGTTTCGCAATTCACAAATTCCTTGGATTACACTATGGAGACCGCCTGCGGTTTTCCGCAAACTTTTCGAAACCTCAGAAGTTTCCTCGAGTTCAGTGGGAACCAGCCTGATCTTGGCGAGAACCTCATGGAGCAGTTTGGGTAGGTCCCATGCCTCATTGTAACCAGTGCCACGGTCCACGAGGATCGTTCTGCATCCACTTTCGAGTAGAGTCTTCGCAAGATCGAATGCAAGCCCGGGATTCTCGTCAACAGCTTTCTCAAGGGCGAGAATCTGCTCTCCGATATGCGGGGTGCTGGCCTCCATCACTTCTCGCGCGCCATGCATCATAAAATGGGTTCTAGGTTCAAACTCTGTCATTAGCTTTCATCCCTCAGCCTCGAGGAATCGGTACTGCTGGGAGCACGAAGTTCACCTGAAATTAGCTTCGGGAGGAGGGAGTCACGAAGCGCAGTCAAGCTGCGAGACTCATGAACGTTTACCAGAACGCGGTCGAGAAAGGGCGCTACTATCCTATCAAAGGTTTCGACAACCGCCGCCGGTGGGATGCTCATCAACAGACTGTCGAAGGTCTCACGCGTGACTGTGTCGAACACTGATCCGTGACTCCTTTGTTTGAGAGTGGAAACTAGACTTCGAGCTGTGAAGTAGGTGAAAAAACCGCGCGCGTCATCCTTCCCTATCAATCCATAGCAGGATTGATTCATTGCCATTGCCGTTCCTACTAGCGATACCTGCCCGACGGTACCTCGGGCCGAGATGATGCTTGTTCCTTCAGGCAAAATACGAGCCGACGAATTCTCTAGCCCACCTTGGGTAATGTGCTTCTCAGTATCGACGACGAAGATCTCGCCCTCGGGCGGTGTGTCAACCACAGAGAACCATGGGATGTCGCCTCCCCAGTAATCAGGAACCACCGTCTTAGGCGTACCGCCACCAACAATCTTAACAGCGCTGGAAAAAGCTCCAACCCGCCATCCTGCTGGAATCGCCCCCAGCTCGGAGTCTTCGAGCCGGTCGGGGAAAAGGTTGGCGATGCGCCCAGTCAGGGCTAGCTTGCGCCCGTCGGCTTTGGCGCGGACTGGAGCGAATTCCACGAACCACGAAACGAATATTGTCCAAGCAATCGCCTCCAGGGTTCGGTTCATCCGCCGGTTCACGCTAATCTTGTCGTCGAGTGCTCCAAGGATTCGTGCAATCGATCGTTGTTCTGACTCGCCCGGCAAAGGGATCTCCAGCTCTCCTAGCCGTGCTCGGGAGAGTTCCGTCTGACCCGTGGACCCTTCGGCGAGAGACTCAATTCGGGGCTGGTAGAGCCGAAGCACGAAACCAAGGTAAGGGGGAAAGACCTTGGCTGGGTCGGCGCGAACAATTGTTACATGTGAATCCGCAGTCATACGCTCTGGCAACTCTCGGATTTGCGCAACTCGACCAAGCGTCCCAACTCCCGTCGAATTCACCAGAATATCGAATGCTTCGAGAAAGCGATCACGAGGTATCGGCCTCCCCAGATCATCGGTTCGCCTCGCTTCGGTAAGAGACACTCTCTGATCGCGGATACACTTCTGATTAAGGACAAGGACTCCGCCTTGTTCGACATATTGGGGAGTGATTCCTCGGTTGATGAAAGCGCAAACACTGCTTAGCGGCTTGATCTGTCGATTATTCACCAAAGCCGAGCTCCTTGAGGTTCATTGCGATCTCCTCCTCCAGCGCGCGAGCTTTCGCGGCATGATCATGTAACTGCTCAGCAAGTCGGCGCATCTTTTCGTCGAGCGGCTCGCTGTCGTCCTCTGCCCGTTCAGTTGCCACGTAGCGCCCCGGCGTAAGCACATAGTCGTGTTTGCGTACCTCTTGAAGCGTCGCAGCCTTGCAAAACCCAGGGACGTCATCATAATCGCCTCGACCATTATGGCCTCGCCACGAGTGATACGTACTGGCGATACGGATAATTTCCCGATCAGTGAGTTCCCGGTGTGTGCGGTCCACCATGCGTCCAAGTCTCCGGGCGTCAATGAAAAGCACACCACCACGTCGATCGCGGAAACGGTCGTTCTTCTTTTCCCTCGCAAGAAACCAGAGGCAGGCTGGGATCTGCGTCGAGTAAAATAACTGGCTGGGCAAGGCCACCATGCAGTCGATCAGATCCGCCTCGATAAGGTTCTTGCGAATCTGGCCTTCTCCAGACTGGTTGGATGACATGGAACCATTAGCGAGAACGAAACCCGCAAGGCCTACCGGAGCGAGGTGGAAGACGATATGCTGGACCCAGGCGTAGTTCGCATTTCCTGGGGGCGGCACGCCATACTTCCACCGTCTGTCGTCCTTCAGCAGTTCCCCGCGCCAGTCGCTCACGTTGAACGGTGGATTGGCGAGGATATAGTCGGCCTTGAGGTCGGGGAATCGATCGTTGTGGAAGCTATCTCCGTGAGCGATTTGACCGTCGATGCCACGTATCGCCAAGTTCATTCGGGCAAGGCGCCACGTTGTGTAGTTCGACTCTTGGCCGTAGATGCTAATATCACCTATCTTGCCACCGTGAGCTGCGATGAACTCCTCTGATTGGACAAACATTCCCGAGGAGCCACAACATGGGTCGTAGACCCTCCCCTTGAAAGGCTCGAGCATTTCAACAAGGAGGCGAACGACAGCGCGCGGTGTGTAGAATTCACCTCCTTTCTTGCCCTCGGCGCTAGCGAACTGCGAGAGGAAGTATTCGTAAACTCGTCCGAGCACATCCTTACTCCGACTGTCTCGATCTCCAACCCTGATGTTGGTGATCAGATCGATGAGTTGGCCCAACCGTTGCTTATCCAGGGCTGGCCGACCATAGTCCTTGGGAAGAACTCCCTTAAGCGAGGGGTTGTCACGTTCCACGCCCGCCATCGCATTGTCTATGAGCTGACCGACCGCAGGTTGCTTGGCCTGCGACCGCAAGGTGGGCCAACGTGCCTCAGACGGCACCCAGAAGATGTTCTTGGCTCGGTATTCATCTGGATCCTCCGGATCCGCTCCTTCCCCGGTCTCGGTTTGGAGCCTTGTGTGAAGTTCCTGAAAGGCATCCGAGATGTATTTGAGGAAGACTAGCCCGAGAACGACGTGCTTGTACTCGGCTGCATCCATGCTTCCGCGGAGTGCGTCGGAGGCGCGCCAAAGGTCAGCCTCAAACCCAAGAGGCGCCCCCGTGTCTTTCGCGTCTACGGTCTGCTTCTCTTTTCGAGTCAATGATTCCCTACGCGGCACGGAAATCCGCGTTAAAGAGGATTTCCCTCACGGTTCTGTTTCGCGCAGCTTGAGTATCTGGCGCCGACGAGGATCTCACCAACCAAGAACTACATCCGCTTCCAAATTCGAGCTGTCGTGGCCTAAAGTTCCTCGACCCTCAAAGTCCGTGTGTTCCCAAGAGTACACAACCATGCCTTCGCGGGACGAGACTCTCGAAGAGGATCATGGCCCGCCGGATACCGGGCCTCAAATCTTCCCCCGATCAAGTGTATAAGCGTTGAAGGCTACGAGTAACGGAAAGGCAACCGTCATTGCCCAATGGGGACCCAATGCTAAGATTGCTGGAGCCATTCCGCATCTGTTTCACGTCATGACGTCCGAACCAGTGATATGAAAGCCGTGATCGGCGAAGGCACTTGCGACAATCTCAACACATCGCAACGGTGATGCGCCCGGCATGGCATGTCTAGTAGGGACGCTAGATCTTAAGAGCGATGAAGTCCATTCTGACGTGAATGGCTGCAGGAGAGCTGTCTGAGTATCAATGGGTCCTCTCCCTCCTACCGGGTCACGTGCAAACGAGGGTGCTTGATGTCCGAGCGCGGGTCCAGCCGATCCTCAGTACCAATCTTCTGCCACATTTCACAGACCACTCGCTGTCTCACTCAGATAGGGTTGTCGGGATTTTGGGTGGTCTCCTCCAGAACAATTTGGAGCGGAAGGACAAGAACACTCTCTCGGAGCACGAACTCGTTTTTCTAGTTCTCGCGGCCTTGTTACATGACATAGGGATGCAACTTCCGAAGGCTCACGGGATCGAAACCAACGTGGAGGCGTTATCGGCAGAGGAACTTGTCCAAATCCGGCAAGGCCATGGCTTAGCGACAGGCAGGGTTCTTCGGGATCTGGCCAAAGGCCAGGATGCTTTGCATATCGGCCTCGACGACGAAAAGTATCGGAAATACTTGCCGTGCGTGGCCACGATCTCCGAGAGGCATCAATCATCGGCCGGCTACGACCCCAACGAAACGTTCGCTCTGGCAGGAGGAAAGATTCGTCTAGGTCTGCTAACGGCTCTGTTGCGGCTCGCAGATCAGCTGGATTGCGATACTCGTCGTGTGAGCATGGACCGGCTCCAGCACTTCTCCATTTCTGTCGACTCCATCTTGCACTGGCTAATGTGCCACTACATTGATGCGGTGACCGTGGAGGACGGTCTCATCGAGATTGTTGCGTCGCATCCGGAAACCATGAGCGGCTCCGTCATGGAGTTGCTCGCGGAACGCGTCTTGGCGAAGACTAAGGCCGAATTCAAGCTTGCCGGGGAAACTCTTTGGCGGAACGGCGTGAAACTTCGGTTGCCCGAGAAGATACGGCTGACGGGAGGCGATTTGACGTACAGCAAGCGATCGCTCCCCGAAGAAGTACTGCAGGCTCTCCAGAGCCGCTTGCCCGAAACGTCGCCCGAGCATGTGACCGTTGAGCCTCCGTCCGTCTCAACGCGACAGGGGAAACGTGAGCCTGATTTCATGACCTTCTGGCGGTTCGCGGGTAATCCATTCCTGGACCGCGCGGTTTCCTACGGTGGTGATCTCTTCGTCGAGACTGATCAAGCATCGCAGATCACGACCGAAACGGCCCAGCATCTCTCAGGTCCTCATGGAGATCTAAAGCTGGTTATTGGCGAACGGGGCATGGGGAAGACCACTCTCTTCAATACGATTGCCGCGAAGCTTGGCGACAAGTTTCCCGTGCACCTCATTGACGTCGCCGATCTAGTGATCGGCGTTCGCAATGCCGCAGATTTGCATCAGCTGATCCTCCATAGCATTCATACAACCCTCCGTCCTGAGAAGGATTTTGACACAGTCGAAGGTATCGTTGATGCCGTCAGACGCGGGAACAAGAAGGTCATCTGTCTAGACAGTCTTGATCGCCTTCCTCCTGAGCGAAGCGAGATTGTCCGTGACTTCCTGAAGACCGCTCAGAAGTTCCTGACAGAGCTACGGATGACTGCTGTGGTCCTGATTTCATGTTCGGATCGATGGCAAGCATTCCTATTCGATAATGAATTGTCATATCTCGGAGGGAGGAATCAATGGATTCTGCAGCCCTTCTCCACCGAAGACTTGGCTGTAATGTTGGAGAAGCGACTCAGAACGTCTGGAAGGAACTACTCCGAGGTTTTCGAACCTGGCTGCGCCGCGGCAATTCACGCTATCAGCGATGGAAACCCAAGGCGAATCCTGCAGAATGCGGAGAGTCTTTGTCGTCTGGCTGCGCAACAAGGAGTAACACGAATCACGACCCCCTTCATTCATCAGAACTACAAAGAGAACTTTGAACAGTCCTTTCAACATCTCCTGGACAAGCTTGCTAGACAGTCTGACTCCTCCAAGAAGGGACTGACTTCGTTGTACTTATTCTACTTGGAGTTGGAGCGCAGGAACCTGGACACCGCTGAAGGGTGGCGGCTGTTGCTCGAACTTCTCAAGACAAAGCTTCCCCAGGAGAAAGTCCATCCTACATTCTATATGCCCCTGAGGTACGCAGGATTTCTGACTTCCGATCTCGAAACGAAAGAAGTCTTCTACAAGCCCCACCCGTACATTGTGGAAATATTCAGAAAGCTCGCCAAAGAGGGATTCAAGGAAAAGGATTTCGTGTCCTTTTACTCAGCGAATCCGATTCGTCCTGTTGAGGAATCTGATCAGATCCTCCTCGATCTCAAGAGTCCCTTGGTCGTAGGGGAGGATGTCGACCACTTTGAGCGTGGTCGTCAAATCTTTCTTGACCTGAGTAGGACCAAGAAGCCTCCTACACAGACCATCTCGTTTGCCTGGGAGTGCGTGGAGGAGATGCTACTGGCCGCTCTCATCAAGCACTCGAAGTATACCAGTCTGAAGTATGAGACCGCCAAGGAGCAAGCTTTCTTCGTAGACAACCTAGGACGTAAACGGTACGCAAAGGGAGCTGGGAAAGTTCTGGCTGATGCCGCGGTGGGACTCATCAACGACTTCTCCGAAATGATGCGGGAAAAAAAGAGGTGGGTTACCACCTACAACGGAATAAGGTGGATTCTCGGGATGCGAAACAACATCGTCCGCGGTCGGACAACCCATCTCCTGCAATACGGCGAGAAAGAGCGGGAGTTGTGTATGGGTCACTTAGGTCAGGTTTTCAAAGAACTGGTCCAAGTCTATGGCTAGGATCATCCCTGCGGAGCAACATTCCACGTAGAATGCCACGAACCGCGCGTATCGATGCCTGGCGCGCCGCTTCGCGGCTATCTACTTAGATCTTTGCGGGAAGATCTAGATCTCGCGCTTCGAATCCTAACCCGTGCGAATCCTCGGCGAGTTTGACTATCGCAATGCGAAGGGGATCCTGGAGAGTCGACGGGGGGCAATTCTCGAGGAGATCTATCGACTACTGAACGCAGACGAATTCAAGCTCAAGCTCGGGCCTGCCAGCGGCAAGTTGCAGAATCTCTCTCGGCAGATACAGCGATACTTCGCTGACCATGGCTGGTCTGTTGAACATCCACTTTTCACACTCCCAGATCTCCGCTATGACCTGGTCAAAGAAGATGTCCCAATCGAAATCGAGATTGGCCACGAGAGGCTCGTCTACGCCGTCTTCTTCAAGTTCCTCGCCGACTACTCTCAACACCGCATTCCCGCGGGAGTCATGGTTGTCACGGGGAACCCGAGGGACTTCGGACACACTTGGCACAACTCCCTGGAAAATACTCGGCGCAAGATTCAAGCGATCTCAGGCGCGTTGATGTTGCCTATGCTCGTCATTGGGGTGAAGCCATGACCAAGAAGTCCACGAGGCCCATTCTGACCGCTACCCAGTTATCCGTTTTCCAAGAGTTCGACGTCCCCGTCCGTTATCTCCGGGATGGAGGTCGTATCTAGGGAACACTTGTTACTTCTGCGGCAAGATGGCCGAAACGGCCGCTCACAAGATCCCTACAAGCAAGGGATCCTGAGGTGGAGTCCCAGGCCCGATTTCCTCAACCGTGGAGGAAACTTGCTTCCGACCTGCAAGTCGCACAACAAGAAGGCTCAGTGGAACGACAATCGGATTGAGACGTATGTTGCGGGACTTCGTCGAAGGCATGGGAAGAAACCGTAGGTAATGCACTGTACCCCTTCGGAACAACCCCGTGACGCTTCACAGCTAGTGTCACGCGGATTGAAATCCGACACGACGACTCTTCGCTGGCGCGCAAAGACTAGTCCTCCCGCAAAGGTCAGACGGTAATGCCGACCCCTCTCCCAGTCCGCCACAACCTACTTGAGCCCGCAGCTCGTTGAATAATTGATGGCTCGTTCGACGAAGTCCGGGGCACCAGAATCCAATTTCCGGAGCTGGTTAGCTGGAAAGAGAGCCACGGAAAGAAAACTGATCGAATACCTTGCCTCTGTGGGGGAGTGGTGGAATTCGGAGTTCAAGGCTGCGACGACCGAAATCGATTACGGCCTCCGAAAGACCGTTTGCGCACTGGCGAATACTGATGGCGGCGAAGTCTTTCTGGGTGTCCGGGACGACAAGTCATTGACCGGCACCGACGTTGACGGAAACCGGATTGAGCAGATCCTTCGACAGGAGCGGGCGAGTCCAGGCGACTGGTATGTTGTCGATCTAAACGAGCCAGTGTCGCGGACATTCTCAATTACGTTAGCCAATCGGTTCGGCAAGCGGGTACACATCCTGGAAGTGAAACCCCGAGGAATCCCCGCTTTTGTACTCGAAAGAGACAACGAACTGAGCTTGTTCATTCGGCAAGGAGGGAGTTCGGTGAAAGCGAACAGCTTCAAAGCGCTTGAATGGCAGAGAAAGGTCACCAGGGAGGACCTTCTGCGGAACTGCTACTTGGAGCTTAAGACGCTCTCAATGACGGTCGGGGGGATGCATCTGGGTCTGGCGGCTAACCTGGGTCTCACAGTTCCTTATCTGACAAACAGACTCCAGGACGGAACCATCTACAAGCTGTTGACGGATGAGGATCTGCTCTTTCTTTTGGGGAGAGCACGAGGCCGGTCCGGTTATGAGGGAGGGATCTACCAAGATCTGTTCGAAGCGAGATATGAAATAACAAAGGAGATGAACATGGGAATGGAGCGTCATGAGGTTGACCAGTCGATTGAGGAGATCCTCGACCGGGCTGGTGAGAGTCTCCGGAACCGAGCGGAGTCGCTCCTTTACTATCTGCACCGGAATGGAATTTCCGCGGACTAGGAGATAGCGTGATGGACCTGCCGTGGCTGGTCCTCCTCTCTTCAACTGTCGGGATTGGCGTTGCCACTATCCTTTGGTTCCGGAAGCGGCAACTAGGACAGGCGCGCAAAAGATTGCTCGGGTTGGGCGTGCCCGGGTGCAGAAGGACCTTACAAGATTGAAAGAAGCCTCGATCGTTGTTCTGGCGGAACTAGTTCAAGCAGGTACTCCATCCTTCCGGGAATTTGCTCTCGGAGCATCGCAGCGTCGAAGAGAAGGTCAGCCGTCTTCCTTTTCGCCTCTAGGAGTTTTTCGAGGAGTTCCCGCTTTTGCCTACGCCCGGCAACGTAGTCGCAAAGATCGCGTCCGAATTCGGTAAGTATTAGCTGCTCTTTCACAAAGGTAAGCTCTCGCTCGTATTCCGCTAGTGTCTTCTGGATGTTGCGGGCTGGAAGGATGAAGCCGAATCTAGAGAGCTTCACAAGTCTGGCCGCGGCTCGACCTGAGATACCCTTAGGAGCTTTGAACAGAATTCCGACGTCTTTGAACGCCCTAATGTTTTTGGCGAAGGCCTTCTCCTCGTAGTTCACTGCGTGACGCACCAAGTTGTAGAGGTGCCCTGGCGTGGGAGCATAGTTATGGAATTTCAAGAGTCCTAACAACTCAGCGCGCTCGCCGCTCAAAAAAGTTCCTTCGATGCCGGAAACTGTAACGATTGGCCAAAGCGCATCGTGAATCAAACACTCCGAGACAAATCTTGCCTCACGTTCGGGCGTCCAGAACATTTTCTGAAGATTGTGAGTTCCTTGAGCGAAGTCGCTCAGCGCCGCCTGCACCCTCAATGGAGTCTGCTTTGACGAGTAGTCGCGGGCTATTTCGTCGAGTGCCAGCTCAAGGCGCGTCAATAGCTCCGACTCCGAGGAGAAGGGAAAGTATGACACAGCGGGACGCGAGATTACTCTCGGGCTTGGGGTTCGAATCGGGTAAACTCGACTCGACCAAGTTCCCGATGGGGCGAACCCCGATCGGAAGCGAAGATCAGGACCCATTTGTTCGTCGACTCGGGGAGTCTGACCGAGGATAATCCAGGACACATCGGAAGGCTCATTGTACACCGCGATCGACTGTCGGTTGTTCCATTGGGCATAACTCGTAAGCCATCCCTGATCCGTTGAAGGCAATGTCGCGTCACAAAACAACACCATCCTTCGAAGCTGCTTCGTCCTTCGAGCCGCGTAGCGAAACAGCGCTGAGTTGGTCTTGAATTCTCTATGCTCTATCAACGGTCCACACATAGCAGTGAAAACATGTCTTATTCGGCGCGACGTGACTGAGACGTCGAGCGGCACCAACGAGCACAGTGTCAGGTCCGTTTGTCCCTGCGTCCGGCTCCCTTCAATCCAGCCCAACTCCGGTTTAGAATGCCTGTAACTTGCATCAGTCGAGGCCTTGTCAAATGGTCTACCCGCCTCGGTGGTTCGAAGACCGCCAATGTACTGGACGAAGTCTCTTACGATCTCTCGGACTTCTGCCTCACTCTCATAGGCATGAAGGTAGATTCCGCGATGCGAATTCCCGGCGACCAGGTCCGGTGGATCGACTCCTCGCTGTATGAGACACAATATCGGCATCCTCATGACCTTCTGAGCATGCGCAATTTCCCATCCGGTGCCGAAACTCTGTCCACTCACTTCAGCAACCAGGCCGTCAGACCGTTCGAGCCAACTCACGTCGCGAAGGAACACTTGACGCGATGCTTTGGTCGCCTCTAGGGCTTCCGTGTCCGGCGATTTCTCGGACCAGACGACGACGTTGCTCTTTGCGTCCTTGATTGCCTGAACGATCGAGGAGTGTACCGACTGGAACTTCGCGTCCCCTTTGATTGCGCCTGCGAAATAGATTGAGAGCTCAGCCATCTCCTATCCTCGATGCAAAAAACGGCGGTCGAGCGAACTAATCAAGTTTGGGCGAGGTGCCGGCCAGAGCGATGACGGATTCGTCAAGGAGGTCAATGTGCTTCGAACCGCAGCCTGCTTCATGTCGAGCACGCCCGCCTCGAGCACACCGATTTCAACGCGAAGCTTACCCACATAAGTGTTCATTCTGACAATGAAGACGCCGACCATACCCATCAGAACGCCCGAAATGATCCAGTTTGCAACGCCGGTATCGAGATTTCCCTCAAGGGCCAGGTGGACAGGCTGCCACGGGAGAGTGTCGACCCTCGAGAGCAAAACAGTTACCAGGGTTGCGACAACAGCCGGGAGAAAACTATATTGTCCGAGCGCCAAGCGCGCATACAAATGGCTCCAACGAGTGTCAACCTTTTCCAGTGCTGGTTCCTCTACAGTCACCGAAGACGAGGATTGCGATCCTGGAAGTCGTAGAGAGAGTACAAGTAAAGCGTCCAACACTTGAAATCGCGCCGCTTCGCTCCAGCCGTGTGGCGGGAGGACGTCTGGCCTAGTGTCGGCGACAAGACGCTCGAGAAGGTCATGAGCTGGCCTACGATGTCGTGGGCCGCGAAAGCGATTTACCGCGAATTGGTGAATTGCGTAACCCAAGGGCATGCTGATAACGAAGACCAGCCCAACTAGCCCAATCAAGAACTGTCCTTGCGCAAGGAAGTTAGAAGCGGCGGTCGAGTTCACAAAGGGACTCAGGAAGAGGATCCAATAGAGGAAAAATGCTACGCCAGCCAGTTGGAATCGAAGGAAACTGTACGTGTCATCCATGGAGGATTGTTGTCACCGCCCTCGTCCCGATTCGCTAGTGGACGCTCCGCACTGGCACCTAATCAGGGAGCCAAGATGCTTCTCTCCTTCATAAACTTGGATTCAAAGTACGCGAAGGTAACGGGCATCCATTTCTTCGCCAACTCGAGCATCCTGGCTGCAAGTTGACGGATTTCCCATTGTGCATCGCCGAAAGTCCGTATGGCGATCACATGCATGAGACTCCGGGCGTTGAAGCTCGCGGTTCCGTGAACCGGCGTCGCCAAAGGGAGAACATATCGTGCGTCCTCTGCAGGCACACCCCCCTCGACCAATCGGCGATATAGCGCAAGCTGCGCCTCCCAGACGACGTTTACAGCCTTCTCTCTCTCATCCTTCGAGATGGTAATTTCCCGAGCACCTTCCCTGCGGCTCTTGGCTCTTTCCTCCGTGAACGATGGGGGCCAAATGAGTTGAGCAGAGGTAAGCGAGCTGTAGCTGACCTCCCTCGCACTCTGAACGTCGAAAGTCGCAATTCTGTGCCTTGTAACCTGAGCCAAAGTCACTCTGCTTAGGTTGTCGAAGCCCAGTGTGATGACTGGATGTTCGAAAGGGCCCCAATGACCAGCGTTCATTAGCTTCTTGACTAGGTGCTCGACTTTGTCGGACGTGCTTTTTCCGGCAACAGGTTTCATGACTTCATCGAAGGGAACCTTCCATGGCGGTGATTCCATGTAGTCACCTCTTGCCGCTATGCAGACCAGTATCTCCGGGTTTGGCGTTGCCTCAATCACTTCGACTTGTACCATCGACCCCTACCTTCCTGCCGCATTGCGGAGGCCACACCCGGAAATAAACGTATGTTGGCATGTTCCATTTTCGCAGTCCTGCCCTACTTGGCAATGAAAGGTCGAGGATATTCGCCGTCCGAGAAAGGTCGTCCATAGCCATGCGATCCTCCCAAACTGGCCGGGCAGATGCTCAGTCCGCCAGCCAGAATGATCCAAAGTCGCGCTACTATTTCCTGGATCTAAGATGGAGCACTGTTTCCGTTCTAATGCCTCCGTCGTTTCGCAAAGGAAACTGCATGCGTTGGTTGATAATCCTATGGACTGATCCGCCGACAAGTTCGAGTCCGATGGCTTGTGCCAGCGCCGACAACAGCTTTGGGGTGTTTATGAGTTGTCCACGTCGGATGCTAGGTCCAACAATGATGTAGACATCACCGTTTGCAGCAGCACACACGGTCCCGACCTCCTTCAACCAGACCGCGGCGTCGCAGAAGTACTGCCGAACACTGTCGGCGTCGTGAGAGAATCCAGCGGCGGCTAGGGAAGAGGACAGCTGGAGGACGCTGGGGGAGGACCCATCCTCTAACCCTGTCCTAATCGATTTGCGGACTGCGCGAGCACCAAAGAAGCGGTGCGACATGCTCACATACTCATCCCTGTCAACAAGACCAAGCCAGAAGTACTCGAGCCGGTGTCTCCTCCAATACTCGATCGCATTCAGATACGGCGGGGACAAGATTTGGAGTTCGGGTTGCTCTCGTGTCTCGAGGCAGACCCGAGACCATGTGCGGGCATCCCCCTGAATGACCCTCACCTTCCCAAGTCGCGGACGATGCAAGAGCTCTGCGTAACCCTGCGACAGGCTCTCAGCTCGATCCACGAGCTCGGCTTGCAAGTCGAATCGGAGACCCGCGGCGAGTTTCCTTCTGTTGACGTCGGTCACTTCGAGACCACTTACCGGTTGTGGGTCCGCGCGCGACACCCGGCGGATGGTGGAGGCAATCACTGTCATCACCGCGTCCCTTTCGCCGGCCGGGCGGCGCCTCAAGACATTGTGTGCTGCGGTGAGAACCCGTGCCAGATCGCGCGCAATTGTGGGATGGAACCAGTGGAAGACGCTTGGAGGGGCCCGGCAAGGTGTTGATTGCTCCAGCTCTAATATGGCTTCCGCCGGTGTCAAGCCGACGGGGGCACGGTATCCGATCGGTCCCGTTTCCTCCATAATCGCGTGGATTAGAGCGAGGAGGACACTCGGGTCGATTGGAATGGTCTTGCCGCGTGTCAACAGGCATGCCAGAGGGTCAAGGTCGGCCACTAGGGCGTTGTGGCCTGAGGCAACGGCGTAGAGTGCGGTAGTGCCCACGCCAACCATGGGATCACCCACCAGACGTACGTTGCGATGACGACGGAGAATAGCTTGAACGAGTGGCGGGTGGAAGCTTCCCGGAAACCGGAACACCCGATGCGTATACCTTCTCGATTTCAAGAGGCTCAGAGGCCGTGGTTCATCAGGATCCATCGTCCAGGCATCGTAGACCCCGACGTCAAGGTTTCGGTCTCTTTCGGCCGACTCGGTGGGGGCGGCGCTAGCCCAACGTTCGACGGTCAACGCCCGAGCGTCGGAATCGGTCGCTTGATCGCGGCTACGGGCCACGCGGAACGACCTGTCCGACGAAGGGGGCCGGCAGCTTGTCGACTTGGGTCCGCGCGCTTCTTCCGCGAACCATTGCCATCGTTCTTCGTGGGGTTATGTATGAATCGTCGCTCACCGCGGACCGCGAACCCCGGCCGGGGCGAAGCCTCATCGGGGACCACGAACTAGTCCCCGGCGACATGGAGCCGATCATCGCGGGCCGGGACCTCCGGAAATCCTGGGGCGCCACGCTCGTCCTCGAGCACGCGGACTTCCTCCTCCACGCGGGGGACAAGGTCGCCCTCGTCGGCCCGAACGGCTCGGGGAAGAGCACCCTGTTCCGGCTCCTCGCGGGCGAGACCACGCCCGACGTGGGAGACCTCGTGCTCAAGCCCGGCCTCCGGTACGGCTACCTCCCGCAGGTCCCGAACGTCCCGCCGGAGACCGTCGTGCGGGACGTCCTCTCCGCCCCGAGCCCGGAGGCGCAGCGGATCGAGGCGGAGCTCGCCGGCCTCGAGGCGTGGATGGCCCGCCCGGACGCCTGGGACGCGCCGGACGCGAGCGCGCGCATGGCCCGCTACGAGTCCCTGCACGTCGCCTTGGGGTCCGCCCGAAGCCAGAGCGTGATCGTCAACGACCCGATCCTCAATGACCTCGGCGTCGGCGAGGAGCTCCTCGACCAGCGGTTCGGCTCCCTCTCCGGCGGCGAGAAGTCGAAGGTCCTCACCGCGCGCGCCCTCGCGAACGCGAAGGACAAGGACGTCCTGCTGCTCGACGAGCCGACGAACCACATGGACGTCGACACGATCGAGACGATCGAGGCGTTCCTCGGGGAGATCGACGCGGCCGTCCTCC
>WNGP01002985.1_pt1 | contig 19150 bp, 23 predicted proteins | sample 5407671 | NCBI WGS metagenome assembly WNGP01 (sample SAMN13153381, study PRJNA577476) | soil metagenome | isolation source: 40 cm soil or saprolite under Garry oak tree replicate 2 | place: USA:California | collected 2016-06-15 | reverse complement strand
CAGACCTGGGTAGAGAAAAGCCCCTCCATGTGCTACGGCATTGATAGCCATATGTAGGTCAGAAGGGGCAGCTTTCTTCACCAGATACCCTACGGCACCCATACGCAATGCTCGTAAAAAATACTCTTCGCTCTCGTGCATCGTTAACATAAGAACCTGCACACCGGGCTGTTGACGATGAATACGCTGGCATGCCTCCAGTCCGTCCATATCTGGCATGCTAATATCCATGACCACCACATCGGGCTTGAGAGAGAGTGCCACCTCCACAGCTTCTCGCCCTGTGTGTGCCTCGCCAACGACCTGTATTTCAGGGTGGAGTTGTAACAGAAGCTTAAGGGACTTCCGAAGACTAAATCGTCCCAGTATGGTATACTACGCAGAAAAGCACATGCGGAGGGACGAGCATGGAACTGACTGAGGAAGTGAAAACGCTGCTGTTGAAAACAGCGAAGGACCTCAAGGGCAGCACGCAGCGCATGTTTATGGCACGGACGGTGCAGGCCCTAGGCAAAGGAGGCCAGCGGTTAGCCGAACGAGAGTTGGGCTGGAATCGCCAGACCATCCGCAAAGGGAAGCAGGAGGTGGAACACGGACTGGCCTGCATCGACGGCTTCCGCTTGCGTGGTCGCAAGCGCAGTGAAGAGCATCTGCCCAACTTGCTCAGCGATCTCACGGCCATCGTGGATGGGCAGAGTCAGGCGGATCCGCAGTTCCGTACCACTCGTCTCTACACGCGGCTGACGGCGACGGAAGTGCGCCGCCAACTGATCACCCAGAAAGGCTACACCGACGAGGAACTCCCCACTGCCGAGACCATTGGGGCTAAACTCAACATGCTGGGCGACTTTCCCAAAAAAGTGGCCAAGAGTCAACCCCAAAAAAACTCCCCGAGACGGATGCCATCTTTGCCCAGGTGAAGCAATGCAACGAGGAAGCGGATGCCAATGAGCGGGTGCTGCGGATTTCCATCGACGCCAAAGCCACCGTCAAGGTCGGCCCGTTTGCGCGGGGAGGCAAGAGTCGGGTGCTCACCAAAGCGGCCGACCATGACTTTGAGGCGACCGCGACCGTGACGCCAGTGGGCCTTTTCCTGCCCGCCTCCGATGAACTCTTTCTGTATGCAGTGACGTCGAAAGTGACCAGCGATTGTCTGGTGGATCGCCTGGTTGACTGGTGGGAGAGCGTCAAAGAACGCTTTGCCGACATCACCACTCTCGTCATCAATCTGGATAATGGCCCTGAGAGCCACAGCCGACGGACCCAGTTCATGCAGCGCCTTGTGGAGTTTGCCCTGCGATCTCACCTCACGATACGCCTGGCTTATTATCCCCCCTATCATAGTAAGTACAACCCGATCGAACGGTGTTGGGGAATTTTAGAGCAGCACTGGAATGGGGCCTTGCTGGATTCCCTCGAGGCCGTGATCCAGTATGCCAGCACCATGACGTGGAAAGGCAAACATCCTCTGGTCACCTTGGTGACCACCACCTATCAGACCGGGGTCAAACTCACTAAGAAAGCGATGCAGGCTGTCGAAACCCAGCTTCAGCGATTACCACACCTGGACAAGTGGTTCGTGGACATCGTCTCTCCCTCACCAGCTGTCCGGGATGGTTAATAATTCTTGCGTCCCTAAGACTAAGGACGCATGATGGCGCGCATGAACAAATTTTTCGTAGAATTGCCTCCATGCCGGCACAAGATGTCCCTGTCCGTCGAGGAGATGCTCAGCGTTGTCGAGCAGGAGAAGCACAGGCCGGTCAGAGCGAGCCATGCAATCCAGCACATACTTCATCCGTGCCTGAAGGTTCGCCGCTGGCATAGGGGCGTTTGCCGGTCCAATGCCCTCTAAAATATCACTCAAGAGTACTTCTAAAGCCACATCGGCACCGATCGCTTCCTGTTCGCGTTCGGGAAGCTGGCAGAGGACAACGTAGTAACGAGGAATACGCTGCTGAAAATAGTTGGCGATGCGGTGCAACTCGGAAGTCTTCCCAATGCCTGGAGGCCCCTGAAGAATCAGCCACTTGATGGGCGGTTGTCCTGTGATAGCTCCATAGAGCGAATCCAACCAATCCTCTCGACCAACAAGGTGGCTGATCTCCATCCTGAATGGAAGGGGAGTGCTGCGCGTAATACTGACCTGCGTAAGGGGAGATGGGGCATCAGGTAACCTGTCAATCGCGGCCAGTTCTCCGCGCAAATCATCCCACTCCTGGGGCGATTTGCGCACTTTGTGGGTTCTTTTGGTTTCAAGTTGCTGTCTGGCGAGGTCAACGAAGAGATTCCGGTCCTGAAGGGAGAGGCGAACGCCCGCATCTCTGAGGGCCTCGTAAATCACTGATAGCTCATCAAACGTGGGAGATCTCTTATTGAGTTCGAAACTGGAGTATCGCTGCTGATCAATCGTGCGTGGTAAGTGCGCGACAACGAGTGCCTGTGCAAGGCCATGCCGGTCACGGAGCCATTTGAGGAGCGCTCCAAGGTGGTCTGGTGAGGTATGTGCCGTGAAGTCGTTTGGTAGCTGCATCGTAGATATCTCTTCTTACAAATAATCTTTCTACAATCATCTCTCCCTAAAAATCGTCCCTTACTCAATCATCGGTTGCAGAATACGCCTTTTGATTAAGTATACTGGATGTGCGAAAAGATGTACAGGCAAAACTGGCGTGAATACGCCAGTTCTTCGTTTTATTCGTCGGTTTCTTCGAGTATACTTTTTACGAAAGGATGGATGGTCTAGCTTTTCTTGCATAAGCGAACACAGAGCCACGGACCTGAACAATCAAATAGTGATGGAGATGCTGAGTGTTTTGGAATAGTGGGAACCCACCAAAAGCGCCTGATCCTTGCGTGTACTCCTATGTTTCTGAAATCTGTGTTATGGAATCAGGTCCATCAGGCTCCCTCTTCTGTTATGGAGCCAAAGATACATACAAAGAAAGGCACACCGATCTCTGGAAAGGCAACAAAACCAATGAATTAACGCGACCCAGTTTCCCGACTCTTTAAAAAGTCTTCATAGTCGGATCGGCGAATGCGGTAGCTACGTTTTAGTTGCACCGCTAGCAGCAGACCATCTCGAATATATTCCCTGATCGTTTCAGGATGTACACCGAGTTCGTCGGCAATCTGTTCAACCGTCAACCATTCCGTCTTTTGCTTATCAGTCATATGAATAATGCCTCACATTTCCTACAAAAGTAGGTTTGTTGACAGTATACTTACTTATCTAATTTAAGTCAACGAAAAGAAGGAATATCTTTTAAAAACCTTGATTTTATGTATTAATCTGTGTAAACTGTGATAAGTGAACTATCTTTATATTAAATTGTAAAAGCTACACTAAGCGATATTTTCTGGCTCAGTGTGTGCGTAGCTGGGCCAGGAGGAGAAGCCTCTACCGGTTTGCTCATCGCGTCCAGCGCGATTAATTAGACGAGGATTGAAATAAACGTAGTGTGAATCTTGTAGTGTGGAATGTATGGTCGGGGGAGCGTGTTCTTTGCCGCCAAGCTGTGTACACGCCCTCCCGCTTCACCATCATTGACCGCTGTGAGGCGATCTCTGGCTAACGACAGTGTACCATACCAGCTCCGGGTGCATTTACCCAACGTTGCTGCTTGTGCGCCCACGCCAGAGGTCAATCGCATATGGAGAGATTGAGCCGAGGCATGATTGTTCGCTTCTTCTCCCTCCGTAGATGCCAGTTTTTGAGAAATGAGGTTTTATGGCTCAGACGAAGCACATGATCTGGAAGCTTTTTGTGCTACCTGCCCTTCACAGGAGGAAGTGGGCGCAATCCTTAGAAAACTGGGCTTCCGTTTGGTGTTCCACATGGAAGCCCAATGCGATCACTGCTACCAGTTACCTCCCTTACCCGCGCAGTACCACTATCGCCACGCATCCGGCGCAGAAGCACTGTACCTGGCAGGGTGCGATACCCCCATGCACGAAGGCGGATCCGCATTCCCGCCGCATGCCAGCAGATTCTGGCTCACCTGCGGCGCGGATGAGGGGATCAGGCAGATGGCTATGTCCACTCTGGCTCTGAACTTCCAGTTCACCTGGCAGGCGGCGCATGATGAGCTGGAGAACGGCGATGACGAACAGGAGGTTGCCTAGCCTGGCAGCATACCCTACAACTGCACCAGGGTGTCGCGCAAGCAAAAGGAGGGGCCAAATGCAGGATGTACATATTCTCTGTACGTGGAATCAGCTTCAATCGATGGTAGCGGCGCTCGAAGAGCAATTTGAGGCGCAGCAAGAGGAGGTGACCATACTTGATTGGGGTACCTCGTACAAGAAAGAGTCTGGATATATCGTCGTTGAGTGGGACGATGAGGTAGATACCGCTTTCATCGACCAGCTCATCGCCGACAACCATGTCGAGGACTTCTCGATCTACTCTGTCCCCTGTATCACCGATGGCCAATTGAGCATCCTGGAGTCTGCTAAGTTGGAGGGAATGTAGCCATGGAAGAGATCTCGATCAACAGAAACCACGACAGTCGAAGTTCTCGTAGAGAAGTTAAGTCGGATGTGTCCATCGTAGTGCAGCCAAAAGCTACCCCACCCGCGGCAGTGTTCCTACCACCGCCGGGGTAGGACAGCAACTACTAGCGGTCAATAGTCCAGTTAACGACGGTACGTATCAAACGCCAGCATAGGGCAATTCTACGCCCGGCCTCTTGCTGGCACAAGTCGAACAAATGAGCCACAGGAGACTGATTATGCAAGAAATGGGACTGATTTCCTACTCATTCAGCGCCGCTGAGTATCCACGATCCCAGCAGGTACTCACCATTCCCGGCCAGGTGCAGGGCATCTACATCACGCTGTCGCCTTTCGTCCTCGACGCTATCTCTGAGAAGATTGCGGGATGGTTCCGCGGGCGAGAAGAAATCGACATCGTTGATGTAGGCGTCTCCGACAAGCAAGGGCTGGGCTTTGTCATTATTGAATGGCTTGAGTGTGAGATTGGCAATGCTGTTAATTATGTTGCGGCCAACCGCGGCAACATCCCCATCCTGAAACTGTTGTTAGGCGTGGTCCTCGTCGGTTTTTTCTTACTGGCGCTCATGTTGCAGATCCAAACGAGCGAGGCCTTTATCCTGAACGGGAGTCCTGTCACGCTCGCCGCAAACTGGGGTGTGTTGAGCCAGCCAATCGAGCTGATGCAAGGCCAACTTCCCATTGACATGGCCAAGGCCGTGATGTGGGGGTGGGGGATTGAGCTGGTCTACCTGGTGTGTGTGATCGGCGAGGTATCCGTCCACGGGCGGCTCCAGGGCTGGTTTAAGACCGGCGCGTTCATCCTGGTGGTTTTCGACTTCTGGACCGACTTCCAGTACGGCAATCTCGCGAGTGGAGCGTGGGGACAAATCGCTTTCGCTGGCATCACCTCATTTATTGTCGCGTTTTTCGGCATTGTTGGCCTCAACCTGATTTGGGGCAGTATCACCGAATTGAGCCACTAGCACGGAGGCCCCCTATGAGCGACATGAGCGAAACTCTTGAAGAGAAAAAGTATCCGGTGAAGCAATCGGCGGCCTTTGCGGGCAGCACAGCCGTCACGTTGGGCCTGGTTGATGTGTTGGCTCATTTGGGGCCAACAGGTCTGCTGGTTGGTGGGATCGCCTCGTATGTAGCATGGAGACATGGGCCTGAGTTATACGAGCAAGTAAGGCAGATACTTCCCTTCCCTGCTCAGACAGGGCAGTCTGAACCAGCAGAAAAGCTCCCACAACGGAGCGGCAGAAGCTTGATCGACCGCGCATTGGGCCGGTTCCCTGAGACGTTGCCAGAAGATGAACAGCAAACTGAGACACAGCGGGACGATCCCACCGCCGCCATCGAGGACCAGGCGCAAAACGAGGCCAAAGATGACACCACGCTCGTCTATGTCGCCAGGGACCCGCGCCTGGCGCTCTCCCTGGCGCCACGCTTCCTCCCAGACGTGAATATCGTGCTGCGTGAGGGCATCTTCGCCTGTGGCTGCAAGGGCAGCGGCAAAACGGGCGTGCTGGCAAAGATCATTGAACAGATCATGCTCATCGCCTCGCAGCTCGATCCGGCTGGCCGCGGTATTCCCGGCGTGGTGTTCGACAAGGAAGGCGACCTGGAGTCCTTGCTGGAGGTGTTACCCAACGGTCGGCTGGCCGACCAGCAGCACTGGTACAGCGCTGCTGATATCATCGAGCAACGGCTGCAAGTGGTCGTGAATCTACAAGATTGGATCAAAGACGAGGATCGCGCAGCGGTCATCGTCTACCTGGTCAATGACCTGATGACGTATACGAGCAGCCTGGAACAGGGCAAGCGCCTTCCCTGCCCAGTCTTCCTGGACGAGGCGCAGTACTGGCTGCCACAGGAGAGTATCTCCTACCTAAGCCGTGAAACGCAGCGGCACCTTCTTGACGCCTTCAATATCCTGCTCTCGACAGGACGCAAGCGCGGGCTGACCCCCTTCATTTTCACGCAGCGCATTGCGCAGATCGATAAGAGCACCATCAGCCTGGGCATCCAGATCTTTATGCGCCAGGTCATCGACAACGACCAGAAGCGGTGCATGGACTACATTCGCTCCGATGTCATTGGCGATAAAAAGAACCTGGCGCACCTTTCCGAGGGGCAGGGCGTCGTGTGTCTTCCCGGAGGCGTGCAGCTCATGATCCAGTTTGACGAACGTGAGTCTACCCATCTCTCACATGCACCGACCGTTGATAGGGTACTCGCCCGCTCGACACAGCCTGCACCTGCACGGCTATCGTACCCTCAGCCAGCACAACCGTATCAGCCGCTCGCCTATTCAGCGACCCGAGCGGTTCGGCCAGAGCAGATCGCAGGGCCTCCAGGACCGGAAGCTTCGCCGAACCCGCATGGAGCTGCATCAGAAATGCCCAGAGCATTCGACCCGAAGTCTCATGCGTGGCAGGCACAGCCAAACGTCGCGGCGCAAGCACATGTAGGTGATGGAAGCAGGCGAGAAGCGGGTAAAACGTTGCGTTTTACGAAAGAGTTGGGGCCAGAGTTGCAAGCCGCCTATGATGCCTATCGACCCGGTATGCATCACCACACGCTGGCCGGGTATCTGAGGACTACCCCATCCGTCGCCAGGCAACTGCTGAAGCAGTTACAGGAGCGAGGGCTTCTTGATGCCGCCGGCAATAAAAAGCGGGAAAAGGTTGTGCCTATCCTTCCCGAGGCTCGCCGTCGCGCAGCAGACATTGACCTGGGTGAGGCAGTTCAAGCATGGAACGAAGGACATAATTCCGAAGATAAGCTGATGCGTCGGTTCCCTGGATTAACCAAATACCAAGCTGGTCTGTTACGCGACAGAATTGTGCAAGCATCTTCAGATCGTCAAATGAATGAATGAGCAGTGCGAAAAATCCGATGCTCAAGCTCGAAAATGGAGAGAAGCCCCGTTTTTCATTCATTCATTCAATCGTTCATTCATCCATTTGTGAGAGGGAGTTGCTCCAACAGCCGCAAACAACACCAAACAAGGAAGTGCAGTCGATCAATGAGAGGAGTTATAGATGAACGTCCAACAGTACCTTACCCCCGAAAACGTCACCCTGGCGGCTGGGACCGCTGGCGGCGTAGTAGCTCTGGCCCTGGTCGGACTTGCCATCTGGAATCGCCGGTCGATCTCGAAGGCCATCACCGGCCTGTGGCAGAACACCTTCAGCCAGGGCGGTCTGTTCTACCTGGGCATGGCACTGTTCATGCTTGCGAGCGTTGTCGAGGCTGGCCCGGTTCTCAACTTGATAGTTATGCATGGCGCGCTCTGGGGATACGGCGGGCACATGCTCGTGTTCGCCTTTGACATGATTGCCTCCGTCAGTCTGCGCGCCCGGCTGAATGCCCGCCGCGTTTTCGATACAAAGGGAATGAAGCTTCAAATGTGGGGCATCTGGCTGCCAGCCCTGGTTTCAATTTCAGCAAATCTGGCTGGAGCCATTCAGAGCTTCAATGCCAATGACTTCAGTCACCTCTTCATTTTTGCCTGGCTCTTGCCTTTGATCGGCGCGGTATTTCCTTCAATGATTGTCGTCCTTTCACTGGCCGCCGATCACCTGATTGACACCACCGCCATCAATACCAAAATTGACGTTGAAGAGTTCAAGAAGCAGGAAAAAAAGCGCATCGACATTTTGAAGGTGCGGCTTTCGACTGAGCAGGAGCTGTTGGAGGAAGAAAAGAAGATTGCCACCATTCGCAGCGAGCGAAACCAGGCGCAGGAGAGGCCTGCACAGGAATGGTTCTTCATGCGCTGGCTGCGGCCTTACGCCACCCCGCCTATGGCAACGATCAAGGCCGAGATAGAGAAGGCTGTGAACGATGCCCGCAAAGCTCAGGAGCAGCAGGCGAATGCACTTGCGTCAACGCTCTCCGGCGTTCAGCAGACATTCACGACCATCACTGACCAGCTTCAGCAGCTCGCCACCTTCAAGGCGCAGCTTGAACAGGCTGCTTCAACGGCTGAAGGTCAGCACCAGCAGTTCACCACTTTCAGGTCGCAATTTGAAGAGATCACTTCAACTGTTGAACATCTCACGGCTTCACTTGAAGCGCTTCAAGTGAAACCTATCTCCCATGAAAATGAAGGTTCAACCCGCAGTGAAAGTTCAAGACGGGCGAAGGTGGTGAACCTTCACACCGTTGCGACAGGTTCATCTGGACGGGCGACCTACCTTCAAGAGACAGGCGAAATGAACATCGGCAGAAAAGAACGAGCCTTCATGTTCATCGCAGAGTACCAGCGCAGAAACGAAGGAGCTGAACCGACGCTCCCAGAAATTATGGAGGCGGTGAGCTGTTCACAGGGATCGGCCTCTAACTATCGCAGTGATTATCGGCAGATGCAAGAGGCGCAAACGGGCGAACTCGCCGCAATGGCTGGAACGACCAACGGTCACCATCCGATGTAGAGAGGAAGCCAGCTCTGGAACCCCCACCTGGCAATCTGAATGGTCCTCGTAGTGCGTTCATGTCGTCCAAAATGACCGGGCGCCTGACCTCTGCCAATGTTTCTCAGGCGGTGCAGAATGTCAAGCGCCCATCTAGCGGAGGATCCGCCATGCCTATCCATAAATACCTGTTCAGAATAGGCATCCTAAAAACGTCACATCGCATACTGCTAAGTTTTCCAGGCCAAACAGGATGCGATGTTCAGTGCAGTTCTTCTGCGCTGCTATTCTATCGTACCACGGTTCTTCTACCAAATGAACCTAGCTCAGAGTTACACAGGCCGTTGTGTGCTACATCAATAGCCCAGGTGACACTCCTTCTAGTAAAGAGGACAAGCCGATGGTAGATCAAGCTCTCAAGATATGCGCTGCTTGCCAGACTACAAAGACAAGGGACCAGTTTGAGAAGCGTCCAGATGGCATCAATGGATTACGAGCGCAATGTAGACAGTGCCAGCGGCAGAGGCGTAAGAAGCGGCAGAGCAACAGACCGCGGCAGCAATATGTTGCGTGTAGCGAGAAAATATGTTCATCCTGCCAGAAATTGAAGCCGGCAACGCGTTTCAGGAAATGTGCAAGAAGTAGCGACGGATTGCGGTCCCGATGTAAGGATTGCCAGAAACTTCAAGAGCGTGAGTATCGTCAGGTGAATCGTAATAGGCTCAGAGAGAAGAGTTCGTCGAAGAAGGCCAATCCTGTATCGGCAAGGGCGAGGCAATTGCGATTCCACTATCGAATGGAACCTATGGAATACGAACGTCTGTACACGTTGCAAAATGGCTTGTGTGCCATTTGTGGCCGTCCTCAAATAAGCAAGAGGAAATTTCTTGCTATCGACCATGATCATGCTACAGGGACCGTTCGGGGATTACTTTGTTTCGGTTGCAATATCGCACTAGGTCATTTTCTAGAAGACCTTACTCTTCTAGAAAAGGCGGCAGTTTATCTACGTCGTTTCAATACATCTGTTCAGGAGAATCCAAATATCGGCTTGTAGTGCGTTTCCTCGAGCGTTGTAGGAGTACGTTCTTGAGTCCTTAACGCCGAGTAAATTATCGTTGTGCCGCTCTCCTGCTAAGTTTTCCAGGCCAAACAGAAGAGATGGCACTCAGTGCAGGTACTGTGCTACTATTGCTTGCCACAGTACCTCCTGCAAAGTAGCGCGGAGGTATCCATGCATATCCACCCTGGCGATCCTCCGCAGCGGAGGAAATGAGGTACAATGGCTAGCTTTTTGAGCAAAGCACGCCGCCGCAGATGTTATTTCTGCCGCCAGGTAGGAGCAAGCGAGGCTTACGATGCTGACATCTGCATGCGCCATCAAGCGCTGATCTCACTCAGGTTACTCGTCCTCTTAGCGCGTCGTGGCCGTTTTGGCAAGTTCTGGAGGGTCGTGATATGGTGAACTCGACCCAACTCCAGCTTTTCATACTGGTTGTAATTTTCGTGAGCCTTGGGCAACTCTACCTCATAGCCCGCTATCTCCTCTGGCCGAGCCTTCGCCGCTTCACGCACTGCCCCTGGTGCTGGCGCGATGCCGGGATCGAGAGCGACTTCCCCGCGCCCTGGTCTTCCACGATATGTTCCTATCACCAGGCGCAGGTGAGAGCACGTCGCCTTACCAGGCGCTTGCTCGCTGCTTCGACGACGGAGCCAGCAGCCGTGGTACTGCAAGCAGAGGAGGTGCAGGTATGATCGGCCAGCACCCAAGTCGACTGAACTTCTCACCTGCGCAGACTATCGTGGATTGTAAGCAGGAGGCCAACCAGGGGGTCATCTCTCAAATGGGTTCCCTGGTGTGGCAGCTCCTACCACTGTGTGGCGAGCATATCGAGGAACCATCCGGGAGCGATGAGCCAGTTTCTCTCAGCGCGCATCGGCACCGCATCAACGAACAGCTTGCCGTGATCCAGCATCTCCAGCGCAGAAAACGCCGCATCGCGCATGCCTATGTGCGGCTGCGCAGGCAACATGCGCACGGCAAAGCGCTGCGCGCCCTGCGCTGGAGGCTGAATCAGGCATACAAGGTTGAGACGATGGAGGTGGAGCCATGATCGAGGTGCGTTCTCCGGAACACCTGACGATTTCCGAGTTGCTGCAAGAGGCCCACCAGGAAATTCAAGCATACCTCCGTAAGCAGCCGACGGTGGGCGCCTGTGCCTTTGAACTGTTTCGCCGCGCTATTGGACAGCACGATGAGCAGGCCTGGGTCTGCCTCTACGAACTCTACCATGTCGCGGCCGGCTCGTGGATCCTCCGCCGCTCGCCGGCCTTGCAAAGAGAAGACCTGGAACCGCTCGTGAACGAGGTCTTCGCCAAATTTTCCAGGAGCATCGGCCCAGAGAGGTTCAAGGATTTCTCCTCGGGCGGAGCGCTCCTGGTCTACCTCAAGTGCTGCACCGACAGCGTCCTGGCCGATCACTGCCGGTCGCAGCAGGCACGGCCACGCGAAGAGCCACTCCTATCCCTCGACCAGGAGCCGGTGGTTGAGGATTTCGCCGGGGCGATCGCTGACCAACTGGCCGCGCAGGAGGTCTGGGCTGTTGTCTCTCGCGAGGTCCAGGCGCAGGAGGAACGGCTGATCCCGGCTATGGTATGCGTCTTGGGCTGGTCTCCGGCCGAGCTCCAGCACCACTACCCGCTCGTTTTTCCGTCCATCGAGGACATGTACCGCAGAAAGCGCAACGTCCTGGAACGTCTGCGGCGCAACAAGAAGCTGCTCCAGCTTCTGGATCGCCAGTCTTCCCGAAAGGGAAAGGAGGTGCGACGTGCAAGCTAAGTTGTATGCAGCAAACTATGCCCAACGCCGGGAAGAGACGTTCATCCGCGCCGGAGGCCAATGCGAAAACATCCTGAACGGAGAGCGCTGCCCGGTTCGGGCCGGAGACTGGCGCGTCACCCGCTCGAAACAGCTTCAATTCGAGCAACTGATCATTCATCATGTCAACGGCGATCCAGAGAACCCGGACGCTGTGATGATCGCCACCTGCTGGGCCTGCCACATGCGTTTGCACCGCAAGCCCGGACCTGGACGCACAAAAGCGAGCGTCAGGAAGCAGGGATACGAAGTGATCCGCATCCCCTACCTGATGGACCTGCTGGCCTGCGCTGGCTTCCACACCTGGTCAACTGCGAACGGGCGCGTTGGCTGGCAGATTGGCGAGCTGGAAAGCTCGGCCAACAACCACATCGACGCGCTTACTATGGCACTCCATTGGCTGACCGGCGAGATCCGCGATCTCCAAAGCAAACTTGACCACCTTCAGGAGAACCCCACCATGGCTGTACAAACTTCTAGACCAACACAACAAGAGCGAGAGCAGGATCTCGCCATCCGTCTCCAGCACGCTGAGCAGCGCCGCGCCAGTGACCAGGCCATCCGCCAGGGTCTGCCACGCTGCTCCACCATCGCTGACGATACGGTCCTGCTGCTCAACACGCTCCTCGACAAAACAGCAGCCACTACAAAGGCCGGACACCAGACAAGGGCAAACGGCAGCGGGCCAACCCTGATAAACAGCCTTGACATCATCCTACATACCCCTGAGACCAAAGAAAAAGAAGAGGTGAAAAACAGATGAGTGGCAACACAGCAATAGAATGGACAGACCGCACTTGGAACCCCTTAACAGGATGCACCCGCGTTTCGGACGGGTGTACCCACTGTTATGCCTTTACCCTGCATGATATGCGTCATGAGGCCTACAAGAGAACGGGTGGCGTGTTACCCAACAGCAAGCCGATGCCGAAGCAGTACGCTCTCCCCTTCTCGACCGTCCAGCTTCTACCGGAGCGGTTAGAGCAACCTCTTCATATCAAAAAGCCAACCAGGTTCTTCGTCAACTCGATGTCGGACCTGTTTCACAGCCACGTCCCAGAAGAGTACATCCGACGAGTGTTCGAGGTGATGCGCCAGGCGGACTGGCACATCTTCCAGGTATTGACGAAGCGCGTCGGGCGGCTGCGCCGGCTCGGCCAACACCTGGATTGGCCGACGAATGTCTGGATGGGGGTAAGCATCGAAAACGACGCCCTGACACCACGAGCTGACGCCTTACGCGAGGTGCCAGCGGCTGTGCGATTCCTCTCGCTTGAGCCGCTGCTCGGCCCCCTCCCATCGCTGCATCTGGATGGGCTGCACTGGGTGATCGTCGGCGGTGAGAGCGGCCCGGATGCACGCCCGATGGAGGAAGCCTGGGTGTTTGACCTGCGGGATCGCTGTATCATCGCAGGTATACCGTTCTTCATGAAACAAATGGGAACAGTTTGGGCAAAAAGGTATACATCGAGCAACCAAAAAGGCGACGGTTGGAGTGATTGGCCGGAGCCATTGCGTGTTCGAGCTTACCCTGTATTGTCGGAGGGAAGGAAATGAATACGCCGATCTCGTGGAGCATTCAGACGTGTCACGTGTTCCCACAGTTCAGCTCGTTTTGCTCTCTGTTCAGGAGCGAGCAGATTCCCGACCACAGGTTTATAGACCGTTATCAGTGCAATGAACTGCCATATGAGTTCAGCTTGTGCGCGCTTCAACCGAAGATGTGGCAAGAGCACGGGCAGTACATGCTCAACCTTTGCGTTGGTCACTTGCCAGATGTATCACTCTCTCTGCTCAGGATTATTGGGCTGGTGTTTGCCTCGCTATCCACCAAAAGGTTCGCAGAGAAGATCTGGGATAACAGGACTGGTTTCAGACAAGCCCACTTTGGCCGTGTAGGAGACGCTTTTCCAGCCATCTTTACGGGTAGGAGAGGGAATGTTTCGACTGATGGGAAGAAAACCATTAGCGTTGAGAGCACCAGCGAGATATGTAAAGCGTGTTTCCAAGTGAGCATGCCTCCCCTAAAAAGAGATGTGCATATTCATGCTGATGAGGGGAGAGCAGAAACGGTGATGCAAGGGGGAGGACGCACACCGAAGGCAGGTGGACGGTTGTTCCAGGGCCGCAAGTGGAATGAGATGCCGCAGCTTGCTGGAAGGAAGGTGGAACATGTTTAGGGAAGCCAGCGTGTATGCTTTGAAGCGTCTCTCAGAGGAGGAGCGCAAGCCGTATGGCCTGCGTGTCCTCACGATGCGTAAGTGGCCGCGGGGTGTGCGTTGCAGCGATATCGACGTGTGGATGCCGAGCGCTGGCCCTTCCATCGAACTGTTGACCGCGTTCCATATGAGAAGCATCGTCTGGGAGGAATTTCTCACCCTCTACCAGGTGGAGCAGCAGAACCAGCGCACCTGCTGCGTCATGACCTACGCAGGTGGCCAGGTGGACTATCCCTACAGGTCGCTTGACCACTTGAAGCTGTTGGAGCAGCAGTATGGCACGGTCACGATCCTGTGCTGGGAGAACGGTCCGCTCTGCCACCGCTACACATTGATGGAGTTGTTAACGGAGGAGGAACACACACAATGAGCCATCGCACAACAACACTCTATCGAACGCATCCGTCGAATGGCAAAGCTCATTGAAGAGTTGGTACCGAAAGAGCATCAGCGCGAGTGCTGGCAGCGCCGTAAAGCGCTAGGGAAAGCCTACCAGACGATCTGGAGGCGCCGCGGTTGACCGTCTTTTACGATCCCGATGACTTCCTCACAAAGACGCAGCCGACGCTAGCACAGCTCAACAAGCAAGGAGAAGAGCCGCTATCATCACAACGATCACACCACTGGTAGCTCATCAACACATGTTAATCTGTCACTAACATGTGTGATTGACAAAGTAAGGGCTTACCAGCCATAGTTGTAGCAAAGCAGATAGTTGCAAGACGCGTCAAGCACCCCTGCATTGAATACGGGGGCTTGAGAGCAGACCGCACGAGCCAGCGGAAAACGCTCAAGGGTAACTGCGAGACTAGCTTATCCGAGTTCTGGCAACAGGGCATTTGAAGGAAGCTGAATCACCTGGGCGTGGCAGCCCACAGGACGGGACGGACGCCTCCCTCATCTGTCTCGTGCGACCCGTTCCCTCGAAACAGGACAACCTGGGGATGAGGGACGAGGTGAATAACCTTGATAACTTGATGTTCGATGTTGGGCGAGGCATAAAGCCAATTCCCAACCCTGTGTGAACGAGGAAAAGCTTCTTCCCCAGGGTAGCGACTGACCGTCAATCCCTGAAGCGGGAAGAACGTAAGCGAAACCTAAACCCAACAGGCAACGCTTACATGCAGGCCGTTATGGAAAGCGAAAGCGAAGGTATGTTGATTTGTCGTGATTAGGAACAAGCCTACGTGGGTTATTGGCTTGCCCAAAATGGGAAAGGATAGGGGCCTGGCAAAGAGCGAATGACCAGGGTTCACCCCCGATAAACCCGGCAAAGAGTACCTTCCTAAAGCGGCGTAAAACGAACATCAGGAACGGGGAAACCACCATCTAGGCTCTTTCAGTTGGTCGATGCTGAAAGCAGGGAGTCACCCGCAAGCGAGATGGTGGAAGGATTGTCTCAAAAGCAAAGACTCAAGGTAATGCTTGAGATACGCAGACAGAGACACGATGATCTGGAAGATAAAGGTACAAGTAGGAGTCAAAAAGCTATGAGCATGGAAATGTATAGATGGGAACAACTGCCGTGGGAAACCATCGAACGGAAGGTGTTCAAGCTCCAAAAGCGCATTTATCGAGCCTCGCAACGTGGTGATGTCAAGACAGTCCACAGACTACAGAAACTCTTGATGAAGTCCTGGTCAGCCAAGTGTCTAGCAGTACGCCGGGTCACACAAGACAATCAAGGCAAGAAAACAGCCGGAGTAGACGGAGTGAAATCCCTCACGCCGCCACAACGACTAATGCTTGTCAGAGGGTTGAAACTTGTACCGAGAACGCGACCTGTAAGAAGGGTATGGATACCAAAACCTGGAACACAGGAAAAACGCGGATTGGGAATACCTACCATGTATGAAAGGGCATTACAAGGACTCGTGAAACTCGCACTGGAACCCGAATGGGAAGCTAAGTTCGAGCCAAACTCCTATGGCTTTCGACCAGGACGCTCATGTCATGATGCTATGATGGCAATATGGACCGATATCAACAAGATGGGGAAAGACGTCCTTGATGCTGACATCGCCAAATGCTTTGACCGCATCAACCACGAGGCTCTCTTGAAAAAGCTCTCCACGTTTCCTACCTTGAGACAAGTTATCAAAGCTTGGCTCAAAGCCGGAGTCATGGAGGGAACGACCCTCTTCCCAACGGAAGAAGGCACCCCACAGGGTGGCCCAATTTCACCCTTGCTCGCCAATATAGCTGGGCGCCTGTTCGGGCGCATAGGTACTGTCGCTTCGATGCGACCGTGAAAGGTGGGTATTCACGTCCTCACTCTGGCGTTCGTCGTGGTCAAGCACACGACGGATGGTCAGCCTCCAGAGGACAGCGCGACCTGTGAGTGGGACGCTGACCCGCAAGAAGCAGGCGTGTTGGACAGGACCAGAAGGGCTAGCCGGTGATTGGCGAAGACGAGACATGACCAATCGGCGAACACATCGGGAGCAGCGGATACACGATGTGGAAGACTGTGGCCCGGCCCGAGGGCGATGGCTGGGGTCAAACCAGAGCGTCATGGTTGGACTGCTTGACCCACACATCAAGCAGTCCCGGTCTTCAGGCCCGCATAGGCGGGAACGTGCTTGGAAGTCGGCCCTCACTGGTCGAAGTACCGATGCAGCTACCAGGGAGCTGACGACACGCTTCCCAGGAACCTGGGATGATCGGCCTGGACGATGAGCGGGTGTTGTCAGTTCAGAGTGGTCATAGTAGTCGTGAGCGTCACGCCTCACCGAGGAGACGGTAGCACCGTTTACAGGGCGAAGGACCACAGGGAATGTCGTTCAAGTGCAAATGAGTACGGAGGAACTAGACCTCATGCGTGACCCATTCGAAGAACTTGGACATCTCAGAAAGCTTGCAAAAGCTGATCCAACCAAACGGTTTGACATGCTCTATCGGCTCGTCTGTCATCCAGAGGTGTTGGCAGTCGCTGCCGAACGAGTCCGCCAAAACACTGGAGGTCGCACGGCAGGCATCGATGGTCAGACGAGAAAGCAGATCAACGCAGAACTGCTCACCCACCTGGCCGAGGATCTAACACAGCACCGATATGGCCCACAGGCCGTACGCCGGGTGTACATCCCCAAGGGGAAAACGGGCCGGCGTGCTTTGGGCATCCCGGCTATCCGGGATCGGATTGTGCAAGCCGCTGTGGCCCAGGTCCTGGAAACCATCTACGAACCCATCTTTCGCAACTGCTCGTATGGGTTTCGCCCCAACCGCAATCCCATGCAGGCCTTGCGACAGGTGGCACAAGCCTACCGAGCCGGGGTAACGTGGGTGATCGAGGGCGATCTGGTCAAGTGTTTTGACTCAATTCCACACGGGGTGATCTTGAACTGCTTACGCAAGCGCATCAAAGACGAACGTTTCATTGACCTCATTCGTCTGATGCTCAAAGCGGGGGTGATGGAGGAGGGAAGCCTCATGCCAACCTACTCCGGTACTCCCCAAGGCGGATTAGCCTCACCGATCTTGAGCAACATCGTTTTGCACGAATTCGATTGCTGGCTCGAAGACCACTGGAAGGCCAATCCATCTGCCTTGACGCGCAAGCAGCAATATGCCAGAACCACGACCGAATATGCGCGGCACAAGCGCAATCTGGTTCGTTGGCGGGCACAACTCGCTGGACGTATCCCTATGGGTCGTCAGACGCCAGAAGGACTCCAAGCGAAGATCAAGCAGACCCTGGTGGCACGAGCACACATCCCATCGGTCCACCCTCGGCGGATGATTTCGTTCTGCCGCTACGCTGATGACTACCTGGTCGTGTTGTGCCAGTACTCCAAGGCGGAAGCACAGCACCTCAAGGAAGCCATGGCACAGTGGCTGGGCGAGCATCTGGGACTCACCCAACACCCCGACAAGACGCACATCACCCACTGGACCAAGCGGTTCCGTTTTCTGGGCTATGATCTGCGCGGCCAACGCAATCGCAACGGAACGCGCTGGCTGAGATTGAGCATTCCCCCAGAGAAAGAGCGAGAGCTGAAGGCGAAAGTGAAGTGGTTGTGCTCGTTGACGCACATTCCAGAACTGGACCTGTTCACCAGCGTCAATGCCCTCTTGCGTGGATGGACGCATTACTTCCGATACGCCAACAACGCCCCGAAACGGTTCGGGTACCTGACTGGGGTGGTGTACTGGCTCACCGCGCATTACCTGGGGCGCAAGCACCGCCGCTCCATTAAGCGGGTGATGCGCATGCGCTATGGGATAGACCCCAAGAGCAAGAGACGAGCGTTGTACACCATCAATGACACAGGCAAACGGGTGTTTATCTGGAACAAGCCACCACCATGGCAGTCGCTGCTGAACCCGACCGTTCAGGCGAAAGATGTCCAACCGCTCCCCATGACCAGTTGGAGCAAGGGGCACAGCTACGAGCAACGCGAGGAAGCCCTCCACCGCGCAGCGTATCGCTGCGAACAGTGCGGCGCCACCTCGGTACCGCTCGTGGTTCATCACCCCAACCGGCTGGCAAAGGCATCAAAGCGGAAACAAGGACAGGCGAATGTGATGGCATCGGGACAGGAGCAACGGGTGAAGGTGCTTTGTCAGGAATGTCACAAGCGCCATCATCCAGGTGGTTGGAATGGCACAAGCAAGAAATCGGAGACAGTACTATCCTAGCGAGCTGGGTGCAGCGACGAGTTGCCCGCCCAGTTCTGAGGGCGCTGGACGGAAACGGACTCCAGCGATGGAGCACCGCGCCGTCCTTCGACCCTATCTTCACGGTATGGAAGAAGCACTCGTCAACGCCTACATGGATGGAAAGAAAACGCTCTCCGCACGACAGGGAGCGCCTAAACTCATCCGTTACGCTGATGATTTTGTCGTGCTCCATGCCAAGGCCGAAGAAGTTCTCAAAGCGCAGCAACTCATCGCGAAGTGGTTACAGGGCATTGGATTGGAACTGAAGCCGAGCAAAACCCGACTCTCCCATACCCTGAAGGAATATCAGGGCAACATTGGGTTCAACTTTCTGGGATTTACCCTTCGACAATACCCGGTAGGAAGAACTCATACGGGGGCTTGCCGTGGAAAACCGCTTGGTTTCAAGACGCTCATGAAGCCAAGTAAAGAAGCCGTCCAACACCATGTGCAAGCACTCAGGAAGATCTTAC
>WNGP01008470.1_pt1 | contig 19153 bp, 17 predicted proteins | sample 5407671 | NCBI WGS metagenome assembly WNGP01 (sample SAMN13153381, study PRJNA577476) | soil metagenome | isolation source: 40 cm soil or saprolite under Garry oak tree replicate 2 | place: USA:California | collected 2016-06-15 | reverse complement strand
CGCCGTGCGTGACGCGGCCGGGCTCCCGACGGCTTTCCATCATCATTGCGCCGGGTATGTCGAGACGCCTGGAGAAATCGCCCGTTTCCTTGACTTGACCGACCCGGACCTGATTGGATTGGTGCTCGACACCGGTCACTACCTCTACGGCGCAGGCAGCATCGATGGTGTGGACGTCCTGGACGGGCTCAACCGTTTCGGCGAACGTATCCGGCACGTGCATTTCAAGGATTGCCAGCCGCAGGTTGCCGAGCAGGCGCGCACAGAAGGTTGGGACTATTTCAGCGCGGTACAACACGGGGTGTTCTGTGAACTAGGGAAGGGCAGTGTGCCTTTTGCCGCCGTTGCTGAATGGCTGCACAGGAGCAACTACCGCGGATGGATTGTTGTAGAGCAGGATGTTCTCCCCGGTATGGGCAGTCCCAAAGCGAGTGCCCAGCGTAATCGAGCTTATCTCAGGAGCATCGGGCTATAACGTACACAGCACATATCCGTCCTGGCAACGCCGCTGCGCGTCTACCCCTCGGGTCAGCCAGGACGCTAAGAGAGGAAAGGAGATGCCTTATGCCTGCACATTCGTTGAAGATCGGCTTGATAGGTGCCGGGCGCATCGGTCGCCTGCACGCCGAGCATCTCACCTCACGCATCCGGTCAGCCGACGTGATCATGGTGGCGGATGTGTTCGAGGAGGCGGCCAGGGAGTGTGCGGAGCTCTACACCATTCCCTACTTCACGAACAATTACCATGCAGTGTTGGATTATCCGGATATTCAGGCAGTAGTAATCTGTTCGTCCACCGGCACTCATGCCCGGATCATCGAGGAGGCGGCGCAAGCGGGTAAGCATATCTTCTGCGAAAAACCTATTGCGCTCGACCTTCCATCAATTGACAGAGCACTGGAAGCCGTAGAGCGCGCTGGCGTCAAGCTACAAATCGGCTTCAACCGGCGTTTCGATGCCAATTATCGTCGTGTACGCCAGGCTATGGAGCAGGGCGAGATTGGCCATCCGCATCTGCTCCATATCATCAGCCATGACCCCGAGCCCCCGCCGATTGACTATATTCGCGTCTCGGGCGGTATCTTCCTTGATATGACGATCCATGACTTCGATATGGCCCGTTTCCTGATCGGGAGCGAAGTAGATGAGATCTTTGTTATGGCAGGTGTCATGGTTGACCCCGCTATCGGCGCGGCAGGCGACGTGGACACCGCGGTCAGCATAGTGCAATTTAGCAACGGCGTGATCGGTACGATCGATAACAGCCGTCATGCCGCCTATGGCTATGACCAGCGTGTGGAAGTGCTGGGCAGTGACGGGGCTGTCTCCAGCGGAAACAACTACCCTAATGCCGCCATCATCAGCGATGGCCATAGTGTCCGGCGTGATCTGCCGCTCCGCTTCTTCGCAGAGCGCTATACCGAGAGCTTTGTCGTTGAGATGGCTGCCTTTGTAGACGCCGTGCTCCATGATACACCCGTTCCCGTCACCGGATATGATGGACGTGTCCCGGTGGTCATGGCATTAGCAGCGCAGAAGTCTCTTGCAGAACACCGGCCAGTCCGTCTGAGCGAAATCGAGCAGTGAGCAGAGGATGAAGATAACTAAGGGAAAGTATAATCATAGCTTTCCCTAAGCGACTTAGAGCCACCCTCGCCTCTTGAAATACCAGATTTGCATTACTGTAATAAGTCCCATGAAAGCCAGTACGACCCAGAATAAATACCCATTGTCATGCTCCACCTGCGGCAAATGCCCAAAGTTCTGACCAAACACGCCAGTGATGAAGGTGATGGGCAAAAAGATGGCGGCTATGATTGTGAGTTGCTTCATGACAACATTGAGCCTGTTGGAAACAGTGGTAAGATACACGTCCAGCATTCCACTCATCAGGTCACGATAGGAATCCAGCACTTCAAAGGCGCGTAGCAGGTGGTCGTGCACATCTGCGAAATAGGGCTCGGCTTTCGCGGGGATGAATTTACTTGCGCGTGCCAGCAGCGTATTGGTGACTTCGACCTGTGGACTGATCACGCGCCGCATCTGGGCTAAAGAGCGTTTGATACGGAAGATACGTACCTGCACGTCGTTTGAGGTGGAGTTCACCGTCACATCTTCCAGGTCATCAATAATTTCATCGATATCATCGAGTACTGGAAAATAGCTATCGACGAGTGCATCGAGTAGAGCATATAAGAGGAATGCTATACCCCGGCTCAGGGTATGTTCATCGGCGCTTTTTTCCTGGGCCTCTTCGAACAGTGAGTCAAGCCAGGGAAGTGTTGCGCGGTGCGCGGTGATCATAAAATTCTTCCCAAAGACGATATCGAGCTTGGGCGTGTCAGCCTCATCTATTTGTGTATCATATGACAGGCCGTGTACTACCAGGTAAAAGTAGTTCTCTTGCTCGTTAAATTTCGCACGCTCCTTCTCCTCGTCCATGGTTTGAATAGTGATAGGGGCCAGTTCGAAGACGTTGTGCAAGAGCGCTTCCTGTGAACTACAATTGCCCATAATATCGAGCCAGATCAGCGCGTGTGGGTCATGCAAAGCCTCTTGTATTATTTCAGGCGAACTATCCGTGCTGATTTTGCCATTTTGCCAAACAACCGTGCGTAGTTCTCCCTTCTGTAGTGGCTTGTCTTGTTGTGGTTGTACCTGTTGCTGCATATGTTTTCTCCTTACGAATTACCTCGTCTCTTCCTTCAGACACGCTTCAAGCGTATAGTAAGCTTCAATCACTGGTTATTATATGCCAGTGCATCAACGCTTGGTTACGCAGCTAGTAAATTGGGTCAAATCTGCACGAATTTTGAGGCGAACGTGGGAAAATCAGCGCGAAACAGAGGAATTGACCATGTAGAACCTGGAGAAACCGCCTCCCATCTGGGGTATGAGCATGGAATATTGTAAATAAATCGCTCGCGCGCCTCTCGCTCCGGTGTCCTTGTCTGTAAATTTTGCGATGAAACTGGTGAAATTTTGCTGATTATTCTGTGGATGAGTTATTTCCTACGTCCTCGTTTGATCAGTCTTCTCATTGCTGCCAAAGCCATTTCTCAACAGAAAAGAGGGCAAAATTTCACCAGTTTCATCGCAAAATTTACAGCCTCGACGACGCGCGCATCTTTGATGAAGGTAATATGGAACGATTGTGTCATCTCTTGACCTGGCTCTCACACGTTTCATCCCGGTTCAAGGAATATCGATCTGGACAATCGGCTCCATCACTGATTCCCCCTCAACAAAAAGTGCGTTTTTCGATGGGCTGCCGTTGGCCTCAAGCAAATGCTCTCAGGGAAGCTCAATAAATAAATCACCCCGGAAACATCCTTGCCCAGAGATGATAGACTAGAAGCAAAAAAGCTCTGGAAGGATGGAAGATGGAACTGACGGAGGAAGTGAAAGAGTTACTGATCAAGACAGCCAATGCATTAAAAGGCAGTGCTCGTCGTCTTTTTATGGCCCGGACGGTACGAGCATTGGGAGAAGGAGGGCAACGACGAGCTGAAGAGGAGTTAGGCTGGAATCGTGGAACGATCAGGAAAGGCGAGCATGAACTGAAAAGCGGATTGGTGTGTGTGGATGCCTTCCCACTCCGAGGCAGGAAACGGAGTGAAGAGCATCTGCCGAACTTGCTCAAGGATCTGAGCACCATCGTGGATGGGCAAAGTCAGGCCGATCCGCAGTTTCGTAGCACCCGGCTCTATACGCGTCTGACCGCTCCAGAAGTCCGTCACCAGTTGATCACGAGGTTCGGCTACACCGAGGAAGAATTGCCAACGGCAGTCACGATCACGACCAAGCTCAACGCGCTGGGATATTCTCTCAAAAAGGTGGCCAAGACGCAACCTTACGCCTTTCGATGGACGCCAAGGCAACCGTCAAAGTCGGTCCTTTTGCCCGAGGAGGAAAGAGCCGGGTGCTAACCAAAGCCGCTGACCACTTGGACGCTGCCTCGAGCTGTCCCTGCGCCAGCCACCACTGCGCTTGCATCGTTGGCAGCCAACCTGGGTAGATCCCAAAGCGCTCGCGCTGCACCAGCTGTTCCACCTCGTGCAGCGCCTGCTGCGCCGCAGGACGATCTCTTCTGGCCAGTTCGACCTGTATCAGCTCGGCGTATCCCCACGCAAGCAGCTCGAGCTGCTGCCAGGCGGCGGCGTTGTGAACGACCATCTGCAGCAGATCACGCGCCTCCTCCAACCGGTTCCACTGGTACCACACCTGCGCCAGAGCAATCTCAAAATATCCTTTCAGCAGGGCAAATCCCTTCATTTGCTCGATCAGGTTGAGGGCCGCCTGGCCCTCCTCATAGGCCAGACGCAGTTGTCCGGACCTCACCGCCGCCAGCGCGAGCCATTGCCTGACCTTGATGTTCGCATAGCGGCTTGCCGACCGGCTCACCCGCTCTTTGACCTCCAGCAGCCGTGGCAAAAGTTGCGCGCCCTCGCGTCGGACCGTATAGTGGATGGTGAAGCTGCCCCCGAGCGGGACCGTCTGCCAGATCGCCTCCTCGTCTTGGTCCAGCGCCTCCTCTATCACCTCTTGCATGCGACTCAACCGCTCAAAATCCCCGCTTGCTGTCGCTTCGATCACGGCCATAAACCTGCGGAGCAAGCGCAGACGCCGCTGGAGCAGGGCATGTTCAGCGGCTTGGGCCCCTCGATCGACGTCGCCTGCATCTGCGCCTGTGGCTGAGATCTGGGAGTTGGTTTCGTCCGTCTGAGCCTGCAAGGCGGCTTCTACCCGCGCCATGAGCTGCCGCGCCTCCTGGTAAAACCAGGAGCGCTGCTCTCGGGTCGTTTGCACGACCGTGTTGAGCAGGTAGAGCGCCGTGGTGAACAGCAGGCGCGCATGTTCGCCCGCCAGAACCTCGGGCAGCGCCAGCACCCAGCGCGTTATCGTTGCCGCCTCTCCACGCAGCCAGAACTGCTCGACCGTTTGCTCCATCAGCCGCGCCGCCGTGGAGTAGTCAGCGGCTTGGAGGGCATGAGTAATGGCCTCGGCCCACTCTCCTTGTGCCTCATAAAAGCTGGCGGCCCGGCGGTGCAAGACTGGCACTATCTCTGGGTGGGTGGTGTGCAGAGTCGAGAGCAGGGCTTCGCGAAAGAGATCATGTAGCCGATAGCTGCGCCGCTCCTCGTCCAGGGACACCAGGAAGAGGTTCGCTCGCTCCAGCCATTCCAGCATCTGCTGGCTGACCCGTCGTTCCGGCGCGGCGGTCACCGCCTGGCACACGGAGGCGTCCAGGCGCGAGAGAACGGCGGTGTGGAGTAAAAAGTCGCGCACGCTGGTGGGCAGGCGCGAGAGGATCTCCTCCTGCACGTAGTCCAACAGATAGCGCTGGCTGCCAGTAAACGCCTGGAGGAACGCCGCGCGATCCTCGCGCTTCTGCAAGGTGAGGGCCGCCAGGTGCAATCCTGCGAACCAGCCCTCGGTACGGCTCACCAGCCTCTGCACCTCCTCTTCCGAGAGCGGAGGGGAGAGCATCTGGCCCAGAAACTGGCTCGCCTCGACCTCTTGGAAGCGTAGATCGGTCGCGCGGATCTCGGTCAGCTGTCCGCGCACCCGCCACCGCGCCAGGGGCAGGTCCGGGTCCACCCGACTGGAGAGGATCAGATGCACCGAAGCTGGCAGATGCTCCAGGAAGAAGCTCATGCCCTGGTGAATGGCTGGATCTTCGATCACCTGATAATCATCCACAATGAGGACGATGGGGGCGGGATGCACCTCGCGGTTTTCCAGCTCATGGAGCAACGCCGTGAGGATGGTGGAAGGCGAAGGTGGCTGGGGCGATTGCAGCAGCGCCACCGCTGTTTCCCCAAAGCTCGGTGCATACCCCCTACAGCAGCGCAGAGCCGCTATCAACCCTACCCAGAAGCGGGTCGGGCTCGTGTCTAGCTCCTCCAGCGAGAGCCAGGCGATCTGCGCCTGGTGCCGGCTCACCCAGGCCGAGAGCAGCGTGGTTTTGCCAAAGCCTGCCGGAGCGCAGAGCAGCGTCAGCGGGGTGGAAAGCGCCCTATCGAGGGCCGAGAGCAAGCGCTCGCGCTCCACCAGTGCGTTTGGCAAGCGCGGTGGCGCGAGCCTGCCGGAGAGCAACAGCATCCCCTGGTCGAGTACCTGCGCGGGCTGCTGCTCGGGCAAGAGCGTCCTGGCTGTCTCCTCCAAATGAGCCAGCGAGAGGTTCTCCATCCGTCCGAGATAGCGCTTGCGGGTGCGGCCCTGGCTGGTATGGTAGGCATACCAATACACTCCCCCGCGTGGCCTCCCCTCCAGATAGACATTGAGAGAGCCGCCTTTGCCGTGGAAGGCAAAGGAGGACACAGAGCCGAGCCACCTTCCTGTGTCTGTGTTGTTCCCAACTGCGCTTGCGTTCCTCCCAACACCAAGGAGTATAGCAAAGACCCACGGATTGCACAAGGAGATGGGAACAGGAGCGGAGCCAAAGCGCTCGTAAATTTCGTCTGCCGGCCTACTAGGACGTGACGAATCTGCCATGTGAGTCTCTCCATCTGTAAATTTTGCGATGAAACTGGTGAAATTTTGCCCTTTCTTCTGTGAAGAAACAGTTTTCGCAGCAGTGAGAAGCCCGATCGAATGAGGACGTAGGAAATAGCTCATCCACAGAATAATCAGCAAAATTTCACCAGTTTCATCGCAAAATTTACAGGCAGGGCAGGTGAGCAGCGAGGCAGGGAGTGTCCCCACGATGCTGAGTGTCGACGAAGTGTTTCTTGGCTTGAGAGCCATCGCGCAGACGGCAGGCAAAGGCGCGGTCGAGCAAAAGAGTGCGAAGCTTTCCGACCTGCTCACGCGGGTTGACAGCGTGTCCGCCAAATACGTGGTACGCATCCTGCTGGGCAACCTGCGGCTGGGCATCGGCGACGCGACCGTGCTCGATGCCCTGGCGAAGGCCAGGTGGAACGACGCCAAGAAGCGCAAACTGCTCGAGGGAGCCTACCACAAGACCTCGGACCTGGGGCTCATCGCCCGGACCATCTACGAGCAGCCCGACGAGGACGAGGCCGAGCGCGCGGTAGCAGCCCTGGACATCCAGGTCGGCAAACCGGTCCACTCGCAGCTCGCCGAACGGCTAAAGAGCACCGAGGCCATCATCGCCAGGATGGGGACGGTCGTGGCGCAGTACAAGTACGACGGCCTGCGCGCGCAGATCCACAAGGATGGCCAGAAGGTCACGATCTTCTCGCGCAATCTGGAAGACCACTCGCACATGTTCCCCGAACTCATCGAGGGAACGCTGGCGCAGGTACGAGCGGAGCGCGCCATCCTGGACGCGGAGGCCCTGGCCTACAACGCTACCTCCGAGGAATTCCTGCCCTTTCAAGAAACGACCCGCAGGCGGAGCAAACACCAGATCGAGGCCCTGGCCCAGCAGCTGCCCCTGAAAGCCTTCGTCTTTGACATCCTTTATAAAGACGGGGTATCGCTCCTGGATACCCCGCTAGTGGAACGCCTCAAGATTCTCGAGGATACCATTCACCCGGCTGACAACGCCCTCATGCTCACTGCGAGCCATATCATACAGGATGCCAACTCGCTCACCCTCCTCTTTGATGAGGCTATCAGCCTCGGATTGGAAGGCCTGGTGGTGAAAAAGCTGGACAGTCGCTACGAAGCCGGCGCGCGAAATTTCAACTGGGTGAAGCTCAAGCGGCACTCGGCTGGGGCACTGAACGACACCATCGACTGCGTCCTGCTGGGTTATCTTTTTGGCCGTGGCAAGCGCGCGGCACTCGGAGCGGGTTCCCTTCTGGTGGGGGTGTATGATCCCGAACGGGACCTGTTCGTCACGGTGACCAAAATCGGCACCGGGTTAAGTGATGAACAATGGCGCAGTATCCGGGAGCGCACCAAGGGGCTGGAAGTCGATCACCGGCCGGCCCGTGTCTCCTCGCTCATCGAGCCGAGTGTGTGGGTCGAGCCGCAGCTCGTCATCGAGGTGCTGGCCGACGAGATCACGCGCTCGCCGACCCATACAGCAGGGAAAGTGGGAGCAGAACTGGGCTATGCGCTGCGCTTTCCGCGACTGGTCTCCTTCCGGGAGCGAGACAAAAAGCCAGAGGATGCGACGACCGTCCAGGAGCTGATCGAACTGTGCCAAAGTCAAGGTAGGAAATAATAGGTCGAAGCAAGAGCCTCGTACCTCCTGTTCTGGCGCAACTCCCTGTCAATGTACCACGGTTGCCTCCTGGCCATATCTCTGATACGATGCGGGAGAAGCGGCCAGGCGATCGCCGCGTGAAAGAGATCCGATGGAAGAAACACAGCGAAAATGGCGCGTTGTCTTGCACGTTGACCTCGATGCCTATTACGCCTCAATCGAACAGCGCGATTATCCAGAGCTGCGCGGCAAGCCAGTGGTGGTCGGTGGTTCACCCCAGAGCAGAGGAGTAGTGGCGACGTGCTCCTACGAGGCCCGTGCCTTTGGGGTCAGAAGCGCTATGCCCGCGAAGACGGCGTACCGACTCTGTCCCCAGGCCATCTTTCTCCCCCCGCGCTTTGACGTGTATCGTGCCGTCTCCTCCCAGATCATGGCGATTTTCAAAAGCATCACACCCCTCGTGGAGCCGCTCAGCCTGGATGAAGCGTATCTTGATATCACCTCATCTGTGCGCGACTTCCCGGAGGCTGTGTTGCTAGCCCGCACCATCAAAGAGCGCATCAGAGATGAAACGGCCTTAACGGCCTCGGCGGGCGTCTCCTTCAATAAGCTGCTCGCCAAATTAGGATCCGATGCCCACAAGCCAGACGGGTTGACGCTGATCACACCGGAACAGGCCCCAGCCTTCCTCGACGCTCTCCCGGTTGAGAAGTTCTTCGGCGTGGGGAAAGTCACCGCGGCTGCGCTCCGGGAGCGTGGCATCCTGACCGGGGCCGATCTCAGGCGGATGGGCGAGGAACAGCTACGAGAACTGCTGGGATCGAGCGGCAGTCTGCTCTATCAGCACGTGCGCGCGGAGGACGAACGACCCGTCGAGCCAGTGCGCGAGCGAAAATCGGTCGGCAAGGAGATTACCCTCGAGCGGGATATCGCCGACCGCGGCCAGATGGAAGCCATCCTGGCGAACCTGGCCGAACAGGTGGAGCGCCGGCTCACCGACCTGGAGCTAGAAGCTCGGACACTCAGCCTGAAAGTACGCTGGAGCGACTTCCAGCTCATTACGCGCAGTGTCAGCCGTACACAGGGGTTCCGGTCTGCGCAGGAGATGCTCCCGCTGCTTCATACTCTTCTGTTCCAGTTGGGCGACCAGAAGCGGGCGGTGCGCCTGCTCGGGGTGTTCGTGTCCAACCTGCGGATATCTCGTGGTGAGCAGACCGACAGCATCACGGCTCTCTCCCTCTGGAATGAACACTGATCCTCTCGTGATCAGGGCTCCGCGTCGAAGACTGCTGACCTGTGCTGGCTCCTTCCTTCGTTACGTCGCATACTCCTACTGCTTTTACGTTTTATATGCGATGTATCATCTTCTTCTCTGCTTCGCAGAGGCATTCCGCTTGGGACATCCGTTCAGGAAATCGGCCTGTTGTGTGCGATGAAGGAGGCTTTCTTGCCAAAGCATGTGAGATGCGCGTACAATCAACACGGTCCATTCTGCGTATGCGCACCGACCATGCGCCCATTTTCACAAAGAAGAGGTTCTACTTGTGCTGTGTGTTTCCCTCGATCAAGCAACGCGTCTCTTTCTGCTTCCATGCGCTTCAAGAACAGGTTTTGCGGTGGATGAAGCCACCAACGACCCCCCTCGTGATTGGTGCACTCGCCGATCTGACCAGAGGCAAAGCCGAACTGCTGGCGGAAAACGCGAGGCTCGCGCCACCAACTGCTCATCCTGCATCGACAAGTGAAGCGACCAGCATACCGAAAGAGGGACCGACTTCTGCTGCTGCTCCTCGCCAGGATGGTTCGAGCCTGGAAGGTACAGCCATGGGACATGGTGGAGAATTCAATCAACCCCCTGCGAACCCACTTCAAGCCGGTTTTTTCGTCATGGGACAGTCCACTGGCGCCTTCACCGACTCCCTCTCGACATGACACTCCTTCCACATCAGGCTTGCAAGGCGCTCAAGCGGAAACCGATGGCAATGGGTATGAGAGCACCTCCTGCGCCGTCCATCGTCGGGTGGTTCTGCCAGCTGCCAGAGCTTCCGTACGGTGGAGGTCTCGTTGCGCCGCCAGTTTGCCACCTCGCTCTCGTAGCTGCACGAGCGCTACTCGCAGTGATTGGTGAGGACGCACAAAGTGATAGTAAGCACGCCACCACTCGAGATGGGCCAGAAGCTGTGAAGCCTGTTGAGAAGTGGCCCAGGTACGGCGAGCAAGGGCTGCCACCCCATGTCGGACGGTCAGTGGAGCCCGCTCGATACAAGCCGTGTTCAACCGTCCAGAGAAGCCTCATCCCTGTCAGGCGGCTTTGAGAGCGTCCTCTGTTCCAAGCCGCATCACCTGGCAGACCTGCACCAGCTTGCGCCGTCGGTAGCTTTTTTTCACCTGACCATAGATAGATTAGCTCCGTCGCCACCTGCCACTGCTGTACTTTGCGCCCTCGACGATCTACCTCAAGCCACTGGCCAAAATGGGCTGTGAGGGCAGAGAAGTACAGATGTAAGCCGTCGCTGGTGAAGAGCGGCAGACAGAAAGGCGGCCAAGATGTGTCAGCGAAGCCGGGTGCGCAGTTCATCCAACTGGACATACGGAAGTTGGAGATGACAGAAAAAGTGCTCGTGCAGGGTTTGCGCGTGCTCCCCAGCACGGGACAGAAAAGCTCGTGATCGTGGTTTGTCGAAAGCCGAAGACCCGTTCGGCAGCCGAAGGATCCAACCCTTCGGCTAGCGCATTCAGCACCATTGCGACGTGATGGGAGGGGGTTTTCAGACTGTATGGCTTCCCATCATCATGACTTCTGTTTCCCCTCATCGTGGCCATAACCTCCAGGCTGTTGAGAGGCTGGCTCAGTCATCAGGTGACGATGAGAGGAAATTGGGTCTTGATGATGGTAAGCCATACACTGGCCTCCGATGTTGTATGAGAGGAGGAGTGCTCCTCTGAGCTTGTTCCTCTTCAGTGAGAAGGTCTTGGAGCTTGTGAGACAGCTTTCCCGACGGCTCAAGGAAGAGAGAAAAAATTGGTGACAGAGGAGCCGAAACCCGTCGGTTCCGGTCAGATTATTTATTCATCATTCTATTACTAATATAATTTTTGTGCTTTCACCTCGCAATCTCCTCCCTGTGCGGGCTCTCGTGTCTCTGCGTTCCCAAACACGCTCTTCATGGCTGCCTTGCCGATTCCTCCTCTGCATATTTACTCAGCGCTCAGAGACCTTCAGTTCGTCCTTTTCTCTCAACATTCTCGAACAGATAGACCACGTAGCCAGCACAGGCATACGAGTAATCAAGCGCAGCCAGCGCATAGGCAATGGCCTCCCGCAGTTCGCCCACCATCTCATACCAACGTGCCGCCAGGAGGTGCAAGAGCGGCACCAATTCTGGCTGGCTCGCCTGCAGGCGAGCGTGCAGCACCTCGCGAAACAGGTCGTGCAAGCGATACCACTGCCGCTCGGAGTCCAGGGGCACCACAAAGAGATGGCTGCGCTCCAGGGTTTCTAGGATCTCCTGGCTCGCCAGCTCTCCGGTCACTGCTTGGCATAAAGCGGCGTTCATGCGCGTGAGCACAGCTACCTGCAGCAAGAAGCGTTGGATGGGCTCAGGCTGCATCCCGAGGATTTCCTGCTGCACATAGTCCAGCACATAGTGGTGGCTGCCAGTAAAGGTCGCGATCCAGGCTGAGGGGTCTTCCTGCTGGCGCAGGGACAGAGCTGCCAGTTGCAAGGCGGCCACCCAGCCCTCGGTGCGCCTCTCCAGTGTCACCACCTCTTCTTCCAAGAGCGCGAGGCCCATCGTCTGTCGCAGAAAGAGACTGACCTCATCTGGGCGAAAGCGTACATCGTCCGTGCGGATCTCGAGAAGCTGTCCGTGGGCGCGCCAGCGTGGTAGGGGCAGGTCCGGGTCCACGCGGCTGGAGAGCAGGAGATGGACGTGTGCAGGCAGGTGTTCCACCCAGAAGGTGACAGTCTCCTGAATGAGGGGATCTTCGATCACCTGATAATCATCCAGCAGCAGCACGATGGGAGCGACGTGCTCAGTCAGTTCATTGAGGAGCGTGGTCAGCAGGGCGGAAAAAGAGGGTGGCTGCGGCGAGTGCAACATAGCCAGATCCAGCGCCCCCACACCTGGCACGCGAGTGCGCAGTGCTGCGATCACGGCAACCCAGAAATGGAACGGATCGGTGTCCAATCTGTCTAGAGACAGCCAGGCGACCTGCTGCGGATGCCTGTTGGCCCAGGTGGCGAGCAGCGTCGTCTTCCCCCACCCGGCGGAGGCGGCCAGCAGCGTCAGTGGTTTCGAGAGCGCTCCATCCAGCAAAACCTGCAAACGTTCTCGCCCCACCAGCGAACTCGGCAAGCAAGGCGGAGCGAGCTTGGTCAAGAGCAACGTCATCGGCTGCTTGATCTCACGCTGTGTGCGCGAAGAAGCCAGTGGGGGAGACGCAGACTCACGTGAGATGGCTTTTGCCGTCTCCTCTAGGCGAGCGAACGAAACCCGCGCGGTCTGCCCGAGATAGCGCTTGCGGGTACGACCTCCGTATGTGTGGTAGGCATACCAATACTGCCCTCCACGTGGCCGGGCCTCCTGGTAGACATTGAGACTCCCAGAAGCGCCCTGGAAGGCAAAGGAAGTTACCTCATGTAGCCAAGCCAGCCACGCGACTTCATCTGCTGGCCGAAAACGCTGCTCAAGCTGGTTCTGCGTGTAGAGCTCGTAGAGGCTCTGGTCGGAGGACCAGATGAGCGCGTGAAGCGGGACTCTAGGCATATGGTCTTCCCTGTGTCTGCGTTGTTCCCAACTGCTCGTGCGTTCCTCCCAACACCAAGGAGTAGAGCAAAGAAGAGGCGCTTCATTCCAAAATTAACACCACACCTTCATTGCATCCCTTCTTGTTATTCCCCTTTTCATTCTGCTCACACCTTATCTTGTCAAATTTCCACGCTGGCTCCAAATTGACTACCCTTTTTTCTGAACAAGTTCCCATCCCATTTCCTGTTCTGATCCTCACCCGAATTTATGGAGACCCCAAAGAGGGGATTTAGCACATCAATTGTTCGTACATCAGGGGACTCATGTATTGCAGGGTTGAGTGTCTCCTTGTGCGATTATAGAAACTCTCGATGTAATCAAAGGTGGCGCTCCTGGCTTGTGCTCGTGTCTGAAATGACACAGCATCAATGCATTCACCTTTGAGGCTATGAAAGAAACTTTCCATGGCCGCATTATCGTAACAATCAGCAGTCCGACTCATGCTCGCAACCATGCCTGCTTGCTGCAAGAGCGCTTGATAGCTCTCACTCGTATAGGTACTCCCACGATCCGTGTGATGAAGTAACCCGGACTGTGGGCGGCGACGAGCCACTGCCATGCGTAGCGCGTGGGTGACCAGCGTCGCATCCTGAATGGCCGCATGGACCATCCTACCACCATTCGCGAGAACAAATCAAGCACCACCGCCAGGTACAACCACCCTTCTGCCGTCCAAATGTAGGTTGTATCGACCACCCATTTGGTGTTGGGCTGATCGGCGCTGAAGTCGCGCTGCAGCAGGTTGGGGGCCACCAGTGCATCTGGTTCACTTTTCGTGGTGACCGTGCGATGGCGTGGGCGTTGTGCAAAAAGTCCTTGTTCTCGCATGAGGCGAGCCACCCGTTTCCGCGCACAATGAATGCCCTGCGCATGCAGTTCAGCATGAATCCGTGGGCTGCCATACACGCGGCGATTGGCCTGGAAAGCCGTCTTCACTCGCTCGGCAAGTCGGGCATCTTCTCGGCTGCGCTGGCTGGGCGGGCGCTTCGACCAGGTGTAGTACCCACTCACAGACACCTCTAGCACTCGGCTCATGGTCGTAATCGCATACTCGCACCGGTGCTCTGCAATGAACTGATATTTCATTGCGGGCTGCGCGAAAAGATGCCTAGAGCTTTTTTTAGTATATCACGCTCCTGCTTCACGACTTCCAATTCACGCTTGAGGCGGCGTACTTCCTCTTCCTGGGCAGTTTGATGTCCGCTGCCTGGGAAGGCTTCGGAGCCGTGCTCAGTCAGCTTCTTGCGCCATTGATGGATTGACGTGTCAGAAATGCCCAGTTCACGGGCTATGTGCGTAATCGGCTTCCCGCTGGTCTGAGCCAGTCGCACCGCTTCCCTCTTAAACTCGGCTGTGTAGGTCTTTTGCACCTTTTGCATGATCCTTTCCCTCCTTCTGGAAGAGTATACTCTACGATTTCACTCCTCCACAATTTCGGGGTAAGATCAGTTTTTTGCACACATACGGACCACGGCAGAGCCACTGCTTCGCCGTCAGTTGCTCTTGCCAACCGCGATACACTACAGTTGCACTTTTTAACACAATGCGAGTCATCCCAAAAGTCTCACCTCGGTACGTCTGCTCCTGGATTCCTCGTTGACCTGTTCTCTCAAAGCTGAAGGAAACCTTTGCTCCGTCAGAAATGTCTGGAAGACGGCCAGTCGATCATCTCCTTGAAGCCAGGATTGCATGAGCTGCTTGCCATGAGCACAGCTGAAGGTGGAGATATCATTCAAAGGGATCTTCAAGGGCGCAAGAAACGGGCTCGCCTCTTCAACGATTCCCAACAAAAACTGCTGGAGAGAGTGGATCACTTCTTTGTCTGCGTCCCCTCTTCCCTGAGGAGCGGCTTGAACCCCTCTGCTTCGGCTCGCTCAGCATAGCTTGCCAGAAGGAGCGCATAGTTGCGTAAGGCGATCCGTAATTCAGGAGGGTGATGGATGATCAAGGGAACGCCGAGACCAGCGAGGAAGCACGCCAGCCAGGGCAAATCTTCAACATCGCCACACAAGAGGACTCCATTGGATACCTCTTCAAACTGCGCTTTGGAGAGACGGGTCTTGCGCTGGATCTCCTCTAGCGTGGTCTGGAGCCACACCTCTACCTGCCATACTCGTGGAACAGAGGCCAGCGCACGTTGCACCGCTGCGAGCGCATCAAAGTTGACCGGAGGGGAAAAGGTTTCGCCGGTCGCTTCGAGCTGCTGGATGCGATCCAGGCGAAAGAGACGCTGCCCTTGTCGCAGATGACAGTAGCCAATCGTGTACCAGGCTCCCTCGTGATAGACGACGCCATACGGATCGAACACGCGTTCGGTGACCTGAGAATGGGCAGAATGATAGTGCAATCGCACACACCGCCCGGTCTGGAGAGCCGAGCTGAGGGTCGTGATCGTGAAAAGCGAGGGGATGACGCGAAACGAGCGATCTTCGAAGATCACCGTCTCTTCGATGGCCTGGACCTGCGCACGCGTCGTTTCAGGAAGCACCCGCATCACTTTCGCCAGGACTCCTTCAAAGGCCGGGGAGGTCTGCGCAAGCCCCTGCTCGCGGGCTATCACTAGGCTCAAGGTCAAGGCCAACGATTCCTCCTCCGTGAAGATCAGCGGAGGCAGTTTGTACCCAGGACGCAAACGATAGGCTCCATAGCGACCTCGTTCCGCCTCCACGGGAATGCCGAGGTCCAACAGCATCTCAACATAATCCCGCACGGTGCGAATGTTGACCTCCAGCCGTCGAGCCAGTTCCGCGCCGGTCATGCGTCCGTGGGATTGCAGAAGTTCTAAGACGGTCAGTACACGGGCGGTCGGACGATAGACCACGTTTCTTTCTCCTCCGTCAAGACGACCTCAATTAGGGTCAATTTTACCATCTTTTCAGGCTATACTCAAGACAGGAGACAAAGAAGCAAGGTGCAGAGGACTTACCCGGCTGGGAGTCGACGAGCACCTCCTCACACGAACCGCGAATTGAACCCTGGTTGAGGAGCCTGCATGCTGGCAATCCTTAGCTGATTGGCACACGTGTGAAGAAGCAAAAAGAAAAGAGGGAAGATGATGAATCATGAGATCACTCAACTTGTGGACCGCTACATCGCGATCTGGCACGAACCGGACGCCGAGCAACGTCGCAGAAGCGTCGCCCACCTCTGGGCGGAGGATGGCGTCCAATTCACCCAATCCCGCGAGATTCGTGGGCACAAAGCGCTCGAAGAGCGGGTCGAAGCCGCGCACGAAGAGTTTGTGAAAACCGGAGGGTTTATCTTCCGGCGCTTGGGCGACGCCCAGGGACATCATAACGCTGTGAAGTTCAATTGGGAGATGGTGCCAGCCGGCGGTGGCGACGTGGCGGCAACTGGCACTATTTTCTTGCTTCTGAGCGACGATGGACGCATTCGCTTCGACTACCAGTTCTAATTCAGCACACGCCCATGTGATCCTGATCCTCACTCAAGACGGAGAGCATTGACACCATTGGGGAAGGTACACACTCGTCTTCGAGACAAAGAAAGGACCTCTTTCTTATGAAGAGCTATCATATCCATTTAGGTGCGGGCCTTGCAGGGCTCCTGGTGAAAGAACACGACATGCCCGTGCCTGGCCCGCACGACGTACTCGTTCGGGTGCGGGCCTGCTCACTCAGCTTTCGGGAACTGATGATCCTGATCCTGGGCTATTATCCTCTGCCTGTTCGGCCAGATGTCGTTCCGGTGTCGGATGGAGCAGGTGAGGTCATAGCAGTAGGTTCGGGCGTCACCCGCGCCAAAGTAGGTGACAGAGTCGCAGGTGCCGTCTTCCCGCACTGGATTGATGGACCGTTTGCGTGGGAGTATGCGGCGCAGCTCGGCGGCTCACTGGACGGCATGTTGACAGAAGTGGCCGTGTTGCGTGAAGAGGCGCTCGTCCACATCCCCAATCACCTGTCTTTCGAGGAGGCCGCGACTCTGCCGATTGCCGCGGTCACGGCCTGGAATGCACTCACCGGGAGTCGCCCCTTGCAGGCCGGTGACACCGTGCTGACGCTGGGATCGGGGGGCGTCTCGCTCTTCGCGCTTCAGCTGGCCAAACTCTTCGGCGCGCGGGTCATTGCGACCACCTCAAGCGAGGAGAAAGCGCAGCGACTCAAGGCTCTGGGGGCGGACGAAGTACTCAATTATCGCACAACGCCCGAGTGGCATGTCGCCGTGCACGAACTGACGGATGGTCAGGGCGTCGACCAGGTGATCGAAGTGGGTGGTCCTGGCACCATCGAGCGATCGATCAAGTCGACCAGATATTCAGGAGAGATTGCCCTGATCGGATCGCTCGCCAGAGATACTTCGATGAGCGAGACAAGTGCTCACACTGTCCTGCGCAGTGCGATCGCGGGCGTCGTGACCCTCCGGAGCATCGCTGCTGGCAGTCGCGCCCAGTTTCTCGCCCTGAACCGCGCGATCGCCATGCACCGGCTCAAGCCGGTCATCGATCGCGTGTTTCCTTTCGAGGAGGCCCAGGCCGCCTACCGGTACTACCAGGAGGCCCAGCCTTTCGGAAAGGTAATCATCAGTCAGAGTTGAGCACTCGTGAGCGGGTGGCCTGGCACCGGCACAACAGCGCAACAAGAAAGCGAGCATGATGGATGGAGCAAGGAGCACAACCTGGACGTGGATGGCGTGACCCGCTCTGGAAGGAAGCGATCAACACCCCGTGTCAGGTACTCGACACGAAAGCTGGACCACTCTTCCTGCAGGATCATTGTCCAGCAGGAGTGGTTGAACGATTGAGCGCCGAGAGCGGACTGCATGCCTTCGCGTGCCTTCCTGAGCGAGAATATCAGCTCCTGCTCACTCTGGCGAAGCGTCCTGACACCAAACTCACACTGGCCTATACACCCGGCAGGGAGATCATTGGCCAGGTGACGCTGGTTCCCGCAGCGGGCTGGTGGCAAGACCTGGAGTTCACCTATGAGATGAGCCTTGAGGTCAGTTCATCCTGGCGCAGGTTGGGGATTGCACGCCAACTCGTAGCAAGAGCGCTCCAGGATGAGGTGGTAGAGGAGCTGATTATCCTGGGATTTGGGCTACACTGGCACTGGGACACCGAGGTACTGGGCTTGACCCCTTTCCGCTATCGTGCACGGCTTGCGCGGGCCGCTGCTGTCTATGGCTTTAGCGAGTATCTCACCGGCGAACCAAATATCAGCGCCGATCCGGCCAATATCTTGCTAGTACGCATTGGAAGAGGTGTGAACCAGAACCACTTCAACCACTTTGTTGAGCGCCTGCTCCATTCTGACACGCTGCCAGGATTCTCCTCTGCGCAAAGAGATCGAGGAGGGAAATGCGCGCGTGCTGACTAGAGCGTCTGCTGAAAGGAGCAGGGAAAAGAAAGGAGATCCGCCATCATAACCCAGAGTCTTCCCTCCAGCGGCCCTTACCAGAAAGATTGGTTGCTGCTTCCTCTTTCCCTGATGTGACTCTCTGGAAGTGCAAACGTGAAACGCAGAGCAGCCTATCTGAAAGGAGAGGCTCGTGGAGCAGCCACAGCCTAAGCAGAGCACGCCCGCTGACAGAAAGACGACCATGGCTCAGATCGCGCAATGGGCACAAACCCTCACCCAGCTGCATGCTCGCCTTGCCCCTCGTTTTGCCCACGGGTTGCGCAACGAGGTGAGGGAACCAAGCGTGTAAATCCCACAATTAAACCGGTGAAGGAGTATAATTATTCTGGTAGCTTTGGGCTTTCTTTCTTTTCTGCTCTTCTCGCTTGAGAGGCGCGCACGAGCTATCTTTCTTCCTCAAAAAGCGTGGCTACATTGGTCAGGATAAATGTACCGCTGCCACCAGTTTAATTGTGGGATTTACACATTGGAAGATAGAATAGAGCAAGCCATGAGGTACGCAACCAATAGCTTTCAGAAAAGAGAGGCAACACCTATGACCCAAAATCCTGAAGAGAGCCCAATCCACGGCTCAGTCACACATCTCAACCCTGAGACTCTGCATAAAAATCCTGCTTTTACACAGGTGATCAGCGTCACAGGACCGGCAAGAACGATCTACATTGGCGGGCAAGATGCTGTTGACGCCCAGGGCAATATCGTCGGGAAAGGAGACCTCGCCGCTCAGACGCACCAGGTCCTGAGAAACTTGCGCACTGCCCTCGCTGCCGCTTCCGCCAGGCCGGAGCATATCATCAAATGGAACGTCTACCTGGTACAGGGACAATCCTTGCAGGCGGGTT